>Ga0180121_10000889_pt1 | contig 12679 bp, 12 predicted proteins | sample AntDrymUQ5402106_2_FD_129676 | JGI IMG/M metagenome (GOLD analysis project Ga0180121, IMG submission 129676) | Polar desert sand microbial communities from Dry Valleys, Antarctica - metaG UQ540 (21.06) (version 2) (version 2) | ecosystem: Environmental > Terrestrial > Soil > Desert | place...
GACAGGGGTCCCGACTGGTACGACGGGCTGTTCCAGACCCGGCGCGAGGGGCTGCTGCGGATGGACGCGAGCACGTCGTACACCTCACCGCTCTACCCGGACGCGCTCGACCGGCTCGCCGACGAGGCGCCGGACGCCTTCGTTGTGTATGCCGTTCGACACCCGACGCGACGGGCAGTCTCGCATTACCTGTTCCGGCACTACCACTTCCACAACGAGCCGGCGGCGGACTTCGGGGCCGCACTGCGGTCGTCAACGCGCTTCGTCGACACTGGTGACTACTCCCGCTGGTTGCCGGCTCTGCGCGAACGCTTTCCCGCAGAGCGGCTGCTCGTCGTCCCGTTCGAGGTCGTCACCGAGAGTCCACAGGCTGCGGCGGCGGCGGTCCACCGTATGTCCGGGCTCACTGATGTCCAAGCCGACGAGGAGCGAGGGCGCACCCATCGCAACGAGGTGGTGCAGTACCGCAGCGCGCTCGCGCGCTGGTCGGCCCGGCGGTTGCGCGACAGCGCCCTCTACCCCAAGCTGCGCACCGCACTCGGCGCCGACCGGGTACGTCGCGCCCGCGGTCTGATCACCCGGACGGCGAAGCTGCCCACCTTCGACGAGGCGCTCTCGTCGTGCACCGCCGACCAGCTAGCCGAGCTGCGAGCGCTGGACGAGAGCGCCGGTGCAGCCGTGTCCGAACACCTCGCTGCACAGGACCGGCGGCTGGACCTGGCCTGGGAACCGCGCTCGTTCGCCTCCGGGCTCGCGAACGAGGAACGGAGCTCGACATGAGTCGAAGCCGCGATGAGCAAACCGACCCGTGGGCGGTGTCCGACGCCCCGGTGCTGACCCCGCTGCGCAAGGTGGTGCGGGCGACTGTGCCTCGCGAGCTAAAGCTCCGGCTGTACGTCCGGATGCTCGAGACCCCGGTCCTGTCCGAGCTGTACGTGCGCGGGCGAGGGCGATTGCGCCTACGCAGGATCGGGCCGAACACCCGGCTCGTGCTTGAGGCGTTTCCCTCGTCGGGGAACACGTTCTGCCGGCAGGCGATGCTGCTCACCAACCCGGACATCCATCCCGACGACATCTGCAGCCACACCCATTCCTCCAGGGTCGTGCAGCGCGCCGTGCGGGCTGGCATCCCCTGCATCGTGGTGGCGCGTGACCCCCGTGAGGCGGTCTCCTCGTCCGTACAACGCTTCAGAGGGATGACCGTGAGCTCGGCGCTCTGGTACTACGAGCGCTACTACCGCAAGCTGCTGCCCCTTCGGGATTCGATCGTCGTCGCACCGTTCAGCAGAGTGATCACCGACTTCTTCTCCGTCATCGAGCAGTGCAACCAGAAGTACGGAACACGGTTCGCGACCGAACAGCGGATCTCCAACGAGCAGGTGTTCGCCAGCATCGACGAACGCGCCCGCCGCAAGCAGCATGGCCGGATACCGGAGCGAACCGTCTCCCGACCCAGCAGCGGACGCAAGCCCGCGGCGGAGTTCCTGGTCGGCCTGGACGGCGCCGAACGGGAGGCCATGGACAGAGCGCTGGACGTCTACCGACGCTTCATCGCGGATGACACCCCGCCGACCGGCTAGCAGCCAGCCGCTGCCTGTGTACGCCGGTCGATGCTAGTGCAGCCGCCACGGCCAAGGCGTAGAAAAATGCCGCGTCAGGTGACGTCTCCACCGCACCCGGGGTTCTTGGACACCTGACAGTGAAGGGTGACCATGGCCGTCATGACCGAGCAGAGTGACGATCAGCGTCGGGAGACACGCTGGTCGGCGAACAAGAAGACCGACGCGGTGCTGCGGTTGTTGCGCGGGGAGAGCCTCGATGAGGTGTCGCGGCAGCTGGGGGTGGAGGCGCACCGGTTGGCCGCCTGGCGGGATGAGTTCCTGGCTGCGGGGAAGGTCGGCCTGAAGGGTCGGGTCCCGGCCGAGGACGGGATGTCGGCCGAGCAGCGGCGTCGGCTGCGGGAGGCCGAACGCAAGGTCGGCGAGCTGACCTTGGACAACGACATCCTGCGCGCCGCGGCGCGAAAAAGGGGGCTCGAGATCCCGCCGGCGAAGCGGCCGAGGTGAGCGCCAAGTTGGCCGCCCCACTGGCCCGGGTCTGCCGGGTACTCGGCGCGCCACGGTCCACGGTGCACCACCGCCGCCGCCACCTCCAGTTGGTGGCGGCGGGCCAAGCCGGCGTGCGTCCGGGTCCGACCGGCAGCCTCGGCGACGACGACCTGGTCGACCTGATCCGAGCCGTGATCAAGGAGTCGCCGTTCGCTGGCGAGGGGTATCGCAAGATCCGGGCCCGGCTACGCCGCGAACACGGCGTGCGGGTGTCCGGCAAGCGGGTGTTGCGGCTGCTGCGGCAACATGGGCTGCTGGCCCCGCAGCGGGCGCACCGGCGGCGCAAGCCTCGCCTGCATGATGGTCGGATCGTCACCGACGCCCCGGACCTGTGCTGGGGCACCGACGCCACCATGGCCTGGACCGTCGACGACGGCTGGGTGTGGGTGTTCGACCTGGTCGACCACCACAGCTGCGAGGCCTGGGCGCACGTGGCCAAGGTGGGGGACCGGTTCGCCGCCCTGCAGCCGATCTACGACGCCGTCGTCGACCGGCACGGCGTCCTCGAGCCGGACGTTGCCCGCGGGCTGTCGGTCGGCCACGACTGGGGCAGCCAGTACCGCTCGCACCACTTCGTCGGCTCGCTGGCCTGGCTTGGCATCACCGACTCGCCGGCGTTCCCTGGTGAACCCGAGTGCAACGGCTGCGCCGAACGGTTCATCAAGACTCTCAAGGAGCAGTGCCTGTGGGCACGCACCTACCGCACCATCGACGAGCTGCGCCAGGCCGTCGCCGACTTCGTCGAGCTCTACAACCGCGAATGGCTGATCGAACGCCTCGGCCACCGCACCCCCCGCGAAACCCACGAGCAGTGGCTTGCCGGCAAGGAGCAGGCCGCGTGATAGTCAACCAACCTGTCCAAGGGACCGGGTCCGGTTCACGTCGTTGATGTGATCGCCAGATCGGCGATACTTCTTTGTCCACCCCGATAGATCCGTGCCTAGAACGGCACTCAACTTCCGAACGTCCGCGGCAAAGTACGCGGCCAGCTCGGCCTGTAGCTCCGGCGAGATCTCTGGCTTGCGCTCCGGGCGCCACCAGAACCGGTGCTTAATCTTACGGACCAGCGGATTCCTGCTGCTGCGAGACCATGCCGCCACCTGGCGCATCATGCGACGAAGCATCGGTGGTGGCCGTTCCTTGAGCTGCTGCAGGCGCTTGAAGCGGAAGTTTCGTGAACTTTGGTTGTGCACCGCGAAGTCGGGATAGGGCTCGGCCCCGACGCCGAGAAATCCGGTAAGCGCGGACCAGGTGGCGGCTGGGTCACGCACCAGGTTGTCAAAGACGATGAAGTGCATGCGATCCCGCGGGACCACATCGAGCACTCGCGCGACCGCCTCACCCTGCTTACCTACCATCGCATAATCGAGGAGCTTTGCGTCCAGTGCGCCGGGCGCGGGCGGGCGTCCCTCGAGGTTCCGCCGCCAGGCGGCGGCGAAGTCCGGCTCGTTCTCGTTGAGCAACAAGCGCTGGGTGCGGTGGAACGACAACACGAGCTCGACCGGATTCCGCACCGCCACGATGAACCGCGCGGTCGGCACGGCCTGGACGATGTCGGGCACAGCCTGCCTCGAGTAGAGGTAGACGGTCGACCCCTCGGCACGGACCCGGGCTCGCCGAGCCTCCGATGAGGAGAACAACTGCTCGTACGCCGCGCGGCTGTCGTAGCCGCGGAGCTGCCGCAGCCGGGGGTAGTCGCTGGCCCAGAATACGGGTTCCTTCAGCGAAGAGAAGTAGATGTCCGGTCGGGAGGCCATCCACCGGGCCAGCGACGTCGTGCCCGCCTTCGGTGCTCCGATGAGATAGACCTCAGGAAGTGGCATTGACTCGAAACCTCCCGGAAGACCTGAGCTTGTCAAGCCCCGGCTCTGAACCGGCCTGGCCGGCGACGACATCCAGCTCAGCCGTCGCACGCGTACGCACCCGTGAGGCCGCTAGCACGCCGAAGACGAACGCTAGCACTACCCACTCGATCGGCGGGATGAGACCGCCACCGGCCGTACCGAGCCGAACCAGTGGTAGCGCCAGCGCCGCCACGACCGGAACCATGGCGGCGCTGAACAGATGCAGACGGCTCGCCATCCAAAAGAAGGTAAACAGCAAGAACAGCAGGATCATGGCCGCCGGGAGGGCGGCGAAGATGCCGTGTCGAATAAGAGTGTCGAGGAGGAAGTTGTGCGAGCTCTCGCCGGGCCGCGTCACATAGCCGCCCAATACCCAGAAATCGGGCAGCGCCGCAATGGAGTCTCCGTAGTTACCGGCTCTGGTCTCGTACCCCGTCGTGTCGGTGAAGAAGCGGTTATAGATGACGCGTCCGCCACCGGACACAAGCAGCACACCGGCCACCCCCATGGAGCCGAACAGGATACCGATCTGCCGGTTTGTCAGCTCCCCACGCCGTAACGAGCGGAGGACAGCCACCAGCGGCCACACTAGCGCTGCGATGAGGATGGACCGGCTCAACGACAGGGTCAGAAGCGAGACGCCGAGCCCCATTCCGGCTAGGTATGCACGGCGGTCCCATCCGGTGAGGGGCGTGCCGGTGCGCATCGCCCAGGTGGCAATAAGCATCGATAGCAGTACCGAGCCGAATATCTCGTGACGGAGACTTCCTTGGACAAGGTCCTCGGAGAGTCCGAAGCCGGTAAAGGCGGCCTTGTAGATCTCCTGCTGGAAAATCTCCGGGTTCGCCTGGGCGATGGTTTGACCGATGACCGCCGCGGGGTTGACCCCGTTGGTGGCCATGGCGATTGAGAGCGCCAGCACCAGCGAGCTGCCCAGCACCAGTGGGGCGTGACATAGCACGCGCAGCTGGTGCGTTTGCCTCGACCGGCGGCGTCCAGCCGGGCGAGCCCGCGCCGCACCAGTTCCGCGTCCAGCCGGTCCTTGTCGAGGCGCTGGCCGAGCACGGGCTGCACGCGGCCGGTCGAGGGCTTGCTTGCGGTGGCGCCCGCCACCGTCACCCGGCCGGCCGATCGCAAGCCGGTAGAAGAAAACGGCCAGGGGAGCAAATGCCACTAGGTAAAGCATCTGCTGCAGCGCCGCCTGAAGCCCTTGGCCGCTATAGACGGCAACCGCGGCGATGATAAGCCCCATATACACGTTCGCGACGACAAACACTGCTGACGTACGCAATACCGGCGCGTACCGACGCAGCGGATGCTGAAGAAGAATCAGCAGGGCGAGACCGAAAATGGCAACCTGATGCAACCGAGCTTGGCCGAGCGGCGTACCGCCGAGTCCGAACCATTGCAGGGGAAGAATCGCGAAGAAAGCGACCAGGGCCCCCGTCATCAGACGTCCCTGTTGAGGAGGCGGCGCGGCTTTCCTCATGGGGACCAGCCCCACCGGGTGCGCAGATCGGCACCGATCATCTCCTCCAGGCGGACGACCTCCGGCAGCAGGCGGTCACGCATGTAGGCAACATCCTCCGACGGGATGACGGGCTTGTGTTCCAAAGGGACGTAGAGAGCACGCTGAACCGTCGTCGACCTCTTTACCCGCCCGATCAGCGCCGCGGAGCGGTGCTGGCGCGCCCAGTTGCTTCCCCGCTTCACAAGGCTGGCCAGGCGTTCGGATCGGGCGCGGGCTGCAGGCAGGCGCGCCGCGAGAAGCGACTCGTCGAGCGGCATGGGGGCAATGTCGAGCCAGTTGAGCAGGTCAGTGATGAACCCTTGTGGATCCTCATCCAGATCGTCGAAGACAGCAGGGTAGATCGCCGACCGATCGAAGACCTCGATGTACCTCGACAGATGCGTCGCATAGAAGTTGTGCTCGAGCATCCCAGGGCGAGTTTCGAGTGCCTCGCGAAAGGTCCCCGTGAAGATGGCGTGCTTCCGCATGTACAGGTAGCCGGAGAAGGTCCGAGCGACCGGCTCGCGCAGTGTCACCATCAGCCGGACGTCGTCGCCGAGCACGCTGCGCATGCGAGCCGGCGCCTCTGCGCTGGAGAGGTACTCCTGGCAGACCTCGCCGACCACCTTGTGCTGCGGCCCGGCGTCCCGGAAGTAGCCGGCGTACCAGTCCACCCCTCGGTCGAAGTAGCGGTCGAAGAAGTACAGGTCCTTGGCCTCGCTCAGGTACACCTGAGGGTGCTGGATGAGTACCTCGTGCAGCCAGGTCGAGCCCGCCTTGCTGGGGCCGATGTAGACGAAGTTCGGCAGCCGGGTGGTCACGTTTTACCTCCGGCGCCGAGCCACGGGGGCTTGTCCCCCGCCACCAACAAGGATAGTGCGGCCAGGTCGTCGTCGAACGCGTCTTGCAGGAACTGGCGTGCGCCCACCGGCACCTCCGAGCGGCGCAGCGTGGACCGCCTGATCCGCTCCCGGAAGCGGAAGCTCGTCGCGCGCTTGATCGCGCGGCGCAGCAGCTCGTTGCGGGTCGCCCACCAGATCGTGCGCTGCACGACCGGCAGCCGAGGCGTGCCCGACACGTTGACCCGCGGCACGCCATGGCCCTCCGCCGGGTCGTACGGGACACCGAGGAAGCGCAGCACGCTGCTGACGGTTCCCTGGTAGTCGGCGACCAGGTCGTCGTAGAACCACACGCCGACCTGCTCATGGCCCAGACCCTGCTGCAGCGCCGCCACCGAATCCGCGTACCGGCTCATCGCCTGGTAGTGCCACAGGTGGTGCCAGTCCTCCGCCCGTCGTCGCGGCTCGTCCTCCAGTGCATCCACCACGTCCTCGCAGGGCTCGAACCCACGGGCCCGCATGTAGAGGAAGCTCGAGTACGCCCGCTCCACCGGATCGCGGAGGATCACCACCACCCGCATCCCTGGGTTGACGGCGAGAATCTCGGGAACCGCGCGGCCGGCGTAGTACAGCGTGGAGACCGACCCGTCGCCGAGAGCGAGGTGGTCGTGCTCGGCCGGGTAGAGGCCGAGGTAGCTGTCCCGGTCGGTGACCGCCACCCGGTTGATGGTGGCGTCGTCTCCGGGCCCGTGGAAGTCGACGGTGCGTCCGTGCAGCGCGAAGTAGTGCGGCTCCTTCGGCTGGGTCAGGAACACCCGGGGATGGGTCCGCAGCCCCTCGACCAGACCGGTGGTCCCGGACCGTCCGGCCCCGGCCACGAGGAAGGTCGGCACGGTGGCCGGTCGCCCCGGGCTCATCTCGGGGATCGCCGCCGCGCCTGGATCGCCGCGGCGTACGCCGCGTCCAGCCGGTCGACGACCTGCGCCGGCGTGAACAGCTCGATCACCCGGCGCCGACCGTCCGCTCCCAGCTCGGCCCGGCGCTCCGGATCCTGGAGCAGCCGCCCGCTCTCCGCGAGCAGCCCGGCCACGTCGCCGGCGGCCACCACGGTCCCTCCTGGCTCGTGCGGCGGGTCGTTGACCGCCATCGCGACCCCGTTCACCGCGCAGGCGACAACCGGGCGCTCGCAGGCCATCGCCTCGGCCACCACCACCGCCACCGTCTCATACCGGGACGGGAGCACCAGCAGGTCGCAGGCCCACAGGTACGGACGCACGTCCGGCTGCTCGCCGACCCAGCGGATCGAGCGGCCCCACTGCGTCGGCGCGAGCGCGCGCAGCGCGGCGGGGTCACCCGGCCCGACCAGCAGCAGCTCGGTGTCGGGGGGCGGCGCCTGCTCCCACGCCGCGACCAGCAGGTCCTGCCCCTTCTGCTTGGCCAGCCGACCGAGGCAGAGCAGCACGTGGTCGTGCTCAATGCCGAGCTCGACTCGACGCCGTTGCCGCTCGACCTCGTCGACGGGGTGGAAGTGCGCGACGTCCAGCGGGACACCGAGCGCACGCGCCGGCGTGGTGATCCCGAGTCGACGTCCCTCGTCGATCTCGTCGGTGCAGTTGGCCACGATGACATCAGTCCGCCGGCTCGCGCCGCGCTCCCACACTCGCAGCGCGTATCCCAGCGTCGCGCGGTCGAACAGATCGAAGGACCAGGCGTGCGGCTGGTAGACGACCGGGACGCTGCCGGTCCCCGACAGGACCGGCAGCCGGCCGAGAAGGCCCGCGAACGCGGAGTGCAGGTGGATCACGTCCGGTTGCTCGGCCCGCACGGCAGCGCGTAGCTCGGCCACCGCGCGTACGTACGACAGCGGCCGTCGCCGCCACATGCCCCAGCCGATCCGACGTACCGCTGCGGTGCCGAGGTCAGGAAGCGCGGCCGGTGCGAGTACGGCGACGTCGTGGCCACGATCAGTCTGCTCGGTGACGAATGACCGGAGCAGGCTGACGACACCTCCCCACGTGACCTCGGAGACATGGAGGACGTGCACGCGCACAGCCTCTCAGGCACGGCCTCTCGGGCAGTGCAGCTAGTCGGAAGTGCTAGCTGGCGCCGTCGCGGCGCAGGACCGCGTTGACGGTGCGGCCGGCGATCGCCAGGTCCCCGGCGAAGGTCCAGTTGTCGACGTAGTCGAGGTCGAGGCGAACGGTCTCGTTCCACCCGAGCTGGGAGCGACCGCTGACCTGCCACAGGCCGGTCATCCCGGGCTTGACACTCAACCGGCGGCTGATCCAGTCGTCGTAGTCGTCGGTCTCGCGGGGGAGGGCGGGGCGAGGACCGATCAGCGACATGTCCCCCTTGAGCACGTTGACCAGCTGCGGAAGCTCGTCCAGCGACAGCGCACGCAGCATCCGGCCGACCCGCGTGGTGCGCGGGTCCTCGGTGATCTTGAAGAGCGGACCGGGCGCCTCGTTCAGCTCCGTGAGCTCGGCCAACCGCTGCTCGGCGTCGGTCGACATCGTGCGCAGCTTGTACATCGTGAACGGGACACCGCGGTGGCCGGCGCGAACCTGGCGGAAGATGGCAGGGCCCGGGCTGTCGCGGCGCACGAGGACGATCAGCATGAGGAGCAGCGGTGCCAGCAGCACCAGCGTCACGGCGGCCACGGTCTTGTCGAGCAGGACCTTGAACAAGGCCGCCACCTTCAGGCGACGACTCGGCGCCACCGACAGCAGCAGCCGGCGGCCGAGCAGCCGGGGCTGGATCCGGCGCGGAACCGCGCCGTGCACCTCGGCCGCGACCGCGAGCTCCACACTGCTGCGCTCCAGCGCCCAGCTCAGCCGGCGCACGTCGTAGGCGGTCAGCACCGGGCCGGGCGCCATCACCACCATCGCGACCTTGTTGTCGACCGCCCACGCGGCAGCGGTGTCGAGACCGCCCACCACCGGGAAACCCATGAGACTGGTCGGCAGCTCCTCGACGTCGTCGTCGGGCTCGACCAGGCAGATGCCAGCGATCCGGACCTCGGCGCGCGGACCCCACTGTGCGATCAGGTGGGTAACGGCGACCCGGTCGCCGACCAGCAGGGTCTCCTGCGGCCGCCGCAGTGCCAGCCTCATCAGCCGCCACAGCGTCGGCACCAGCAGGCTCGCGATGGTGGCCAGCACCGCCGTCCGGACGTCCCGCGGGTTCGGCCAGCCAGCGGCCAGGGCTAGGGCCAGGGTGCAGGCAGACACGGTGGCGGCCTGCCGGATCGGCCCGAACCCGCGCAGCCGGTCGTAGGCCGGTCGGACGACGATCAGCACCAGCAGCAGGCCGACGACGAAGGCTGGGATGGCGAGCATGGCCGCATCCGCACTCCGGTTAAGGGTCGCCGCGGCACCTGCCAGCAGCGCACCTGCCAGTTCCGGGACGAGGAAGAACGGGCTGGTTACCGTCCGCCGAGCTCTGCCAGGACGCGCGGCTTCGGCGACTGTCGAACCGACATTTGGCGACACGGCCGTGTCATGCTGCACGGCTTTGATACTCAACTCTCTAACCTCCACGCGACCCACGTCATGTACCCGCATTGCTCCCGGTGCAACCGCAACGCAGGTCACGATGCAATCACTAACGACCGTCGGCCGTCGGGGTTATCCAAAGAAACTCGATCTGAACGCTGCCTTGCCGACTGAACGCAGTCTTACCGACACGCAGCGTTACACGACTATCCGTTGTGCACGTTCTGCGCGCGCTCCAGCCCATCGGTCAACAGCGACTCGACGGCATCCATTCCGCGCTCGACGACCAGCTCGAGCTCACGGCGCTCGGTCGCAGACCAGGCAGACAACACGAAGTCGTGCGGGCTCTGCCGGCCCTGCGGGCGACCGATACCGACGCGCACCCGGTGGAAGTCACCGGTGCCGAGGGCGGAGCGCAACGACCGCAGCCCGTTGTGCCCGTTGTCCCCACCACCCAGCTTGACCCTCAGCACGCCGAACGGGAGGTCGAGCTCGTCGTGGACCGCGACTAGGTTCGCCGGCTCCACACCCTCGTACGTGGCCACCGCGGACACCGGTCCACCGGACTCGTTCATGTAGGAGCGCGCGCGCACGACGACGACCCGCGGAGAGTCGCTGCCCGGCGCACCGAGCCGACCGGCCACGGTGTCGGCACGCCCGGTCCGGTGTCGCTTCCAGGGCCCGCCGATCCGCTCCGCGAGCAGGTCGGCCACCAGGTAGCCGGCGTTGTGCCGCGTCCCGGCGTAGCCGGCGCCGGGGTTGCCCAGGCCGGCGACCAGCCAGGCCGGGGTCACTCCCGCTCTGGCGACGCCGCCGAATTGGAGGGCGCAGAGTCGGAGGACTCGGAGCCGTCCGGCCCCTCGCCACCGCCCTCTCCGGCAGCATGTTCGCCGGCCTCGGCAGCCTGCTCGTCCTCGGCCTCGTCGCGCTCGATGCCCACCTCCGCCTCGGCCTCGGCCAGCTCGGCCTCCACCTCTTCGGCGGTCGGGGCGGCAACGATGTTGACGACGAGGATCTCCGGGTCGACGGCCAGCGTCGAGCCCTCCGGCAGGTCGAGGTCGCTGGCATGCACCTGGGCGCCCACGCCCAGACCCTCCACCGACACCTGCACGGAGTCGGGCAGGTTGGTCGCCTCGGCCTCGAGAGCGATGCGTGCCGTTTCGGTGACGACCAGGGCCTCCGGCTCCGGCTCACCGGTGACGATGACGGAGATGTCCACGGTGACCTTCTCGCCCCTGCGGACGACCTGCAGGTCGGCGTGCTCGATGAACCCCCTGAGCGGGTCGCGCTGAACCTGCTTGGCGAGCGCGAGCTGCCCATCACCGCCGTCGATGACGATCGACAACAAGGCGTTCGGCTTCTTCAGCGCGAGCATCAGCTCGTGGCCAGGCAGCGACAGGTGCTGGGGGTCGGCGCCATGGCCGTACAACACGGCAGGGACCTTGTCCTCGCGCCGGATCCGACGGGCGGGGCCCTTCCCGAACTCGGTGCGGGGTTCTGCCTTGATGGCAATCTCAGGCACGGCGGTGCAGCTCCTCGGGCGACGGTGGGGTGCGGTCGACGGTGCAGTCTGGCGACTCGCCGAGGCGCGGTGAGTCTAGCGGGTCAGGCGCGGCCGTCGAAAAGGCTGGTGACCGAACCGTCCTCGAAGACCTCGCGGATCGCGCGGCTGATCAGCGGGGCGATCGAGAGCGTGGTCAGGCTGTCGAACTGCTGCTCGGGGCCGACGGGCAGCGTGTTGGTCACGATGATCTCGCGGGCCCGGCAGTTCTTCAGCCGGTCGACCGCCGGCCCAGCGAGCACCGCGTGGGTGGCAGCAACCACCACGCTGGCGGCGCCGGCGTCGAGCAGGGCGTCGACCGCCTTCACGATCGTGCCGCCGGTGGTAATCATGTCGTCGACCAACACGCAGGTGTGGTCCCGGATGTCACCGATGATGCGGTTGGCGACCGCCTCGTCGGGTCGGGCAATGTCGCGGCTCTTGTGCACGAACGCCAGCGGCCTGCCGCCCAGCCGCGACGCCCACTGCTCGGCGACCCGGATCCGCCCGGCATCCGGCGACACCACCACCAGGTCCTCGTCGCCGTACCGCTCGCGCACGTAGTCGGCAAGGATCGGCATCGCCATCAGGTGGTCGACAGGGCCGTCGAAGAAGCCCTGGATCTGCGAGCTGTGCAGGTCGACGGTGATCAGCCGGTCCGCCCCGGCGGTCTTGAACAGGTCAGCGACCAACCGCGCCGAGATGGGCTCGCGGCCGCGGTGCTTCTTGTCCTGCCGGGCGTAGGCGTAGTAGGGCTGCACAACCGTGACCCGCTTGGCCGACGCCCGTTTAAGGGCGTCGACCATGATCAGCTGTTCCATGACCCACTGGTTGATCGGTGCGGTGTGGCTCTGGATGGCGAACGCGTCGCAGCCCCGTACGGACTCCTCGAACCGCACGTAGATCTCGCCGTCGGCGAAGTCGTAGACCGACTGTGGGACGAGCCCGCAGCCGAGCAGGTCAGCGACCTCCTCAGCCAGCTCCGGGTGGGCTCGGCCGGCAAAGACCATCAGGTTCTTCTCGGTGGTGCGCTTCATGCCGGTCACGACTGCGTCCCCTCCTCGGGCTGGTCGGACGCTTCTGGTGCTCTCTCATCTGATGTCGCTGTGTCAGTCTGCCCGACGTCGCCGGCCTTCCCGGAGGCGGCTGCCGCCTCCGCGGCCGCCGACCCCGGCCGCCGGCGAGCGGTCCAGCCGTCGTGATGGCGCTGCGGCCCGCCGGACACGGCGAGCGCGCCAGGCGGGACGTCGCGGCGCACCACCGTGCCGGCCCCGGTCACCGCGCCGTCCCCGATCGTCACCGGAGCGACGAAAACATTCTCGGCGCCGGTCTTGCAGTGCCGGC
>Ga0180121_10000890_pt1 | contig 12666 bp, 13 predicted proteins | sample AntDrymUQ5402106_2_FD_129676 | JGI IMG/M metagenome (GOLD analysis project Ga0180121, IMG submission 129676) | Polar desert sand microbial communities from Dry Valleys, Antarctica - metaG UQ540 (21.06) (version 2) (version 2) | ecosystem: Environmental > Terrestrial > Soil > Desert | place...
ACTGATACATCCAAAGCATTCGGCAGAAACTTAGTGCTGAAGGGAACAAAGCACTGCTTATACAGCGGTGATGTAAATCAAACAGGCAGTGTTAATCTGGAAGACATTCTTCTTATATCCAATTCATCAAATCTTTTCAGTTCAGGATATTTCCCTGAGGACCTGACTGGTAATAACGTTATTAATCTTCAGGACATAATCCTCGCTTATAATAATTCATCAAAATTCGTAAGCTTGATCAGACCTTAAATTAAATCAGAGTTGCATGGAATTCAACTATTCAATTCTTTTTTACATTAAGTAAGTTAAATATTTCAAACTTATTATCGGGTGAATAGGACTGGGAGAAATTTCAAAAGAGTGGATTGTAAGAAAGCATTAAAAAAATTATATTTGTAACTTAAAAAAAATTGCTGGCATAGCTCAGCTGGTAGAGCAGCTGATTTGTAATCAGCAGGTCGGGGGTTCAAATCCCTCTGCCAGCTCAAAAAGAAAACCCTGTAAGCATTAGCACTCACAGGGTTTTGTTACTTATTGATGTTAATTTTACTAAACTTCGGCTACAATCTGGCTACGATTAATATTCTCTGTTACAATAGCTGAAGATATCGCTGAGTACTCCTTATACAGAAATTGCAAAGGAGCTTATAGTTTCAAGCGGAACAATTCACGTAAGAATGAACAAGTTAAAAGAAATGGATATTGTCAAACGCTCAGAACTTATTATTGATCCTGCAGAATTAGGTTATGATGTGTCAGGAGTTATTGGCATTACCTCGAAAAAAGGATCGCTATATAACAATGTTTCAAAAGAAAAATGATTCCTGAAATAGTTGAACTTCATTATACAACAGGTACCTACGGTATAATTGCTAAAATTATATGCAAGGATTCCAAAAATCTAAAGGAAGTTTTAAATGAGAAGATACAATCAGTTAAAGGTATACAAAGAACAGTAACCTTTATATCTCTTGAAGAAAGTTTTAAAAGAAAAATAAATTTGAAAGATCAAATTCAGAAAACAAAAAAATAAAGTCTTTCATAGGATCTTATCTTCTGAAACTTAAAATTAACAATATCAAAAAAGAAAATGATTATAAATAAGATTAGATTTATAATTTAAATCTAAATTATTAAGGAGGAGTAAATGGCAAATGCAATTAATTGGTTCGAAATTCCGGTAAATGATTTCGGAAGAGCTAAAAAATTTTACAGTGAAATTTTCGGAATTGAGATGCAGGAACAAACGATGGGACCATACCAGGTGGGATTGTTTCCGGGTGGTGGTGTTAGCGGATCGATTATAAAAGGGGATGGATGTGTACCATCTAAAGATGGAGTTGTTGTTTACCTCAATGGAGGAGATGATTTATCCGGAGTGCTGGATAAGGTAGAACAGGCGGGAGGAAAAATTACTGAACCGAAGGGATTAGTGACGGAAGAAATTGGCTATGTTGCCTTTTTTACGGATACTGAAGGAAATAGAGTAGCCTTACATTCGCGTATTCTTCCTCAGAAGAGGCTAGTAGGTGATATGAAATTATTCCTTTATGACCTTTTAGCTCGGGGCTTAAGTGTTAATTATATCTTAGATGTCGGGGCACATTTTGCAGGATGGAGCAGGGAGGCTCAGTCAGTTTTTCCTAATGCCGTTTTTTATTTAATTGAACCACTCATGGAAATGGAAACAGATTTAAAAAAATTTTGTAATGAATTTGCGGGTTCTAAATATTTTTTAAAGGGAGCGGGACCATCAGAAGGGAAATTTTATTTAACTATACTGGCCGAGTCTTTGGCTGGCGCTAATTGTATGTATCCTGAAAATGAATATTTTAAGTCTAATAATTGGCAGAGGGAGGTTGAAATAATAACGATTGATTCCTTGATAGAGGATCATAAAATAAATATTCCCGATTTGGTAAAATTAGACATTCAGGGATTTGAACTGGAGGCTTTAAAAGGCGCTACTAAGCTATTTGGTAAAACTGAGATTTTTATTCTTGAAATTTCCTTGTTTGAATTTGTTTCAGGAATCCCAATTTTTTCTCAGGTAGTAAACTTTATGGCGGATAAAGGATATGAAGCTTATGATTTTCCAGGGTTTTCTCATAGACCTTACGATGACGCTTTAGGACAGATAGATGTCTGCTTTGCAAAAAAAAACGGATTCTTACGAAAATCAAACAGTTGGATTAAAAAGCCCATCGCTGAAGAAAGATAGGTGATTCCATAGGCTTGAAACCCCTTCCCAAACGTAAGAAAGGTGAACTGTCAAAACTTTAAAGCTTAGAATTTTGGATGCTAAGAGTTTAAAGAATAATTGGGATACTAAACTTGAGCAAGCCTACAAACCAATGTAGTATAAAGGAGTGACTAATCACTATAAGTTAATAGTGAGACAATTGTGACTACTTAAAATTTGCTGTGTCCATCCGGTTTGTGAATTTACATTTTTATTTAAACTGAAAAAAAAGATAATGAAAAGTAATGCATCTCGAATATTAATCCAGAGGTGTGTTACTTTTTTAAAAGTAAAATATGAAAAGAGAAAAAACATTATTACAATAAAACCATTTGCTTTATCTGTGTAAAATTTGGTGCCTCAATTTTATAAAAAATAAATTCCACTTGAAAGGTTTTAGTTGGTAGCATCAAAATTAAATAAATATTCTCCGGGAGTTTGAAATTAATTAACTAATACAGTAATCCCATAATATCATACAATTCGGCTTTCGTCTTACCGTTTTATTGACTCACATCATAAGTATTTGAAATTTACATTAATCAGTTAATCAGTTAATCAGTTATAAAATTAATTCTTACAATCTGCAAACTCAATGTGAATTCTCAGGAAGCTTTCTAAAATAAGTCAAAGTAAGTTTGTCGCAATCAACCACACACTTTGTCGCAATGCCACTTTGTGAAATCAATTGAAATATTCTATTTTTGTAAAGACAGGTTTTAATTCAAGAAAATGAAATCTTAACTTAACGTTGTGAGTATAATACTTACAACTAAATTTTTAAATCAAACATAAAATACAATGAGCAAAAAAATGAATCCTGTAGTACATTTTGAAATGCCATACGATGATATGAACCGCATGGCAAGTTTTTATGAAAAAGCATTTGGCTGGAAGCCGCAGATGCTTGGTCCGGAAATGGGTAATTATGTGATAGTAGCAACATCTGAGCTGGATGAGAAAACACATTATCCTAAAAAACCAGGAATGATTAATGGGGGTTTGTTTGAGAAGACAAAGGACAACCAATATCCTTCTGTTGTCATTGCTGTTGAGGATATCAAAGAAGCTATGAAAAATGTAGCCGATTCCGGAGGTAAAATTCTAGGGGGCATGAGTCCAGGTGAACCTGATGATATTCCCGGTGTTGGCCTTTATATTGCTTTTACAGACACCGAAGGTAACCGTGTAAGTCTTTTACAACCGAAAGGTATGTAATCAACAAATCTTATAGATTTTAATTTTGCTTGAGGGACTGAAGTTCTGACTCCATAATATATTCGGGGTCAGAACCATGGTAATCACTTCATCAATATCATCTTTCTTACCTCACTCTGGGTTCCATCACTCAATTTATAATAATAAATTCCGGAAGGTAGTCCTGTAGCGTCAAAAGAATATTCATATTCCCCTTCATTCAATTTCTCTGAAACCATGATCTGAACTTCTTTGCCGATTATATCAAAACATTTCAGACTTACATCACCTTTTTTATTCAAAGTAAATTTTATATTTGTAGTTGGATTAAATGGGTTCGGGTAATTCTGCATTAAGGAAAATTTATCCGGAATATTAAAACCGGAATGTGTAATTGAAGTAATAATACCGTTGTTCCATGTTTTATATAACTTGTTTCCTAATATCATAAAACCTATTCCGGTATTATCAAAAAATTTTAATTCTGTTATTTCTTCATAACTTGAAGGTTTATTCACCGATTGCCATGCTTCTCCGCCTGTAGTAGTATATGCCATGCGTGGTCCATAAGCTCCGAGCCAACCTGTAGATTCATTTATCATATATATTTTATTTATTGAATGAGACAAGTTCGAATGCTGCATTGACCAATTTTCACCTCCGTCAGTAGATTTAAATATCATTCCGGAATTTCCGGCAATCCATCCGGTAAGACCATTTAAAAAGAAAATACTATTTATTGTAAAAAGATGCTTTGTATGAATTGAATTCCAGGTTATTCCTCCGTCGGTTGTTTTTATAATTTTTGATTCATTGGAATAATTATGTTTCCCGAACCAACCTGTATTTTGGTCAATGAAATAAAAATTGGTTTGACTTGGGAAAAAGCTTGTAATGTGAAGAGTCCAATTCTCGCCGCCGTCAGTTGTCCTGTAAAAATTAGCATAGTTAAATACCCAACCATGTAATTCATTAACAAATAATATTTGCACCCCTGTACTTAGCATGTTCAAAGAGTCATTCCATGTTGCGCCGCCATCTGTAGTTCTGAATAATTGTTCGGTATTAGTAGATATCCATCCTTTCTCCGTAGTTGTGAAATATATTCCGTTTATTATTGCATAAGGAAAACTTAGATCCAAAACGTTAACCCATGTTTCACCTCCGTTAACAGTTTTTTTTACAATTCCATCAAGTCCTCCACTATTTGCCGTATAACCTGTTGTCATATTCGGAAACGAAAATTGCTGAAGTCCGGATTTGAAAAAAAATACCATTGTGAATAGAGAGACGATGTAAAGATAAGAAAAATTATTGTTGATAAAACTAACTTCATAATAATACATTTATTAAATTTAAAACACTGTATCAAACTATACAAGGCAAAATCGGGTTGAGCTGTCCCTATTCATGAACAAAATTCTTTTATCTAATAAACCCGTCTCAAAAAGACTTTCACATTGCTTCATCTAAGGTGATCGCGCTGTGGTAAGTATTCCAAGAAAATTACCGAACTTTTGACCATGTCAGAGCTGTGTAAGGACTCTGACATGGTTTTAAAAAGTTAAAAAAATATTTTTTGATTTAGCAGTTTTCATATTTATACATTTAATTTTTAACAGCTTCACAATATTTTCTATGGAAGAATAACGGCTCATTAACTACTGTGACCTCAAAACCTTCATTTGTTGCTCTTATCCAAAATCACGATCTGCATTATCCGCTTCAGTAGATTCATTATAAACTTGTATTCTTTCCCACACTTCCTTTTTAAAGAGAGTGCAATAATCAATTCTTGCAGACCTGTTCGAATAATATCGTCTTTCTCTATAGTATTTTCTATAAAAGCCGGTTGTATTTTATCACTAGCTTCCATTTTCTTTTTCTATAAGTTAAACTTTTTTTTTTCAACAATTTTTCTGATGGCAAAAGTATTGTCTTTGTCACCGTCATTCACTACTACAACTCCTATAGGTTTAACCGTTTGATTTAAAGCGTTTTCAATTGTTCATCTAAAAAAAAACTGATTGATCATGTAAAGAATAATTATTGAAACACCATTTTTCCATGTTGCCGTCCAATGATGAATAGCATATGTATCTTTAGATTTACAGCCGGGTTTAAATTGTTCGGTATAAAAATAAGGGTAAAAATATTAAGAGTTGAACAATTGAATGCTATTGAAAGTATTATTTTCATCTACTCCATTATTCCATAAATCACTTGGTTATATCCATTCCAGCTTGACTCGGGTTAATTCATTTTCAACATTTCCTGTATTTAAAGTAGAAGATGGTTCAAACAGCATTACGCAAACTTCTTCATCAGCCCTCGGACGATGCTCGACTCCCTTTGGGACAATGATTATTTCGCCTTCGTTTATCTCGAGAGTTTGGTCGCGAAAATCCATAAAAAATTTACCCTTTAATACATAAAACATTTCATCCTCATTTTGATGCGAATGCCAGATAAAATCTCCTTTGAACTTCCCGAGCTTAACATGCTGTCCGTTAAGCTCTGCAATTATTCGCGGATTGAAATGATCTGCAAATTTCCTGAGTTTATCATCTATATTTATTACTTCCATTTTATTTAAACATTTTTAATTTGCTGAGTACTCACCTTATGGAAATATTTCCGATAGAATTTTTTCCCTGTAATCGAATATTGATTCTACTTTTCTTCTTACAAAAAGGTTGTGAGGAATGAATTCAAAAATTCCAACTGGTGAAAGATATTGAATTGTGTCCGTCATCAAAGTTGTACCGCTTTCAACTTCAAACTTATGTTCATGGATCCATATCTTATAGGGTCCCTTAACCTGAGTATCCTCGAAACAAAAAGGAGGATCCCATTTTGTAATAACCGATCTCCAATTCATTTTAAACCCGTTCAAATTGATCTTGTAATCAATGATTGTTCCTTCTTCCATTTTAATAGATAGCGGGCTAACAATTTCAAATCCCAGGAAAGATGGTGTAAGTTTATTTAAGTTTTCCGCTTTACTAAAAAATCCGAAAACATCCTTTATGTCTTTATTGATGATGGTCTTTTTCACAAGCAGATGAGGTGTCAAATTATTGTTAAATGATGTTTGCAAAAATGATAAAAGGAAATTTCGAAATCAAATCAATACTTACTCCTAGTTACTGTTGAAGATAATTTTTTAATTTAACGAACTTGCTTACTTCCCCATTTTGCAGGACTTGTCTCCCGAAGCGTCCCAGGAAGAGTTTTATGATATTAACATTAGTTTTAAGTTTTAAATACATCGGATGAAAAAAATACGAAGTTAATAAGGAAAAGAAGCTAAAGCGGTTTAATGTTTTTTATAATTTTAGAATTCCTGTGTGCGAAGAAACCTATTAAATATGAACATGGAAATTATTTTGGAAGACGGAGTGGAAAACATATTAATAGCACTTGTTATATCGTAAACCTTTATATAGCTTTGAAAAGAATTTACAGCCAAAGAATAGGAGGAACAATTTTCAAATAATATTTTCTGTGGCCGGTTTATTTCTGATCAGCGAGCGTTACAAATTTATTCTATTCTTAACTGTATATTATACCACTTAATGAAATCTGTAAAATATCTGCGTGTAAAAGTTTGTTGCATTAGTTCAGTCGATGAAGCATGGGCTGCAATAAAGCTCGGAGCTTCCGCACTCGGTCTTGTATCAAGAATGCCAAGCGGTCCTGGTGTAATTCCGGATGAAGTGATCCTTGAAATTGTAAAAGAAATTCCGCCGGGAGTTGCATCATTTCTTTTGACATGTGAAATAAAAGCAGAGAAAATAATTTCACAACAGAAAATGTTGAAGACGAATGCATTGCAGCTTGTAGATGAAGTTGAAATTGATCAATATGAGATAATCAAAAAAGCACTTCCAGGAATTGCGATAGTTCAGGTGGTTCATGTAACTGATGTGTCCTCAATAAGTTATGCAATGAATATTTCGAAACATGTAAATGCAATTCTTCTCGATTCGGGCAATCCGAATTTGAAAATTAAGGAACTCGGAGGAACGGGAAGAATTCATAACTGGGAGATTAGCGGGAAAATTTGCGAATCCATTGATATCCCGGTTTTCCTGGCAGGAGGTTTAAATGCAGCGAATGTGCGCCAGGCAATTCAAACGGTAAGACCATTCGGAGTAGATCTTTGCAGCGGGGTGAGGACAGATGGAAAGCTGGATATTCGTAAGTTAGAGAAATTTTTTAGCGAGGTAAATAATAAGATTAAAATTGAAAACTTTAAAAGTAAAAAATAATTCGCCGCGGCGAATAAAATAAAAAAAAGATATGTAGAGACGCAAAATTTTGCGTCTCTACATAATCGAGTCCGCAACTATTTGATTTTATTAATTTCATAAATATTTAATTCTTAATAACAATTCTTCTCGGAGCGATACCGGTTGTATATGTCCTGATATTAATTCCATTCTCATCATTAATGTTAATCCTCCCATTTACAAGAAAGTTTTTTGCATTAGCAATATAATGTCTTTTATTTTTGCTGTCATAATTGTAGCCGTAATAAAAATCATCCATAATGTTAAAATTATTAATAAATACGGAATGCCCTCTTGTCACCATATCGTACTTCGCAATATTATTAAAGAAGGAAATGAAGTAAATGGTATTGCTGTTTCTGTCAACTGCAATATCCTTATCAAAGCCCGATGCAGGCGAGTTATTTATTACAAAGGAATCCAATTTAGAATAATCATCCGGATCCAGCTTATAGATAATTCCAGTAATTGAGCTTCCGGGACATCCCACCAATAGCTTTCCGTCATTAGTTACTGCAAGAGACGATGGAGTTTTTCTAACTTTGATAGTTGCAATGACCAGATCGGAGACTGCATCTATGACAGAAACTGTCGAGTCTGTTGCGCCACCAAAAACACTGGTATTGCAGACAAATACTTTATTGCCGATACTGATAATTTCCTGGGGGTAAGTACCAACATTTACTGTAGCTAGTATATTAAAATTATTTTTATCTACGACCGATACATTATTAGCAGGACCGTTTGTCAGATAAAGTTTCCCGTTAGCTGAAGCAAGAGAGAAAGGATTAGTTCCGACAGATTGAGAATTCTTAACAACTCCGTTTGAATCCATTTTATAGACTTTTCCCGCAGATCCGAAGTTTCCTTGTTCACAGAGGAAAAGCTCTTTGCCGTCTAGGATTAATCCGTCGGGAAATAATCCTAATGTTATGGAAGTGATGTTTTCTTCAAAAATATCATCAGTGAGATTGTAAAAGGACAACTTGCTAGATCCCACTGAGGCTCCGCCTTCAGATAAAATGTATGCACCTTTAAAAACATTCACTTCAACTGGGGGATTAATAATTTCATCACGGTTACAACCGCTTGAATAAACAATGCTTAAAATTAGAATCACACAATATAAAAGCTTTCTCATTATTATCCTTTCGGTTTTTAAATTAATTGGTAATTACTTCGAATCTTGTTTCACCGGTTTCGATCATTTTGTTTATGTAAGGAAGACACAGCTTGCAGTTCAGGGCAACCGGTTTTATTTCCCTTAATTCATCGACCGTGGTTAAATTATTTTTTTGCATTATCTCTTTCATCTCTTCGAATGTTGTATCATAGCAGACGCATTTTGTCACTTCAAATTTCATAGATTAAAAAATCATTTAAAAATCTATCCCAACTCTTATAGGAATACCTTTATCAAAATAATGTTTTACCTTTCTCATTTCTGTAATCAGGTCAGCTTTCTTTTCAAGCTCATCCCATAGTTTATGTCCCGTCATTACAAGCTCAAACCTTTTATTCTTTTTCCAGAGTTCGATAAGTTCATCAATATCTTCTTTTGTCAGTAAATGATAGACTACGGCAGCAACAGCTTCATCCAATATTAAAAGATCCTGCTTACCATTAATAATAAGATCTCTGGCAATGTCGAGAGCACGTTTTGCTTCTTTAAAATCATCTTCCGAATTTTTAAATCTGAATGTTCCATCGGCATTCATTCTTTCGCAACCTGTAGAATAAAATTCCACATCACAGCCTGCATCTTTAAGCTTCCGTAGAGTATTGAGTTCAGCATAATGTTCATTGACTCCTTCAAAACCTTTATCGAATTGCACGAGGCGAACTTTCAAACCGGCCCCCAGAGCTCTCATAATTAAGCCCATCACGCATGTTGTCTTTCCTTTTCCATAACCATAGTAAACATGAAAGCAATGCTTGTCTTCTTCTGAAAGATGTTTATATCCCTCGATCGTCTTTAGAATCTTTTCTTTGTATTTGCTACCTCCCGCTTTTTTGGCATCATTTATTTTTGTCATAATATTATTTTAATATTCAAAACTTAGATTGATTTTATAATTTCTTAGAGGCATCGGATATCCTGAAATAATCTGGTAATCTTCATTAAATAAATTATTTATTTCGAACTTAAGCCCCATGCCGAATTTATCTAATTTAATGTTGTGAGAAAAATTTACTTCAACTATATCCGCGGCCGGTAAAAATTTCTCATTCTCGAAATCCGTAAATCTTTTACCTGTAAAACTGTAAAAGATGTTTAAACCGCTTTCCCTGTATTTTAAAGATAAGTTGAATTTAGCAAGTTGTTCTGGAATATAAAATATTTGTTTACCATATGAAGGATCGCCCTGGAAATCCAAACTTTTCTTAATAGACCGAGTATATGAATATTTAAATCCAACATCTGCGTTAAAATTCTTTGAAAAATCCTTTCCTGTATTTAATTCTAACATAAAAATATTTGAAGTTGAACTGCCGATGTTTTTGGGAGTCCAAAAGCCGTTTGAATTCGGAGACCATACTATTTTATCTTTTGCTTCAATATAAGTATAAGTGATTTCAAAAATATTTTCTGCAAAAAACTCAAAACTAAATATCATTCCCGCGTCAAAGTTTATTGAGCTTTCAGGCTTTAGTTTTCTATTTCCTAGATCTTTCCAGTAAAGCTCGTTAAAAGTAGGGGAGGCGAAATTATTTCCCACGCCTGATTTAAAATTCCAATTTACATTTTCAATTGGCCTGTAATTAATTCCAAGTTTTCCTGAAAAAATATTCTTATTTATATCCGATAAATGGTCATATCTGACTGATGGAAATATTTTTAGAAATTTAAAAGGCGTAATTTCCGAGACCAAAAAAAAGCCTGCCTGTATTCTTCTTGCATTATCTTCGATTTGATTGCTCAATAATGTTGCATAACTGACTTCATACCCTGGAACGATCTCAATGTGTGTTTTTGAATAATTAATTTGCGAAGAGTGGGAAATGTATATGTTTTTATAAAAGCTATTTGAAATTACAAGGTCGGAATAATGAGATAAATTATTTTGAAAGTTTATTTGTGATTTTAGATAAACATTTTTTGATAGAGCATTTTCGTATGAGAAAATACTGTTCCAACTATTATCAAGCTGACTTGCCTTGGACGGCTCTGAACCTGCTTCAATGCCCGGAATACCTCTCAACAGTTCCGAGTAATTTGAAAACATACTTATCTTTGAATCTGGATTAATCTTAAAATTTAGATTCAAAGAATAGTTAGTGATATCATAATTTGAATTTACCCTTTTCTTCATAATTTTTTCGGCGCCGGTGTTAAAACAATACTGATAATTATTTAGAGAAGATTCTTTAGCAAAATTTATATGGAAGTTAAAATTATACAAGCTTTTACTTGCTTCAATACTGATCTTTCTTTGATCATATGAACCCAGCTGCCCGTTAAGCGTTAGATAAAGATCTTTTCCCAGACTGTTTTTTGTAATAATGTTAACTATTCCACCGATAGCTTCAGAACCATAAATAGAGCTGGATCCATTATTCATAACTTCAACTCTTTCGATATTATCTTTAGATACTGTACTAAGATCGATTTGTGCATTCTGGGAAGAGTTGAGCTTGAAACCATTAAGCAGTACAAGTGTATGCTCTGAACCTAGCCCGTTTGTCGAAATTGTACTTAGCGAGCTCCTCCCTCCGTATGATTTAAGAAAAACTCCGCCGGTCATTTGTAAAATATCGGACAAAGTTTCACCGTTTTTATTTTCAATTTCTTTTCGCTCTATTAACTGAATCTTTGTAGGCGAATAAAAAATATCAGTAGCAATCTTATTGCTAATCACTTTGATTTCATCTGTTATATATTTTAATGAATCTTTATCTTGAGAAAACGCCATATCGTAACCAAAAATAGAGATTAAAACTACAAGCAATATTTTATTTCTTTTTGATATCAATTGTATAAATTTATATTTTAAATACTCATAAAGCCCCTGTCAATATTTCGGGACTAAAAAACTTATTTTAAAAAAAAACTCCCGGTCCCTTTTTAAACTCAATGAGAAAATTCATGATGAGATAAAAAAGAAACCAGGAGTTTCTTCTGAATTGTTCATCTATCTTTTCCCGCGAAGATTTTTGAGCTAATATTCTGGCAGGTCTCCTGGCTTAAAAGCAATTTCCAAATCGCCTTCCCGTTTCTGATTCTTTTCAGAAACAGTGGACAAATTCACTTGGTCTTCTTTATTACAGTTGCGGGGACAGCTCCGGAATCAAACCGGATTCCCTTTTAATCCCAATAAAATCATTGGAACCAAAATATTTTTTAATAAAAGAACTTTACAAAAATAAGTTATAAAGTTGAAAGTTGAAAGTAAAAAGTTGAAAGTAAAAAGGTGGAGATAAAACTATGTGACATTTAATGTCTAACTTAAACCTTTTGTCTTAAATCTTTCAACTTAGAACTTTTTACTTTTTACTTTCAACTTTTTACTATTTAACAAATTGCTTCACAGCGTTTGTCTGTGTTTCTGTTTTATCAAAAATAAATTCATCCTTAACCGGATTATAAAACTTTTGAATGAAAAAATTTTTCATTGTGCCGCTTTCATCATAGCTCAGCAAATAGAGAGAAGATGAGATCCTGTCCAAAGTAACTTTATTAGATTTTGAAACTGCAGGATAAAACTGTTCCTCGACGTAGATCTGAAGATCGACATCATCATTACCTACAATTTCCTGAACAAGACTTGTACTAAATAATTCTTCAGCAGTTAAATTAGTATCAGCTTCTTCTTCTGCGATTTCATTCTTTTGAACTTCCTGATTAGGATTAGAATTGTTTTCCTTATTACACGAAAATGATATTAAAGAGATTATTGATATGAAAACTATTTTTAACATTGAGTTTAAATA
>Ga0180121_10000891_pt1 | contig 12664 bp, 6 predicted proteins | sample AntDrymUQ5402106_2_FD_129676 | JGI IMG/M metagenome (GOLD analysis project Ga0180121, IMG submission 129676) | Polar desert sand microbial communities from Dry Valleys, Antarctica - metaG UQ540 (21.06) (version 2) (version 2) | ecosystem: Environmental > Terrestrial > Soil > Desert | place...
ACCGGCGCCCCCGCCAGGCTCACCGTGCAGTTCAACCATCCGAGCAGCGCTTCGCCGCCGGCGTACGTGTCGTAGTCGATGTCGAGCACGCGCCCGCTGCCCCGTCGGTCGATGAGACCGTCGATCCACTCTCGGATGCCGACGCCGGCCCTCGCCGACACCTCCACGACCCGCGCCTGGGGGCAGGCCCGCTCGAGTGCCCCTCGCAGACTCGCGACGCGAGTCCGCGTGACGGTGTCGACCTTGTTGATGACCAGGACGTCGGCCTCTTCGAGCTGCTTGCGATAGACGTACTGGACCTTCGGCGAGAAGGACCTGCCGGCTTCGACGCCGAGGACCCGCAGGGCGCGATCGGGATCGACGAGGACGCTCAATGGCGACACGTCATACCGATCGCCGTACATGGCCAGGAGGGGCAGCGTGACAGTGGCGGTCAGGTCGGTGCAGCTGCCGACCGGTTCGGCGAGAAACACATCCGGCCGGGCGTCGCGATCGAGCCGGGCAGCCGCTTCGATGAGCGAGTTGAACCGGCAGCAGAAGCAGCCGCCGGCGATCTCTTCGACCGCAAAGGACCGCGACCGCACGAGCGCCGTGTCGACCAGGCCGGTGCTCTGATCGTTCATGATCAAGCCAACGCGTTTTCCTGCGCCGGCAAGGTGCTCACCGGCGCGGAGGAGCGCCGTCGTCTTTCCGGCTCCGAGGAACCCGCCGACCATGACGTAGTGCGCCTTCATTCCGTCGGCTCCCGCTGCGACGCCCGCATGCGGTCGATGGTCTCGTCCAGCAGTGCTGCGTACCTGTGCATGTCCATGGCGTCCGGCTCCGGCGCGCCCCTCACTTCGTACAGCCACCCCCGCCTGTAGCGATCGTCGTCCACCACCGCGATGCGATCGACCAGCAGCGGATTGCTCCCGAGGAATGCGCCCTCGACCACGCTGAACAAATCGCTGCGGGCCTTGAACCCCTCGAACCAGCCGATGCTGTCGCCTATCTCGACGCGCTGTCCGTCGGTGACCTCGAAGGCGATCTCGACGATGTCCCCCAGCATGCGGGAGGCGAACTTGGTGAGCCCGACGCGCCAGACGCCTGGGTCCTGTTGCTGGAGCCAGAAGTGCGAGGGCGTATAGACGCGGTCTCCCAGCAGTCTCGTTCGGAAGAGAATTCGCCGGTAATAAAGCTCCTCTGTATCCGCCACGCGATTCCAAAGTATACCTGCAGGCGGTCGCCGGAGCGCGCGGCTGGCCGCCCGAACCCGGAACCAGGAACCCGGAACCGTGCTGTTGTACTCATCGCACGTGCCGCATCACATCGGCTCTCAACGGCGCGAGGTCAACGTCGGGAGCGCCGGTGCGAGGAAGCGATTTAAAGTACTCCACCAGGGGCCGATCGTCGGTGAGGACGGGACCGGGGCCGGCAAAGGTACGCAGCTCCCGCGGCCCTGTGACGTAGAGATTCAGCAGCTGCTCGAAGCTGCCGAGATCGATCTCCTCGAGCGCCTGGCGCGCCGGGGGATGCTCAAGCTGACGTTCGAACGCGTCACGTTGAATGCTCAAGGGGCCGAGCGCCCCCACCAGAAGGTGGCCGTCGGCCCACAGGGTCGTCTCCGGAAAGACCTCGAGAAACGTCCGAAGAATCAGCTTGTACTCGTGCTCAGGCCGCCGGCCGATCCACTGCAGCGCAAGGCCGCCTGGTGCGAGCGCACGGCGCACGAGGCGGAAGTACTCCCGCGAGTACAGGTTCCCCGCGCCCGCATGCTCGGGCTGAATCAGGTCCGCCGTGATGACGTCGTAGTGCCCGGCTCTCGACAGCAGGAAGTTCCGGCCGTCGTCTATCCGCAGACGCACGTTCGGCTGAAGAAGGACGTTGAAATTGACGTGGGAGAACCAGGCGGCGCCGCCAACGACGGAGGCCGACAGCTCCACGAGATCGACCGAGGTCGCATGCTGGCTGACGGCGCCAGGTGTGACGCCGCCGCCCAGCCCGATGACGATCGCCCGCGCCGGGTTCGGGTGCAGCGCCATCGGCAGGTGTCCGATCAACCGGTGTGTCAGCACGACATCCCGCCCATCGGACGCCTGGTGCAGACCGTCGAGATACAACAGCCGGCGGCCGGCTGGCGTGATGCGCACTGCCGCGGTCGTCTGCGCCCCTTCCTTCCACCAGAACAGCCGCTCACCGGCGCCGTACCTGCGCCCCGTCGCGGCATCGACGAAATTGGGTACGCTGAACGCAGCGGCCGCAAAGGCGCACAGCGCGCCTGCGGCGATGGGCGCGCGGAGCCGTCGTGGGGCGAACTGCCGCAACAGCAGGAAGCACGTCACCAGATACACGGACGCGAGAACGCACAGTCCAGCCCTGGTGCCAAACCACGGAAGAACGATGAAGGCGCCCGCCACCGCCCCGGCGATGCCGCCGATCAGGTTGGCGGAGTTGAGATTGCCAATGCGCTGCGCATCAACTCCGTGATGCGCCTCGGCTGTCGCGGCCCAGCCCCGGAGGCCAATCGGATAGCCCATACCCATGAGAAATGCGGGCGCGAAGGCCAGCAGCACACTCACATGCACGTCCGCCGTCGTATGCCAGCCGGCACGATACGCGAGGACGAGCAGGGTCGCCGCCATGGGAACTGAGATCGCCGTGGCCAGGTGCAGGATCGCCAGCCGCGAGAGCAGGCGATCCCGACGGCCCAGCAGCGGCGTGGCCGCAAAGCTGCCGGCCGCGAGGCCGAGAAGGACCGCACCAAGCATCGTGGAAAAGGCATAGGTGGTCGCCGGTACGAAGTACACGAGAATGCGGAACCAGACCACCTCGAGTGCGAGCGCGGCAAACCCGGAGAGCGCAAAGACGAGGACGGCCGTGCGAGGCAACCCCGGTGCGGCCACCGAGCCGGCAGGCGGTTCGGGGACGGGAGCGGCGCCGAAGCCGAGACCGGTACGCATCGCGAACACGATCGCGACGGCGCCGATGAACACGTTCGTCAGCGCTGCCCACTTGAAGGAGGCGGCGATGCCGTGCGTGCCTACCAGGTGGAAGCCGGCGAGCAGCGCGCCGGCGACGGCGCCAGCGGTGTTGGTTCCGTACAGAATGCCGATGCGATGGCCAAGCCCCGCCGGCGGTCCGGAGGCAGCCTTGAGCACGAGCGGCAGCGTCATGCCCATCAGCGTCGTCACACCGACGAGCACGACGAACGAGCCGGTGAATCTCGCGAGAGACTGGGCCAGCAGTGCGGCCGGCAGCCACGCCTGCAGGGCCATGTAAATCGGCGTGAGGGAAGCCAGGAGCCACTGGCTGGAGAAACCCAGGACGCCGATCCCGATTTCCACCAGCCCGAACCAGCGGAGCGGCGACCTCGCACGCTCCGCGACGCGGCCGCCCAGCCAGCTTCCGAGCGCGAGTCCCGCCATGAAGCTCGCCAGCACCGCCGTCGCGGCGTAGACCGTGACGCCGAACACGAGCGCGAGCAGTCGCAGCCAGAGGACCTGGTACACGAGCGCGCTTGCGCCGGAGAGAAAGAACAGCGGCGCGAGAATCAGAAGCATCGAGTGATTGATATCACCCTCGAGACCGTGGCGTATACTGCGCGGAAACGTCGTGCCCGTCGGCCCGACGCACGCAGCGAATGGAGGTTCCGATCGCCGATTCCGGGAGGTCCTGATCCAGCCTGGCTACCGTTTACGCGCTCGCGCTCGTGCAGCCGGGATTTTCGGCCTGGTTTTCGCCGCCCGCTTCCGTCCGGCGGCTGCGCGGCTGGATTTCCGGGCGGTGCCGCTCCGGGACCTCCGCGAGGGTGCCGATCCAGTCCCGCCCTGGCACGTGACGCCGATCCGCGCCTTGATGCTCGCTCCGCTGGCACCGATGTTCGTGACCGTCACGCAGGCGTCCAGGCCGCTGTACGACTTCGCATTCGGCGTCGACGCACCCGTCAGCGCGACGTTTCTCGCGCTTCCCGGAAACGGATCGCCGGCGTCCCCCCGGTTCACCCCCTCATGCAGATGGGCGCGGCCGTCGGCCTCGAGGAGCTTCACGAGCGGATGATTCTCGTCCTCGTTGCCGTCGATCGTTTCGTCCACGTGGTAAACCAGGAGTCCAGCGCCAGGCAGCTTCCGATCGTACAGGGTCCGCTGGCGGTTCTCGAGCAGGAAGTACTCCTTCCCTGCGGCGCCGTCTTTCCAGAGCCGATACACCTTCGGATCGCTCTTGACGTCCTTCACCGTGACGGTGCCGTTCGTCGTCCGGTTGACCACGGACACCCAGCCCTGGTCAGCCTTGCACCACGCCGAGGGATGTGCGGGGATGTCCCCGTTCGCGTTCCAGCTGCCTCCCCCCATCAGGCACCAGTCGCCGAGGCCTTCGCTGCTGCCATCGGTGTCGTAGAGATCCGGCCAGCCGAACAGCAGGTGCCCGAGCTCGTGTGCGCATACGCCGATGCGGCTGTCTTCCGGGATCGTCAGGTATCCGAAGATCTTCGTGCCGTCCGCGTCGTACGCCCCGCCCGACAAGACCCATTTGTGCGACCAGATGTGGTTCGGATCGCCGGTTTCCTCCGCTCCAGGGCCCGCGTGCACGACGATGAACGCGTCGACGAAGCCATTGCCGTCGTTGTCGTACGGTGCGAAGTCCACGTGGGGGTTCGCACGCTTCGCCGCGTCGCGCGCCATCGTGCGGGCATTCGGCGCCGGGTTGTCGGTGCCTGACTGGCCCCCGGCGTAGTCGGCCAGCGTGCGCGGGAGGCGGTAGGGTCCGACGACCTTGCCCGCGAGCGTGAGCAGCCCGCGAGTGACCTCCGCGAAGTACTCGCGGACGCTGCCGGTCGGGATGGTCCCGACCGAGAAGAAGAGATCGTCGAAGTGCTGCAGCGGCGCGGCCATCGGCGCATCGTCGAAGTCGACGAGCACCACGATTACCCGGACGGCCCCTCGCAGCGGTGCCCTGGTGCGGGCCGCGCGCCGGATCGTACGGACGGCCGTGCCGAGCGGAAATTCGGTACTCGGAATGATCAATCCGTCGTTGAAGCCCGGGCGCTTCTGCGTCTCCACGACGACCCGTCCGCCGAGGCTGATGTCGGACGCGTCGCGCAGCGTGCGCAGGCGCTCACGGATGCGCTCCCTGAGTCGAGGGCTTGGTGCGACACAGCACCGCTCATGAAGATCGAGCGGGTCGGCATGGGCACCCGAGTCTGAATGGTATCTCATGGATCCTCACCGGACCGCGGTAGCTGTCGAGGGCCGCGAGGTTGAGATGCTCGCCGGCAGGAAATCGCCCATCCGTTCAAGCAGTTTGTCCGTCATCGAGTCCTCGCACTCGGGAGAGGAGCTGGGCGCGTCGATTCTGCCATGAACCTCTGCCTTTGCGAAGTCCCGGTTCGGCTATAATCCGCGGCGCTCTTTTCGGCCTGGCCGCTCCCCAACACGGAGGCGTGGTGATTCAGAAACGGGTCACGGTGATTCTGTATGGCAGCGACCGCAACCTGTGGCGCGGCGGCACGCTGCAGATCCGTGTGTCCGATCTGTTTGCCGCCGGCGGCCCCCGGCTCCTCTCGCAGGGCAGAACCGAAGAGTCCACGGTGGAGCTTCGACTCGAGCTCCCGTTCGACGCCGGGCAGGTGTACGGCGTCACGTTCTCCGCCCCGCGTCATCGTCCCGCGTGGCAGTTCGTCCGGCGCCTGGACTTCCTCCGCACCCCCGATCAGACCGAAGGCGACGATCTCATCTTGCGATTGATGCTGGTGCCCGATTCACCCGGGACCGGAGACGTTGAGAACGGCCTGGTGCGGCTGCAGCAACTCGCATCGCCGTTTGTGGCGCCCGAGACGGGTCTTGACGCCGCATTGTTCGGGCCGCTCGACGTCGCCGCCAAGATGGCGTTTTTCAACATCGAGGCGAAGCTGCGCGAAACGGTGATCGACGGATCGGCCCTGCTGTCGTTCGTCCGCGCCGTCCGTCACGTCGCCGTGGACCGCGTGTATGTGCTCTTCGATGCGGCGCTGAAGGCGCGGATGCCGCGGGCGGCCGAATTTGCCGGCGCGCCGGGCCACGCGGCGCCCGGCAATCTCCCTCATCTGCCGGCGCACCCGGACAGCTGGAAGCACACGCGCTTTGCCGAAGGCAACATCCAGCTCTCGTTCTCCAAAGAAGCTGTGGCCATTTCGGGTGGCGGTCCTGCGTCGCTGGTCCACTCGGCGGACGTCGACATCGATCTCGGCCGCGGGCTGGCCCACGCGAAGGAGTGGCTCCGGAACAACGTCTTCCGCCCTGGAGACAAGACGAATCAGGCGCTCGTCTACGCGCTGCTCTATGCGCAGGGCATCCTGCCGACGTATACACTCGACGCGGCGCCAGCGACCACGGTCCGATCCGTCCCGAGGCTCACCATGCCCGCCGGCCCGCCGAGACGGCGCGCCGCGGCGCGCACCACCACGAAGCGGGCGTCGGCCGCCCGGGGCTCGACGGGGCCGTCGGTGAAGCCGGCGAGGAAGAAGCACGCGACAACGAAGCCGGCGACGACGAAGCGGGCGACAACGAAGCGATCGACCAAGAAGCGATCGACGACGAAGCGCGCGACAACCAGGCGCACACCGCCTCGCTGACGTCCTGCACCGTGGGCACATCGCACGTGTCGCACGCGACAGGGGCGTTGGATTTTCACTCGAACCCAGGACGGGTTGCTCCGCGAGGATTTCATGCCTATCCAGCTCAATTCCCCAGGGTGGAGGATCCGACGCCTCGGTACCTCCCGCGGCGCCGCCCGCGTCGCGGCAGTCGACCTGCCCGGGATTCCACCCGAATTTCTGACGGCGCAGTCGCGGGTCGCCGAGGAGGTCGTGCTCGAGCCCACTCCCGCGGCGCGCAGCCGGGGGGTGTCCGCTGGAGGGCTCGATCTGAGCGACGACGTGGAACCCGGGCACACCGCGGTCCTCGCCATTCGTCATCAGTCCGGAGCGCTCACGTTCCATCTGCCTGTTGAATCCACCACCCGGGGCCTGCGGGGGCCCACGCAGGTGCGATTCCAGCTCACGCCGCGCCGGACCGCGACGCGCGGCGTGGTGGGGACGGCGATCAAGGCGATCGTCATCAAGGTCGTGAAGGTGGCGGCCGACAAGGCGGTGAGTCTCCTGCTGCCGCGGCTGGCCGAAGCCGTCGAGAAAGCGGTGTGGAAGCAGCGCGGACTCACAGAAGGATGGGTCAGGGTCTCGCGAGAAACGCTGGCCGCGGGCGCGCTCGCGTCAGCCCGCCCCGTCTCTCCGGGTCGATCGCTGCTCTTCATTCATGGAACCTTTTCCAGTACCGGCGCGGCCTACCGCCGCCTCGCCGATTCCGCCTTCTTCGATCGAGTCCAGGACACGTACGGCGATCGCCTCTTCGGATTCGACCATTTCAGCGTCAGCCGGACACCGGAACAGAACGCGCGCATGCTGCTCGAGGGCCTCCCGGATCAGACCACCACGTTCGACGTTGTGACCCATTCCCGCGGGGGTCTCGTGCTGCGGCAGATGGTGGAGCGCGGTTCTTCGTTCGGCGATCTCACCAGACGATTCAAGCTCGGTCGCGCGGTGCTGGTCGCGTCGCCGAACGATGGCACGCCGCTCGCCACGGCCGAACGATGGGACCAGACTGTGGGCTGGATGGCCAATCTCCTCGAGCTGTTCCCTGACAACCCGTTCACGACGGGTGCGGACTTCGTGGCCAACGGGCTCGTATGGCTGGCCAACCACGTATCCGGCGACCTGCCAGGGCTTCATTCGATGGATGCGGACGGCGATCCGATCGCCGCCATTCAGGAGCCGCCCGGTCCGCCTGCCGACGCGTACTCGGCGCTCGTGGCGAACTACCATCCCTCCGGCCAAATCCTGCCGCGACTGCTCGACATCGGCGTCGATCAGTTCTTCGCGTCCGCCAACGACCTCGTGGTGCCGTCGGAGTCCGGCTGGCGCATCGATCGCTCGAGCGGCGTGTTCATTCCCGCAGCACGGATCGGGTGTTTCGGGCCGGGAGGGAACCTGCCCGCTTCGTCGGTCACCCATGTGAACTTCTTTGCGCAACCTGAAACCGCGGATTTCATGGTGAACGCGCTCCTCGGACGTCGGCAGCCGCTGAACGGCGTCGACCCGCGGAAGAACCTCCCGGATCGCCGGCTCCTTCGCGGCACGGTCACGGACGCCGTCGCCGTCCGGGGGGAGGTCGCCGTGGCGGGCGCGGCGCCTCGAACCGGCGACGAAGCGACTCCGGCGGAACCGCTTCGCGTCACGGTAGTCAACGGGGATCTGACGTTCGAGCCGGCGGCGCTCCTGCTCGGTCACTACCACGCGACGCGGCTGACGGGCACCGAGAAGGTCATGGACGGCCTGATTGGCGGCGCGATGAAGCAGTCGCTCGGGATGGGGGTGTACCCGGTCGCGGTCGGCTCGCACCAGATTTTCATCAACGTCCGTCCGAATCTCGAACGCGGCAGCTTCATGCCCCGGCCAAAAGCCGTCGTCGTCGTCGGGCTCGGCGAAGAAGGGAAGCTCCGGGCGCCGGACCTGGTTCGGACCGTCCGCCTGGCGGTCGTGGGCTGGGCACAGCGACTGACCGAAGGGAGGTCTCAAGGCGGGCCGGGGTTTCAGCTCGCCGCGACGCTGCTTGGGAGTGGTGGAACGGGCGTGGGGGCTGGCGACGCCGCCCGCCTGATCGCGCAGGGCGTCCACGAAGCGAACGTGCTTCTGCAGAGCGGGGACAGCGAGGGACAGAGGCTGCCGCGCGTGAGCCATCTGCGCTTCGTCGAGCTCTATCTGGATCGGGCCACCGATGCCTGGCGTTCGCTGCGGCTGCAGGAGGCGGCTACCCCGGGAAGGTTCGCCGTGGACGACGCCGTGCAGTCGGGCACCGGACCGCTGCAGCGTCCGCCGGACTCGGGGTACCGTGGAGCGGAGTTCGACTTCATCAGCGTCGAAGCCCGGCAGGACAAGGACGGCACGCCGTTGATCGCGTACACGCTCGACACGAGGCGCGCACGCAGCGAAGTGCGCGGGCAGCGCGCCCAGAGCGTGCTCCTGAACGATCTGGTGGCGACGGCGTCGAACGATCAGGATCAGGATCAGCAGATTGGCCGCACGCTGTTCAACCTGCTCATTCCAGTCGAGCTCGAGGCCTACCTGGCGGGGAGCGGAGAGATGCAGATTGAGCTCGATCCGCAAACCGCGAAGATTCCCTGGGAGCTGCTCGATACGAATGCCGATTCGCACGGGGGCGTCCCGTGGGCGATTCGGGTGAAGCTGCTCAGGAAGCTGCGGCTCAAGGAATTCCGCGAGCGCGTGACGGACGCGGACGGCGATGCCAGCGCCCTTGTGATTGGAGAGCCGGAGTGTCCGCGCGAGTATCCACGCCTTCCTGGAGCGCGCCGAGAAGCGCTGGCGGTCTGCGGCAGCCTGACTGGAAGTGGCGCACTCGACAAGGCAATGGTGACGCCCCTCGTCAGTAACGACCCCTCCCAGGCCGGATCGAACGCCCGGACGATCGTCAACACGCTCTTCGAGAAGCCGTGGCGTATCGTCCACATCGCCGGACATGGAATTCCCGGCGAGAAGGGGAAGCCCGGTGGCGTCGTGCTCTCGAACGGCGCCTTCCTCGGTCCGGACGAGATCGCCAACATGCGGACGGTGCCCGAACTCGTCTTCGTGAACTGCTGTCACCTCGGCAGCGCCGATGCCGGGCAGTTGCTGAATACGCGGTACGATCGAGCCGACTTTGCCTCCGGTGTGGCGGGCGCGCTGATTGCGATTGGTGTTCGCTGCGTCATCGCGGCCGGGTGGGCCGTCGACGACGACGCGGCCAGCGTGTTCGCCGAGGAGTTCTACGGCTCGCTGCTGCGCGGCAGCCGATTCATTGTGGCGGTCGCCGACGCTCGCACGGCGGCGCGGGAGCGAAGCCCGCACGTGAACACCTGGGCCGCCTATCAGTGCTACGGCGACCCGGACTGGGTGTTCCGGCGCAAGACGGTGGACGCCAACCAGGTCACGGCCCCCCAGCTGGAGGACTTCTCGGGCGTCGGGTCGGCCACGTCGCTGAAGCTGGCGCTGACGCGAATCGTCGTCCAGACAAAGTTTCAGGCTGCCGACATCGGGGAGCAGCGCGAGAACCTCACACAGCTCGAAAAGCTGTTTGGGCCGAAGTGGGGCATGAGCGGGGCGGTCGCCGAGCGGTTCGGTGAGGCGTTCGTCGAGGCCGGCGAGGTCGAGACCGGGATGGAGTGGTACGAACGCGCCGTCGCGGCCGAGGACGCCACCGCGTCGATGAAGGCCGCCGAGCAGCTTGCGAATGTGCGGGGTCGCCTCGGCTGGCATCTCGTCGACCAGGCCACCAGGCACCTCGAGACGCTGACGCAGCGCGAGCGCGCGTCGGGTGGGACCGCCAGGGCTCGCGGGGCGGCGCGGCGTGCGCGCCTCGACGCGCAGCGATCGTTCGCCCAGGCGCTCGAGCGGGCAGACACCCTGATCGATGAATCACTGGCGCTTCTCACGAAGCTGATCGCCGTCGAGCAGACGATGGAACGTGCCAGCCTCGTGGGCTCCGCGTACAAGCGCAAGGCGCTCATCGACGCCGCAGCCGGCAGGCGGCAGCGCGTGCAGCAGGATCTCCGGCTGATGGAGGCTAATTACCGGAAGGCGCAGGAGGTCGGTGCGAAGAGCGGCACCTCGAACCTGTACTATCCCGCTTCGAATCGGCTCGCGGCGGATGTAGCGCTCCATGCCGGTACTCGGCGGTGGCGCAGCCTCGACAGGGAAACCGCCGCCATCGTCCTCGCGACGCTGCAGGCCAAGAGCGCCAGCGACCCGGACTTCTGGAGCGCGGTCAGCGAAACCGAGTTGAACCAGTACGCGGCGCTGGCCCGACGGAAGCTCGCGCCGGCCCGCAGGCAGCTGGAAAAGGCGTACGACGATCTGCACCAGCGCGTCACGGCGACGAGGATGTGGGCCTCCGTCTACGACACGGCGTGTCTCGTGTTGCCGAACTACGCGAGGCGCGCGAAGGGGCCGGAAAAGGCGGCGGCGCACGCGCTGTTCGAGAAGCTGCGCCGCTTTGCGCATCCGGAGGAGGATGTTATCAATGACGACGCTGCCGCGCCCTACGGCCGCCGCTCGAGACGGAGCGCTGCCATCGCACGGTAGATTTCCCGGGCATGCGCGGTTGCCGCCGAGCGGCCGATGGTCGGGCAGGGCATTGCAAGCCTCAGAGTGTCCAGCGTCGACAGTGTGCAGCCGCGCCTTGACTCGCCCCCCTGGGAAGCGTAGTTTCGGCGGTGTGCGGCGGACGGAACAGAAGCGTCTGGGCTGAACGGCAGACGCCAGCAGCGTGCCCGCTGACGGCTCCACGGGCAAACCCACAGGAGGGTCTTGTGAATCGGTGCAGAAACGGACTGAAGCGGGCAGCGGTCACGCTGGCGTGCATGGGGATTCTGGGCTGCGGCACCGCGACGACGTCACCGTCGCAGGTGGCGTATATCGTCGGTGGGCCCGCGGCCAGTTTCGTCTCGATCAGCGCGGCGCTGCAAGCCGCGCCACCGGGCGAAGTCGTCGAGGTGCACGGCGGTCCACATGCTGAACGAATCGTCATCGACAAGCCGGGTATCAAGCTGCGCGGCGTGGCCGCGATACTCGACGGTTGGAGCGTCGATGGCGGGCGCGGCATCGGCATCCACGTGAACGGCGTCCCCGAGGTCGAAATCTCCGGCTTCGTGGTCCGCAACTTCGAGCGCGGAATCGTGGTCCAGAACGCGATGGGCGTGGTGGTGCGCCAGAACGAGGTGCACTCGAACAACAGCAAGACTGCCAACTCCGCCCCGCCGCTCGCGCCCGGAGTGGACCTCTTCGAAGGCGTCGTGCTGCTCGGAGCCGGCGGCTCGCAGGTTTTCGAAAACATTCTCCGGAACAACGGTCACGACGGTCTCATGATCGCGGGCGGCAGCCGCAACAACGTCATACGGAACAACCGGATCCTGAATAATGGCGCACAGACCGTGCCCGGCCAGTTTGGTTGAGGGATCAACCTGTTCTCGGGTGCCGAGAACACGAACAATCAAATCGTCGACAACGAGGTCGTAGGCAACCACTGGGGCATTCTCGTCAGTAACTTCGCCGGCAACTCCGGAAACACCATCCGCAACAATCGGGTCCGCGACAATGGGCGTGCAGGCATCGCTGCCGTCGGCGTCGCCAGCGGCAACATCATCGAGGGAAACGATGCGACGGGAAACGCGTTGCTGAATCTCGCCCCGAGCCTGCTGTTCGACCTCTTCGATGCGCCCCCGCTCGACAACACATGGCGGAACAACCAGGGCCGCTTCAATTTCCCCGCGAGCTCTTCGCTTGCCGCCGCGCGGGCGGAGGCCGCCCTGAGTGAAGCGTTCAGCGCGGGGGGGTGTCTCGCCTCGGTCCGCCATCACTAGCCGGCAACGCCTCCTGCGTGCCTGCGGACTTTCCCGCGCCGCAGGATCGTCCCGTCCCGTTGGCACGAATGGCGCATGCATTGATTGCGGCCGCCGCGCCGGCGGTCCCCATTTGCCGCAGGCGTGTGTGCCAGCCGCCGTATGGAATCGCTCGAGCCTGGGAGGCGAATGGCGTTTGTCGAGGACTATGCGCTGATTGGTGACTGCGAGACGGCGGCCCTCGTCAGTCGGGAAGGCTCCATCG
>Ga0180121_10000892_pt1 | contig 12651 bp, 13 predicted proteins | sample AntDrymUQ5402106_2_FD_129676 | JGI IMG/M metagenome (GOLD analysis project Ga0180121, IMG submission 129676) | Polar desert sand microbial communities from Dry Valleys, Antarctica - metaG UQ540 (21.06) (version 2) (version 2) | ecosystem: Environmental > Terrestrial > Soil > Desert | place...
CCCCGAGAACTCGGCCCAGAACGTCAACTGGAACGGCTATCCGGCCCCCGTGGAGGGCGGGCGCCAGGCCTTCGCGGCGCTGGTGAAGGAGGAGCCCGCGATCGACGTCGACCTCGAGCAGCTCGGCGAGGGCGGGCTCGAGTACCGGCTCGACAGCGCCGAGGACCGGGCCCTCTGGACTCAGACCTGGACCGAGGTCAAGGCGACTTGACCGCCGGTTGGGCCGTGGAGATCCGGCGGTGAGCGCTCGCGGCTTCTGGTCACGATTTCTCCTCCCGGGGGGCGTCTGGCTCGCGCTCCTGTTCGTCATCCCGCTGTTCCTGCTGCTGGCGCTCTCGTTCGGCTACACCGACGACCTCGGCCGCGCGGTCTACGCGTTCGACCTCGACAACTACGCCGACGCCTTCGACCCGATCTACATACCCGTCCTGCTGCGTTCGGTCGGCTTCGCCCTCGCGACGGCCGTGCTCTGCCTCCTGCTCGGCTACCCGGTCGCCTACTACATCGCCCGCTACGGGGGCAAGCACAAGAACCTGCTGATCGCCCTGCTGGTGATCCCGTTCTTCGTCAACTACCTCGTCCGCACCTACGCCTGGGTCGCGCTGCTCGCCGACGACGGCCTGATCAACAACGGCCTGCAGAGCGCCGGGCTGACCGAATCCGGGATTCAGCTCATCAACACTCCCTATGCCGTGATCGGGGGCCTCGTCTACGGCTACCTGATCTTCATGATCCTGCCGATCTACGCCTCGCTCGAGCGGATGGACCCGGCGCTGGTCGAGGCCGGCAAGGACCTCTTCGCCACCCCGTTTCGCACGTTCGTCCACGTCACGCTGCCGCAGACCAAGCAGGGGATCCTCGCCGGCTGCGTGCTCGTCTTCCTGCCCGCCGTGGGCGACTTCGTCTCCGCGCAGCTGCTCGGCGGTCCCGACACCTACATGATCGGCAACCTGATCCAGGAGCAGTTCTTCACCGCCAGCAACTGGCCGTTCGGCTCGGCGCTGACCGTGGTGATGATGATCTTCCTCTCGTTCTGGATGATCGGCTACCTGCGCTCGGCGGCGGGCGAGGCCCGAGCATCGGTGGCCGCCCCGTGAGGCCGCCGAGATGAGCCCGTTCGACCGCCCGCGCTTTCTGCGCGCCTACAGCTACCTCGTCTACCTGTTCCTGTTCGTCCCGATCGCGATCGTCGTCCTATTCTCGTTCAACTCGATCAAGTCGCTGCAGAACTTCGACGGCTTCTCGCTGCAGTGGTACAGCGAGTTCTTCAAGGACGCAACCCTTCGCGAGTCCCTGTTCGTGTCCCTGCGCGTTGCCCTGATCACGATGATCTCGGCGACGATCCTGGGTACCGCGCTGGCGATCGGGCTGGTCCGCGCCCGCAACCGCTGGAGCCCCGCCGCCAACGTCCTGATGCTGATTCCGCTGGTCACACCAGAGATCGTCGCCGGGATCTCGGCGCTGTTGATCTTCTCCCAGCTCGGGATCCAGCTCTCCTTCTGGACGATCGTGATCGCCCACATCACGTTCTCGATCTCGTACGTGACGATCGTCGTCCGCGGGCGGCTCGCGTCGATGGGGGACGAGGTCGAGCAGGCCGCCATGGACCTCGGCGCGACCCGCTGGCAATCGGTCCGCCTGGTCCTGCTGCCCGAGCTCTGGCCGGCGATCGTCGCGGCCGGTCTGCTCGTGTTCGCCCTCTCCTTCGACGACTTCGTGCTCTCGTTCTTCACCACCGGCGAGGACAGCCAGCCCCTGCCGGTGCGGATCTGGTCGGCGATTCGCTTCGGCGTCTCGCCGACGATCAACGCGATCGGGACGCTGATGATGGCCGTCTCGCTGACCGCCGTGGCGGCCGCGGTGTTGATCCCGCGTCTGTTCGGGCGCCGCGAGAGCGGGCTCAAGGTACTGACCGGTCAGGAGGGCGGATGAGCCCGAGCGGAGGTGAGGCGATCCGGCTCGAGGGCGTATCGAAGCGCTTCGGCGACTTCACCGCCGTCGACGACATCGACCTGAGCATCCCGAACGGCGAGTTCTTCTCGCTGCTGGGACCGTCGGGCTGCGGCAAGACGACGACGCTGCGGATGCTGGCCGGCTTCGACGTGCCGTCGGAGGGGCGAATACTGCTCGAGGGCGAGCCGGTAGAGAAGGTCCCGCCCTACGAGCGGAACGTCAACATGGTCTTTCAGAGCTATGCCCTGTTCGGCCATCTCGACGTCGCGGGCAACGTCGCGTTCGGCCTGAAGCGCCGGAAGGTCCCCAAGGACGAGATCACGCGCCGGGTCGCCGAGGCGCTGGAGCTCGTCAGCCTCTCCGAGCGGGCGGACGCGCGACCCAACGAGCTCTCGGGCGGCCAACGTCAACGGGTGGCGCTCGCGCGGGCGCTCATCAACCGCCCGGCGGTCCTGCTGCTCGACGAGCCGCTCGGCGCGCTCGACCTGAAGCTGCGCCGGCAGATGCAGGTCGAGCTGAAGGCGATCCAGCGCGAGGTCGGGATCACGTTCGTCTACGTCACCCACGATCAGGAGGAGGCGCTCTCGATGTCGGACCGGATCGCGGTGATGAGCAAGGGAAGGATCGCTCAGTGCGGCCCGCCCGAGGACGTCTACGAGCATCCGCAGGAGGAGTTCGTCGCCGGCTTCATCGGCATCTCCAACCTGATCGAGGGCGTGGTCGAGGACGGCGGGCTGGTCCGGATTGGCTCGGGGATGAGAGTGCCCGCCCCGCTACCCGAGGACTGCGACCGCGGCGACGCCGTCCAGCTCTCGGTCCGCCCGGAGAAGATCGCGGTCGACGATGAGATCGAGGAGGGCATGGTTCGCCTCGAGGGGACGGTCGAAGGCCGCGTCTACCTTGGCGTCAGCACGCAGATCACCGTCGCGCTCGGGGACGGAGCCCGCCTCGTCGCGCTCGAGCAGGCGACCTACCGAGCCAGCGCCGAGGATCGCTTGGAGCCGGGGATGACGGTCAGGCTCGGCTGGCACCCCGAGAACTGCCTGGTCCTCAGATGAAGGTCCGCCCCGACCACCGGCCGTCGGGCTCCGTCCGGTCGGCGCTCACGTTCGTCCACCGTGGCCGGCCTCGTTCAACCTCGCGCTCGCGCCTGTCGATGTATGCCACGTGTCACCATCAGTCACTGAGGGTCGGTTCGAAGCCACAGGGCCGGCTGCTCCGGCGGGCGGTATCGGGAAGTCTGACTCGAAAGAGCTGAGAACGGGGAGAGGTCGATTGGGAGTACTGACCGTTGTACTCGGGTTGGTCGTTGCTCTGTTCGTGACGGCCGTTCCGGCCACGGCGCAGGACTCGCTGATCTGCCGCAAACGCGACAAGCAGGGCGACAAGTCCGGCGGCCTCACCAAGCTCGGGAACAGGGCCGACTTCTACAACGGCGGCGAGGGCAAGGACAGGATCTTCGGCGGGCCGGGAGACGACATCCTCAATGGTGGCCGCGGCAACGACAAGGTTTACGGGGGTCCCGGCGACGACATCGTCTGCGGCGGCATCGGCAACGACAGGCTGTTCGGCGACGCCGGCAACGACGAGGTCTTCGGCGAGGAGCAGGACGATCAGCTAACGGGCGGGCCGGGCAACGATTACCTCAACGGCCAGGCCGACCGGGACATGCTCTTCGGCTACGGCACGGCGGGCGGCGTCGCCGTCGCCGACGGCACCGACTACCTCGAAGGCAGCTTCGCGCAGGACGTTCTCGTGGCCGGGGGATTCGATGTCCTCTTTGGTGGGGCCGACGACGATGTCCTCTCCAGCGAGACCCCCCTCGAAGGCGTCGAGTTGATGAGCGGCGGCCTCCAGAACGACCAGATCTTCGGCTCCGACGCCGACGACAAGCTGATCCTCGGCGACGAGGGCGACGACGTCGTCCGCGGCGGGGGTGGTGCCGACGAGATCCGCGGCGGCAACAACGAAGACATGCTCTTCGGCGATCTCGGCAACGACCTGCTATTCGGAGAGCTCGGCGAGGACAGCCTCTCCGGCGGTGGTGACGACGACGTCTGCGATGGCGACGAGCAGGACGACAACGCCGATGACACATGTGAGAAGCGGGTCGACATGCCTTGAAGGAGGCGTGAGACGTCGGCAACGGTCAAGCGTTCGACGAGGGCCGCGTCTGCGGTGAGGAGGACGCGTCGGCGCCCTCGACGACCCCAGCAAGGACTCGCTGAACGGGCGGACTGCTCTGGCGCTGAGCCGCCCCGCACGGTCGGTCGCTCAGCCCGCCAGGCCGCGGCGCAGCTCGAGCACGCGTTCTACGGCAGCTTCGAAGTCTGCCCGGTCGAGCTCGCCCGAGGCGAGCTTGTGACGCAGCGGCCGCGACACCTCACGGGCCGTGCGCCAGTCGCCGTAGAGCAGTAGGTCCGACCCGGCCTTCGCGGCGGCGACGGCGACCCGGTCGCGATCGGCGAAGCCGATGGCGGCGGCGGCGTCGAGCGAGTCGGTGATGCTCACGCCCTCGAAGCCGAGCCGACCGCGGAGCTCGCCCGTCACGATCTTCGGGCTGAGCGCGGCGGGCCGGTTCGAGAACGCGGTGTATGTGGCGAGGCTGAGCATGATCAGCTCGCCGCCGGACTCGGCGAACGCCTTGAACGGAGCCTCGTCGATTGCGCGGAGCCGGGCGCGGCTCAGGTCGATCTGCTGCGTTGCCTCGTCGGTGTTGACCTGCGCCGCCCCGAGCCCGGGGAAGTGCTTCGCCGTTGCCGCGACCCCGGCTGCGCGCAGCCCGGCCGCGAAGCCGTGCACGCCGACGTCGATCACAGGCGCCGGGCCGGGCCCGAACGCCCGGCCCTCGGCCGCGATCGCCGACCGCGAACGCGGCACGTCCACGACGGGCGCGAGATCGACGTTGACGCCGACGCCGAGCAGATTGCGGGCGGTGGCCTCGCCCTGGCGTCGGGCGAAGGTGGCGCCGCGCTCGCCCATATCCTCGGCCGAGGCGCTCGGCGGCCCCGGGACGCGCTCCACCAGCCCGCCCTCCTGGTCGACCATCACGGCAAGCGGGATCTCGAGCCCGTCCGGGCGCGGGATCTTCTGCAGGGACGCCACGAGTCGCGCGGTGGGGCTCTTTCCATCCACGTTCTGCTCGAACAGGATGACCCCCGCGACTCGGCCCCCGGCGATCATCCGCCTCATCCCGCCGGGTACGCGCGTGCCCTCGAAGCCGGCGATCAGCCGCTGGCCGACGAGCTGGGAGGCGGGGAGCTCCGGCGCGACCGGCGCCGCGGCCGGCTGCGGGACCCGAGGTTCGCCGCCGCCGCCGGTCAGAGGAATCGCGAGGCCGCAGCCGGCGAGCAGCGTGGCCGCTGCGGCCAAAGCAAGGGTGCGGCCGCGCTTGCCCCGTCGACGGCGGCGATCCCGCGCTCGGCGCGCCTGCGATTCCTGGAGGCTGGACGGCATCCCGCGAGGCTATCCGGCGCCGAGGCGCCGTCAGACGGAGGCGGCGTCCGCCTCGGCCGAGGCAGGCGCAGGGGTGAGCTCGACCTCGGCGACTTGCGGGCGGCCGCTCCAGCGCGGCTTGGCGAACAGCATCTGCACGTCGCGGATGCGCGTCTCGGCGAAGCCCGACTCGCTGAAGGCGAGGTAGAAGCTCCAGGTGCGGCGGAAGCGCTCGTCGTAGCCGAGCTCCTCGAGGCGCTCGGTGGCCACCTCGAAGCGCTGCCTCCAGGCCTGCAAGGTCAGCACGTAGCTCGGCGAGATGTCCTCGAGTGCCACGGTGCGCAGGTCGGTCCGCGTGGATATGCATCGTTGGATCGACTCGACCGAGGGCAGACAGCCGCCGGGAAAGATCACCTGGTTGGCGAAGCTCCTCGTTCGCTTCTCGATCTCGAAGGCGGAGTCGGCGACGACGATCGACTGCAGGAAGAAGAGCCCGTTGGGGTTCAGCAGCTGCGAGCAATGGCGGAAGTAGGTGTCGAACCACTCCCAGCCGACCGCCTCGATCATCTCGATCGAGACGAGCTTGTCGTAGGTCCCATCGAGGTCGCGGTAGTCGGAGCTCCGCACGGTGACGAGGTCCTCGAGACCGGCTGCGCGAACGCGCGCCTCGGCGTACTCCCGTTGCTCCCGCGAGATCGTCGTCGTCGTCACCCGGCAGCCGCGCCGGGAGGCCGCGTAGACGGCCAGGCCGCCCCACCCGGTGCCGATCTCGAGCAGATGGTCGTCGCCACGGAGATCGAGCGAGTCGCAGATCCGCTCGAGCCGGTTGTGCTGGGCTTCTTCGAGCGACTGGGCCGGATCGTCGTAGAGCGCTGAGGAGTACATCATCGTCTCGCGGTCCAGGAAGAGCTCGAACATGTCGTTGCCGAGGTCGTAGTGGCGGGAGATGTTGGAGCGCGCGCCCTCGCGGGTGTTCAGCATCCGCAGCGAGGCGAATCGTTGGAACGGCAGCAGGAGGGGCGCGAAGCGGGCGCGAAGCGGATCGGCACGGCCGATGTCGCGGGCGACGATCCGCAGCAGCGCCGGCAGGTCGTCGGTCTCCCAGCCGCGCTCGGCGTAGGCCTCGCCGAAGGCGATGCTCTTGGAGCGCACGAGCTTCCCGTAGAGCGCGGGGTCGTTGACGACGACCCGGGCGCGGAGTGGGGCGGACGCCGGCCCGAAGCTGAGGATCCGGCCGCCCGGGTAGCGCTCCTCCACCTCGATCGACCCCGCCTCGATCCGCCGCATCACGGCGTGGACGATCGACCTCGCCGGGTTCACGACGAGGCTCCTTCCTCGGGTGGACTGAAGTACGGGGCGCCCTTCGCCTTCAGCTTGACCGCGTTCCAGTAGATCCGCGCGATCGTCGAGATCGTCATCGGGGGGTAGCGGAAGAGCAGCCCGCGCATGGCAACGGGGGTGATCTCGCGACGGCGCAGCGCCAGCGATGCCTCGAAGACCTGCCGTCCCCGCTCGTCGCTGTTGCGGATCGAGACGCTCAAGCGCTCACCCGGGTCACTCGCGCTCCATTCGTAGCTCTGCTGCATCGGCATGAACGGGGAGACGTGAAGGCGCTTGGCGAAGCTGCCGCGCAGCCCGTCCGGGCCGGCTTCGAGCACATAGGAGCGGCGCTGGCCCCAGGGCGTGTTGGTGACCTCGGCGATCATCGCCTCGGGGCCCGCGCCGGGCTCGTTCCCGTAGAGGAAGTAGAAGGCAACCGGGTTGAAGCCAACGCCCCAGTAGCGCGGGTTGGCCAGGAGTCGCACCGGACCTTCGGGCCGCGAGCCGGTCCGCTCGGCGACCAGGTCGCGCGCGGCGTCGGCGAGCGGAACCGATCGCTCGCCCATGTAGTCGGAGCGGCGGAAGCGGGCGGGCGCGCGGCCACGGGCGGACCAGAACGGCACGTCGTCGAGCAGCCCGGGGAGCTCGTCGAGGTCGAACAGCGGCAGGAAGATCCGGTAGCGGAACGCGTGCTCCATCGGCGCGGTGCGCCGGTGGGCGACCCAGCCCTCGTAGATCGCCGAGCCGCGGCGCGGACGTGGGGCGTCCCTTCGGCCCGAGGCGCGAGAGTGTCGCTGGGCGGGCATTTCGCGCCTTGGCGTTGGCGCGCGGACGGTGCTCGTGCTCACCCGACCGGCTCCTGTGCCCCGACGACGTCCCGGTTGGGATCCTCGACGCGCTCCTCCAGCCCCGGCCCGCGACCGCCGAGCATCTCGGAGACCCGCAGCGCCGACCAGGCGCCGTCCTCGTGGAAGCCCCAGCGCCAGTAGGCGCCGCAAAAGTGGACGCGATCCGTGCCGCTGATCTCCGACCAGCGCGCCTGCGCCGCCATGCCCAGATTCGAGAAGACAGGATGGGCGTAGTCGATCACCTGGATGATCTTGGCAGGGTCGATCGCGTCCTTCCGGTTCAGCGTGACCAGGTACTGCTTGCTGGTCCCCAGCGACTGCAGCCGGTTCATGTCGTAGGTCACCGTCGACGATCCCGACACCTCCTCGCTCAGGTGGAAGTTCCAGCTCGCCCAAGCGGCGCGCCGGCGTGGCATCACGCTTGTATCGGTGTGGAGGACCGCCTCGTTGTGCTGATAGGGGAACGCTCCCAGCAGCTCGCGTTCGCGAGGGGTAGCCGCACCGCCGAGCATCGCCAGCGCCTGGTCGGAATGGGTCGCGATCACGACCTCGTTGAAGTGCTCCTCGCCGTCGTCGAGGACGAGCGTGACATGCTCGAGCGCGCGGTCGATCCGCCTGACCGGCGTCGCCAGTCGGATCCGGTCTCGAAAAGGCGCCGTCAGCGCCGCCACGTACCGCTTCGAGCCGCCGGGGATCGAGCGCCACTGCGGCCGGTTGCGAAGCTGGAGAACACCGTGGTTGTCGAAGAACGCGGCGAGGAAGGAGGCGGGGAACGTCCACATCTGGTCCGGGTCGGCGGACCAGACCGCGGAGGCCTGGGGGATCAGCAGGCGCTCGACGAAGTACTCGGAGTAGTCGCCGTCGTCGAGGAAGGCACGCAGCGAGGGGCCGCCTCCGTTCGTGCCGAGCAGGCCCCGGGCCTCGCGGTTGAAGCGGACGAGGTCGGCCAACATCCGGATGAACCTGGGATCGACCAGGTGGCCGGGGCGGGCGAAGATCCCGCGCGCGCCGCGCGCCGCCCACTCGAACTCGCCGCGGCCGTCGGACACCCCGAAGCTCATGTTGGCCCCCTGGGTCGGGACGCCGAGCTCGGCGAGGAGGCGTTCGAAGTTGGGGTAGTTCTTGTCGTTGAGGACGATGAAGCCGGTATCGACGTTTACGGGACCCTCGTCTGAGTCGACCGTGACCGTGTTCGTGTGCCCGCCCGCGTAGCCGGCCGCCTCGAAGACGGTGACCTCGTGGCCCGCGCGGCGCAGCTCGGACGCGGCGAGCAGCCCCGAGATACCGCCGCCGACGACGGCGATGCGCTGCGGCTCGGTCATGGCGCTTCCGATCGCGCTCCGCCCGGCGGGACCTGCGCGAGCCTGCGGCGCAGCCCGTCGCGGGCGCTGTCGCCGAGGCGACGGAAGACAAGCTGAAAGGGGATCTCGAGGAGGCGCAGCGTTCCCTTCATACCGACTTCGGCGTCGTAGGTGACGATCGTGCCGCCGCCGGGCTTGAGGTCGAAGGTCATCTCGTCGACGGAGACGGCGGTCGCGGTCTCGGCGCGCAGGACGACCCGGCGGGGCCGCTCGATCTCGATCGTCTCGTAGACCAGACGCTGCTCGCGGCCGAGGAGCGAGAAGTCGACCTCGAAGCGGGCGCCGACCGCGAGCGGCTCGTCGGTCACCGCCTGCGCCCGGGGAACGGACGGGTCCCAGTCGGCGACGTTTGCGAAGTCGGCGAGGTAGTCGAACGCCGCCTTGCGCTCCCAACGGGTGTCCACCGATGCAACGTAGCGCGCCATCTCAGGGTGGATGCGTGCGTGCCGGGTCGGTTGGATCACACCCGGAGCGGTGGCCGATCCCCTAAGGCCGCTCGCGGCTCTGGCCTCGACGGTTGTCGATCAGCCGCCGCGCGGGCATCGCGTACCAGACGATCAGGAAGGCGATGACGACGACGATCACCGAGGCGACCATCGTGTCGCCGTCGAAGACGAAGTCGGTGATTAGCATGACCGCGCCGACCATCGCCACCGCCAGCGAGGTCATGCCGAGGATCGCGAGTCGGTTCGCGTCCCGGAGGATCTCGGCCTTGTTGCCCTCCCGGAACTGAAGCCGATGGTGCATGGAGGGGGCGATGAGCATCACCGCGGCCAGCGCTGTGGCCAGCAGGGTCACAAGGAAGACGACCTTCTGGAACTGGTCGACCATCGTGAAGCCCTGGCTGAAGGGCAGGATCAGCAGGAAGGCGAACAGCACCTGCACGCCCGGCAGGGCGACTCGAAGCTCGTTGAGCAGCTCGATCATGTTGCGATCGATCCGCTCCTTCTCGGTCTCGTCGCGCTCGCCGCCGCTCGAATCGTCGCTCTCGTCGGCCATCCTGTCCTCTCGTGAAATCGGCGGCCCTTCGTAGTCTCGGGCCGGGGGTCCTCCTGCGGGACGCAGGTTATCCTCGACCCCGGTGGCGACCGCACCCGACTTCATCGCCGGCCGAGAGCTTCCCGAGCGAGCATTCGGCTACGCGTTCGGGGCTCATCACGGCCCGGCTCGCGAGGGCTCGACGAACATCGACCATCCGGTCGCCGTGGCGCGCCTGCTCGACGGGGTCGGGTTCGGCGAGGAGGTCGTCGCGGCGGCGCTGCTGCACGACGTCGTCGAGGACACCTCCACGGGCCTCGACGGGATCGAGGGCGACTTCGGGGCCGAGGTTCGCGGGCTGGTCGAGGCGATGACCGAGGACGATTCGATCGAGGACTACGAGGCCCGCAAGGCCGAGCATCGACAGCGCGTCCTCGCCGCCGGCTCGGCTCCAGCCTCGATCTACGTCGCCGACAAGCTCGCACGGGTCCGGACCTTTCGCGATGCCGGGGAGCCGGTCGCGTCCCATCGCCTCGAGCACTACTGGGACACCCTTCAGCTCTTCGCCGGACGCCGTCCCGAGCTGCCGTTCCTCGGCGAGCTCGCCGCGGAGCTCCCCGACCTCGAGCCCGCCGAGGACGACGGCACCAAGCCGGGCTAGCGGGACTCCTTCGCCATCTGATCCTCGACCGCCTGGGTCATCACCTGGGCGAAGCTCGCCATCACGGCCTCGGATGCAAGCGGTCGCAATCGCTGGAGCGCCTCGCCTGCCGCGACCAGGTCGGTCTCCTGAGTCTCGTCTTCGGCCCGTAGCGGGTCGAGCACGTCCTGGACGAAGAGGCGGACGAACTCGCGCGCGATCGCGGAGGTGTGCTTGTTGATCGCATCGGCCACGGCAAGTACGTGCTTGAGCGGGATCCCGAGCTCGCTCAGCTCGCCGCCGGCCCGGAGCAGCGTCGGCGACGGGACCTCCCACCTGCCCTCACCGATCTGGCGCAGAACGCCGATCCGCTCCGCCTTCGCGAGCAGACTGCGGTCGATCGGACCCCCGAACGTAGCGTCGAGCTCCTCCTCGGTGATCGCCTCCGCCTGCTCGGAGCCGAACGGCTGCAGCAGCGCGCGCTCGAACTCGAGGGCGCGCTCGCTGCCGCTTCCGGCACCAAGCGCCAGCAACCGCTCGATCGCCTTCAGGTTGAAGCCCTGGGCCTGCATGTCCTGGATCAGCTTGATCCGGGAGGCGTGGTCGGGTCCGTAGAAGCCGGTGCGGGAGCGCACGGTCGGCGGCGGGAGCAGCCCGCGCGACTGGTGGGCGCGGATGTTGCGCGCCGTCATCCCGCTCTCGCGGGCGAGCTCGTCGATCGTCAGCTCGGCGTCGGCGTTCGCGGGCATCGGTCAAGCCTAGCGGCGACGACACGTTCCGGTGTTACATCGAACGTCCGGCGGGTGGGTTCCAACCCCAGCTCGACCGGAGCCGCTACGTCCTTCAGGGGGAGGGGAGGACGAGAACGACCCCGGTCCAGCCGGAGCGGTTACTTGATGGCGGCCAGCCTAACAGATATGTTCAAGGTATGTCAAAGGTTCAGATAGAGATTGTAGAGGCGGAGCTCGACGATGACGGCCCGCTCATTCGGATCGGCGAGCTCGGCCGCCGAGCAGGCCTCCCTCCAGCAACCCTTCGTGCCTGGGAGCGCCGCTACGGGATCGTCCGCCCGCGTCGGGGTGAGTCGGGTTATCGCCTCTACGGTCGGTCCGACGAGCGTCGTCTGCGGCGGATGATCGAGCTGATCGGCTCTGGCCTGGCGCCGGCGGAGGCGGCGCGGCGCGCCCTCGACCCGCCCGGGGACCCCGACGCCGAGAACGCTGGGATCGCGACGACCGGAGGAGCCGGCCTCGTCGCCGGCTACCGCGAGTCGCTTGCGCTCGCGTTCTCGGAGTTCGATGACCGCTCGGCCGATCGAGTCCTCGACCGCGCGGTGGCGGTGCTCTCGATCGACGCGCTGCTCGACGACGTCCTGCTGCCGGTGCTGCGCAGCCTCGAAGGCGGCACGATCGGTCAGGAGCATTTCGCGAGCAACGTCGTCCGCGGTCGCCTGCTCGCGCTCGCGCGCGGCTGGGGCGGGGGGGAGGGACGCCTGGCGGTGCTGGCCTGCCCGGAGGGGGAGCTCCACGACCTCGGCCTGATCGCCTTCGGCCTGGCGCTGCGGGCCCGTGGGTGGCGGATCGGCTTCCTCGGCGCGAACATGCCGATCGCGGCCATCGTGATCGCAGCCGACGAGATGGACCCCGCGGTGGTGGTGCTCTGCGCGCTGACCGGCGGCGCATTCGACGGCAGCGAGACGGAGCTGGCGCAGCTCGGAGAACGCACCCACTTGCACCTCGCCGGCCCCGGGGCCCCCGACGGCCTCGCCGAGGGAATCGGAGCGACCTACCTCCGCGAGGGTCCGGTGAGCTCCGCCGCCGCGCTCGTCGCTTAGCGCGTCGACGGCGGGCGCCTGCATCGCTACCGGTACGGTCGGCGGGTGACCGAACCGGCGCCGGAGCGGATGATCGTCGACGGCATGAACGTGCTCGGCTCCCGCCCGGACGGGTGGTGGCGGGATCGTCCCGCCGCGATGGAGCGCCTGACCCGGCGGATCAACGCTTTCGCGCAGCGCGAGGGGCTCGAGATCGTCGTCGTCTTCGACGGTCATGAGCACGCGCGCGTGCAGCGGGCGGCCGGCCGAATCGACGTCCGCTTCGCCCCCGGGGGTCCGGAC
>Ga0180121_10000893_pt1 | contig 12636 bp, 9 predicted proteins | sample AntDrymUQ5402106_2_FD_129676 | JGI IMG/M metagenome (GOLD analysis project Ga0180121, IMG submission 129676) | Polar desert sand microbial communities from Dry Valleys, Antarctica - metaG UQ540 (21.06) (version 2) (version 2) | ecosystem: Environmental > Terrestrial > Soil > Desert | place...
AAGGCCGAGCCCCCCGTGCATTCGCGTGGTGGATCCATCTGCTTGCCGAAAGCGCTCAAATACATGGGGCAGGAATGCAGGGTCGATGCCGGGTCCGCTATCCTTGACCTGAATTTGCACCTGGCCCGTGACCTGGTGAACCGAGATCTCGATCTTGCCGCCAACCGGGGTAAATTTCGCGGCGTTTGAGAGAATGTTCCAAACAACCTGTTGCAGACGATCAGCGTCGCCGGAGATCATTCTGAGGCTCGAATCGATGAGCGTTTCGATTTTTATTTCTTTTGCTTCCATGGCGGGGCGCACGGCGTCAAGCGCGGCGTCCACTACTGTGACCAGATCAACGGGACTGAGGTTGAGCTGGAGTTTCCCGGTAATCACCCGCGACACGTCGAGAATGTCTTCGATGATCTGTTTCTGGGCCCAGGCATTTCTTTCAACAACTTCCAGCGCGTGTTTTGAGCTCTCGGAGTCAAGCCGGCCCGAGCCCAGCATGCGCGACCAGCCGATGACTGCGTTCAACGGGGTCCTCAGCTCGTGAGAGAGCGTTGCGAGAAATTCATCCTTCAGACGATTCGCCTGTTCAGCGTCGGAACGGGCGGCCCGTTCACTTTCCAGCAACGCAGCAAGTTTTTCTTCAGTGCGCTTGCGTTCACTAAACTGTCCAATCTGCCCGCCGATACCGACAACCATTTGCAGTAATTCGTCATCAGGTTCCCTGACGTCGGGACTGAAGAATTCAATGACTCCCAGAATGTCCCCGCCCACCAGGATGGGGAAACCGAAAGCGCCATGAAGGCCTTCCCGGGCGGCCACCGCTGACCGCGGGAGGTCTGGATCCTCAGCGAAGTTATTGATCCAGACAGGCTTGCCGTCCTTCCAGATGCGGCCTGGCAGTTCCACACCTTTCTCCAATCCCAGGGTTTTCGTTAATCGATCGAATTCAGGAGTCTCAGGCGACGGTTCGTGGCAAGTTTCGACAGCTCGCAGCACGGACTTCTCGCGATCCAACTTCCAGAAAACGCCCACCTCCCAATCGAGTTTCTGGCAAGCGGTTTCCAGGATGTTTTTTACGCTCTCTCGGAAATTCTGCGCTTCTGAAAGAATTTGCGTGACCGCATACTGCAGGGCCAACCGGCCTTCAGTCCGTTTTCGCTCGGTAATATCTCGCGTGAAGCAGCGGGTGTGGACAAACTTGCCATCGTCATTATAAACGCTGGAGTTGATCCGGACGTGTTTAATGTTTCCATCTTTGCAAAGCATGCGCGCGTCGTAGTCGCGCAGCACTTCGCCGGCGGTTAGACGAGTGAGGATGTCTTCAATCACCGGTCTGTCGGCATGAAATTCTCCTATGTGATGGCCGACATACTCTTCTGGCGTGTAGCCCAGAAGATCTAGCTCAGCCTGGTTGACACGTTGTACGATTCCGTCAGGCCCGACCCAGTGAAGTCCGATCGCAGCGTTGTCAAAGAAATCAGTTAACTCAGCTTCGCTACGACGCGAGGCTTCCTCCACGCGCTTGCGCTCGGTGATATCATGCTTGATACCGACGTAGCAGAGCGGCTGACCGGCTTCATCGCGCATCACAAACGCTGTCACTTCGACATAGCGCGGCTCGCCGTCTTTTGTGGTGTTGACAACTTCGCCTCGAAACACTCCTTTGACTGCCAGGTCGCTTACAGCCTCGGTGAAGATATTGTCTCCTGTGTGAATTGCCGCAGTTTGGTTTTTCAGGTCTTCGTCTGAGTAACCGAGCAGCGCGACATGGGCGGCGTTCTGCTTGAGGTAGAAGCCCTGGGGGTCAAGTATCACAATCGGCTCACCCGAACTCTCGAGGATGGCCCGATACAGCTCCGGGCGCAGTTCAACCGGACGAGGGTTGGAATAAGCTTCTTTCACTTGAATCTCGCGAGACATAGGCGCAGGCTCGACGGAAACGCGTTTCTGATATTCAGGGAGCCGAGATCATACCATCAAAGGTCGGGTGACTTAAACTGCGATCTGTCTCGGGGTGTCCGGGCAGTAGCCCGCACGTCAGCAAGGGCGTGGCCCTAACGTCCTGGAGACCTAAGCGATCGATCACGCCCTCCCTGACGGTCGGGCTACTGCCCAGTCGATCCCATCTTGCGCCGCATTCCAAACATTTGACTTGCCCCTGCTTTGGAGGTAAAAAGCTTGCAGGCTCACAACATCAAGTACCGCAACAACCCCTCCCTCGCAACCAGCGAGGGAATTGACCCTTATGATTGGAAGGAGTTCAAAATGGCTTTACGTTTAGGTGACACGGCCCCCGATTTCACGGCGGATACCACTGACGGCCCGATCAGCTTTCACGAATGGATCGGTGACAGCTGGGCAGTGCTATTTTCCCATCCCAAAGATTTCACGCCGGTATGCACGACCGAACTTGGAGAGTGTGCGCGGCTCAAACCTGAATTCGACAGACGCGGCGTGAAGGTCATCGGCTTGAGCGTTGACAAAACAGATTCGCATAGCAAATGGGCCGAGGATATCAAGGAAACCCAGGGCACCGCCCTCAACTTCCCCATCATCGCCGACCCGGATCATAAAGTGGCCGAACTCTACGATATGATCCATCCGGAGATCAGCGATATCTTTACGGTTCGCTCAGTCTTCATCATCGCGCCAGATAAGAAGATCAAATTGATGATTACTTATCCGGCGAGCACCGGCCGTAATTTTGACGAGATTCTCCGGGTGATCGATTCACTACAGCTTACTGCCAACTACAGCGTAGCCACGCCGGTTAACTGGAAATATGGCGAAGACGTGATCATCGTTCCTTCGTTGTCGGATGAGGATGCGAAAGCGAAGTTTCCGGCCGGATGGAAAGCGCCGAAGCCTTATCTTCGCATCACTCCACAGCCGAATAAGGAAACCACCGATACGGCAGCGAAAGGCGCTTCGTAATTGTTTGCCGAATAGTTCAGCTCTTCACTGGGACCGCGGGCGTCTCGCCCGCTACCGGCGGGAGAATCAACCTTCGCTCGGACTTGTTTATGCCCAACGCATTGTTCGCGCTATACGCTCATTGCGGGCGGGACGCCCGCGGTCCCAGTGAAGAGCTTAGTGTTGCAAGACTCGTAGCTTCTAGCTCTTGAGTAGCTCGCGCGCGTGCCGGCGAGCGCTATCAGTGATTTCGGCGCCAGTGAGCATGCGCGCTATCTCCTCGACACGCGCGCGCCGATCCAGAATTTCCACGTTTACTTCAGTTCGCCCGCCGGCAGTTTCCTTTTTTACGAGCAGGTGGCTATCGGCAAAACGTGCGATCTGGGGCTGGTGGGTCACGCAGAGAACCTGATTCGTCTGCGACAACCTTTTGAGCTTCACTCCAACCGCCTCGCTAACCCGACCGCCGATTCCTGAATCTATTTCGTCGAAGACAATAGTGCGCGGAAACTTAGAAGCATTTGCCACGGTCTTTAGCACCAGCATCAGTCGTGAGGCCTCGCCGCCCGAGGCCACCCTGGCCAGAGGCTTAACAGCTTCCCCAACGTTCGCCGAAAAATAAAAATCTACCTGATCGATGCCACGTGCTGTGAAGGGGCCGGAGCCTGCATGGTCTTTTTCGCTTTCCAACTGGACCGCATCAGCCGCAGCTATCTGAACTTGAAATTTTGCATTCTCCATGGCGACCTCGCCGAGTCCCTGCTCAACTGCCTGCTCGAATTTCCTGGCCGCCCGCACCCGTTCCCCATGAAGCTGTGCGGCGCGTTCAAGATATGTAGCAAGCGCTGCAGCCAGTTTCATGCTGATTTCTGCCTGACGTTCGTCCCCGTGCTGAATTTGGCGAAGACGGTCCTCGGATCGGGCCAGGTGTTCGAGTGCAGTTTCAATCGAGCCGCCATACTTGCGCTTGACGCTGGATATTTCAGCTAGTCGATTTCCGATCTGCTCAAGCCGCGCAGGCGAAAACTCCAGCTTGTCAGCAAAGTCGCGCAACGAAAACGCGAGATCCTCAAGCACGGAACGCGCCTGTTCCAGCCCTTCGAGATAATCCCGGAAGCTTGATTCGTAATCAGCCAACTCTTCAATTTGCTTCGCCGCCAGGCGCACCCGGGTGAGGGCTGCGTCCTTGTCTTCGTAAATCAGGGCGTAGCTTTCGGCGCAAAGAAGCGTGAGCTTCTCTACATTTAGCAACCGTCGCCGTTCTTCTTCCAGCGTGGCGTCTTCGCCGATCGCGAGCTGGGCGCGCTCAAGTTCGTCAATCTGAAACTCCAGAATATCTACGAGCTGAAACTTTTCGGCTTCGTCGCCTTGCAGCTCCTCGAGCTCGCGCTTCAGCCCATTCCAGCGCTGGTAGGACGCGGCCACTTCGTGGCGAAGCCCGGCAAAGTTTGAAGAACCGGCGAGAGCGGCGAATTCATCGAGCAGCTCAAGGTGAGTGGCGGAGTTGAAGAGCGTCTGTTGATCGCCCTGACCGTGTATGTCGACAAGGAAGGCCCTCAGGTCGCGCAAAAGCGCCTGGGTAGCCAGCTGGTTGTTGATGAATATCTTGTTCCGGCCACCGGCGGAGAGTTCGCGGCGGATGATCAACTCATATGGCTCATGACTTTCATCCGCTCGCTGTTCAGCGGGTTCTTCCCAATATCGCGCAGCGGCGACCGTGATGCCTGCGGCCGTCAGCAATGCTTCCAGTTCGTCCACTCGTACAACTGAGAAAAGCCCCTCGATGAAGCCGCGCTCGGTTCCAGACTTGAGCAGGTCGGAGGTGAACCGCCCGCCGATTAATACACCGAGTGCGTCGACAATGATTGACTTGCCCGATCCGGTCTCGCCCGTCAATAGGTTGAGACCGGACTCAAACTCCACGCGCAACTCATTTATCAAGGCGATGTTTGAGATGCTGAGAAGCGTAAGCATTGATTAGTTGACGCGCTTCGAGAATGCTTGAGTGTGACGCGCCCCCGGCAGGCGAGACGCCCGCGGTCCCAATAAAAGGGTAGAGCATCGGGAAGCCAATGTAGCGCGGATGAGGAAACAAGACAAAGCGATTGTTTGGAAGTAGTCTTATCGCGATTGAACGCGTGACTAATCGTGGCACGCGCATCTTGCGCGTGATTCACGGGCGGGACGCCCGTGCCACCAGGCGGGAGGCTCCATGAAACAGGTCGTCACCACCAAAAACGGCGGCGTTGAAGTCTTGAAAGTTCAGGAGGCGGCGAACCCAAAGCCGGCCAACGGCGAGGTTGTGGTCCGGGTGAAAGCGGCGGGACTAAATTTCGCTGACATACTCGCGCGTCAGGGATTGTATCCGGATGGACCAAAGAAACCCTGCGTGATGGGTTATGAAGTGGCCGGCGTGATCGAAACAGTAGGCGAAGATGTGGATCGGGGGCTGATTGGTAAGGCGGTGGTCGCAATGACTCGTTTCGGCGGACAATCGGAAAGAGTCTCGGTGGCCGTCACGCAGCTTTTCGAAAAGCCAGAATCACTTACTTTTGAACAAGCTGCGGCCATTCCTGTCAACTACGTTACTGCCTACGCTTTACTGGTGGTGATGGGCGGATTGCGCAAAGGTGAGTCAGTTTTAATACACAACGCTGGCGGCGGGGTAGGTTTGGCCGCACTCGATATTGCAAAGAATATCGGAGCGACAACTTACGGCACCGCGAGTCCCGGAAAGCATGAGTTTCTCCGAGAGCGCGGCCTCGATCACGCGATTGACTACCGGAATCAGGATTGGCTGCCGGTATTGAAAGACCTCACTCACGGTCGAGGCGTGGAGCTGGCAATCGATCCAATCGGCGGCAGCCATTGGAAGAAAAGCTATGCTGCCCTGCGGGCCACCGGACGCCTTGGCATGTTTGGAGTTTCGATTGCCTCGGCTAACGGGCTGAAGGGAAAGTTAAAACTGCTCAAGGCCGCCGCACAGATGCCGCGGTTTCATCCGCTCGGATTACTCAACAAGAACCGCGGCGTGTTTGGGCTAAACCTGGGCCACATGTGGCACGAGCCCGAGAAGGTGACGGAATGGATGGAGGCGATAATGGCGGGTCTCGGTGAAGGCTGGGTTCGGCCGTTCGTGGATAAGGCATTCTCGTTCGACCAGGCAGGCGATGCTCACAGCTATCTCGAAGAGCGGAAAAACATCGGGAAAGTAGTGCTGGTGCCTTAATCGGAGGCCAGAAGTTCAGAGTTCAAGCTTTAGCTTGCCGCGTGCTAATCAGCAAACTAAAGTTTGAACTCCAAACTTCTTGCGTCTTAACAAACTAGATGATTTCACTGGATTCGCGGGGCAGTCGCCGGGCAATAAAAAAGGAGATAACTGTCGAATAGATCAGTCCAAGGACCATCGAACCCAAAAACAACCCGCCATAGGCGAAAGCGGCTACTTTCCACATCGGGCCACCCTCGGATCCGGCCTCACTCATCATGAGTTTTGGACCTGCTACCAAAAACTCAAGTATGAAGAAGAGACAAGCCGAGATGGCATAAACGAGTGAGATTCTCATGCCCGTTTTCAGACCCTCTTTAAAGCTGAGGTCACCATCCAGCTCTCGCTTCCTGGCGCTCATGCCGAGCATGATTGCGACGAAGGAGGTGATATTGAAAAGAATTGGACCAATCACATTGATCTTCGAGTCAGGCCCGACATCCATTAGGAAGCGGATCACGACAACCCACGCGACGACGACCGCGGTAATCAGTAGTCCATACTTAAGTGCGATTTTCACTCGTCAGTGTCCTCCACTGCGTACGCGGTACCTGACCGCTCGGCATTTTCTCCAAACCAACCAGAAACCAGAAGGAGTTTTGTAACCGATTGCCGGGGCGAGTTACTGCGGGCAATGAGGTCAGTACCACCTTGCTACCGCGACTATGCGGAACTCAGAAATCCCACCCACTCCCGTGGGTGGGATTGCAGGGTTTCCACACAGTCTCCACCGCGAGGTGGTACTAGCCCCGCGCCGGCGGCAAAAGCCGAACCTGACATGCCTATGCTTCTGTGGCAAAGCTTACGAGCTAGCAACCGCTACTTCACCAACCGATTATATTTTTTCAGCACATCCCGCAGACGTTCGTGCGGAATGGCATGGACCATATTATCGTCGATTCCCTTCATAGTTTCCGCCACGACCATCGCGTTGACGATCGCCTCCTCAGTCGCATCAACGGTGACACGAAAAAGAGGATTAATTCTCTCGTTCGGCAACATGCTTAGTTGAGCAATTCCGGATTGCTTGCTGGCCTCGGGATTGGCTGTTGAGAAGGCGATAAAAATATCTCCTGACGAATCCTCACCTCTGCCGCCCATGATTCCGATTGCAAGTGACACGCGCCTGGTGAGCCGCTTGAGTTGGTGCGGAAGAAGCGGTGCGTCTGTCGCTACTACGACAATAATTGATCCCTGGCCATCACTGACCTTCCCACGCTTAGGCAGGAGGTCCGTAATTTCTTTCCCTACAGGCGCTCCAGCAATTCGCAATAGATCGCGTCGCCCGTAGTTGGCCTGCACAAGGACGCCAACGGTATATCCGCCGTCCTCAGCCGAAAGTCTTCGCGAGGAGGTCCCCGTGCCGCCCTTGAAGCCGTGCGCGACCATGCCGGTACCGCCGCCAACGTTGCCTTCAGCAATGGGACCGGATTTCGCGCCGTCGATTGCCTGAAAGACATGCTCTTTCCTGATATGAAATCCGTTAATGTCGTTCAGAAACCCGTCCCAGGTTTCGGTTACGAGCGGCAAGCTAAAGTCTCCGGAGTATCCTTCCCCTGAACTCCGCCTGGCGTTCCATTCAATCACGGCGTCGCGTACCACCCCGACGCTGTGCGTGTTGGTGATAAGGATGGGGGTTCCCAGGTTCCCGGATTCTTCAACCCAAGTGGTGCCCGTCATCTCGCCATTGCCGTTCAGCGTGTGCCAGGCCGCAAAGACGCGACCGCGAAAGCCTTTTCCTTGCGGGAGGATTGCGGTCACACCGGTGCGCACTGGGCCGCGCCCTACCACTAACTTCCCGTCACCAGAAATAAGAGTTGTGTATCCGACCTCGACGCCTTTTACATCAGTGATGGCGTTGAAGGGTCCTGTGGTGCCCTCGAATGGAATTCCTAAGGCTCGTGCGCGCGGTCTGGTTTGCGCTACGCCACTAACTGAGACGGCGAATAACAGCAAGATTGTGAACATCTTTAATGGAGAGGCCCTCTTCATTCTTTGTGTCCTTTCAAAGGTGAACCGTGATTTTCCGATCATAGCTATCCGCAGATTACGCAGATTACGCAGATTTAGAAAGTAAAGAGCAGCGAGCTTGAGCAACACTTGCCAAAAACCAGCGATCCACGAAAACACACTAACCAACACGAAATGTTGTTAGTGTGATTTTCGTGTTTTTTAGTGGATCATATTGCCGCCGCATCCGGTCGGAACAATCCGGAGTTGCGCTGTGGTAATTGCGTAATCTGCGGTTAAAATCTGTTCCTATTGATCTTTTGAATTGTAAGTGAGGTCCCGCTGCGGATCTACCGACGACAAAATGTTGAGTGTTCCCAGAAAATCCTCTCGGCTGAAAAATTCAATGCTTCACCCGATATAAGACGTAGACACAACCATTCTTGAACGGCCTGCACTCAATCAGTTTCAAATTGATCTGCTGCTTCATTTCGTGAAAGAGGGGAATTCCCGAGCCCAACAATACCGGATGAATATTGAATCCGATTTCGTCGATTAAATTTGCCTCGAAGAGCGGTTTTGCCAGTAAGCCGCCCCCCATCACGCAGATATCTTTGCCCTTCTGCCTTTTCAACTTTCGAACAAACTCGGCCGGATCGTCCGCGATGATGTTGAGATTATCTTCAGCACTCGGCTTCAGCGTCCGCGAGAAGACGTAGCTTTGAATCCCGGGATAGGGATTGCTTTGGCCTTTACTTTGCTTAAGCCCGACCTCGTAGGTTTTGCGTCCCATCACCACGGTATCGATCGTCTTCCAATAGTCAGTCATCACCGAAGCAGCTTCATTGCTCCACATCAGCCAATCAACTCCGTCGTCTTTGCGGGCAAAAAAATTATCCAGGCTGTTGGCCCCGCCAAAGGTTACCTTTCGCATGCTTCAACCTCCGTAATCTCGTCTGTATTCATCACTCATCCTGCGACCGCATCACGAACCTAGTTTAGGCCGCGCCGCGCCGGGGTGTCTTGGCGTTTTTTGATGTCAGGTGGGGGTGCTTCAGGAGCGCTCGGGCCGCAGAATCGTTTTGCAGACGCCCGGCGAGGTATTTGTCGTTTTGCGAAACTGTTTATAGAACCGGCTCAAATCGTTATAACCCACGTCGAGTGAGACGTTGACTATCTCCTCGCCCCTGGCCAACCGGAGTGGCGCATCCGCTACACGCAACTTGCGCAAATAATCGCGCGGACTCAACCCGAAGTCGCATTTGAATTGGCGGGAAAGATGAGCATGTGACACTCCAAGCCGTTTAGCTATGCGGGCGATAGATGGATAAGCAAGATGGCTCTGGTCGATCAGCCTTTTCGCTTTGAGAGAAAGCACGGAAGCGTCTGGACTAAGATCGATAGATTGACGACTAGTACCGGAAGTCAGAATCTCGATTATTTGATCACGGCCGGCCGGCGCTTTAATGGACGCCATCTCAAACACTATCGGCGTGGTCCTGAATTCCGGAGGCAAAGATGAGCTGTCCGCAATTCCCAGCAGGTGGCCCTTCGGATTGTTCAAAGAAGGTTGAGTGATTGAAAATGGCGGGTACAAAACGCCAAAGCGTTTAGTGTTTGGGCGAATCTGTTCTTTCCCGCTCCGGAAAAAGAGTTCGCCGGTTCGCAATTCATAAAGCTCGAGCAGCCACGCCGCACACGTAATTATAGTGGTCGCAACAATGCCGTCGACTTCCAGTTCATCTTCAAATAAGTATGCGCCATCCGGCAACAGCTCCGCTTTGCGACGTGACATTAGCCCGCCGGAATCAAAATCGACATGAAACTCCGGGTTGGATTGTTTATTGCTCACTCGCACTCACGCTTACAGTCCAAACGTGGCTCGGGCGTCATGCCCGTGAATCACGCGCAAGATGGGCGTGCCACGCTGACTACAGCAACAACGTGTCGACGCGATGCGCGTGGACCATGTTTTCGCACGGCGACCAGGCGAAGATTGTGAAACGGCCATCCTGCGACGCCACCAACGCCAGCGCATCCCGGCAATCGTAGACAAACTGTGCGGCCGACAGGTGCCGCGTCCCGCCGGTTTGAACAGGATGGACCACAACCGCCTGGTTACCGACGATCGGCTCAGTAGTAATTATTTCCTCCACCGGCGTTGAATGACTCGCGCGCCGGATCTTCGCGCCAAAGGCAATCAGCTCATACTGATCGCTGATCACGGTGGCGCCGTCAACAGCGGTTAGGCCCGCCACAGTATCTACCGCACGCCGCATTGCCGTCTGCCACAAGCGTTCGCTTCTTTGGTTTACCTCCTGCCTCATCAGATCAGTTAGTGCCGAGAACGCGGGCACGATCGAGTAGACGATCGGATGCACAATCGACTCGCGCCAGCACTCGGTGCCGGCGGGGATGACCAGCAACGAACCACCGTGGCGATGGGCGCGCATGGACACAGCCAGCTGAACCAGGAGGTTTACTGAGTCGGCACCCTGGTGCCAGGAGGCAGGCGACGTGAAGGCAAGCAGTGAGGTGAGCAAATCCGGACAGTCAGGCAAGCTGGTGCCGTTTTCATCTATCACCTTCACCTGTTCACCCTTGAGTACCGCGACGTTGGCAAACTTTCCAAACCCATCATTGCGGCGGTGTTTGATTACGAGCAGACCGGGTTCGACCACCTCAAGGACGAAACAGAAACTCGGAACGGAACGCGTCGCCCCCCAAACGTGCAACTCGCCGTTTTCACTCCACACACCGAGATGGATTTCAGGGCGTTCAACCGCAGGAGCCAGCTTGGTAAGGAAGTTGGGCGTGAGCGGAAGCCGGTGTTCGAAGACGATTGGCTGCTCAACATCCTCGGGTGGCGCGAATGCGAGAGAGATTTTTGGGGATTGGCCTTCCTCCCGCCGCAGACTAGCCCAGAAAGTGGAGTCAATAATCGCCGCGATGGTCGCCTCATCGGGCTCCGGCGCCAGCCCATCCTCACCGCGCTCACGGGCAGCCGCCATCTGGCGTCGGAAGTGATCTGCCACAGTTGGCGCCACAGCTTGTGCGGCCTGGTAGGTCGGTTCACGATTCATGGTGTTGGCTGGGCGAGCAGTCATCTGTTCTCTTAAGCGGGGCGGTAGCGACCGGGTCCGGGGCTGTTGTAACTTGAGCGGCTTTGCCGCAGCACCGCGCGGTAAGGCTCTGCCTTACCGTCTCTGCCCTGGGCTGCCGGAGGCTGCGCCTCCGTGGAGGCGCAGCCTCGGAATTAAAAAAGTACATCCGGAAAGGCAGAGCCTTTCCGCACTGTGCTGCGGCAGAGCCGCACAGTTATTGCACCGTTGCGCCATTTCCCTTGCTTATAAACTCTTCCAGCTTCTCGCGTGCCTGTCTCTGTACTTTCCGGCGTAGCAACGGCGTCCATCCCAGGACGGAACCCACCGGGCCCAGGGCCATGGCGCTCCACTTCCAAAAATCAAACGTATCAGTATGCTTAATAATCTTCCCATCTCGAAATTCAAACTGCGCATCGATCTTGTTATGTACTCGCCGGCCGGTGGCGGAAAAATCATATTGCGCTTCCCAGTGGGCTCTGCCTGTTTGCTCGTTTGCCTCGACACCGCTAAACGCCAGCTCAAAGTTCCTCGCGTTGGCACACAGCATTCGCCACATCGCCCCTGCCTCCGCGGCCGTCAACTTGCCAAAAGCGGGATCGGAAAACTCGACGTCGGCATGGTAACAATCGATCATGCCCTGCGCGGCGAGTTTTTGAAACGAAAGATAGAAGATTTCGATCAGCTGTTCATTCGGGTTCAATTGTTCACCCCTTTTCAAGCCTGGCACTAAGTATAGCGCACAGGCTTGAGGCAAGTAGTTTAGAGTTCAAACTTTAGTTTGCTTTTTGGAAACTCAGCAAGCTAAAGCTTGTACTCAGAACTGCTTGAGTCCTGGGAAACTCAGCAAGCTAAAGGTGTTGAGGCGTAGAAATGCCACTACTGGACTGGCTGGAGCTTCATCGAGTAATCAATCATTCGTTGACAGGGGTTTAATTCGACAAAAGTGTTTGCCGCTTCTGCCGCGGTTCGCAGTTTGGTTCGAGCGGCAGCGTCCCAGGCGAGATCTCTCGGGCGGGCTGTTGCGGCGGTCTCTGGCTTGATGCGAGGCACAATCAAATAACGACCGGGCGCAAGATTGGTTAACGCAAAACTGCCGTCGCTATTCACGACGGTCTCGCTGTAACGCAGCACGTTACTGGCTAGATCGCGTTCCGCGGGCACCAGGTGCACGCGCAAACCGCCAGGAATCGCGCCCTCAAACTCTACTTTGCCCCTGAGGCCGGCGGCGTCCTGAGCGATGGCGATCGTCACGCCGGTAACCCGTTCACTCGCTTTGATCGTTACGACGCCTTGCGACAGTTCACCGGGGACAATCGGGGCCGGGCCTGGCGAGGAGGGTGCGGGGCCTCGCGGCGAAGCGATGGAGGAGACAGGCAACACGGGCGTTGTGCCGGCCGGGTTGATGGA
>Ga0180121_10000894_pt1 | contig 12633 bp, 13 predicted proteins | sample AntDrymUQ5402106_2_FD_129676 | JGI IMG/M metagenome (GOLD analysis project Ga0180121, IMG submission 129676) | Polar desert sand microbial communities from Dry Valleys, Antarctica - metaG UQ540 (21.06) (version 2) (version 2) | ecosystem: Environmental > Terrestrial > Soil > Desert | place...
GACGCGGGCGAAGAAGAAGATCTCCGGGGCAGGGATCCCCTACCGGCTCCCCTCGCCGGCGGACCTGCCCGAGCGCCTCGACGCCGTGCTGACCGTCGTGCACCTGCTGTTCACCACCGGGCACGCGGCACCGGCGGGCGACACGCTGGTCCGGGCTGATCTCGTCGAGCGGGCACTGGACCTTGGCCGGATGCTGGCACTGCTGATGCCGGACGAGCCCGAGGTGCGGGGGCTGCTCGCGTTGATCCTGCTCACCGACGCACGGCGCGCGGCCCGGTTGGACACGCAGGGCCTGCTGGTGCTGCTCGAGGACCAGGACCGCTCGCGCTGGGACCCGAGCGCCATCGACGAGGGGCTGCTGCTCGTGGACGGGCTGGGCCACGGTCGGCCCGGTCGGTTCGCGCTCCAGGCCGCGATCGCCGCGGTCCATGCCCGGGCTGTGTCGTGGCAGGACACCGACTGGCCGCTGGTCCTGCTGCTCTACGACGCCCTGCTCGTCGTGTGGCCCTCGCCGGTGGTGGCGCTCAACCGGGTGGTCGCCGTGCTGATGGTGTCGGGACCGGCGGTCGCACTGGCCGAGGTCGAGGCCCTCGAGTCGGACCGTTGGTTGGCTGGTTACCGGTACCTGGCCGCAACGAAGGCGGACCTCCTGCGCCGGCTCTCTCGCAACGGGGAGGCAGCGGCGGCCTACGGCGAGGCCCTGGCGCTGGCCGACAACGCGGCCGAGCGCGCCTTCCTGCTGGGACGGATCAGTGAGGTCGGCGCAGGAGGGTGACGAGCGCAGCGGCCAGCAGGCCCGCTGCGCCCAGCTCGACGGGGAACCGCCGGAACGACTCCGGCTGGATGACCGCGTGGACCCGGTCGAACCACGCCGGGAACGGCGACCTGCCGAAGAACTGCCGTCCCGGCTTGTCGAGGTCGGGCAGGCACGCACCGGTGATGGCGCCGAGCACCGGGAGAAGGCGGTGGCGGGGGGTGACCCGCATGATGGCCGCGATCGCGGCGAGGCCGGTCAGCCCGTCCGGCACCGCCACCCGCATCAGGTGCTCGTCGGCCACGCCGAAGTGCGGCACCGCATCGAGGACGAAGTGCGACGCGAACCCTCGCCGGAAGGCGCTGGCCACGTCCGGCGAGGTCAGACCGATCACGGCCCCCGACAGGACGTGGTTGGTGATCAGCACCTGCCGAGGGTGGCAGGCCTCAGCAGGCGCCGCGGCAGGGGTACATGTCCCAGGCGCGCATGTCACCCTTTGGGTCGAAGAGCCAGGCACCGTCGCCCATCGACTGCGCCCCGCCGGTGACATTGGCGAAGATGTTCTCGCCGAGGCCCCAGTACAGGCGGTTCTCGGTGTCCGTGCCCCGTCCGACGTGGATGCGCAGGCTTGCGCCGGGCTCGACAGACACCCCGTCCGGGATCGTGTATCCGTGAGCCTTGTACCCGCGGTAGGCAGCGTCGCGAACCCACCAGCCGCCCAGCGGCACCGGGACGGTCCCGAGGTTCTCGATGTCGATCCACTCGCCGTTGACGTTGGCCGCGTCGTTGCCCTCGGCGTCCCAGTTGACCGTCACCTTGAGCGGCTCGGTCTGGTTTGGCCCCTCGCCGCAGAGGGAGGAGTTGCCCCACATGCCGACACCAGCAGCAGCCGCCTCCTGCGCACGCTTCATGTAGTTCAGGTTCTGGGTGTACTCGTCGGGCAGCAGGTCGGGCAGCGCCAGGCCGGCGGACACCTGCAGCGCTCCGGTGTCGACCCACTGGCCACCCATCATCACGGCGACGTGCCGGCGGGGACGGACGTTGGCTCCCGACACGCTGCTCGCCCGGCGCGAGCTGAGCCGTACCCGCTTGCCGTTGATGATCGAGTGCAGGTTCCGCGCGGCCGCGACGCCCCAGCAGTCGCCGCGCAGCTTCGACAGGGTGTGGCTGTAGCGGGAGAGCTCCATCGCCTGGATCCCGATGTAGCGGACCCGTGCCGGTCGGGAGGTGCCGTCGCCGGCGATGTCCACGTCGATCGTGTCCCCGTCCGCGACGAAGGCGACCTTGCCGTAGGCCACCGAGCCGGCCTGGGCGGGCCCGGCTGTGGCGATGACGGCTGGGGCCACGAGTCCCGCAGCGGCGGTCAGGGAGACAGCCAGCGTGCGAAAGCGACGGGAACGAGACATGTGAGAGAGCTCCGAGACGTCGAGGTACAGGTCCTAGCCTGTAGTTCGGACGGTCAGGAGCAGGTCTTGAGCACGCCATGAGTCGGTTAGCCCGGTTGGTGGTGCCCGGTGAGGTCGTGGTCGTGCCCGGCCGGGTCGGCGTGGACCATCGCCGCATGCAGTCGGGGGACGTCGTGCAGCAGCTGGTGCTCGGTCATCTCGGCGACGTTGTGTGCCTCGACCAGGCTCGACTCCCGGTGGACAACGATCTCCAGCTCTGCGCGCAACGTGTGCCCGATCCAGCGCACCCTGACCTCGCCGACATCGAGCACACCCTCGGTGGCGCGGGCCGTCGCCTCGACGGTGTCCACGAGCTCAGGGTCCACCGCGTCCATCAGCCGCCGGTAGACGTCACGTGCGGCGTCCCGGAGCACGACCACGATGGCCAGCGTGATCAGCAGCCCCACCAGCGGGTCGGCCGCCTCGAAGCCGAGCGCGACACCCGCGGCACCGAGCACGACACCCAGGGACGTGAAGCCGTCCGTGCGGGCGTGCAGCCCGTCGGCCACCAGCGCCGCCGAGCCGATCTGGCGACCCACGCTGATGCGGTACTTCGCGACGGCCTCGTTGCCGATGAAACCGATCACGCCGGCGATCGCGACCAACCCGAGGTTGTCGATCTCGCGAGGCTCCGCGAGGCGGCGGACGGCCTCGTAGGCCGCGAACGCGCCGGAGCCGGCGATGAACAGGACCACGACGATGCCGGCGAGGTCCTCGGCACGGCCGTAGCCGTAGGTGTAGCGCCTGGTCGCCGCGCGTCGTCCCACCGTGAACGCCACCGCGATCGGCAGGGCGGTCAGCGCGTCGGCGAAGTTGTGGATCGTGTCCACGAGGAGGGCGATCGAACCGCTCACGGCGAAGACGGCCAGCTGCAGCAGCGCGGTCACCATCAGCGCGAGGAAGGACAGCAGGAGCGCGCGCATGCCGCGTCGGCTGGACTCCAGCTCGTTGTCGATGGCGACAGCAGCGTCATGGCTGTGCGGGGCGACCAGGTGCCGGACGCGGTCCAACAACCCGTGGCCGAACCGCCCGTGGCCGCCCTTATCTCGGTGATCATGCAACTTCGGGGATCTTGGTGCGTGCTCCCGGTCGTGCCCGTGCCCGTCGAGGTCGTGCTGGTCGTTCACGATGCGTCGGCGCGGGAGGCGATGCGCTGTTGGAAGATCCGCAGTGACTCCACCCGGACCACGGCCTCGTCCAGGCGCTCCCCCGCGATGCGGCCGCTCTCGACCGCACGCAGCAGTGCCCTGCGGGCCTTCTCGGGCTTCGGGGAGTTGAGGATCAGGTCGTTGCCGGCGAGCAGGGAACGGATCGCTCCCTCCGCCGGCCCGTACTTCCCGTGCACCGGGCCCATGCCCTGCGAGTCGGTGATCGCGACACCCTCGAAGCCGAGCTTGTCGCGCAGGAGGGTGCCGATCACCTCGGGGCTCAGGGAGGCCGGCAGGCCCGGCTCGAGCGCGGACACCTCGACATGGGCGGTCATGATCACCGGTGCCCCGGCGTCGACCGCGGCCGCGAAGGTCCGCAGGTCGGTCGCCTCGAGCTCGGCGACGGACTTGTCCTGCAGCGGCAGCGACCGGTGGCTGTCGCCGGTGACGGTCCCGAGCCCGGGGAAGTGCTTCACCGCAGGCACGACACCCGCGTCGAGGTAGCCCTCGACCGTCGCGACGACCATGGCCGCGGCCGTCTCGCGGTCGCCGGAGTAGGCCCGGGACCCCATCACTGACGAGCCGTCCGGGTCGACGTCGGCGACAGGGGCGAGGACCATCGTCACCCCGAGCCGGCGCAGGGTGCGCCCGTTCTGCACTGCGACCTTCCTGGCGTACGCCGGGTCGCGGGTCGCCCCCACCGAAGCTGCCGACGGCACGACCGCGACGCCCACCTTGAGCCGCTGGACCACTCCGCCCTCCTGGTCCATCGAGAGGAGCAGGGGCAGCCCGTCGGGTCCGTCTCCGGCGTCGTGGAGCGCTGTGGTCAGCCGCTGGATCTGGTCGGCGTCCCCGATGACCTCCGGGCGGAGGAAGAACCCGCCGTACGGCTGGGCCGTCACCGCGTCCACAGCGGACGGGACGCCGTGCATGAGCTCGTTCTGGGCGGCTTCGGCCGGAGTCGGCTCGGCCCCGTCATAGCCCCAGAAGCCGGGCATCAGGATCGTCGCGACCTTCTCGTCGACGCGCAGACCGGCGACGGTCGCCCGCGCCCGCTCGATCTCGCCCAGCGTCGGTCCCCAGCCGCTGGGAGCATCGGGGTCGACGACCGGTGACGGCGAGGTGCTCGCCGTAGACGTCGGCCCGGCGCCCGGCACGGGGGCGGAGGAGCCGGCGGTGTCGTCGCCGCCCAGGACACCGCACCCGCTGAGCGACGTCATGGCCAGCAGCGCTCCAGTCATGAGTACTGCCCCCAGGGCGGGTCCTCGTCGCATGGTCCCCCCATCGTGCCATCCGGGCCGGACTGCTCCGGGACACCCGTGTCAGCGGTTCGTAGGCTCGCGGGTGTGACCGACCCGTCCACGGACCGTCCGCGCCCGTTGGCGCCGAGACCGCTCCGCGAGCCGCACCCGGACCGGCTCGGCGTCGATGCGCCGCGCCGCGACGAGGTCCTGGCAGCCCACGCGGCGGCGCTCGAGGCGGGGGAGGCCGGCTACCTCGACCCCGCGACCGGCCTGTTCGTGCTTACCGCGCTCTTCCTGGCCGACCGCGCCACCTGCTGCGAACGCGGCTGCCGGCACTGCCCCTACGCCATCTGACCGGCCCGAGCCCCTTGCAGGAGTGGACCCGTTCGACTCGACGCGTTGGGGCACCCGGCCGGTCCACTTGCGGACTGGCCCGACGGGCGTCCGGATGGTGGACAGAGGTGGACGGCACCCGCCGGGACTGTGGACAGATCGGTGGACGAGTCGGTGGACAACTGCCCGTTGCCGGGGGACAAGTGGCACCTGGCTGTGGAGTGCCCTGTGGACCGGGAAACTCGTCGAATTACATCCGGAGAACCCCTTGCCGGGCAGACCGTCCCCGGACTAGAAATGCGACGCGTCACCGGCGACGGGGACCGACCCGGGGGAAACCCCGGGACGCAGGGAGCGGCGGGAAACTGCAGCTGCCAGCGGGTTCTCGGAAGTCGGTGGGGTGGTTCCGAAGTGGACGACCGAGCGATCGGCCGCCCATGGCAGGGACCGTGTCGCGAGGCGACCTGACGAGCAATCATCAGGAATCGAGCGGGGCACAGGGCCACGAAGCGCGCCGTCCGAGCAATCGGGCGGGGAGCGGACGGGGCAGGTGCCGCGAACCGCACTCGCCGAGCAATCGGGGAGTGAGCGTACGCAGCACAGCGGTGCGCGGCGCACCGTCGGAGCAATCCGACGGCAAGCGAGCGCATCGCAGGCGCCACGCAGCGCACTGGCCGAGCAATCGGTGGGGAAGCGACGCTGGCGTTGCCCGCAGCGGCGGCAGCTGAGCGATCAGTTGTCGACGTGGCGGGCTGGCGAGGCCCCTCCAACTCATGCGTGGAGGGGCCTTCGTCGTGCCCGGGGCAACCTTTCCCGTTCTGGACGCATCTTGAGTGGTCGTGGACCCAGGCAGGATTACCGCCAGTGACCGGTGACGACGAGGACTTCCAGGCGTTCGTGGTGGCGCGGTGGAACTCACTGGTGCGGATGGCGTACCTCATGACCGGCGATCACGGACGCGCCGAGGACCTCGTCCAGTCGACGCTGGAACGCATGCACAGGCACTGGGCCCGCATCGAGCGCCGGGACGCGCCGGACGGCGTGGTGCTCCACGAGTCCATGTGGCGCGCGCTGGGGACGTTGCCGCCGCGCATGCGGGTGGTCGTCGTGCTGCGCTTTCTACGAGGACCTCACCGAAGCGGACACCGCCGCGGTCCTCGGCTGCAGCGTGGGCCCCGTGAAGAGCCAGACGTCACGCGGCCTCGACCCCGAGGCGCTCGGCGAAGAACAGGCGGCCGACCGGTTTGCCGCGACACAGGGACGGACGGTCTGATGACGGTCGACGTGGAACACGAGCTGGCACGAGTGCTCCGGACGAGGGCTGCCGGCGTCGGCCTGCACCCGGACCCCTGGACGCGCTACACCGCCAGGCGGCGCGTATCGACCCGCCGCCGTCGGGTACGCCACGCGGGGATGGCGCTCGCTGCTGCGGCCGCCGTCGCCGCGGTGATGCTCAACGTCGTGCCGGTGCCTTCCGTGGTCCCCGTGGTCCCGGTGGGCCCCGCGCCGAACGACTCGCTCCTGTGGGGACAGCCCACCCGCGGTTCGCTCGCGGGCGACCAACGTTGGCTGGCTGACCTGCGCGCGTCTTTGAGCGACGTCTCGCAGGACGAAGGCGTGTGGCGGGTGGCCGGCCGCGACCGGGTCCGGGTTCTCTTCGCCGGCGACGTGGGGGACCGACGCCTGGCTCTCCTGGTCGTGCCGCTGCGACTGGGAGTCCTGGAGGTGCAGGAGTCCATGTGCACCGCGACTGGTCTGTCGCGCCGGACGAGTCCGGCGTGGCCTTGGTAGACCGGCCCGGCGCGGCCGAAGCGCCGCCGACGTGGTGAGGGTGCGCGCCGGTGCGGACGTCCTCTACTCGGGCCCGGTCACCGGCAGCTGGTCGAGCGACAGTGGCGAGGTAGCCCCGCCCGAGCGCGTCAGCGACGCCGCCCTCGACGCCGCGTTGGCGAGAACCGTCGGCCGTCCGATGACGCGGGAGCTCGCCCGGGCGTGGACTGACATCGCGGTTGCCCAGACGAGGGTGCGCCCCGACGAGGCGACCGTCCGGATTCCGTGGTCGGACATCCTCCGTGGTCAGGCTGCCGCGCTCGTCACAGTGCAGCCGGACGGAGGCGGAGTCGTCGCGTTCGCCTTCCACGGGGACAAGGTCGGCTGGCGCGACGACCTGCGCCTCCTCCTGCCGGCCGACGGGGCCGTACACCCGCCCGATCGCCTGGCGGCTGCGTCCAGAGGGCTCAGACGAGCCGGCGCGGCGGATCACCCAGACGACCGTGGTGGTCGTCGCCCCGGCCGGCACCGAACGGGCCGAGCTGGTGCAAGACGGCACGGTGACTCCTCTTCGCCTCTCAGCGGACGGCGCGGCGACGCTTCGCACTCCGAGCGCGACCGAGATCCTCGTCCGGGCGTACGACACGGACGGCGACCTCCTCGGTGAGACGCCGGTCGCGCCACTGACCGACAGCTCAGGCGGCCTGCCGGGAGAGGCACGCGCCACCCGGGTCGTCGACTAGCAAAAGGCCGGGGCCCGCGGCCGGCAGGCTTCGAGAGGCTCAGGCGTTGACCGGGGACATGTCCGGGTAGCGGTCGCCCGCGGCGGCGCCCACCGGAGCCGCCTCGCTCAGGCGCGTCAGGTCGTCCGCGGTCAGCACGATCGCGGTCGCGGCCGCGTTCTGCTCGAGGTAGCTCACGCGCTTGGTGCCGGGAATCGGCACGACATCCACTCCCTGGGCCAGGACCCAGGCCAGCGCGAGCTGCGTCGCCGTCACGCCCTTGTCGGTGGCCATCTCCCTGACCCGGTCGACGAGCTCGAGGTTCTTCGCGAAGTTCTCGCCCTGGAACCGCGGGTTGTGCCGCCGGAAGTCGTCGGGCGCGAGGTCGTCGACACCGCGGATCTCGCCGGAGAGGAAACCGCGGCCGATCGGCGAGTAGGCGACGAAACCGATGCCCAGCTCTCGGACCGTGGCGAGGACGTCGTTCTCCTCGACGTCGCGGGTCCACAGCGACCACTCGGTCTGCAGCGCGGTGATCGGGTGCACGGCGTGCGCCGCGCGGATCGTCGCGGGCGATGCCTCCGAGATGCCGAGGTGGCGGACCTTGCCGGCCTGCACGAGTGCGGACAGGGCGCCCCAGGTTTCCTCGATCGGGGTCGAACGGTCGACGCGGTGCTGGTAGTAGAGGTCGATGTGGTCGACGCCGAGGCGACGCAGGGAGGCGTCACACGCCTTCTGCACGTACTCGGGCCGACCGTTGATGCCGATGCGGCTGCCGTCCTTGCCGCGCTCGTTGCCGAACTTGGTCGCGAGCACGACCTCGTCGCGGCGGTCGGCGATCGCCTTGCCCACGAGCAGCTCGTTCGTGAACGGGCCGTACATGTCGGCGGTGTCCAGGAAGGTCACGCCGATGTCGAGCGCTCGGCGGATCGTCTCCGTCGACTGGTTCTCGTCGGTGGTCCCGTAGAACTCGCTCATGCCCATGCAGCCCAGTCCGACGGCCGAGACCGTCAGACCGCCGTCGTGGGTGCCCAGCGTTCGGGTCCGGGTCAGCTTCTCTTTCGCGTCGTGATCCATGTCCCCTTCCTAGCCGACGTAGGCTGCGGATCCCACCTCACAGGGACCTCACAGGGAGTGATCAGGCCGGGGTCAGCCCACGCCACGAGGATCGCCCGGTGAGCGCAGCGACGACAGAGGGACGGCCCGTGACCACCGAGCGCACGCCCGAGGCCCGGCTGCTCGTCGTCGACGACGAGCCCAACATCCTCGAGCTGCTCGCGACCAGCCTGCGGTTCGCGGGGTTCGAGGTGGCGACCGCGACCAACGGCCGCGAGGCGCTCGCCGAGGCCCGCCGGTCGCGGCCCGACCTGGTCGTCCTCGACGTGATGATGCCCGACATGGACGGCTTCGCCGTGGTGCGCCGGATGCGCGGGGAGGGGTCGACGGCGCCGGTGGTCTTCCTCACCGCGCGGGACGCCACCGAGGACAAGGTCACCGGGCTGACCGTCGGCGGCGACGACTACGTCACCAAGCCGTTCAGCCTCGAGGAGATCGTGGCGAGGATCCGGGCGGTCCTCCGGCGTACGTCAGGCACGGGGGCTCACACACGTCAGCCAGCACGGCTGGCCTTCGCCGACATCGAGCTCGACGACGACACCCACGAGGCATGGAAGGCCGGCGGCCTCGTCGCGCTCTCGCCCACGGAGTTCAAGCTGTTGCGCTACTTCATGCAGAACGCCGGCCGGGTGCTGTCCAAGGCGCAGATCCTCGACCACGTCTGGCACTACGACTTCGGTGGCGAGGCCAACGTCGTCGAGTCCTACGTCTCCTACCTCCGGCGCAAGGTCGACACCACGGAGCCTCGGCTGCTGCACACCCTGCGCGGCGTCGGCTATGTCCTGCGGATGCCGCGCGAGTGACGGTGGCAGCAGAGACCCCCGGGCTCCTGCAGCGCGTGCCCCTGCGGGTCAAGCTCGTGGCCGCCCTGGTCGCGCTCGTGGCGGTGGGTCTCGTCGCGACAGGAGCCGTCGTGACGACGTCGATCCGCGGCTACCTCCTCGACCAGGTCGACCAGGACCTCGTGGAGCTCTCCAGCCGCCCCCCGCGCCTCGACGAGTTCCAGCGGGGCGGCGAACGAGGACCGTTCCGGAGCCGGGACCAGTACGCGCGGATCGTCACGCCGCAGGGGGACATCGACCAGCAGCAGTCGGTGGGCACCGACGAGTCGCCGCCGGAGCTGACGGTCCCGATGATCGCCGCAGCGGGCGGGGCACCGTTCACGGTCGGGTCGCAGGACTCGTCCTCGGAGTGGAGAGTCGTGGTCGGGACGGGTGCCGTCCGCATCCTGGAGACGGGAGAGCGACGCCCGGCCTTCTTCGTCCGCGCCATCCCGCTGACCGACGTGCGTGACACCACCCGGGCGCTGGTCCTGGCCGAGCTGCTGGTGGGTGCCGTCGTCCTGATCCTGCTGGGTGGGCTGGCCTACGTCGTCGTACGGACCTCTCTTCGTCCCCTGGGGGAGGTCGAGCAGACGGCCGGCGAGATCGCGGCCGGCGACCTGAGCCGTCGGGTGCCGGAGGGCCACGAGCGCACCGAGGTGGGCCGGCTCTCCCGCGCCTTCAACACGATGGTCGCCCAGATCGAGGCCGCGTTCCGGGCCCGGGAGACCTCCGAGGCGTCCGCGCGCACCTCCGAGGACCGCATGCGCCGTTTCGTCGCCGACGCCAGCCACGAGCTGCGGACCCCGCTGACCTCCATCCGCGGGTTTGCCGAGCTCTACCGGCAGGGTGCGGTCACCGAGCCCGGTGAGGTGGCGCGCCTCATGCGCCGTGTCGAGGACGAGGCGGCGCGGATGGGCCTGCTGGTCGAGGACCTGCTGCTGCTCGCCCGGCTCGACCAGCAACGACCGCTCCAGCAGGTGCCGGTCGACCTGCTCGACATCGCGCGTGACGCCGTCGACGACGCCCGGGTCCTCGCCCCGGACCGCACGATCGACCTCGCCGTCGGGGGCGGGGAGGCGCCCGTCGTGCTCGGCGACGAGCCCCGGCTCCGCCAGGTCGTCACCAACCTGGTGGCCAACGCGCTCACCCACACGCCGGCAGGGACCCCGGTAGCCGTCTCCCTCGACACAGCAGTCGGTGACGGCGGGCCCGGTGCAACCGGCACGATCGGCATGGTGCGCGTCGCCGTGCACGACCGCGGTCCGGGGCTCTCGCCCGACGAACGTGCCAAGGTGTTCGAACGGTTCTACCGGTCCGACCCGTCCCGGACCAGGTCCGCGGGCGGCACGGGTCTGGGGCTGTCCATCGTGGCCGCCCTGGTGGCCGCGCACGGCGGCCACGTCACCGTCGACTCCGAACCCGGGCGTGGCAGCACGTTCGCCGTGGACCTTCCGCTGTACGCCGGGGCGCCGCTGTCCACGTCGACCGCCCCGCCGGCCGTGCCGGGAGCTGGTGGCTGACTCACAGGTCCGCCACAGGTTCCCGGAGCAGGATCGTCACGACCGTCCCCCACGACCCGCCGCGAGGTGCCCATGTCCACGAACGACCCCAGCAGGGAACACCCGACCGAGCCCGGCCGACCCGACAGCGTGGACACCGTCGAGTCGGTCAACGGGTCCCGGCGACTCTCGCCACGTGCTCGGCGCGGCCTGACCGCGCTCGTCGGGGCTCTCGTCGTGGTGCTGGCGGTGACCGCCGGCGCCACCCTCGCCGGGGGCGCGACCGACCGTCTCGCGGTCTCGGCCGGGAGCTTCGCCGGCGCCACGGCCGACGAGGAGGGCGGGGCGTCAGCACCGGAGAACCGCTCGGACGGGTTCCGCGGCCGCGGCCATCCCTTCGGACACGGTTTCGGTCACCCCGGCGGTCGGGGCTTCGGGGGCGGTCCGCTCGCGGGCGCGCTGCACGGCGAGTACGTCGAGGCGGACCCGGACGGTGGCTACCGCACGGTGGTGGCCCAGCGCGGTGAGGTCACGTCCTTGTCCGACACGTCCTTGACGGTGACCAGCGAGGACGGCTTCGACGCGACGTACGAGGTCACCGCCGACACCAGCGTCCTCGGTGGCACGGGAGGGATCGGCGATGTCGCGAAGGGCGACGACGTGGGCGTGCGAGCGGTGCGCGACGGCGCTGAGACCACCGCGACGCACATCCTCGACCTGAGCCGGCTCGGCGACCTCCGGCGGGGGAGGTCCACGTAGGGTCGAAGCCGTGCCGTCACCCGAACGACAGGAAGCCCCGCCCGCAGCGTCCTCCGTGTCGTCGGGGGTGGTCACCCGGTTCCGGGTGATGGCCTGGGTCACCGGATGCCTGTTGCTGCTCTTGGTGCTGGTGGCCATGCCGCTGAAGTACCTGGGGGACGACGACCGTCTCGTGCGCGTCGTGGGCGTCATGCACGGCTGGCTGTACCTCGCCTACCTGGTGACGGCGTTCACCCTGTCCTACCGGTTGCGGTGGTCGGTCGGGCGGACGGTCCTGCTGCTGCTCGCCGGGACGGTGCCGTTCATGTCGTTCGTCGCGGAGCGGCGAGTGTCGGCGGAGCTGGCTGCACGTCCCGTCTGAGGACCGAGCCCCAGAAGAAGACGGCGGCTGCCGCGAACAGCCACCACTGCAGGCCGTAGGCCAGGTTGCGCCACCGGCCCACCTCGCCCGGGTCGGGTGCACGGTCTGCGGCCTCGACCGTGGCAAGTGGGTCCGCCTCGGCCGGGTCCTGCGACCGCAGGGCGAGGTACCCGTCGTACAGCTGGTCGGAGTCGTAGGGGAGGCGGTCGAGCAGGGCGACCGTCGCGACGTACGCGAGCTGGCCCTCGGGCAGGCCACCCGGGCCGACCGTGGCCTCGGTCTCGCTCTCGGACTGCTGCAGGAGCCCGGTCACGGTGACCCGGCCGCTCACCGGTGGAGGGGGTGGGTCCGCGCCGCGGCGGACCCATCCGCGCACGACCGGCAGCACTCCCTCGTCCGTGCGCAACGGCGTCACCACCCACGAGCCGGTCTCCCCGTTGCGCGCCCGCTCCGGCACCAGGAGCTGACCCGTGGCGTCCCAGGTTCCCTCGGCACGGATGCGGCGACCCACGTCGCCGGGTGCGAGCCGGCCACCCGGGCGGGTGACCTCCGCGACCGCGACTGTGACCGCGGCCGACCGGGTCGCCCCGCTCGGTTCGGCGGCGGCCCCGAAGCTGTCCAGCTGCCACCAGCCGAGCCAGCCGAAAGAGACCAGCAC
>Ga0180121_10000895_pt1 | contig 12628 bp, 12 predicted proteins | sample AntDrymUQ5402106_2_FD_129676 | JGI IMG/M metagenome (GOLD analysis project Ga0180121, IMG submission 129676) | Polar desert sand microbial communities from Dry Valleys, Antarctica - metaG UQ540 (21.06) (version 2) (version 2) | ecosystem: Environmental > Terrestrial > Soil > Desert | place...
AACCAGTCGCCAGCCTCCCCGCCTCCCCGCTTACCATCCGCTTCGCCTGCGGCAGCACCCCAACCTCACGGGCCTTCTGCCGGAACGTCCGGCCATGATCGATCGGAAGCCTGGTTTCGGCCTGCCACTGGTGTACCATCTCGTGCAGCATGGTGTGCTCAACCTCTGACCACCCGTGCCGCGCGATGTGACGCCGGCTGATGGTAATGCCAAGTGGGCGGCCGGACCGAATCTCCACCGCGAGCTCACCCAGGCGGGTTCGCATGCGGCCCGACAGCCGGATCGGGATTTCCCCCAGAGCACCGCCGAAGTATTGGGCGTTGAGCTGCCGATGCAGGCCCCCGAGCCGGTGGATCAGCACGATATCTCCCGGCCTGGCTCGCTCCCGCCGCTCCGCTCGCGTCGCAGAAGGCGCGTGCTCCTCGACCGGGAACGCCAGGAACTCACGTTCGGCCAACCGGCGCAGCGCCCGCGTCACCCGCGGATTGAGGAACCGCACGATTGCCTGGAGCACCCGATCCGGAGCGAACGCATACCCCCGGTGAACCCGGAGAACCCGCTTATTGAGGCTCAGCATCACGGTTCGGTTGGAATGGGTAAGGACCCGCTCGATGTCATGGAGACCAAGGGCCTGAAGCCGAATTGGAAGACTGTCTTGAAGCCCCGCAGACTGTCCCGCTGCCCCGCTGTCCCGCTGAACCTCCCCGCTGTCCCCCTGCCCCGCCTTCACAGTCCCTGATCTCCACCAGCAACCGACACCGCGACCTGCGGCGGCCCTCTTCTCGCAAACGAGAAGGAGTCCGAGGGAATGAACTGGCGGTCGTTCGAGACCCAGCGGAAATGCTGGATGTGCACCGCCTGCGCATCGATCTTCACCAGGTTGAAGACCGAGGGGCGGCCACCTCGCACCCGGGAGCTATGGGTACCCGACGTGCTGACGGCGAGCGTTCCCTGAATCTGTCCGGCCCCCTCCTGGTGATCGTGGCCCGAGAGGATGACGTCGGCCCCGGTTGCCAGGAGCCGCTTGTGGGCCGAGCGCCAGCGGGCCAGCCCCATGCGGCCGGAAAGGCCGCCGGCCAGAACATTGTGGTGGAACACCATCACGCGAGCCACGCCCGGGGCGGCGGCATCGAAGATCTTCTTGATGCGGTCGGTCTCTAATCTCGGGAGGTGCCCCTTCACGGCCAGGTCGCGAACCCGCAAGGTGAGCGACCCGAAGGCCACGCCGTAGCTGCTCAAGGCGCCTGCGATGATTGCGCCCGGGACCTCGAGCACCGGGCGGAGATCCGTACTGAAGTATTGCGTGTACTTGGCGTACTTCCGCCGCTCGCCCAGCAGGCCCAGCGGGCTCTTCCACCATTGGATGTCGTGATTGCCGGGGACAACCAGCGTTGGAGTCTGCGCCCGCATGCGCTGAATGAAGAGATGCGCGGCCTGGAATTCGCCGTGACGCGCCCGCTGGGTGAGGTCGCCCGAGATGGCGACCGCGGTGGCGCCGAGCGTAGGAAGGAAGCTCTCCAGGGCCCCGATCTGCTTCAAATCGGCAAAGCCCCCGAAGTGGAGATCGGAGAGGTGGACGATGGAAACAACCTGGTTTGACGTCACCAGATCACGCGTATCCGATACGTCAGCACTGCCTCCCCTCGGGGCGGAACCCGCACCCGGAAGCGGGTGACGGTGGACGACGCCTTTTCTGCCGGCACCGAGCTCGACACCACACTCCACTCCCCGGCGCGCTCCTCCTGCACCACCACCGTGACTGCGCTGTCGGTGGCGTTCTTCACGGTAACGCGATAGTCGGCGGTGGCGACGGTGTGCACCCCCCGCGCCCTGGTGCTGTCCCGGCGGGTGGAGTAGCCCGTCTGCACCCGCTTGGCGGTGATATCAAACGCCGTTCCAGCGTTGAGCTTGAGATCGCTTCCGGCGGGAGTGTGACCAACCGACGCCTCGCCTATCAGCTGCAGTCCACCCGCGCTATCGGGCTGGTACAGCCGGGCGACACCGCCCGGCAACGGCCGGTCGCCGAAATCGGTCTTTCGAGGACGGCTGAGGGTATAGATCACCTCGACCGGAGGCTCGGTCTCCTCGCCCTGCTGGGGCAGGAAGCCCCAATAGGGAACGTCTCCGCGGACCACGTAGCTCTTCTCATATTTGACCTGAGGCGGCTCGAACAGCGCCACGGACGTCGTCAAGCCGGGCAGGAGGGTGCTGCGGCCGGCCAAGGTATAGAGGTGGAACTCGCCGACCTTCTGTTCGCCGGCGAACTCACTCACGGCATCTGCCATGGCGGCCATCCTTTGCTCCCTCATCAGCGGCTGCGGTGCCTTCGGTTGCGCCCGGCTCACCGAGCCGGCGAGCAATTGGATTTCCGCGTTCTCGGCCCGCAGTGTCTCGGACCCGAGCACGGCCATCCCGGTCACCCGTGCATCCACCTTGCCCAGGATCACCTGGTAGCTGGCCTGCCAGGACGCGCCGCCGGTGAAGTAGCCCAGCCGGATCCGGTCCTGCGCCTGGGCACTGCGAACTGAGAGGGCGGCCGTTGGCTCGGCCACAACGACGTCGGGTGGATAGAGCGGAATGCCCGGCGGGGTGAAGCTGATCCGGCCGTCCGGCAGTTGAAGCCGAAGCGGATCGACCCCCAGCACCAGCGCGCTGATGGTATCTCGCGAGCCGGAGGGCCCCGGAGCCAGCCGGAACACGAGCCGCTTGCCCACCGAGCGCCGGAGCGCACTGGGCTCGTCCACTGCACCGTCGTACGACAATCCCACCAGGGTGACCGATGAGTCGAGCGAAAACACCGTAGCCGGGTCGAGCGCTCCGATGGTAAGCCGCTGGCTCGAAGCACCTTTGGGTAGGGAGAGCGGGAGCGTTCGCCGCACCAGCACCCGGCCGTCGTTGTAGATCGTGAGAGAGGTCTGGGCCTGAAGCGGGGCAGCGGGGCAGATGGGCAGCGGGGCAGTGAACGCCACCAGCGCTGCCATAACCCGCAGGGCCTTTTTGCTGCTTTTCCTTCCCCGCCGCCCCGCTGCCCAGCCGCCCCGCTGCCCTGCTTTCATTTGAGATACTCCATTGCCACTCGGCCGGCGATTCGCCGAACGATGATGTAGGTGGCCAGCACCGCGATTCCCGCGTACAGCCGGGCCGTCGGGTCAGCTGGAAGGCGAAGGGCGACATACGCCGCCATCAGTATTGTCGCCGCGAGGGAGATGCGGCCGGCCAACCGACTTGCACGCGCCTCCCGCTCGGCCCTGCACTCGGGACAGAGCTCGCCCCACGGCAAACCCGAGAGGCGGCGCCCGCATTTGGCGCAGGGGACCTCAGGCAGCCCGCTTGGCGACAGCATTGCCGAAGTCCACCGTCGAGGCCGTCCCACCGAGATCCCGGGTCCGGATGCCGTCCCGCACGATGGTGACGGCGATAGCGTCCCGAATCCGCTGGGCGCGCTCCAGCTCACCGATGTGGTCGAGCATCATGGCGGCGGCGAGCATCTGGGCGGAAGGATTGGCCACTCCCTTTCCCGCGATGTCGGGCGCACTGCCGTGGACCGCCTCGAAGATGGCCGCCTTGGTCCCGATGTTCGCTCCCGGTGCCAGCCCGAGCCCGCCGACCAGGCCCGAGACCTCGTCGCTCAGGATGTCGCCGAACATGTTGGTGGTGACCATCACGTCGAACTGCTCCGGCCGGAGGACGAGCTGCATGGCGGTGTTGTCCACGATCATGTCGTTGGATTCCACCCGGCCCGCGTACTCCTTGGCAATGGCCTGACCCACCTCGAGGAAGAGACCGCTGACCATCTTGAGAATGTTGGCCTTGTGCACGATGGTGACTTTCCGACGGCCATGCTTGAGCGCATACTCGAAGGCGTAGCGCACGATTCGCTCGCAGCCGTGGCGGGTCACGATGGCCAGGGACTCGCCTACCGCGCGGGGATCGTCGCCGATGGCCACGAAGTGCTCCACCCCGATATAAAGTCCCTCGAGGTTCTCCCGGATCAGCACGATGTCCACGTTCTCGAAGCGGCCGCCGGGGATGATGGTGCGGGCAGGACGAACATTGGCGAAGAGCTCGAACTCCTTCCGAAGCCCGACATTGACCGACCGGAATCCGATTCCTACCGGAGTGGTAAGCGGGCCTTTGAGGGCAAGCGCGTTCTTGCGGATGCTTTCGACGGTTGCGTCCGGCAGCGGGGTCCCAGTCGCGTCGACCGCCGCCACGCCGGCCAGCTCCTCGTCCCAGTTGAACCGAAGCCCGGTTGCTTCCAGGACCTTGACCGTTTCCGCCGTGATCTCGGGCCCGATGCCGTCGCCCGGTATCAGCGTGACATCGTACGTCATTGGCCCCCGTCGAGCGGGAGAACGGCGGCGATCGCGGCGTTCAAGGCCTCGTCAGGCGACTTGCCGCGGCCGTACGCGAGCGAGCGCCACACCACCTTGCCGGTGCGCGCGTCGGCCAGCACCAGGGACAGGTCGGCCCGAATCTGGCCGTCGGCCTCGGGCCCAAACCCGATCGCCGCGGGCGCCAGGGCCAGTCGCCCGTTGGCTACCGCCATGAGGCTGCGGATTGAGGAGCGGAGCGGATCGGGTACGACCAGCATCTTTGGCGCACGAAGCACAGCCTGGCCCATCTGGTCCGGATCCACCAGATAACCGGCCGACCGACGAGCCATCTTCCGAAGCTCGCGCGGTGGCACCCAGTTCACCTCGGGAGACCGGCTCACGAGTCCCTCCCCGACCAGCGAGTCCGCGCGCGCCAACGCCGCATGCCGATCAGCGTAGGCGGCATAGACCGGATCGGCGTGGAGTGCGGGATCGGCCACGACCAGCGTGATGGGAAGGATGGCAACCGTCTGGCCACTCATCCTCGCGGTGGGCAGGATCGGGATCGGCGCTTTCGAGGAGTCTGCGGCCGGGGTGGTGGCGCTGGCGCCGGTATTAAAGGGGTCTCGCTGGGCTCCGGCGCAGGCCGGAGATGCAAGTGAAACCAGAAGCGTAAGGCTCCAAATCGAGAACGTCAGATGCTCAGTCAATGATAGTACCAATCGTGTGGGCTTCAGGGTGCGGAAAGGTAATCACTCCAACGATAACCCTCCATCCACCACGATCGTCTGGCCAGTGATGTGCCGGGCTGAATCGGAGCAGAGAAACGAGATGACGTGCGCCACGTCGTCCGGCTCGGCCACCCGGCCCAGGACCGAGCTCTTCTGAGCCCGCTCTATCACCTCGGACGGAAGCATGGCCATGCGCTCGGTGCGGATGAATCCCGGCGCAACGGCATTGACGTTCACGTTGGCGGGACCGAGCTCGACCGCCGCGGCCCGGGTCAGCCCGAGCAACGCAGCCTTGCTGGCGGCGTAGTTTGCCACCCCGAAGCCCGGACGCTCGGCCTGGTGCGCGCTCACGCTGACGATCTTACCATAATGTTGGGCGCGGAAGATGGGCGCGACGGCCCGAATGCAGTTGAAAGCCCCGGTCACGTTGGTATCTATGACCTCGGACCATGCCTGCTGGGAGAGGCGCCAGAGAGCGCCGTCATTGGCAATGCCGGCATTGTTCACCAGGAAGTGAACGCCGCCCAGCCGCTGCTTGGCCTCCTGAACGAACTGCTCCACCGCTCCCCGGTCCCGGACGTCGCAGCGCACAGCCAGAACTTCCACCCCCATCGCTGTCAGGGAGGTCTCGGTCAGCAGCGCCTGCTCGGACACGTCCCGGCCTGGAAGATTGACGAAGCAGAACGCGACGTGACACCCCAGCTTGCCGAACTCCATCGAGATGTGGCGGCCGAGGCCGGTGGCGCCCCCGGTGACGATCGCGACCTTGCCGCGCCACCCCTTGCCGATCGGCTGCGGCCGGGGATCCTCGAGCGCAGTCCCGCTTCCCTCCGGCGCCTCGTGTTCCCAGGAGGGCCGGTGGCCGAAACCGAAGGATGGCAATGGCATGGAGCCGAAGGTACGGGGCGTTGGGGGGACCGGCAAGGTAGGGGCGCACCGTGGTGGCGCCCGCTCGGAATGATGCGCGGGGGTTGGACCAAAGGGCGCACCGCGGTGCGCCCCTACAGATTCCTTGTTATACCTTAACCCCATGCTCCTTAAACGAATCGGATGGCTGCTCGTCGCTCTCACCGGGGCGGTCGCCTGGGGCGTACTCGCGCTCAACCGCGGGGAGACGATCAACGCCGCCTGGGTGGTGCTCGCCGCCGTGGGCACCTACCTCGTCGCCTACCGGTTCTACAGCCGGTTCCTGGCCGACCGGGTCCTCGGCGTCAACGACCGTCGGGCCACCCCCGCCGAGCGTCTTGGCAACGGGCGAGACTTCGTCCCCACCTCCCGCTGGGTCCTGTTCGGCCATCACTTCGCGGCGATAGCCGGCGCCGGACCGCTGGTCGGACCGGTGCTGGCTGCACAGTTCGGATACCTGCCCGGCACCATTTGGCTCGTCTTCGGCGTGGTTCTGGGGGGCGCGGTGCAGGACTTTATCATCCTGTTCGGCTCGATGCGGCGGGATGGCAAGTCGCTGGGACAGATGGCCAAGGAGGAGACGGGGCCCGCCACCGGGCTGCTGGCCATGATTGCGGTACTCGCCATCATGGTCATTCTGCTGGCCGTGTTGGCGTTGGTGGTGGTGAACGCGCTGAAGGATAGCCCCTGGGGAGTATTCACCATCCTGTGCACTGTCCCAATCGCAGTGCTGATGGGCTTCTGGATGAAGGTCTGGCGTCCCGGGAAAACCCTGGAGGCCTCGGCCGCCGGCGTGGCCCTCCTGCTGTTGGCTTTGGTGGGCGGCAGACATGTGGCCGAGTCGGCCACGCTGGCGCCCTATTTTACCTACTCGGCACTCACCCTCGCGTACGGCATTATCGGGTACGGGTTCATAGCCAGCGTGCTCCCGGTCTGGATGCTGCTCTGCCCTCGCGACTACCTCTCGACCTTCATGAAGATCGGTACGATCCTCCTGCTGGCTCTAGGGATCGTCCTGGTCCTCCCGCCGCTCAAGCTTCCAGCCGTCACGCCGTTCATCGATGGGACGGGGCCGGTGTTTGCAGGGAAGCTGTTTCCTTTCGCGTTCATCACCATAGCGTGTGGTGCGATCAGCGGCTTCCACGCGCTGGTGGCGTCGGGTACCACACCGAAAATGCTCATCCGGGAAAGCGACGCGCGGCTCATCGGCTATGGCGGCATGCTGATGGAATCGTTCGTGGCAATCATGGCCCTCTGCGCCGCCGCGCTGCTCGACCCGGGGATCTATTTCGCCATCAATGCACCGCTCACCACGCTCGGCGGGAATGTACATAGCGCGGCCGAAGTGATCCGCGGGTGGGGCTTCAGCGTGACGCCGGAGCAGATCGACGCGCTGGCGGCCTCCGTGGGCGAGAAGACCCTGCTTGGCCGCACCGGCGGAGCTCCTTCGCTGGCGGTCGGGATGGCCCACATCTTCAGCAGCGCGTTCGGCCAGGGCCTTATGGCGCTGTGGTACCACTTCGCCATCATGTTCGAGGCGCTGTTCATCCTGACTACCGTAGATACCGGCACCCGCGTCGGCCGCTTCATGCTTCAGGAGCTCGCCGGCCAGATCTGGCGTCCGCTGGGCCGAACGTCCTGGTATCCGAGCACGGTCCTGGCATCCGCGCTCGTGGTAGCCGGCTGGGGGTACTTCCTGGTTCAGGGGGTGATGGACCCGCTCGGGGGCATCAACTCACTGTGGCCGTTATTCGGCATCAGCAATCAGCTGCTGGCCTCGGTGGCGCTCTGCGTCGGCACCACCCTGATCATCAAGAGCGGCAAGGCGCGATACGCGTGGGTCACCTTGCTGCCGCTCAGCTGGCTCGTGGCCGCGACCTTCACGGCCGGATGGCAGAAGGTCTTCGCTGACGATCCTCGCCTCGGCTTTCTGGCTCATGCGGCCGAGACCGCGTCCAAGGTGGCGAGCGGGACGATGCTCGACTCGCTCGGCGCCCGTCTGATCTTTAACGACCGCCTGGATGCCGGGGTTACCATCGCGTTCATGCTGATCACTCTCCTCGTCCTGCTGGCGTCCGCCCGGGAATGGGTCCTGATCCTGACTCGCCGGAAGCCCGCCAGGGCGCAGGAGTCACCCTTCGTCGAGACGGCCTATGCGGGATAGCAGCGGAGCGGCGGGGCGGGTGCCCTCCGGGCGGATGGGCAGCGGGGCAGTTGGCGGCGGGGCAGTTGGCGGCGGGGCAGTGCTTGCCTGGCTTGCCTCGGTGATTCGACAGGTTTCCGGCATGCCTGACTACAAAGGCTACGCTGAGCATGTACGGCGGTTTCACCCGGGGACACGGGTTCTCACGGAGCAAGAGTACTACGCCGAATACCTCCATCGTCGCTATGGGGATGGCCCGACCCGGTGTTGCTAGTTTCCGCCTCTCTGCCCCGCTGCCCCGCTGCCCCGCTTGTGTTTCCCAATCGACACCTGAACGTCTCTATTTGGCACAGCAGACGGTTGACACGCGCCAGCTGCCGCAGGACATTCAGCCGGCCATTTCGTAACCAAGCAAATGCTTCGAAAGCGAGCTCCCATGTTGGATTACCTCCGGAGGCAAGGCAGCACCGCACTGCGCCTGGTTGTGCTCGGGGCAGGGACGGTGATCTCGATTTCATGTGGGGACGACTCGACCTCACTAGCCACCGCGGGTGGCACGATCCAAGTGGAGGCCGTCACCGAAGGCAGCGATTTCGACGGCGACGGCTACGTGGCCGGGCTCAATAGCCAGACCGTTGCAGTCGGAAATCTGGACACGGTCTGGTTTACCGACGTCGAGCCCGGGAACTATGAGGTGGCCCTGACCGGCATAGCGGAGAACTGCACCACAGAGGGGAACCCCAGGCCGGTCGAGGTGGTCCCTGTCGATACTGTCGTGGCCCTATTCACGGTCACATGCGACGTGCCGCCTCCTCCGCCGGGCGGCGGCGGAGAAAACCCCCTCTAGCCTCAGCGAGACTTCAGCTCCCGGATCCAGACACTCAGCCATTTACCGGTCCGGGAGATAACGGCCGAGCTGTCATTGGCCAGGAAATCGTACCCACCCCTCGCCAACGAAGAGTCGGCGTAGGTTCCTGACGCCCGCGCCTGCCGCCTGGCATCCTGGAGCGCGGCCAACGACTCCCTTGACCCGATCCAGAGAAGTCCGTCGGAAGCCCGAATGGCGTAGCGCTTGGGAACGCCGAAGCTGTCGGGCTTCACGTACACTCGGGCCAGCAGCGAAATCAGTTTCCGGTCGGTGAAGTAGGAGAGCAGGGTGAGGTAGCGAACCCGGAACTCCTCTGTGGAGGCAACCCGAAAACGGGCGGCCACTGAATCCGCAGCTCCCCCACCAAGGCGTCCCAGGACCCAGGCATCGCCATGGTTGTACTTCTTGCTGGTAATTCGAGCCAGAATGTCGGCCAGTACCACCGAGTCGCCCTCCACCGCCCTGCGGCGCTCCAGCACAATGGCTTGAAGGGAAGGCTCCAGATCTTCCGCCTTGAGACCGGGATCGTTCGGGAACGGCACCGATCCCGCTGACTCCAGGTGCCTCAACAGCCGCGCCGCGCTATCGGCGTAGGCGGGACTTCGGAGCTCGGCCAGCCGGGTCAGCGACACCAGCGCGGTGTTCCAGTCACCCTGCCCCTCCACCGTCCGACGCATGCTACGCCATAGCGGACCGGGCACCCTCGCCCGCAGGATCGTCGTGACTGAGTCGGCTGTGCGGCTTCCCTGGCGGAGGCCCTCATGCAGCTCCGAGTAGGTCGCCCGACCGGGCACCCCAACCCGGACCTGCACCTGAGCGCTCGCCGCCTCGCCGCGCACGATCGCCATCAGGACCAGCATCGCAACCGTAAGTGCTTTCATAACCTCGAATGTCCCTCGTCTGCCGGGGAAACGATGAGCCACAGGACGACTGCCAGGAGCATGCCGGCTCCGGACGCCCGGAGCGCCGCCCCGCCGCCGCCGGACTGATACAGAGCGCCGAATGCTAGACCGGCGGGAAGCGCTGCCGCACCGACCAGCGCATGATAGGAACCGAACCCGCGCCCGGTGCGTACCGGCGCAAGCCGGGCCACTATTGCCCGCTCTCCCGACTCGGTGAGACCGGCCACCAGACCCAGCACCAGAAAGACGCCGATTGCCTCCGCCGGGCCGAGCTCCACCCCAAGCGCAAACGCGGCGAGGGCGAACAGCAGACCGCCCGACGCAACGACCCGGCGGGGTCCAAGCCTGTCCGACAGCCATCCGCCCGGGTAGGAGCTGACGCTTCTCACCACATGGAGGCCGGCCCAGACCAGCGGAACAGCCGCCACCGACACCCCGCGGTCCTGGAGCCGGAGGATGAGCAGCGTCTCGGGCAACCGGAAGAAGGTGAGGGCAGTCAACGCGAGGACGGGAGGCCAAAAGCGGGTGGACGGATGGACGGGCGGTCGGACGGTCGGTCGCTCCCCCTGTCCATCGGTCCGCCTGTCCGCCTGCCCGCCCGTCCGCCGCAGCACCACTGCCAATACAACGAAGGCTACCACTCCTGGCACCACGCTCCAGCCGATGACACTACGGACGTCGGCCCCGCGAGTCAGGAAAAACCAGGCCGCGAGCGAGCCGAGCACAGCCCCGAAGTGGTCGGCCCCCCGGTGGAACCCGAACGCCCTGCCCCGGAGCGAGGGGGGTGTGATCTCGGCGATCAGCGCGTCCCGGGGCGGAGTTCTGATGCCCTTCCCTACCCGGTCGATGACCCGAAACCCTATGACCTGCCCGGCCGAGGACGCCATCGAAATCAGCGGCCTGACCAGAACCGCGGTGGCGTAGCCCGACAGGATCAGCGGCCGGCGCCAGCCCGGCCGATCGGACAGGCGGCCGCTGATCCACTTGACCACCGACGAGGTCACCTCGGCGGCCCCGTCCAACAGGCCCAACGCCAGGGGTCCGCCCCCCAGGGTCCGGGTGACGAACGCCGGCAGGAGGGGGTAGACCATCTCGCTGGCAAAGTCATTGAACAATGAGACCAGCGACAGCCCCTTTACGGCGCCCGGCACTGGGGAAGAGCGGGAAAGACGGGAAGGGCGGGAAAGGCGGGAAAGCATCTGTCATCCTGAGTGAAGCGAAGTGCCTGCCCCGAGCAATCAAGCGAGGGGAAATCGGCCTACTTCCCGTAACGCTCCAGGGTCAGGTTGACGATCTTCTCGATCAGTCGCGGGTAATCCAACCCAGCCGCCGCGGCCGACATGGCAAACTCGCTGGACCGCTCGAGGTAACAGCTGGCATTTACTTCGAGGACGTAGATATCGCCGGTGTCGGTGAGCCGGAGGTCAACCCGGCCGTAGTCCCGCACCCTGAGCGCCCGGAAGGCGGCCACCGCCACCTTCTGTAACTTGGCCCGGAGCTCGTCGGGCAGGTTGGCGAGCACTGACTTGGTGCCCTTGTACTCCTTACTGTTCTCGTCCCACTTGGCCTTGCTGTCCAGAACCTTGGGAACGCCCTCCGGAAAGCCGGTGAAATCCACCTCGATCGGCGGCAGCGCCTTTGGCTGGCCGTTGCCCAGGACGCCCACATAGAACTCGCGGCCCTCGATGTACTCCTCGGCCAGGGCGGAATCGTTCAGCTCTTTCCGGATCGCCGTGACCCGCTCCATGAGCGCCACTGCATCGTGCACCAGCGACTTGCCCCCGATCCCGAGAGAGGAGTCGGACCGGAGCGGCTTCACGAAGAGCGGCATCCGCAGGTTACCGCCGGTCTCGAACGACCCCTGCTGCTTCGAAAACACGGCGAACCGCGGGTAGAGGATCCCGTCGAAGGCGAGGAGCTTCTTGGTGAGGCCCTTGTCCTGGCTCAGGTACAGCTCTCCCGGCCCGCTCCCGGTGTACCGCAGCCCCAGGAGATCGAGCAGGCCGGTGACCGGAATGTCTCCGAAGACGTTGTCCGCGAACATCTCCATGAGATTGAAGACCAGCTCGGGCCGGCGCCGTGACAGGCCGGCGATGAGACGCTTCACATCGCCGTGGGCGCCGAGGATGGAGACCCGGTGTCCCAGGCTGCGCAGGGTTCTGGCTACCTGGGGGACCACCGTCTCGTAGTCCTGGGAGTTTTCGTCTTCGCTGTCGAGATAAGTCAGAACGGTGATGTTCATGCGGTCGGTCCTCTCAGGTTCCAACCGTTCACTCGGCGAGCCCCATGCCCCAGCTCGCCAGACTCACTGGCAGCCCGCCGTATCCCATCACTTCGTCGTGAAAGCGCCGCGGACGGTAGGCGCCGCCCTCACGTTCACGATACTCATCACGCAGACGCAGAAGCTCGCGCCGCCCGACCGCATAGCACAGCTGGTAGGTCGGCCAGGCGCAATAGCGACGCACCTCGGCCTGGGCGCTGGAACGCTCGATCGGCAGGTGCTCGACCATATAGTCTACCGCTTCGTCCGGACTCATCCCCCGGGTATGAAGTCCCACATCGAGCACCACCCGGACGGCGCGCCAGAGCAGGTTCACCAGTTGAAACAGCCGAGCCTGATCGCTGCCATAGTATCCGGTCTCATCCATGAGCTGCTCGGAGTAGAGCGCCCAGCCCTCGACCATGACCGGACTCCAGATGTGCCGCCGCACCTCGGAGCGCAGATCCTGGGCGGTCACCAGCTGCAGATGGTGACCGGGATA
>Ga0180121_10000896_pt1 | contig 12626 bp, 7 predicted proteins | sample AntDrymUQ5402106_2_FD_129676 | JGI IMG/M metagenome (GOLD analysis project Ga0180121, IMG submission 129676) | Polar desert sand microbial communities from Dry Valleys, Antarctica - metaG UQ540 (21.06) (version 2) (version 2) | ecosystem: Environmental > Terrestrial > Soil > Desert | place...
CACGCTCTTGATCTTCGGATGGTCGGGCGCGACGCCGGCTCGGACGAGCCCGAAGGGAGTCGGCAGACGGTCGAGCATGTCGACCTCGAACTCGAGCTCGGGGTGCGTCAGCAGCGCCTCGGCGGCGTAGAAGCCAGCCGGGCCGGAGCCCACGATCGCGACTCGCAGCGGGTGTGGCGTTCCGGCATCGGCCATCGGGAAAGGCGGCGGACGCGGGCGCCTCAGGCCGGGATCGGCGGGACGGTGCGCGCGGTGGCGGCGCCGTCGAGGGCGTCGAGCGCCTGGCCCACCGACATCGCCAGGCAGGAGAAGATCGGTACGTCGCGCAGCGTCCACGCGCTCGATTCGGTTGTACGCAGCTCCTGCACGAGGTCGAGGAAGTCGCCCGGCTCCTCGCACTCGAAGGAGACGACGAACTCCTGGTCGTCGATCCCGAACGAGTAGGCCGTGTTGATCGTGATTTGCGGGTAGCGCCGTCCCGTCTCTATGTGGGCGCTCATGATCCGCCGGCGCTCGGTCGCATCGAGCCCGTACCACTCGCGCTTTTTCTCCATCGGATAGATGAACGCGTAGGAGTGCTCCGAGGTGAGCAGCTCAGGCCGAGTCGCGGAGTCCGAGTAGGGCGAGGGCTTCGTCATCGCCAGGTAGGAGTGGGGAATCGTCGCCCACTTGGCGAGCCCGCTCTGGGCAAGGACGACGTGGAAGGAGTGGATCTCGCGCAGGCTCGGGCTCTGGCTGACGAGGAGCAGGTCGCAGTCCCCGCGGGTGCCGATGGTGGAATAGGCGCGCAGGGGGCGATCGGTGGCGTAGTCCTCGCAGGCGGCGAGCAGCTCGCGTTTATCCTGCGCCCTCGCCTGACCCTCGCGGCGCTGCCAAGCTGGGTCGATCTTGAGGAACGTGAACTTGATGAACGTCCGTTTGGCCATGGCCTCGATGCTAGCCATCCAAGCGCTTGGCCTGCTCGCGATGATCGGCCTGCTCACAGCGCCGCCGGCCCTCGCCGCCGGCGACCAGCCGCGGATCACGATCGCGATGCTCCCCGCCGGGACCTCGGTCGCGGAGCTCACGGCGGCGTTGCCGGATGCGGCCCCCGGGGTGCTGAGCGCCGGCCTCGGGCAGATCCCGGCGAGCCAGACCTACCTCGACATCGGCCAGGGGGCGCGCCTGTCGGGGTCCCTCTACGACGAGCGGGTGCCGCCGCTCTACGTCACCGGCAATCGCGTCTCGGCGCGGCGCTGGCAGGAGGTCCTGGTCCGAGCTGAGGCGGCGCCGGCCGACCTCCGTCCGGGGCTGCTGGCGACGACGCTCGCGAACGCCGGGATCCCGATCACCGCCGCCCCGCTTGCCGGTTCGCCCGCGCTGATCGCTGTCGAGGAGGGGGGACGCGTCCAGCGGACCACGAGGTGCGAGCCCGGCGCCTGCCCGGGCGTATCGGTCAACTCGATGCTGACCAACGAGATGCCGAACCTGGGCGCGCGGGTGCGGGAAGGCAGCGGCGACCTCCTGATCGCGATCGAGCGCCCGCCGACCGAGCGCGACCTGCTCGCGATCGCGATCGTCGGCGAGGGGTTCTCCGGAGCGGGCAACCTGACCTCTCCCTCAACCCGGATGGACGGCTTCGTGCTCGCAACCGACCTCCTGCCGACGATCCTCGCCCGCTACGGGATCGCAGTCCCGGAAGGGGTCAGCGGCCGCGTCATCGAAACCGGCGGCGGGGAGGTGGACCCGGCCGCGGTCGTCGCGCTCGAGCAGCGCCTCGCCGCGATCACCGACCGGCGCTGGGGGGTACTCGCCGTCAACGTCTTCGTCTGGGTCGCGGTCACACTGATCGTCATCGTCGCGTTCCGCAGACGGGCAGCGCAGGCGCTCGTTCTGCTCGCCACGGCCACGGCCTGGGTCCCGGCGTCCCTGCTGCTGACGGCGGCGCTCGAGCCCACCGCGCTCGCCGAGCGACTCGTCGTCGGCCTCGGGGCGCCGCTGCTCGCGCTCCTCACCTTCCTCGCCCTCCGCCGCCCGCTCCGCGACCGCGCTCCCTACGGCGCCTTCGGGCTGGCGGCGGGCGTGTCGATCGCGGTGTCCGCCGCCGACGTCCTCGCCGGCTCCCCGTTCACCTCGCTGTCGCTGCTCGGCCCCAACCCGGGGTTCGGGGTCCGCTTCTATGGCATCGGCAACGAGCTCGAGGCGACGCTCGGCGCGCTGCTCCTGCTCGGCACCGGGGCGGCGGTGACGGCATTCCAGCCGCAAAACGCGGGCAGGGTGCTGGCGATCGCGATTTCGCTCGCGACCCTGGCAGCGGTGCTCGTGTTCGCACCCGGCCGCTTCGGCGCCGACGTCGGCGCCGCGATCACGTTTCCGGCGGGAGCCGCCGTCGCCGTGATCGTCGCTCTGCGGCTGGGCACGCGCCGGTCGATCGCGGTGCTGGCGGCGCCGGCGCTGGCAGTCGCAGCGCTGGTCGGCATCGACCTCGTTCTCGGCGGGGACGCGCACCTGTCGCGCTCGGTCCTGCAAGCGGGGGGCCTCGACGAGCTCGGTGACGTGCTCGAGCGGCGGATCACGCTGGGAGCGAACAGCTTCACGCGCTACTGGGACTCACCCTTCTTCATCGCCGCCGTCGTGGGCCTGGCGGTCGGCATCTACTTCCGCAGCCGGATCGCCGTCTGGTTCGAGGGACGCCCCGCCGCCTCGGCCGCCGTGATCGGAGCAATGGCCGCCACGGTGGTCGGTACGCTCGCCAACGACTCCGCGGCGCTCCTGCTCATGGTGGGGACCGGGTACATCGCGGCTTTCTGCGGCCTTGCGTGGGCGGTGGCCGTGGGGCCGGACGGCCGATCACCTCGCTAGGCTTGTGCGCAGAACGATGCGCATCGCTCTCGTCACTCCTTACTCGTGGACGTACGAAGGGGGCGTCAACCGGCACACCCAAGCGCTCGCCGAGCATCTGATCGGCAAGGGCAACGACGTACGGGTACTTGCGCCGTGGGACCCGCCGGACCGTCTCAGCAACACGCTCCATCGCGGCTCGCCGCCGCGCGATCGCCCCGTGCCCGACTATCTGATCCCACTCGGGCGGACGATCGGCATGCCCGCGAACGGCGCGGTCAGCAATCTCTGCCCCTTCCCGGACGCGGTCACGAAGATGCGCCGCGAGCTGCGCGTTGGGCGCTTCGACGTCGTCCACGTGCAGGAGCCTCCGGTGCCGGTCGTCGCCTGGGATGCCTGCTCGTTTCGCGGCGCTCCGGTCGTCGGCACCTTCCACGCCTACGCGCCGAAGTTCGCGACCAACAACATGGCGATCGGCTTCGGTGCGCGCCGCAAGTTCAACCAGCTCAGCGCCCGGTTGGCCGTCTCGGAGGCGGCGGAGTGGACCGGCCGCCGCTGGTTCGGGGGCAACTACGAGATCGTCCCCAACGGCGTCGAGATCGGCCTCGCTCCGGCGCGGGCGCGCGAGCCGGGGGACGAGCTCCGGCTGCTCTTCGTCGGCCGCGCGGAGGAGCGCAAGGGCTTGCCCGTCCTGCTGCGCGCGTTCGAGGCGCTCAAGGAGCACGTCCCGGCTCGCCTCACAGTCGTCGGCACCGGTGCGGAGGAGGTCTCGCGCTCGCTCGCCGATCCCGACTCGCTGGGCTCGATCGACGCGCTCGGCGTCGTCCGACGCGAACGCCTCTGGGCTGAGCTCGGGGCCGCCGACGTGCTCTGCGCTCCGTCGCTCTCGGGAGAGAGCTTCGGCATGGTCCTCACCGAGGCGTTCGCCGCCGGCACCCCGGTCATCGCCTCCGACATCGCCGGCTACACGGATGTCGTCACCGACGGCATCGACGGCGTCCTGATCCCCCCGGGGGATCCGCAGCGGCTGGCCGAGGAGCTCCAGCGCCTGCACCTCGACCCGGTCCGGCGGATCGAGATGGGACGCGCGGCGCGCACTTCCGCCGAGAGCTTCTCCTGGACCCGGGTGGCGGCGCGGGTCGAGCAGGTCTACGAGCGCGCGATCGATCTCCCCGTCCCGTCCGACGGCCTCCAGCGGGCGTTCCGCCGCGCCGGCATCGTGGCCTCCGACGGCCTGCCGCGGGTGCCGGCACAGCGGCTGCCCTCACCCGACCCGCCGATCGCCGGCACGCGGTCGCGCGGTCGCCGCGTCGCCCGCCGGGCGGGACTCGCCACTGCCGGCGCGGTCGGCGTCGGGCTGACGCTCCTCGCTGCTCGCCGGATCGGCGTCGACAGCGTGGTGGAGAGCGCGGTCCGCTCCGACTTCGCCTGGATCGCGGTCGCGGTCGCGCTCATGTGCGCGTCGCTGTTCTTCCGCGCCGGCGCCTGGCTGCAGGCAGCCCGAGCCGCGCTCCCAGGCGCAGCGCTGCGCCGCCGCGACTTCACCTCGGCGACGATGATCGGCGTGCTGATGTCGGCGACGCTGCCGGCGCGCGTCGGCGAGCCTGCGAGGGCGATGATCATCTCCCGCCGGATCGGCCGCTTCCGCGAGACCTTCCCGGTCCTGCTCGGCACGCTCGTCTCCCAGACCATCCTCAACATCGTCGCCCTCGTCCTGCTCGGCGCCCTCATCGTCACCTCGACCGACCTGTTCGCCCGCAGCTCCGAGCACCTCTTCCTCGTCTCGATGGCCCCGGCGCTGCTGCTCGTGGCCATCCTCGCCGCGCCGGCGTTGGTCCGGCGCTCCGGCTCGGGTCGGATCCCCCGGCTCATCGTGATGGCGCGCGACGCGCTGATCCGCGTCCGCTTCGGCCTAGCGGTCTTCCGCGACCTCCGCCGCGGTCCCGCCGCCGCCGCCTTGCAGCTCGTCGCCTGGGCGATCCAGGTCGCTGCCTGCTTCGCGCTTGCCGTCGCGATGGGCCTCGACGGGGCGATGGGGGTCGGCGGCGCCGCGGCCGTCCTGTTCGCGGTCAACGTCACCGCGGTCGTCCCGGCGACCCCCTCTAACATCGGCGTCTTCCAGCTGGCCGTGATCAGCGTGCTGACCACGGGCTACGGCGTCGCCGCGGCCGATGCGCTCGCCTACGGGGTGATCCTGCAGGCGGTCGAGATTGCGACCGCCGTCGGCCTCGGCATCCCCGCTCTCGTCCGCGAGGGCATGAGCTGGTCCGACGTCCGCCTCCGCGCCCTCAGCGCGGCACCGGTTCGCCTGCAGCCCAAGCAGCGCGGCGACGAAGGAGTGCCCGAGCGCGCCTTGAGCTAGGGGGGTCTGTGCCCGCGTTGGGCCAGGAGGCCTGTTCTCCACGGTGCGATGGATGCGTACTCTTGCCTGTAAAGGTGGACGGGCCTCGTGGGTCTCGCTATCCTTGGCTTGACCATCCAGAGCGGCTGAGGGGCCCGGACCTCCGAAGCCGCCGCAACCGGCGGAGCTCCCTGGAGCGAAGCACGGTGCGACAGCCGGGATCGATGCAGCTTGTAGCCACTTCGCCCATCTGATGAACCGATGATCGAAACGAATCTCCAGACCGTCCCATGAGCCGACCCGAACGCGACATCCTCGGTGCCGCACGCGAACGCGTCATCGTCTTCGACGGCGGCATGGGCGCCACGCTCGAGCACTACGACCTCTCCTCCGAGGACTACGGCGGGCTGCCCGGCAAGTGCCACGAGGTCCTCGTCCTGCAGCGTCCGGATGTGATCGAGGGCGTGCACGACGAGATGCTCGAGGCCGGCGCCGAGGTGCTCGAGACCGACTCCTTCCAGGGCTCGCGGTTGAAGCTCGGCGAGTGGGGACTGGCCGAGCAGACGGTCGAGATCAACCGCGGGGCGGCCGAGATCGCCCGCCGGGCGGCGGGTCCCGATCGCTACGTCGCCGGCTCGATCGGGCCGACCGGCTTCCTGCCGGCGAGCGACGACCCGACCCTCGGTGACATCTCCTTCCGCCGCCTCGCCGAGGTCTTCGACGAGCAGGCGGGTGCGCTCATCGAGGGCGGCGTCGATCTGCTGACGATCGAGACCGTCCAGGACATCCTCGAGGTCAAGGCGGCGATCGCCGGCGCCCGCGAGGCCTTCACGCGGGTCGGGCGCGCCGTCCCGATCCAGGTCTCCGTCTCGCTGCTTCCCAACGGCGGCAAGATGCTCCTCGGCACCGACATCCAGGCCGTGCTGACGATCCTCGAGAGCCTCCGCGTCGACATCGTCGGGCTCAACTGCTCGACGGGTCCCACGGACATGCGCGACGCAATCCGCTACCTCGGCGAGAACGCGACGGTCCCGGTCCACTGCATCCCCAACGCCGGCTTACCGGTCCAGGGGCCCGACGGCGAGACGATCTTCCCCGAGACGCCCGCCGAGCTCTCGACCCATCTCGGCGAGTTCGTCGACCGCCACGGCGTGGGCATCGTCGGGGGCTGCTGCGGGACGAACCCCGAGCACATCGCCGCGCTGGTCGAGCGGGTCGCCGGTCGGGTCCCCGGCGCGCGTCCCGAACCCGGTTCGCCTCGGCTGGCGAGCATGATGACCGCCTTCGACCTCGTCCAGGAGCCGCGGCCGACGATCGTCGGCGAGCGGGTCAACTCACAGGGCTCGCGCAAGGCGAAGGAGATGCTCCTCGCCGACGACTACGACGGCCTCGTCCAGATCGCCGAGGACCAGGTCGAGGGGGGAGCGCACGTGCTCGACGTCTGCGTGGCACTGACCGAGCGCGAGGACGAGGACGAGCAGATGGGAGAGACCGTGAGCCGGATCTCGCTGACTCAGCCCGCCCCGATCCAGATCGACTCGACCGAGCCGCAGGTGATCGAGGCGGCGCTCGAGCGGATCCCGGGCCGGGCGATCGTCAACTCCACCAACCTCGAGGCCGGACGCGACAAGCTCGATCGGATCGTGCCGATCGCGCGCAAGCACGGTGCCGCCTTGATCGCGCTGACGATCGACGAGGTCGGGATGGCGAAGAGCGGCGAGCGCAAGCTCGAGATCGCCCGCCGGATCCACGATCTGGCGTGCGGCGAGCACGGGCTCGACCCCGAGCTGTTGATCTTCGATGCGCTCACCTTCACCCTGACCACCGGCGAGGAGGAGTGGCGCCACTCGGCGGTCGAGACGATCGACGGTATCCGCCGGATCAAGGCGGGGCTGCCGGGTGTGAAGACCTCGCTCGGCGTCTCGAACGTTTCCTTCGGCATCTCGCCGCGCGCGCGGGCGGTCCTCAACTCCGTCTTCCTCCACCACTGCGTCGAGGCCGGCCTCGACCTGGCAATGGTCAACCCCAACCACATCACTCCCTACGGTGAGATCACGACCGAGGAGCGCGGGCTCGCCGACGACCTCGTCTTCGATCGCTCCGACGAGGCCCTCGAGAAGTTCATCGCGCACTTCGAGAGCAAGGGTCCAGAGGAGCAGGTCTCCGCCGCCGACGCGACGGAGGGCATGGAGCCGGAGGAGGCCCTGCACTTCCACATCCTGCGCCGGAAGAAGGACGGGGTGGAGGACTGGATCGACCGCTCGGTCGAGAAGATCGGCGCGGTCCCGACGCTCAACGGCGTCCTCCTGCCGGCGATGAAGGAGGTCGGCGACAAATTCGGCGCCGGCGAGCTGATCCTGCCGTTCGTCCTGCAGTCGGCAGAGGTGATGAAGCGGGCCGTCGCCCGCCTCGAGAACTACCTCGACCGGATCGAGGGCCATACGAAGGGCACCGTCGTGATCGCGACCGTGTTCGGAGACGTCCACGACATCGGCAAGTCGCTGGTCAACACGATCTTGACCAACAACGGCTACACGGTGGTCGACCTCGGCAAGCAGGTGCCGATCGAGCAGATCATCGACGCCGCGGTCGAGCACGACGCCGACGCGATCGGCCTGTCGGCGCTGCTCGTCTCGACCTCGAAGCAGATGCCCGCCTGCATCGGGGAGCTCCACGAGCGCGGGCACGAGTTCCCGGTGCTGATCGGCGGCGCCGCGATCAACCGTGACTTCGGGCGCCGGGTGTTCTATCCGAAGGGGCGTGACTCCGACGAGGTCTACGGGCCCGGCGTCTTCTACTGCAAGGACGCGTTCTCGGGCCTCGACACGATGGACGCGCTGGTCGACGACGCCGCGCGCGCGGGGCTCATCTCGAGAATCCGGGCCGAGGCGCAGGCGCTGCGCGATAAGCCGGTGGTCGTCGACGACTCCCCGCCGACGACCGATCAGTCGGTGCGCTCGAACGTCTCGATCGAGAACCCGATCCCGGAGCCGCCGGCGTTCGGGGCACGCGAGGTCGAGATCGACCTCGATCGGGTCTACCCCTACCTCGACCGTCACGTCCTCTTCAAGCTCCACTGGGGAGGCCGGGGAGTCAAGGACGAGGCCTGGCGGCGCCTTCTCGAGGGCGACGGCGACGACGAGGGCTTCACGCCGAAGCTCGAGCGCATGTGGCAGGAGCAGGATTACCTGCGGCCCCGCGCGCGGATCGGCTACTTCCCCTGCAACTCCGACGGCAATGAGCTGGTCGTCTTCGATCCCGCCGACCACGACCGCGAGCTCGAGCGACTGGTCTTCCCGCGCCAGCCCAAGCACGACCGGATCTGCCTCGCCGACTTCTACCGGCCGATCGGCTCCGGCGAGCGCGATGTGGTGGTCCTGCAGGGAGTCACGGTCGGTCCCGAGGTGACCGAGCGGATCGCGGAGCTCGAGCGCGAGGGCGAGTTCGCCGAGCAGCTCTTCACTCATGGCCTTGGGGTGCAGGCGGCCGAGGGTCTCGCCGAGTGGCTCCACGCCGAGGCGCGCCGGGAGCTCGACATCGACCCGGGCCGGGGCCGCCGCTACTCGTGGGGCTACCCCGCCTGCCCGGACCAGTCCGAGCACGAGAAGGTCTGGAGCCTCCTCGGCCTGGAGCAGATCGGGATGACGCTCTCAGATGGCTACGCGGTCGAGCCCGAACAGTCGACGGTCGCGATCATCGCCCATCATCCACAGGCCGTCTACTTCGGGATGAAGTCAGGCTTCGTCCCCGCCGAGCCCAAGTCCGACGAGCTGATCGCCGGCACGACCCGGGGCGGCGTGGTCCCGCCCGACGACGACTTCCAGGGCGACGGCACGATCGAGGCCGAGCAACCGTCGCCGGCCACCGACGCCGCTCCGGCGTAGGAAGTCGGCGTCGCGGCGGCACCGAAGCCAGTCAAGTCGATCGCTATGAGCTCGAGCCGCTCGGCGACGATTCGCTGCGACGGGAGGCGGGTAGAGGACAACGGCAAGGCGTTTTAGCGGTCGACCCCGTCGTCACCGCTTCGCGTACCCAGGAGGACCGAACAGGAGGCCAAAGCGATGTCAGGTGATCGAGGCTCCAAGGACATCCTCGCCGAGGAGAACAAGGAGGACCGCGAGAAGCTCGTCGGCATGCTCGAGCAGGCGTACTGGATGGAGATCGAGACGGTGATGAGCTACGTCGCCAACTCGGTCAACCCCGACGGCGTTCGCGCCTCCGAGATCAAGGAGTCGCTCGCCGCCGACATCACCGAGGAGCTCGGTCACGCCCAGCAGTTCGCCGCCAGGATCAAGGAGCTCTACGGCGTCGTCCCCGGTTCGATGGCCTTCACCGCCGAGCAGGACTTCCTCCAGCCGCCGAAGCAGCAGACCGACATCCCGGCCGTCATCCGCGGTGTGATCGAGGCCGAGGCGGGAGCGATCTCTCACTACAACGACGTCATCGAGTTCGCCGCCGACCACGACCCCGTCACCGAGGACATGGTCATCGCGATCCTGCGCGACGAGCAGGGTCACATGCGCGAGTTCGAGGGCTTCCTCCGCGAATACGAGGCCGAAGGCAAGGCTTGACGGCATCGTCAACCTTCTGTGACGGATATCCGTCCAGAAACTGAATGATTTCTTGCAAAGACAGCGTTAGCATCCGCTAATGTAGGTGAGGATGAATTCCCAAACACCGAAAAGTACTGCGGGGCTCGTGCAGCGGCCGCAGGAGCTGGAGCTCGCCGACGGCACCCGCCTGGTTCCGGACGGGGAGGCCGAGCCCGCGCGGCTCACCGGCGATCGCGATCACGCGTTCTGCCTGGCCGACGTGCAGCGCGAGTCCGCGCAGCCATTCGCCGGCTACCACATCGAGTCTTCTGACGCCTAGCTCTAGCCGCGCTTCTTCGCGCGGATCGCCGGAGCATTGGTACACCTGGACGACGATGTCCCCGCTGCGCTCGGTGAAGGAGGCGCAGAAGAGGCCGTCCTACCCCGCCGCGTCGGGGCCGGTCGCCACCCTCCCCGCGCCTGTCGCGGGATCGAGCCGATACACGTCGCCGCTCAGCGACGTGACGTGGACGCGGTCCTTTCGGTCGGAGACGAACGACGTCGGCCCTTCGACGTCCAGGCCGAGGGCGACGTCACCGCTGCCGCCCGCTAGGGCCGGGACGATGCTGCGCAGCTGACCGTTGCAGACGTCGGAGTAGAGGTAGCGACCCGCGAGCGTAGGCAGGCGCTTGTCGCGGACGACGAGCCCGCCCGTGATCGAGCAGCCGTTGAACTCGCCGCCCGCGTGCCCGTACTCGAAGATCGGGGCCTCGGTCGTGGGTGGAGTGGGGGTGTCTCCCTCGCCTTGGCAGCCGTCCGGCCGCACGAAAGGACCCTGCCCCTCGAACGCGTCCCAGCCGAAGTTCGCACCACGAGACCCCTCGACGGTCTCGTAGTCGATCTCCTCGACCGCCGCCTGGCCGACGTCGCCGATCGCGATCGTCCCCGACCTCTCGTCGAAGCTGAAGCGGAAGGGGTTGCGTAGCCCGAACGCGTAGATCTCGTCGGCGCCGGCTCCCGCCGCGAACGGGTTGCCGTCGGGAATCGTGTAGCCGCCGCGCCTGGCGGGCGTGATCCGCAGCAGCTTGCCGAGCAGCGAGCCTCGATCCTGCGCGCTCTCGAACGGATCGCACGCTCCACCGCCGTCGCCGGTGCCGACCCAGAGGTTGCCGTCGGGTCCGAAGGAGACCTGACCGCCGTTGTGGTTGGCGAAGGTGGCGTGCGGGATCGCGATCACGTCGCGCAGGGAGGGCTTCGCCCGGGCTTCGTGGCCGTTGGAGGCTCGGCCCTGCGAGATCCGGATGTCGCCCTCGCGATCGGTGAAGTAGACGTAAAAGCGGCGCGTCTTGGCGTAGTCGGGGGGAAATGCGATCGAGAGCAGCCCCTGCTCGGTGCCGGTCGAGATCCTCTCGGAGATGTCGAGGAACGGCGCCGCGATCGTCTTCCCGCGCCGAATCACGCGGATCAGCCCGCCCTTCTCAACGACGAACAGGAGGCCGCGGTTCGCCTTGCCGGGCGCGGTCGCCGTGTAGACCGGCCGGTCGAAGTCGCCGAGGTCGGTCAGGACGACCCCGCCGCTGCCGTCGCCTGCCCGCGTCAGGCTCGACGTTTCGCGTGCCCCGCTCGACGCCGCGAGCAGCCCCATCAGCAGCAGGATCGCGGCCAGCGGCGCGAACCGCAACAGCCGAATCGCTCGGTGAAGTGAGCCCATCTCGACGACCTAACCCGCTCGCTCGCTCAACGATTCGGGTCCAGGCGGTAGACGGGGCCGGACAGGGAGACGGCGTAGACGTTGCCGGCGTTGTCCTCGCCGAAGCTCGAGAGGCTGTCGACGTCGAGGTCGAGGGAGCGGTTGTCCTCCGCGTCGCGGCCCGGCGCGGCGGTGAAGCTCTGCAAGTCGCCGACGCAGAAGTCGCCCCATACGTAGCGTCCGTAGAGGGTCGGCAGATCGGGGTCGCGGGAGACGACCCCGCCCGTGATCGAGCAGTTGCCGGCGTCGTGGGTGGCGACGTAGACGGGGGGCACGGCGCCCGGATCGCTCTGATCGCTCTGATCGTCGTTGAACCTGGTGCGCCCCTCGAACGCCGACCAGCCGAAGCTCACCCCGGAGCCCTCGCCCCTGGCGACGATGTCGATCTCCTCCTCGAGCTCCTGGCCGACGTCGCCGATCGTCAGATCGCCGGTCATCCGGTCGAAGGAGAAGCGCCAGGGGTTGCGTAGCCCGAGCGAGTAGATCTCTCCGCGCGCGCCCTCCAGGTCGACGAAGGGGTTGTCGCTCGGCACCGTGTACGGGCGGTCGCCGTCGGGAGCGGGGTCGATCCGGAGGATCTTCCCGAGCAGGTCGGAGAGGTCGAGGGCGCGACGATCCTGGTCGTTCCCGCCGCCGCCGTCGCCGAGGCCGATGTAGAGCTTGCCGTCGGGCCCGAAGAGCACGAGGCCCCCGTTGTGGTTGGGGTAGGGCTGCTCGACGAGCAGGAGCTCTCGCCGGGTCGACTCGTCGACGGTGCCGCCGCGCGCCTGGTACTCGACCACGCGGGTGTCGCCGGCCGTGTCGGTGTAGTCGACGTAGAGCAGGCCCGAGCGCTCGTAATCCGGTGCGAAGGCGACCGAGAGGAGGCCCTGCTCGCCGCCGCTGACGATCTCGTCGCTCACGTCGAGGAACGTCTTGGCGTCGCCGGTGGGATCGACCCGCTGGATCGTTCCGCCCTGCTCGACCACGTAGAGGTCCTCCGTCTCTCCCGGGGGCTGGGCGACGTACAACGGCAGGTCGAAGCTCCCGATCTCGGTCAGCTTCACCCCGCCGCGACCGTCGCCGACCGGGGTCGCCTGGTCGCGCGGCTCTTTGGCGGGCGACGACTTCGCCGGCGTCGTGGCGTCGGCACCCGTCGAGGGGACCGTTACGCCCTCCTCGTCGTCGCCGCAGCCGGCGAGGA
>Ga0180121_10000897_pt1 | contig 12614 bp, 12 predicted proteins | sample AntDrymUQ5402106_2_FD_129676 | JGI IMG/M metagenome (GOLD analysis project Ga0180121, IMG submission 129676) | Polar desert sand microbial communities from Dry Valleys, Antarctica - metaG UQ540 (21.06) (version 2) (version 2) | ecosystem: Environmental > Terrestrial > Soil > Desert | place...
ACACCGGCACCTCCGGATGGCTCTCCAGCATGCGGCGCACTCCTTCGGGAGCGGCCACCAGGCAGAGGAAGCGGATCCGGCGGGCGCCGGCCTTCTTCAGGGCTCCAACCGCGGCCACCCCGGAGCCGCCGGTGGCGAGCATGGGGTCGAGGATGAAGAAGTCGCGCTCCATCTCGTCGTGCGGGATCTTGAAGTAGTAATCCACCGGCTGGAGCGTCTCGTGGTCGCGGTAGAGCCCGATGTGTCCCACCCGCGCCGAGGGGATCAGCTGAGTGATCCCGTCCACCATGCCGAGCCCGGCCCGGAGAATCGGGACCAGGGTGAGCTTCTTTCCCGCCACCTGCCGGCCGGTGGTGCGCTCGAGCGGGGTCTCCACCTCCACCGGCTGGGTGGGAAGATCTTTGGTGACCTCGTAGGCCATCAGGGTGGCGATCTCGCCGACCAGCTGCTTGAAGTCCCGGGTGCTGGTGTGCTTGTCCCGGAGAATGGAAAGCTTGTGTTGGATCAGGGGATGGGAAAGGACGGTGAGATTCGGGAGCGAGGGCGGCGGCATGGAGTGGGAATATAAGCCTTCGCTGCTGGGCTTGAACCCATTCAGGGGTCAGCCGCAGGTGCTCGCGGGTCCTGCAATTTGGCTTGGGAAAAGTGCGATTTGTCTGAGGGTACTGCATTTCAGCTTCGGGGAATGCGACTCGGTTTCGGACAACTTCGAGTCGGTTTCTGGTGACTTCGTCCGGTTTCTGGTGACTTCGTCCGGTTTTCGGGATGAGTTCGATCCAGTTTCGGGCACTGCTAACCGGTTTCGGGCCTATGATTAGGTCCCGGGGGGACTTCGATACGAGTTCTGGGGACTTCGATACGAGTTCTGGCCCGTCTCCGGGAGAGTGCGTTCCAGTTCCTGGTGACCGCGATTCGGTCCTGGGCGACTGCAATTGGGCATGCGGGCTACAGCGTGACTTGGCCTAGGTGCAGCCTCTTTCTATATTTACCGCCCCACGGCCAGGTAGCTCAGTTGGTAGAGCAGCGGACTGAAAATCCGCGTGTCGGGGGTTCAATTCCCTCCCTGGCCATTCGTTCATTATCTCGAAGCAAAAGCCCCGTCGATCTCGGAGAATGGAACGACGCCGGCCAGGTTAGTGAACGTCCCCTTCTCCGCGATCTCCCTCGCCGCCCGGAGGAAACCTGTCCAGGCCGCAAGCGCCAACGCGCCACCGACACTGATCCGCCGCACGCCGGCGCGGGCCAGCTCCGCCACCGTAGCAAAGTCGCTCCCGGCCAGCACATTCACCGGCTTCGGAGCGACCTCCCGGACCACCGTGATGATGTCGGACAGCGTGCCCAGGCCCGGCGCATAGAGACACTCAGCGCCGGCCTCGGCGTAGGCGGCAAGCCGGCGGATGGTTTCCCGCAAATCGGGACGCCCGACGATAAAGCCCTCGGAGCGGCCGGTCAGCAGCACCCCGGTGCCGCTGTCATCGATCGCCCGGCGGGCCGCCTGAATTCTTTCCACCGAAAGGCCGAAGTCGAAGAGCGGATTCCCAGGATCACCGCTGGAGTCCTCGATCGAGAGCCCGGCGACCCCGGTTGCCGTGGCAGCGGTGACGTTCGTCCGAACATCCTCGGGCCGGGTCGCGAAGCCGCCCTCGAAGTCGGCGTTGACCGGCACCTCCACCGCGGCCGCGATCGAGCGGATGTGGGCCAGGGCCTCCTCCAGCGACACGTGGTTGTCGGGCCGTCCCAGAGACCAGGCGAACCCGGAGCTGGTGGTCGCCAGGGCGGAGAAGCCGAGCCCGGCCAGGAGTCGCGCGCTGCCGCAGTCCCACGGATTGGGGAGCACGAAGCACCCGGCCTCGTGGAGCCGTCGAAACTCGCGGCATCGGGCGGAGACGCCGGCCATGGGCGCTACGACTGACGCTCCCGTATGATCGTAATCCGGAACCCGTCCGGATCCTCGGCGGTGAAGCTGTACGCGTCCCAGCGGTTCCCCGGCTCTTCCACGATGGTTCCGCCAAACTTGCGCAGCCGCGCAGCAATGGCGTCCACGTCCTGTGATGTGTAGCACCAGACACGGAAGCCCACAGCTTTGTCCCGCTGCCGGCCTTTCGCGAAATCATCCTGCGAGAGGCCAAACTCGCAGGCCCCCGCCTTCAACTGCACGCCCTTGAGCTTCCCACCGTCTTCCCATCGCTCGCCCACAAAGAAGCCCAGCCCGTCCCGGTACCAGGCCAGGCTGCGCTCGATGTCGTTGACGGTAAAGCTGGGCATGATGGAGCGAAACCGGAGCGTCTCCGGTTGCTGCCGCTTCGGGTGGCCGGCGGAATCGGCTTTACCTGGCATGAGTCCTCGGCTTCGGAGTGATGCGCGAATGTACGGATTGCGCCACCCCGCGGCAATGTGCCAGCCGCCAATGACAAACGGATCAGGCCTGGGCCTGATCCGTCGCGTGTGCTACCACTCGTCGGCTGTGCCGCGCTAGATCACTCGGCCTGCGCCAGGCGCCGGCGGATCAGCTGCCGAGTCATCGGCTGCAGTGAGGCATCGGTGTCGAGCCGGATCCGGCCCTCAATGCGGGCGGCCAGGCCATATCCGGTGTAACTCCGGGCCAGTTCGTCGAGCGGCGTACCGATGGATTTGGGCGGCTCGAAGTAGGCGACGCCACGACCTGCGGCGTTCGGAGCGGGGGTGACCCCCGGATCGCCATAGTGAGCCGTTACTCCGGCAACAACGAAAAGCAGAGACCAGTAGGCGGAGGCGTGACGCATGAAAAAACTCCCTGGGGTTAAAGTCGTCCGCAGCATTGGAAGCTTCGGTCGAACCGCCCCCCAACTTGAACTACTCCGCTCCGTGCTAGATCGTCGGCTCTACCACGATCTCGTACCGGACCGGCAGCTTACCCAAGGTGCCGGGTGCGGCCCGGTGAAACTGGAACTCGACCTTGCGCCTGGATTGGGCCGACGCATGCGAGCCCCGCGCCACCGTCACGGACGATCCAGCCACAACCCGACGGTACTCTCCATCCACCGACTGGACCCAGACCTGCCCACTCGTGGCTCCAGACACGCCGCGGACCACCAGGCGGTACGGGCTGTTGGCCGAGAGCCGAATATCCACAGTGACAGCGGTCAGTTCTCCATGGCGAGCGGCTCGGTGAACGGAACTCACCGCCAGGGCCGAGGCACGGGGCGCGCTGCGCACCACCAGGGCCACCTGGGAGACGCTCGATGCCAGTCCTACCTGAGCCCGAGCCGTAGAGACGCCCATCAGAGCCATCACACCCAAGGCTCCCAGTCCACGGCCCATCGCCGCCAGCACCGATCGGTCCACGCCTCGCTCCAAGTTGAGGCCTGCGTTCGGCTTCCTCATAGGCACGGCGCACGGGGCTGCTTTCATAAGGCGAGTAAATCCATGGATTTACGGGGCGAGTACCGGAGGTGAATTCGTGAGCTATACACCCGTCGAGGCTTGTGAATCTAAGTGCTTGTGGGGACCGCCAGGATCGGCCGGCCGCAGGTGGTGTCCAGTTTCATGACGCTTCGGCCCATGTTCAACGGGGTCTGGGCTCCTGGATTGAGGAAATCCGCCATCCACATCGCAACCCACTGCGCCTACGGCTTCGGGTTAACCGCTATCACCCGGCAAGGTCAGAACTTACATACGTGGCCCGCTACCTGCTCGCTGCTGATAGGAAGACGCGGTTCTGCATCCATCCTATGAGGCCACATGACTGCACTGGAAGGGCAGCGGATCATGATTGTGGATGACGATCCGGGTATCCGGCGGGCCCTGCACATCCTGCTCAGCCGGGCCGGCTTCACCGTCACGCAGGCGCGCGACGGTGTGGAGGCGCTCCGGATGTGGCGCGACCGGGGCGGCGACCTGGTGATCACCGATCTGCACATGCCCGAGAAGAACGGCATCGAGATGATCGTGGAGCTGCTGTCCCACACGCCCGGGATTCGCATCATCGCCATGTCGGGCGGTGGCCAGACGAAGCGACTCGACCTGCTCGGCAACGCCACCCTGCTGGGTGCCGTGTTCACGATCGAAAAGCCCTTCACGCTGAACGAGATGATGAACATGGTGCATCGGGCGCTCGGCTCGGAGGCACCCGAGTAGCTGCGGGCCTAGCCCGGGCCGATGATCTTCACGGCGACGGCATCGGGATCGTGGGCAATCACGCCGCCGGAGTCCGTCCCCAGCGCACCTGCACGTTGAATACGTTCCCGCAGCGCCCGGCGTAAGCTCTCGTCCGGAACCCGCAGCTCCCACCCTGACAAACCGGCCACCTCCTCGAAATCCGCAGGCGCATCGTCTCCCGCCCACGAGTTGAGATTCAAGTGGTGGTGATAGCCGCCGGCCGACACCGCCACCAGCGAGGGGATCCGCATCATCACGTCGAAGCCGATGACATCGCGATAGAAAGCCAGGGCGGGCTCCATCTGGGACACGGTGAAATGCAGATGCCCGATCACCGTTTCCCGCGGTAGCCCTCGCCACGGCTCAGGCCGTTCGCGCCCCGCCGCCACGACTCCGGCCACGTCCATGGGGTCCACCGTCATCTGCACCACACCGTCACGCACCGGCCACTCCGACCGGGGGCGGTCGGCGTAGATCTCCAATCCATTCCCATCCGGGTCGTCGAGATACAGCGATTCACTCACCGCGTGGTCGGACATGCCTCGGAGAGGGTAGCCTGCCTGGCGCAACCCGAGGAGGGCCCGGCCGAGCGCCCGCCGGTCAGGGACCAGCAGAGCCACGTGATAGAGACCGGTTGTGATCGGTCGTGGGGGCCGGCGCGCAATCCCCGGCCGCTCCTCCAACACCAGCAGATCCCGCAGGGTAACCGTGTTGCGCTCGTCCCGGCTCACCTCGAAGCCGAGCACGTCCCGGTAGAAAGCCAGGGCCCGGTCGAGGTCGGCCACCCGGAGCATTGCCCGGGCAATCCCAGTGTCTGCCGGAAGCAGGCTCATACCCATTAGTGCCGCCCGCGGCTCGGGCGCGCAACCCTTTTTCTCTGGCAGCCATCTAGAGAAGGTGCCGCCGTGGCCAGGCGAAACGCACCGGCCGATCCTGCGTAGGGTCATGTCGAGGTTCTCAATGCCCTTGAACCGCCGCCATTTCTTGCTGGGAAGTACCGGGGCCGTGCTGTTGACCACACGCGCCGGCGTCGCGTGGCCCGCCCAGGCGGCCGCGAGCGCCACCACACCCAACTGGCAACCTAACGCTGACCTGTTGCGGAGCTTACCCCGCTTGCTGGAGCTGGCGTCGGTGCCCGGTCTGGCCCTGGCGGTTGTGGACGGCAGGCGGGTGTGGCGGCGTGGGTTCGGCGACGCCATCGAAGACCCGACCCGCCCGGTATCCGACGAGACGGTCTTCGAAGCGGCCTCGCTGGGAAAGCCGGTCTTCGCCTATGCGGTGCTGCGACTGAAGGACGCCGGCGTCATCGATCTGGACCGTCCCCTGTACGACTACCTCCCGATCCCGGAGGCCAACAACCCGCGAATGAAGCGGGTGACGGCCCGGCATGTTTTGAGTCACACCACGGGCCTTCCCAACTGGCGGCAGCAGCCGTCGGCCATGGAGCCAACGTCGGACCCCGGCACCGGTTTCGGCTACTCCGGGGAAGCGTACTTCTATCTCCAGCGCGTGGTGGAGGCGCTGAGCAATAAGCCCTTCGGCCGGCTCATGCGCGAGCAGGTTCTCGACCCGCTCGGCATGAAGCAAAGCAGCTATGTGTGGCAGCCGGAGTTCGATTCACGCATGGCCGCGGGCTATGATGGCCAGGAAAAGCGGCTCGATGTTCAGAGCGCCATCGGCCGCCGGACTCAGGCGATTGCCGGGGAATGGGGCAAGCCACTGACCGAATGGAGGTACGAGGACTCCGCTCGCGCGGTGCAGCTGGTGAACCCTCAGTGGCCGGTGCTTCCTCTCTATATGGTTCCCAATGCGGCCGCGTCGCTGCTGACCACTGTGGGCGACTACGCGAAATTTCTGACCCAGATCGTGGCCCCATCCGACGGAAGCATCAACCTCTCGCCCGCTACGCGGCGCGCAATGGTCAAGCCCGAGGTTCGGCTCAACAGCGCGCTGCAGTGGGGACTTGGCTGGGGCATCCAGCGGGATGAGCATGGCGAAGTGCTCTGGCATTGGGGGGCCAACAACTCGTTCCGCAACTTCGTCATTGCGGATGCTGCCAACGGCCGTGCCATCGTAGTACTCACCAACAGCGAGAACGGACCCCGGATTTACGAGAGAGTGATCGTAGCCGTTACCGGGCACGATCATCCTGCCTTCCTCTGGATTTAGTTTCCACTCCGCTTTAGCCTCCGCCATCCTCAACGGCGGACACCTCTGTGGCTCTCGGGGCGCTGGAAGATCGCGGTCGCATTCCTGGCGGTGTACGTCTTCTGGGGCATGACGTACCTCGCCATGCGCGTGGCCGTGGAGGACATTCCACCGTACCTGATGGCGGGAAGCCGCTTTGTACTGGCCGGCGTGGTGCTCTACGTCCTGGCTCGGCGCGGCGGCGCTGCTCCGCCCACGCGGGAGAACTGGGGTGCCGCTGCGGTCATCGGAGTCTTTCTTCTGCTGGGGGGCAACGCCAGCGTGGCCTGGGCCGAACAGAGGGTCCCGTCCGGTCTGGCGGCGCTCCTCATCGGAGTGGTGCCGATCTGGATGGTGGGCCTGGAATGGCTCCGCACCGGCAAGCGTCCCAGCTTCCAGGTGGTGGCCGGCCTGCTCCTCGGGGCTGCCGGGGTAGGGCTGCTGGTGCTGCCCCAGGGCGGAGGAGGAGACACCGTCGATCTGCTGGGGGCCGGCGTTCTCATTCTGGCGGCCGCTTCGTGGGCCTGGGGCTCGGTCATCTCCAAGTCGGCCCGGCTCCCGGCCTCGCCATTCATGGCCACCAGCATGGAGATGATCGCCGGCGGAATTGCCTGTCTCATCGTTGCCGGCCTGGCCGGAGAGTTCCAGGATTTCAACCCGGCAGATGTCTCGTCGCGCGCGGCTCTGGCCTGGCTCTTCCTGGTTGTGTTTGGGTCACTGGTGGCGTTTACCGCCTATATCTGGCTGTTGGGGGTGACGTCCATCGCCAAGGTGGGCACCTACGCCTACGTGAATCCGATCGTTGCCGTGCTTCTGGGTTGGGCGATACTGGACGAGCAGGTAACGCTGAGAACTGTGATTGCGGCGATGGTCATTCTTCTCGGCGTCGCCATGGTCAACGTGGATTGGGGAGCCGTGCGGAAGCAGGTCTTCGCACGGGCGTAGGGACAGCGGCCTACCAGTCCTTCTGTCCTGTTCCGCCTCCCGACGACTGCCGGCCTTCGTGACTGGTAAGCTGCTCCCGCTCGACCGCTTCAAGTAGCGCGCGTGCTTCGGCCTCGCTGAGCTCCTCGGCCGACTCCCCCTCGCCCGCACCATACCCTCCGCCGGCCATGGCGCCCACAGCCGCTTCCGGATTTCCCTCGTAGCCGGGCACGTTCATGTCACCCCGGCCGTAATCTGCGGACCGGCCTCGACCAGACGACCCACCCGATTCACGGTCTTCACCTCTCCGCTGCAGGGCCAGCTCCAGGTTCCACTTGGCCTGCGAGTCCGAAGGGCTCAGCCTCAACGCCTCTTCGTAGGCAGCTATGGCCTGGCGCAGCGGCTCGTCCTTCTCGGGGGCCTCTTCCGCAAGGCGGACGTAGGCGTTGCCGAGATTGTACTGGCTCCGTTGTCTCAGGTGGGGAACAGTGGCGGATTCGCGAAAGCTCTTGGCGGCGTTCTCATACAGCTTCATGCGGTAGAGCACCACGCCGAGGTCGTAGCGCAGGGCCGGGTCGCCGGAGGTCTCGAAGGCATCCTGGAATGCCTGGTACGCCTGGGGAAATTTGCCGGCATGGTAAAATCGTTCTCCGCTGCGCGCGTCTCGGAGCCCCGGGGTGCATCCGGCGATAATCGCGGCGCAGGTGACCGCGAGTGCGGACTGGCCGAGGCGCCGGTGTCTATTGCGGGAGCTGCCACCGATGATCTGCTCCAACGCGAGCATCAGCACGGCAAGCCCCAACGGCCATTGGAACCGGTCGGCCCGTTCCGGCGAGGTACGCGAAGCCAGAGTTTTCTGCTCCAGCCGTTCCAGCTCGGCGCCGAATGTTGCTCCCACTCCTGGCCTCCAGCGGGTATAGACGCCGTTGGTCTCGAGGGCTGCCCGGCGTAGCTCTCCCTCCTCCAGGCGAGACTGCACCACCCGGCCGATGTGGTCCCGGTGCCACTTCTCGCTCCCCACCACGCTGTCGGCCGGAATGGGCGCCCCTGCCTCGGTGCCTATGCCCAGGGCAAGAACCGAAACTCCGGCCTCACGAAGCCGTTTGATGGCGGGGCCCACGTCTCCCTCGACGCTTTCACCATCGGACACCAGGACCGCGGTCTGGAATCCCCGCTCTCCCTCATGTTCGAACGTGGTTGCCGCGGCGGAGAGCGCCCGTGAGAGGTCTGTGCCCGGATTGGCCACATCATCGGTGGTGGCCGCGTCGAGAAAGCGCTGGAACGCGCCATGGTGAGCGGTGAGCGGCAGCTGAAGAAAGGCGCTGCCGCCGAAGACGATCAGCCCGAAGCGGCTGCCGGCCGATCGCGCCAGCAACTCGGTCACTGCCTGTTTCGACGCCTCGAGCCGGGTACCCTCCACGTCCGCAGCATTCATCGAGCGGGACAGGTCCAGCAGCACCAGCACGTCGCGGCCTTGTTGCGCGAGGGACGCCGGGCGCTCACCCAGCTGGGGGCGGGCCAGCGCAAGACCCAGGAGGCCGATGGCGGTACACCACAGGGTCAACCGAATCGTCTGCTGCCGCTGCGTGCCGAGCACCGACGCACCCTCGAGCAACGGGAGATGACCGAAGTTCTCCAGCCGGCTTTTCCGCCAGCGCAACCGGCGAAGCGCCGTCCATGACAGCAGCGCCAGGGCAGGCACAATCAGGAGCGCAATGAGTGGATGGGCGAAGCTCATGGTCAGGGCACCGACCGGAGCCAGGTCATGGCGAGCGCCAGCTCCAGCACCAGCAACAACAGGCCGGGGATGAGCGCCAGGTGAAACAGCTCCTCGTAGTCGCGAGTTTCGCGGATGGTCACGTCCTGCCGTTCCAGTGGGTCGATCTCGCTCATGATGCGCCGGAGCGCGTCGGGATCTGTCGCCCTGTAGAACTGGCCTCCCGTGCGGGAGGAAATCCGGGTGAGCACCGCCTCGTCGGACCGGGAAAGGCGGGCTGGGGCGCGGCCCCAGCGCCAGATCAGGTTGCGATCTCCCTGTGAGGTGTCGGCCGTGCTCAGCCCTATGGCGTGGATCCGGATGCCCAGGGAGCGGGCCGCTTCGGCCGCGGCGAAGGGTGTGGGCTTGCCGGTGTTATTGGCGCCATCGGTGATGAGCACGATGACGCTGGCTTTGGCCGGCAGGTCCTTGAGCTGATTCAAACTCATGGCCAGCGCGGTGCCGATGGCGGTGCCGTCGGGCAGCATGCCGATGTCCACCCGCCCGATCGTGGCGCCCAGCAGGTCGGTGTCGGGGGTAAGCGGAGCCTGGAGGAACGTGCGGCCGGCAAATATCACCAGCCCGATCAAATCCCCCTTTCGCTGCTGCACGAACTCATCCAGCACCCGGCGCGCCACCTCCAGCCGGTTGCCCGGCTGGAAGTCTCCCGCCTTCATGCTGCTGGAGATGTCGAGCGCAACCATGATATTGCGCGAGCGCAGCTTGATCTCGCGGACGTCGTGAGCCAGCTGGGGACGGGCCCATGCCACGATCAGGAGCGCGATTCCGGCCAGGCGTAGGAGACCGATGATCGGCAGCCAGCGAGCTCGCCGGCTCAGCGGTTCGGCGGCCAGGAGCGAAAGCGCCGGGAAGCCGATGTATTGCGCTGGAGCGCGCCGCCGCCGCCACCACGCTCGAGCGGCGTAGCCCAAGGGGAAGACGAGCAGCAGCAGCACGAAGGGATCAGCGAAGCGCATGGGCGCTTTCTTCCAGCCGAGACGCCTCGTGCCAGGCTGTCAGCAGTCCGCGGGCCCGTTCGAGGAAGTCGCCCGCGGCTGTTTCGCCCGGGCGGACATCGGCAAACTTGACCAGATCGGCCTCGTTCAGGACTTCGTGACAGCGGTCGCGCAGTCCGCCCCTGCCGAGGTGAGGTGGCATGGCCCAGAGCAGCTCGGAGGTGGTTCGCTCCAGGGCACCGACGTCGTGGGCGTCCTCCAGGTACCGCCGGAGAGTCTGCGCCACGGCGTCGTAGTGGAGGGCGACCTGGCCCTGCGCGGGCCACCGCTCCGCTTCCACCCGGTTCAACTGCGCCAGCGCGAGGTCATAGGGGTTGGGCGCCGGCAGCGGCTCAACCGTGGATACCGGCGGAGGCAGAACGCTCTTCCGGGCGCGTCTCCGACGACGCAGGGCGAGGGCTGCGCCTGCCGCCACAAGGAGCGAAAGCGCGGCCCAGGGCCACATCGAGTCGGGTCTCTCGTCGATCTCTCTGATGTCCTTCAGCGCCGGGTTGCCCGCCGCGGGGAGAACTCGCCCGATCTCAACGAAGGCGGAATCGCCGGGGAGGGTGGAGCGGGTGATCCCCTCCACGATCCGCATGAACGGCAGGCCGAAGATCGGAACCGGTCGCTTGCCGGGACGATAGAAGGCAACGCGGGCGCTCCCCTGGTAGACCCGGCCCTCGGTCCGGCGCAGCGGCGTCACCGAGAGCACCCGCACGCCGGGAGGAAGGTCGCCAACGACTTGGGGGATCGTGTCCAGCAGCTGGTCGCGCTCGTGCAGACGGATGCGGAACCGGAGGTGTACGGAGTCTCCCACGGTAGCAACGGCAGTGTCAGGGGTGACCGTGAACGATTGGCCAGGGAGCTGGGCTGAGAGATCCTTCGATGCGCTCATGATGACAAGGAGACGTGTTGTCATCCTGAGGGAGCAGAGCGACCGAAGGATCTTGCCCGTTGGACTCATCGCCACAGCATCCGCTCCCGCCGCCGAAAGAACGCCAGCAGAGGCTCGGCGTATGGCTTGTCAGTGTCGAGCCGTACCAGGTCGGCGCCGCGTTCGCGGATGACGCGCTCCAACGCCCGGTCGAAGTCGGCCATCCGGCGGCTGAAACGTTCTCGCAGCTCCGCGCTGCCGGTGTCGACGTATCGCCAGGCGCCGCTCTCGGGGTCACGCAGCGTCATCAGCCCGGCATCGGGCAGGTCCCGTTCGCGGGGATCGACCAGCTGGATCGCCACCACGTCGTGTTTTCGGGACAGGCGGCTGAGCACAGCCTCATACCTTGTCGCCATGAAATCGGAAACGATGAACAGCACCGAGCGCCTTCTGAGCCCCGGTTCCAGCTGTTCGAGGACGCCAGCCAGATCGGTGCCGGTGCCGGTGGGCTCGAAGGAGAGGAGCTCGCTCAGAATACGGAGGACGTGGCGCCGGCCTTTCCGGGCCGGGATCACCCGTTCGATCCGATCGGTAAAAAAAAGGGTGCCGACCCGGTCGTTGTTGCGCGCCGCGGCCAGCGCCAGCACGGCGCAGACCTCGGTGGCCAGGCCACCTTTGGTTCGGAGCCGGCTGCCGAACTGCTTCGAGGCACTGAAGTCCACCACGAACCTGACGGTGAGCTCGCGCTCTTCCAGGTACCGCTTGACGTAGGCAGATCCTAGGCGGGCGGTCACGTTCCAGTCGATGGTGCGCACATCGTCGCCCGGCTGATACTCCCGCACTTCGGCAAACTCGACGCCTCGGCCGCGAAAGGCGCTGGAGTACTCTCCGGCGACGATATCCCGCACCAGGTGGCGGGTGGTGATCTCGATTCGCCGCACCTCGCGCATGACCTCGTCCGGGGTCATGGAACGGGGACGGTCTCGAAGATCCTTGCCAGCAGGGCATCGGCGCCGACGCCTTCTGCGTCGGCCCGATAGGTTAGAAGCAGCCGGTGACGGAGGAGGTCCAGTCCCAGCGCCTTGATGTCGTCCGGCATGACGTAGGCCCGGCCCTGAAGAAATGCGTGTGCCTTGGCGGCGCGGATCAGGTAGATCGACGCGCGAGGCGAGGCCCCGTACTCGATCAGCGGCGCGAGCTCGCTCAGTCCGGCCGCGGCCGGCCGCCGCGTGGCCTGGACCAGGTCGAGCACATACTCCTTGATCCGGCCGTCTACATACACCTCCTCGACCAGTCGCCGGGCCCCGATGACCCGCTCAGGATCGAGCACCTGCTGCGCCGACGGCTCCGGCCCCGCGGTCATTCGATCGAGAACCTCGCGCTCGTCGTGCCGCTCGGGGTAGGTGACGACCAGCTTGAACATGAACCGGTCGACCTGGGCCTCGGGCAGGGGATAGGTGCCCTCATGCTCAATAGGGTTCTGGGTGGCGAGCACCAGGAAGAGCTGGTGCAGCGGGAAGGTCTGGCCACCGATGGTCACCTGCTTTTCCTGCATCGCCTCCAGCAGCGCGCTCTGCACCTTGGCCGGCGCCCGGTTGATCTCGTCCGCCAGGAGAATGTTGGTGAAGATCGGTCCCTTCTGTACCGTAAAGTCGCCGCTGCGCTGATTGTAGATCATGGTGCCGATGAGGTCGGACGGCAGCAGGTCGGGGGTAAACTGGATTCGGTGAAACCCGCC
>Ga0180121_10000898_pt1 | contig 12596 bp, 10 predicted proteins | sample AntDrymUQ5402106_2_FD_129676 | JGI IMG/M metagenome (GOLD analysis project Ga0180121, IMG submission 129676) | Polar desert sand microbial communities from Dry Valleys, Antarctica - metaG UQ540 (21.06) (version 2) (version 2) | ecosystem: Environmental > Terrestrial > Soil > Desert | place...
CAGCGTCTCGGCGTACAGGTTCTGGCTGACCTTCATCAGCACGATGGCCATTTCCCGGAGGGGCGGTGATTCCGTCGAGGCGAGCACACGTGCGGGCCCTGGCGGGAGCGCCTGCAGTCCGGCAGCGACGTCGTCGAAATCGACCGCCTCACCGCTCACGGTCACTCCGGCGGCCGCCAGTGCATCCTTCAAGGAGCGGACAAAGTAGACCGTGGGGTTCACGACCGCGACAAAGTATCGGGTGAGGCCGGCATCCGCGGGGACCGACCCCATCACCTCGAGTACGGGGCCGTCGCTCAGTCGCCGGTACTCGATGATGTCCTCCGAGCCAGGCGGACCGGTGATTGCGCGATTCACCAGCGTCAACCCCGAGCCTGGCGCGAGGCTCACAGCAACCGGCGCTCCCTGCGAACTCCCGGGAAGCACCTCGAGCGAGGCGCTGTTCTCGTTGAACTCGAGAGCGCCGACGGGCGCCGCGTAGCGATACTGCAGGTCATCCCACGCCCACCCCGCCCCAAGCCGATCCTCGTCGAACAGCTGGTCGTCTCCGACGATCCTTCCCTCGATCGCGGTGACGCCTGCAGCGTCGAGGGCCGCGATCCACTCCTGGAATACCTGGCTGGCCCGGTCATTTCGCCCGCTGATTGTCGGGTCTCCGTTGCTCCGGACGATCAGGTCCCCCTGAAGGACGCCCCCCGCGATGGAGCCTCGCGCCTCGAGAGAGGTCCTGAAGCGAAAATCCCATCCGAGCGTCTCGGCGGCGCCGGCGAGTGTCAGGATCTTCATGTTGGAGGCCGGTATCATCCACCTGCCGGCATTCAGGCTGTACAGGTGTTCGCCTGTATCCATCGACACGATGTCGACCGCCCACACACCGCGCTGCATGAGCGGTGCGTCGAAGACACGCGCCAGGTCCGAGCGGATCGCGAGGATGGCCGGGTGGGGCGCCGAGGGTGAGGCGGAGGTCTGGCGGAAAGCGCACGCCGACAGAGCGAGAAGGGCCGCGAGGAGGAGCGGCCGGAAAGCTGGCACGGCGTGGCCTACTTGATCGCCTCGAGCGCTTTCACCACACCGTCCACGGTTCCGGCGTCGACGATAGCCATGCCGGGAGCCCCGGCCCGCACGGCATACACCGTGGCGCCGTCGCGGACGAATGCGACGCGCTCTTCCTTGCTGCCGTCGTATTTGAGGCTCACTGCGAGTTCAGGCTTCCCGGCATCGATCTTCACGGTCGCGGGGGCAAACGACGTCGCCCGGGCGGCGGTGGCGGCCGAGACGAGCGCCTCGACTTTCGTGGCGTCGACATCGCGGGGAGCAGGGGCGGTCTGCTTCCATTTCTCGGCGTCCTTGCCGTCCTTGTCCTTCGACGTGCTCTTCTCGAACGTGCTCGGCTGCCCCTTGTGCTGAATCTCGACACGGCTGGTGTTGAACGACCGCGCATCGAACAGATCCTTCTGCCGGTACTCAGATGAGTCCTTCTTCAAGTCTTCCAGGAGCGACGATTCGACGGTGAAGACGGCGGGTCGCGCGAGATCCCGGGCGTAAACCGTGTCGTCGGCGGCGGGCCCTCCCAGCACGAGGGTCGCCTGGGAAGATCCGGAACCAATCTGCACCGTCGCGGCGGGTTTCTGAAGCCCGTACTGCTGCGGCGCCGCCGGCTCGGGAACCATCGACTTCATCTGGAGCCCGGCGAGCCGCGACACGAGCCCGTCGACCGCGCTGAACTCCGCGCGCCCTTCGACGGGAGCCTTCAAGGCCCACTCGCCGTTGACCTTGGAGAACCGGACTTCCTGCCCGGCCCGCACCGCAAGCGAATCGACCTTCTCGCGATCCAGCTTCAACACGGACTTGTCCTGCAAATCGAAGGAGCTCCGGTTGAAGGTGGACTCGAGGAATGAAGAGATGAGAAAAATCTTCTTCTGATCGCTGATGCGTGCGTACACGTCGGTTCCCGACGGCGTCTTCTGGCCGATCTGCAGCCGTTGCTGGCCGCCTCCCGCCTTGAACGCGACCTCGACCCGGGGAGACGTGAGCCCGAATTCCGTCACGTCGCCGGGGTTTTCCTCAATCACGCGCTGGATCTCCATCGATGCGAGGTTGGACGTGATGCCATTGACCGTCGCATCGTCCGAAGGTGCCGTGATCGGCTGGACGATCGCCCACTCGGAACCCTTCCGCCTGAGCGTCGTCCGCTCGCCCGACTCGTGCCTGACCTCGAGCTCCTCGATCTTGCCGGCGTCGACATTGAAGACTTTGTCGCGTTTCGGCGTGTCGTCGACCGGGCCCTTCCTCGATTCGCGATAGGCGTACCAGAAGAGGGGGATCGCGACGACCAGCAGAATGATGAATCCTCGGCCCCGTTGCATCAGCGCCTCCGCCACCAGGTCTGGACACCCGCGGCGACGATCAATCCGGGGATGATCACGATCGACAGCCAGAAGATCCGCTGCGCCGCATCCGCCGTCAGGTTCAGGGTGCTGTTGCCCGGCTCGCGCGGGCGTATCGAGATGAGGTTTTCCTGCTGTGCGAGCCAGTTGATGGTGTTGAGGAAGAGGTCGCGGTTCCCCGGAATGCCGAGGTACCCGTTGGTGACGAAGTCGGAGTCACCAAACACGGCGATGCGGGTCTCGGGCTTCGGCGGATCGGCGGGCGTTGCCGTGTTGCCCGGCTTCACCGGGTCGCCCGGCTTCGCCGGGTCGCCGGGCGGCGTAGCGGTCGCGGAGGCGTCGGACGCCGGAGCGGACACCGCGGCGGCGAGGGAAACGGGGCCGGCCTTGTCCCCCTTGTCCAGCTCGCGCGCCACCTTGCCGCTCGTCGTCAACTCCTTGATGTTGCTCTCCGCCCAGCTGTTCGCGCTGGTGCTGACGAGGCTCTGCGCCGTTCGGCCTTCGGTGCCGCCCGCGGCGGCCGAGACGGATCGTGCCAGGGGATACGCCGTGAGCAGGTTGAACCGGTCTGTAATCGGGTGCGGCTCGTACTTCACCGCCACGGGAACCGACACATCGGTGCCGAGCAACTGACCCATTCCGCTGACGTCCACGACGACGTTGCTGCCGATCTCGATGCCCCACTCCTTGAGGAGCGTCGCAAGATTCGCCACTTCCGGAGCATCCGCCCGATCGGGTGGATCCAGCAGGAAGAGCACCTTGCCGCCCTTCCCGAGATACCGCTTCAGTGACTCCACCTCCGCCGGGAAGAAGTCCGTCTTCGGACCCGCGACGACGAGGATCGACGCGTCAGCGGGGACGTCTTTCTGCTGCGCAAGCACCAGTTTGTCGGTGAGAAAATTGTCAGAGGTGAGTGACGCTCCAATCGTGCTGTATCCGCTCCGATCGCTCCCGTCTGTCGACTTCTCGCCATGCCCCTGCACGAAGTAGACCTTGTGCTGCTTCCCCTGGATTACCTTGATCAGTCCGTTGGTAATTTCCTGTTCGCCGTCCGATGTCACCTTCTCGGTCCGGCCTTCGTACTCGATCACGATGGTGCCGGGAGTCTGGACCTGGAATTGATTGGCGAGCGCGGGCCTCCGTTCCATGTCCAGGTACTCGACGTTGATCTGCTTCGACACGTACTGATACTCGTCGAGCCGCTCGCGGAAGCGGGGGAACCCCTCGCTCCTGTCGAAGACGCGGACGTGCACCGGCTTCTGGAGCCCCTGCAAAACCTTTTTCGTCTGGTCGGAGATCGAGAACTGCTTGCTCGCGGTCAGGTCCCAGCGCTTGTTCTGCCGCGAGGCCAGGTAATTGATGGCAACCAGAATACCCAGGACGAGGACGACGCTGGCGGCCGCGAGGCTGCCGAGCCGCGCCTGACGCCCGGAGAATGACCTCGCGATCTCGCGCCACTGGCTCAGGATGTAGACGAGCAGGCACCCGAGCCCGGCAAACAGCAGACCGCGCCACCACGGCTGCCACTCAGGGCGTGTGAAGCGGATCGCCACGCCGGCGAAAACCAGCGCCACACCCAGCCATCCGAGAAGTCCGAGAACTCGTTTCAGCATATGAACGCTACCCGCGCCACCGTTCGCTGTCGACCGACTTGGCCGTCAGGAACAGCCCGAACGTGATGAAGCTGAGGTAATAGAGCGCGTGCTTCGTGTCGATGATGCCCCGCGCGAAGTCGTCGAAGTGCTCGGTGATGGAGAGATACGACACGACTGCCCGCGTGGTGGGGCTGGACGATTCGCCGATCCAGTTGACAATCCAGAGCATCAGGAATGTCGCGAAGGTCAGGAACCCGGCCACAATCTGGTTCTTCGTGAGGCTCGAAATGAACAGCCCAGTGGACAGGAAGCATCCGCCCATCAGCAGGAGTCCCAGATAGCCCGCCGCTATCGGACGCCATTCGGGGTTGCTGATCTTGAAGAGCATCGCCATATAAATCATCGTGACGAGCAGCATCGCGGCGTACAGCGCCAGTGCGCCGAAGAACTTGCCGAGGATGATCTGGAGGTCCGTCACCGGCGACGTCAACAGCAGCTCGATCGTGCCGGATCGCTTCTCCTCGGAATACGTGCGCATCGTGATCATCGGCATCACGAACAGGATGATCACCGCGGTGTTCTGGAACAGGCCGCGGATCATCATCTGGTTGATGTTCGCCCCCCCGCCGCCTCCCCCGAACTGCATCATCTGCTGGCTCTGCTGATTGAACGCCATCAGGTACACGTAGAAGAACCACCCGAAGAGCAGCGAGAACAGGCCGATCATGATGTAGCCGATAGGCGACGCGAAATACGAGCGCAGCTCCTTGTCCGCGATCGCGAGCATGTTACGCACGGGGCGCCTCCTCCGGATGTTCTTCGGTGGTGACCTGGAGGAAGACGTCCTCCAGGCTCATTCGGACGGGGCGCAGTTCGAGAAGCCCCCAGCCACGGTTCACGACCGCCCGGGCCAGCTCGCGGCGGACGTCGACGTCCGGCTCGCTTTCGACTTCGAACGCGGCCGGGGACAGCCGCGACATCTCGGAGGACGCATGGCTCGGGAGCGTCGCAGGCTGACCGGCATTCTGGCGGTCCGGATCGGCCGGCTCCGAAGCTCGCTCGTTCCCACTCGCGAAGCTCGCATCCCCCGGCTGTGGGGCGCGTCCGTCCGCGCTGGCCACGCGCTTCACGCCGGGTATCGCGGCGAGTGCGGCGGCCGCATCTGCACCGCCGGCGTCCACCTGGACGTACATCGTCGCCGCCCCCTTCAGGCGCGCCGTGAGGTTGTCGGGCGTATCAACGGCCACGACGCGACCCTTGTTGATGATGACGACCCGCTGGCACGTCTGGGCGACCTCCGGAAGAATGTGCGTGCTGAGCACGATGGTGTGGTCCCCCGCGAGTCCGCGGATGAGGTCCCGGGTCTCGATGATCTGCTTGGGGTCGAGGCCGGCCGTCGGCTCGTCGAGGATGAGGACCTCGGGGTTGTGAATGAGCGCCTGCGCGAGTCCGACCCGCTGCCGGTATCCCTTGGACAGTTTCGAGCAGTGCCGATCCGCCATGTCGGCAACGCGCGTCCGCTCCATGACCGTCTGCACCCGCGCCTTCCGCTCCCGCGGCGGCACCCCTTTGATCTTGCCGACAAAATCGAGATATTCGCGCACGGTCATATCGGGGTAGAGGGGCGGGGTTTCAGGCAGATACCCGGTCCGCCGCTTCGCCTCGAGCGGCTTGTCGAAGACATCGAAGCCAGCGACGACGGCGCGTCCTTCCGTCGGAGGCATGTACCCCGTCAGGATCCGCATGGTGGTCGTCTTGCCGGCGCCGTTCGGCCCCAGGAACCCGAGAATCTCGCCGCGCTCTACGCGGAAGCTGACGTCGTCCACGGCCGTTACCCGGCCGTAGTTCTTCGAAATGTGCTGAACCTCGATCACGCCCTGCTCCGTTCCGTCCATCATCGGCGCATCTCGGGCGTTCGATTCCTCCGAGGAACCCGCCCAGGGGATGCACCGGCGTAAGGTATAGAGGGTAGGCCGATTACGGCCCAATCCAGCATACTACCGACACTCCGAAAATCGTGTCAAGCGCGCTCGACCCGCAGGGCTCGCAAATGCAGGTGCAACGACGTTTGCATTCCGTCCGACATTTGCATAGGCTATATATGAATAGATGTTCATATATTCATATGTCCAGCCAACTCACGCCTGTTAGAACGCCGGGCGGCGCAACCAAGACGCTTGCCCTGGGGGCTCAGGCAGCCCGCGCTCCCGCGTTGATGGGGGCGCGTACTGTCGAGGCGCTCGCCGAAACGTTCCGTGCGCTCGGCGATCCGACGCGCGTGCGGATCCTTGACGCGCTCGCCGCCGGGGAGCTTTGCGTGTGCGACATTGCAGCGCTCGTGGGCATCAGCGAATCCGCCGCATCGCACCAGCTGCGCCTGCTGCGCGGAATGCGCCTCGTCCGGCCGAGGAGGGCGGGCCGCCTGGTCTACTACGAGGTCGACGATCACCACATCCTGGAGCTCCTCACCCAGGCCCGTACGCACGTCGACGAAACGCAGCTCGCGCCCCGCCCGGGCGGTTTGACGGATGGTCCCTCGCGATGAACACCTGTCAAGTCTGTGAACTCCACGCCGAGTCCACCTTCAAGATCGAAGGGATGGATTGCCACGAGGAAGTGGCCGTGATCGAGCGTCGGCTGCATCGGCTGGCGGGTCTGGAAGCGCTCCATGCCGACGTCATGGGGCAGCGGCTGCGGATCAAGTACGACGCCGCGAGGCTCTCCACCGCGTCCATTGCGGAAGCCGTCGCCCAGACGGGAATGCGTGCCTGGGTGGAACACGAGGAGCCGGCTATCGTGACGGCGTCGGCGGCTTCACGCCAGCGGCTCGTTCTGCTGTCGGGCGTAGCGTTCACGGCCGCACTGCTCCTGCAGCAGGTCAGCGCCGCGCCGCGGCTTCAGTGGCTGCTGTTCGCGACCGCGGTCGTGTCGGGAGGCACCTTCACAGTCCGCCGGGCACTCGTCGCCGTGCGTTCCGGGGTCCTCGACATCAACGTCCTCATGGTGATTGCGGTCTGCGGCGCCATCCTCCTTGGCGAGTGGTCGGAGGCTGCGTCGGTCGTTTTTCTGTTCGCGCTCGCACAGCTCCTCGAGGCGCGCGCGATGGATCGCGCACGAGGTGCGATTGGCGCCTTGATGGATCTCGCACCGGCGGAGGCGATGGTGCGGCGAGCCGGCGTCGAGCGTCGTCTTTCTGTTGATCAGGTAGAGGTCGGGGACCTGGTGCTCGTGGGGCCCGGCGAGAAGATTCCCCTGGACGGACGCGTGGCCGCCGGGGACAGCTACGTCAACCAGGCACCGATTACAGGCGAGTCCCTGCCCGTCGAGAAGCGCGCCGGCGACGATGTGTACGCGGGAACGATCAACGGGCGTGGGGCGCTGGACGTGCAGGTCACACGGCTGCGCGGCGAGTCCGCCCTGGCCCGAATCATCCACCTCGTGGAGGATGCACAATCGCAGCGCGCGCCAACCCAGACGTTCATCGACCGCTTCGCACGCATCTACACGCCCATCGTGCTCACCGCCGCGGTGATGGTCGCGCTGCTCCCGCCATTGCTGGTCGGCGGCGACTGGGCCGTCTGGTTCTACCGCTCGCTCGTGCTGCTGGTCATAGCCTGCCCCTGCGCGCTGGTCATCTCGACCCCGGTGTCCATCGTGTCGGCGCTTGCCGCGGCGGCACGCAAGGGCGTGCTCGTCAAAGGAGGCGCCGCGCTCGAACGGCTGGCCGCCGTGCGTTGCGTCGCATTCGACAAGACCGGCACCCTGACTCGAGGCCGTCTGCAGGTGGTCGACGTCGCGGGCGTCGGCGGGGCAGACGCCGCTGAAGTGCTGCGCGTCGCGGCGTCGCTCGAAAGCCGGTCGGAGCATCCCGTCGGTCGTGCGATCGTCGCCCACGCATTCGAGCGCGGGGTCGTGCCCTTCGCGGTCGAGGGCTTTCACGCGCTGCCGGGCCTGGGAGCCGAGGCCCGCCACGGAGACGACAGAATCGTTGCCGGCAGCCATCGTCTTTTCGAAGAGCGCCACTTGTGCTCACCCGCGATGGAGACGGCCTTTGCGGCGATATCGGCGCGTGGCTGCAGCGCGGTGATGGTCGCTGCCGGCGGAACCGGAATCGGGATCATCGGCGTCGCAGATGAGACGCGGGAATCCGGCCGTGAAGCGATCGATCTGCTCCGGAAACAGGGAATTCGGCACGTCGTGCTCCTGACCGGGGACCACGAACCCGCCGCCAGGGCGCTTGCCGAGTCGTGCCACCTGGACGGGTTTCGGGCGGGCCTGCTGCCCGAGGACAAGGTGACGGCCGTTCGGGAGCTGCGCGATCGGTACGGCTCGGTTGCCATGATTGGAGACGGCGTCAACGACGCACCGGCCCTGGCCGCCGCCGACGTGGGCATTGCCATGGGAGTGGCAGGCACTGACGCGGCCCTCGAACCCGCGGACGTGGCGCTGATGGCCGACGAGCTGCTGAAGATTCCCTACGCGGTACGACTGAGCCGCGCGGCCAGCCGGAACATCCGCGCGAACATCGCGTTCTCCGTGGTCCTGAAATCCGTCTTCCTGGTGATGGCGGTCACCGGCACCGCCACCCTCTGGATGGCGGTCGCCGCCGACATGGGAGCGTCGCTCATCGTCATCGCCAATGCGCTCCGGTTGCTCCGCGAATGAGGTGAATCCGTGCGGCGGGCCAACAGCCCTACACTCATGCGCTTGACACCCCCGGGTCCATTCTCCTAGGGTCTGCGCAGGGTCTCGCGGTCCTGGCCAGTGAAGCAGGCGGCCGCGAGCGGGCACACCGGTTCACGGTTGGCGCTGGGAGGACATCGCGATGCACGGCTCACGACGGACGTTTCTGAAATCGGCGGGTGCCACGGTGGCTCTGGCGGGGCTGCCCTCGTCCGGGGAAGCCATCGATCCGATCAAGCGCCGGGGCGGGCCCCAGATGAAGCTGAGTCTGGCGGCGTATTCATTCCGGAAGTACCTCACGGACTATCGGCGCCGGAGCTCCGGTTCGCCCGACGCGGCCACGGCGCGTCGAGCCGACACGGGTACGATGACCCTGGAGGATTTCGTCGATCTGTGCGCCGAGTATGGGCTCCCCGGAACCGAGCCCACGTCCTATTACGTTCCCGAACCGTTGCCCGACAAGTACCTCCAGCGCCTGCGCCGGCGCGCCCTCCTGGCGGGTGTGTCGGTGTCGGGAACGGCGATCGGCAATACCTTCACGCATCCCGCCGGAGCGGACCGCGATCGGGAGCTCGCCTATACGAAGCGCTGGGTCGATCGGGCCGCCGACATGGGCGCGCCAACCATCCGTATCTTCGCCGGGAACGTGCAGAAGGGCACGACGGAAGCGCAGGCGCGTCAGTGGTGCATCGACGCCATCCGCGAGTGCTGCGAGTACGCCGGCGCCCGAGGCGTGATGCTCGCGCTCGAGAACCACGGCGGGATCGTGACGACCGCCGAGCAGCTCCTGTCGATCGTTCGTGAAATCGACTCGGAATGGCTCGGCGTCAACTGGGACAGCGGCAACTTTCGCAGCGCGGATCCCTATGGCGAGCTCGCGATGATTGCGCCGTACGCCGTCACTGCGCAGATCAAGACGCACATCGCGGGCAAGCCCGCGGATCTGCCCCGGGTGGTGCAGATTTTGAACGCAGTCAACTACCGCGGTTGGCTCGCGCTCGAGTACGAGGAAGAGGAGGAACCGAAGATCGCCGTGCCGAAGTACCTCGAGCAGCTTCGGCGGCTCACCGCACCGGGTGGGCCGGCATGACCCTCGGACGTCGCCGCGCGGCGGTGTCCTGGCGGTCGGAACACGGCCGTGATCAAGCCTTCCGGTTCGAGAAGAAGTGCTGCTCGACGAACTCGTCGATCGCCCCCTGGTCGATCGGGTCGACCTTCTCGAACTGCAGCCCCATCCCCACGCGCCGATCGCTCCAGGCGATCCGCGATTCGGCGTGGATTTCGCGCTTCGATCCCGGCAGGCGGAAGCGGGCGCGCAGCTTCGAGGGGCCCTGCAGCGGACTCATCGTCCGAATCGCCACGCCTCCCTTGCTCAGGTTCAGGGTGAGCGCCGCAGCGATGGTGTTCCCGAACCGATAGGCGACGGGAATGCCCAGCACGACCCGCGGACTTCCGCGGCGGTTGAAGTTGTCGGGGAACAGATGCGGCGCGAGCGACGGCAGGATGTGCTGCACGGCGCTGTACTCGTTCACGTACCCCGCGACGCCCATCGCGGCAAGATCGCGCACCTCTTCGGCCGTCGCAATGGTCCCGCTGAAGACGAGGATCGGCAGCCGCCCCGCATCGAGCTTGCGGATCGACCTGACCAGGTCCACCCCCCCCGCGTGGGGCAATCGCAGATCCAGCACGATCAGGTCGATCTTCTCGAGGTCGGCGCGCACGCGGGCGAGCAGTTCCGCCGCGCTCTTCACCGTGAGCGCGGTGTGGCCCGCGCTCAGGAGGGCGGTGGCGAACCGATCCCGCACGAACGCAGTGTCGTCGGCGACGATGACGGTTTTCGTGACAGTCACAATAGGGCCACGCCCGGGACGGCCTTCGTGCGCACACGTTCCCGAGGCGGAGGCGCGTTGCAGAATTTATCAGGGTTTCGCTATAATCCGGAGATTATCGCGATCGGAAACGCACGCTGTGTGTGGCTTCGGATCCCAAGCCGCGCGGCGGACGCCACAGTCCGCCGCCAGGAGCATGTATGGCGACCTGCCCGGAATGTGATGCCGAAGTCGAAGTCGACGAATTCGATGTCGACAAGGGCGATCTGATCAGTTGTCCCGACTGCGGCTCCAATCTCGAAGTCACGAGCATCGCGCCGGTGGAACTCGAATCCGTCGACGAGGATGAGGACGACGAGGAGGACGAAGACGAGGACGAAGACGAGTTGGACGAAGAGGACGACGCGGACGACGACGATACGAAGGAGGACCTCGACTAGTGCCCGGAAGCCGCGTCCAGGAGACGCAGGGGCTCCCCCGGTGAGCCATCCGGGGCCCGCGAGTGAGCCCGCTCGGCGCATCAGTTCCGCACCGGGCGCTCCCCTGGCCGTCGCGTCAAGGCTCGAAGAGAAGGAGGCGGCGCTCGATCGCACCCTGCGCGACCTGCCCTCCATCATCGTCGCCTACAGCGGCGGGGTCGATAGCGCGTACCTCGCGTTCGCCGCGAATCGGACGCTGGGCGACGCGGCGCTGTGCGTGACCGCCGACAGCCCGAGCTATCCGCAGCGCCACCGCGCGCTCGCCCTCAGGATCGCGGGTGAGTTCGGTTTCAACCACCTGTTCATCCGCACGGCCGAAATGGCCCGTCCGGAGTACCGCGCGAACCCGGCGAACCGGTGTTACTTCTGCAAGCACGAGCTCTATACGCACCTGGCGGCGCTGGCGCGCGAGCGGGGCGTCCCCGTGGTCGCCGACGGCAGCAATGCGGATGATCGCGGGGACTACCGCCCCGGCCGCCAGGCCGCGCGTGAGTTCGGCGTGCGCAGTCCTCTGGACGAAGTCAGCCTGTCCAAGGATGAAATCCGCGAGCTTTCGCGGCGCGCCGGCCTCCCGACCTGGGATGAGCCGGCATCCGCGTGCCTGTCGTCGCGCATTCCGTACTTCAGCGAGGTCACAGACGAGAAGCTGCGGATAATCGAGCGGGCGGAGGAAGTGCTGCGGGGCCTCGGGTTCCGCATCTGCCGCGTCCGACATCACGACACAATCGCGAGGCTCGAGCTCGGACAGGATGAAATCAGCCGCGCGCTGGAGCCCGCAACGGCGGCGCTGATCGATGCCGAGTTGAGGGCCCTCGGGTACGCCCACGTCACCGTCGACTTGCGCGGGTATCGGCTCGGCAGCCTGAACGACGCGCTGCGCCTGCGCGAGGTCTGATCCACGACGGTCACGGTGCGCAGGCAGCTCGCGGCGCTCGCGCTCGTTGTACTGGCGGCGCATCTTCCGTTCCTCCCCGCTTCGCTCGAAGACGTCGACTCGATCAACTTCGCTCTTGCGATCGAAGAGTTCGACGTCGCGCGCCACCAGCCGCATCCTCCGGGTTACCCGGTCTTCGTCGGGGCGGGGCGCGCGTCCACCGCCGTGCTTCGAACTCTGGGTTTCTCCTCGCCCGAGGCGCGCGGGCTGGCCTTGTGGAGCACCCTCTCCGCGACGGCGCTGGTCTGGCTGCTGTTTACCTTCTTTCGATCGCTGCGCCGGTCGCCAGAGAGCCGCCCCGGTGCAGCATGCCAGGAGAGTGACGAGAATGCCGCGCGGCGGGCCTTCTGGGCGACGGCGCTTGCGGTCGCGTCCCCGCTTTTCTGGTTCACTGCCTTACGGCCCCTGAGCGACATGACGGGGCTCGCGGGTGCCGTCGCGGCGCAGGCCCTCACTGTTGCCGTGCTGAACCGGCGGGCCGGCCCGGCTGCCCTGATGTGGGGCGGCCTTGTCGCTGGGCTCGCGGTCGGCATCCGGTCTCAGACCTTCCTCCTCACCCTGCCGTTGCTCGGCATGGCGCTGGTCGTGCCACGCCTTGGCCTGCGCGTGCGGGATCGCGCCGCCGTGCTTGCGGCGGTGGGACTTGGCATTTGCGCCTGGGCACTTCCGCTCGTCTGGGCGAGCGGGGG
>Ga0180121_10000899_pt1 | contig 12582 bp, 12 predicted proteins | sample AntDrymUQ5402106_2_FD_129676 | JGI IMG/M metagenome (GOLD analysis project Ga0180121, IMG submission 129676) | Polar desert sand microbial communities from Dry Valleys, Antarctica - metaG UQ540 (21.06) (version 2) (version 2) | ecosystem: Environmental > Terrestrial > Soil > Desert | place...
AGGACTGGATTCGTTTTTAGCGAGTTGCGACCCGCGCCACGAATCAGGCTCATATTTCGATGAAAGGAACAAAATTGCTCCGTTGCCTAGCTTTCAATGAGGACTGATCGTACTTCGTATAATTGATATTATGTTAAATAATGAGTGAATATGCCTTCAGAGTTCACCGCGGCCCCAATTCCCCACTCCATTAACCACTTCTGCGCATGCAACCGCTGCAAAGCGTAGAATCCCGCCATGCCCGGCCACCGTCGCAATCGGAAGTCTAACTTCGAAGACGAATTGAAAACCATGCAGCCGAGCAAACCTTTTAGCCTATTCGCGCTCCGCGCCCTTGCCTACGGCCTTCGTCGGCTGCTCATGTCAAACGTTGAACGTCTGCTATCCGAACCAGCCAACTTCCGCTAAGGGTTGAACTCGTCGTTTTTCGTAAGCAAGTGCGATATTTCGATCACGAAGGTTGGAATTGTCCTGTCAGTGTATTAACCGCCCCCTTCGAACCGTCGCCAGAATTTAATTGAGCCAGAAGCCGCATGGATACTGGCTCCCAGGGCAGGATATCCGGAGAGGCCCACCGGTATTGTTTTTCCGGGCATCCCGCTGCCTACGGCACCCATTCGATGCGCCGCACCAATGGAACTTTGATCTACCGGCGGAGCAAAAACCTGAGAGCCATACAGCTCTTGCTTGGGCAGACCAAGCTGGAGACTACGGAGCGCTGCCTTGGCAGTGAGGTCGATGACGCCCTTAGGATTACGGATTGAACCAAAGCCTAGATTTCGCAAACAGCCGCCTCAGGTTCTGTAGCCGCTGAGTCTTGCAAGTATACCTCTATCGATATATTATTTTAACTTATGAGCCTTAAGCCATCTTACGAGAGACCAGTCCACTGGATTGGCCCCTCCAAGCGGGATCTCTTAGGGTTTCCTAGCAAAGTCATTGACGATGTCGGGTACGCATTAGGCGTTGTGCAGCTCGGTGGCACGCCGCCTTCGGCCAAGCCCTGGAAGGGCGAAGGGCCAGGCGTGTTTGAGATTAATGAGGATTTTAGCGGTAATACCTACCGTGCGGTTTATACGGTTCGCTTCAAGAAAGTTATTTTCGTGCTGCATTGCTTTCAGAAGAAATCGCCGTCCGATAAACGTACTGCGAGGACGGATATTGCGCTGATTCATGAGCGCTTGAAATTGGCGCAGATTGATTACGAGGAACGTTATGGCAAAGAAAGCTAAATTGGTGGAAGTCGGTACTGGCAACGTATTCAAAGATTTGGGATTTGCCGATGCCGATGAGCGTAAGCTTAAGGTGCAATTGGCAATGCATGTAAATGAGGTGATTAAAGGGAAAGCCTACACGCAGGCCCAAGTCGCGGAGCTGTTCGGACTCGCGCAACCCCATGTATCGGAACTGGTGAACTATCGTCTGAATCGCTTTTCTTCAGAACGGCTGATGTATTTCATGACCTTGCTGGATCGCGACGTGGAAATTGTGATTCGTCCTAAGGCAGTGAGACGTCGAACGGGAACCGTGTCGGTTCTTGTTACTGCTTAGAAACCTTACTGTTAGCGAATAAACAAATCGACGCGATCAGAATCGTGACGCAGAGTTGTTTGAAGATAATGCCGCTGATTTATTGTGATCACTAGCGGCGTTCGTGAGCCTGCTCACAATACTAGAATCCAGCCTACAACTCGCCAAAAATCTGAACCTACAATCGGTCGCCGAAGGCGTCGGGTTAGAGTCGAAGTGGTCGTTACTGAAATCCATGGGTTACGATCTCGCCCAGGGCTATTACATCGCGATGCCGCTGCCACCCGAGGAAGTCGTCCAATGGCACAACAACTGGAAAATAGGCCTCGAACGTTCGCTGAAATTTAATTGAGCCAGAAGCCGCATGGATACTGGCTCCCAGTACAGGGTATCCGAAGAGGCTCACCAGTATTGCCTCTCCTGGCATGCTATATTCAAGCTTAGAAGAGTATTCCGATCACCGCGTAACGACGCAAACGGGTACCGCGGTAGATTTTTAAGAATCCTCTAATACACCGCGCGCCCGCCGGATATATCGAACACTCCGCCGGTCGTAAACGAGCAATCTCCCGATGCCAGCCATGCCGCCATCGCGGCGATTTCCTTGACTTCGACGAAGCGGCCCATCGGAATTTTCGACAACATGAAGTCGATATGTTGCTGGGAGATCTGCTTGAAAATGTCGGTCTTCGCCGCCGCGGGTGTGATGCAGTTGACCATGATGCCGTGGTTCGCCAGTTCCTTGCCCAGGGATTTGGTCAGCCCGATCACGCCGGCCTTTGCCGCGCTGTAAGCTGACGCGTTGGCGTTGCCCTCTTTACCGGCGATCGAAGCGATATTGACGATGCGGCCGTAACCGCGCTTCATCATCCCCGGAACGACGGCATGGCAGCACAGAAACGGCCCTACCAGATCGATATCGACAACCTTGCGAAAATCTGCCGGCGTGTATTCCCAAAGCTTCACAGTGGGCCCGGCGATACCCGCGTTGTTGACCAGAATATCGACGCCGCCTAGCGATTTTTCCGTCGCCGCCAGCGCCGCCGCGATTTCAACTTCGTTTGCCACATCGACCTTTTGGGCGATGACTGTGCCCGATTCGCTCAATTCCTTTACCGCCTTATCCATGGCGTCGCTATCCATGTCCCACAGCGCCACCTTGGCGCGGGACTGGATAAAGCGTTCGGATATGGCGTAACCGATGCCGCGTGCCCCGCCCGTCACCACAGCAATTTTTCCGTCGAGATCAATTTTGTTCATGATGTGCCTTTTCAAGTGTTAAAGAGTCGTGCTGGAATCATATCGAAGTGGACTAACGTTTCCGTCCCGCCCTTGTCACCCCTTCGACATTGCGTATGCTTTGCAATACCAACTGCAACTTTGCAAGGTCAGGAATCTCCACCGTGAAGAACATCGTCGCATGAGCGCCGCGAGTGAGGGTATTTGCAGCGGTGACATTAGTCCGCTCGCGCGCTACGGCGTCGGAGATATCGCGCAACAGTCCGGGGCGATCCACCGCTTCCACAGCGATGTCGACGGCGTATGGCCCGCTCACATCGCTCCCCCAATCTGCCGCCATCATGCGTTCGCGCCGCTCGCCTTCGAGGTTGACAACGTTGCTGCAATCGGCGCGGTGCACCACCACGCCGCGCGTTTTAGTGACGAAGCCGACGATAGTCTCCGGTGGCGCCGGTTTGCAACACTTTGCGATCACGGTTGCGATGTTGTTGATCCCGAGCACCAATATCCCCCCGGAGGTAGTCAACGCTTTCGCGCTGCGGGTGAGGCCACCCTCCTCCACCTCGGCGACAGGCGCCGCGTCGGCGAGTATCGCATGCTGTATTTGGCGGCTGGTCAATTCGCCGTGGCCGATGGCGGCGAGCATTTCATCCACGCCTTTGAATTCCAGCGCGCCGGCGATTTGTTCCAGCGCAATGCCGGTGCGCCCTGCGCGCTGCATCTCTTTTTCAAGCAACGCACGGCCGGAGGCGAGCACCAGCGACAATTCCTGATGGTTGAACCATTGCCGCACTTTGGCTAAGCCGCGTTGGCTGGCGAGGTAGCCCAGATTCGCGTTTAGCCAATCGCGGCTCGGGCCGCCCTGCTTGGCCGCGACGATTTCCACCTGCTGCGCGTTTTTTAAAATGTAATTGAGCGGCGCCATGACGCCATCGACCTTGGCGCCGCGGCAGCGATGGCCAAGATCCGTGTGAACATGGTAGGCGAAATCCACCGGCGTCGCGCCGCGCGGCAGATCGATCACTTGGCCTTGGGGGGTCAAAACATATACGCTGTCCTGGAATATCTCGCTGCCTTGCTTGACGCTCAATTCATCGCGCCAATCCAGGATCTGTCGCAGCCAGGCGATTTTAGCATCGTACTTGGGATCGCCGCGGCCACCTTCCTTATAACGCCAGTGGGACGCGATGCCGAATTCCGATTCGCGATGCATGTCGTGGGTGCGAATCTGTATTTCGAGCACACGGCCCTCGGGGCCAATCACGGCCGTGTGCAAGGAACGATAGTTGTTACCCTTGGGCTGGGCGATGTAATCGTCGAACTCGCCCGGGATCGCTTGCCAAAGGTTATGCACTACGCTGAGAGCCGCGTAGCAATTCTTCGCACTGTCGGTGAGCACGCGCACGGCGCGCAAATCGTAAATCTCGTCAAAGGCGAGTTGCTTTCGCTGCATTTTTCGGTAAATGCTGTAGATGTGCTTGGGACGGCCCTGCACGGTCGCAGGTAGATGTTCCGTGCGCAACGCCTGTTTCAACGTGGCCGCAACGTGCTCGATATAGCCGGCGCGATCGTCGCGGCGCTCGTCCAGTAGTCGCTCGATGTCCTGATAAGTCTGCGGTTCGAGAAAACGGAACGCGAGGTCTTCCAGCTCCCATTTCAGTTGCCAGACGCCCAGCCGATTGGCGAGCGGCGTATACAGATTCAGCGTCTGGCGGGCCGTCTGGCGCTGCAATTGAGGCGAAGCTTCAGCAAGACCACGCATCACGCCGACTTGCTGGGCAAGCTTGATCAACACCACGCGCATATCCTGCGCCATGGCGAGCAACATCTTGCGCAGGCCCTCCATCTGCTGTGCGCCCACGAATGCCGAAGCTGTGCTCAAAGATTCAATTGCGCGAATCCGTTTCAAGCCATCGACCAAGTTTGCCACGTTCGCTCCGAACTCGGCCGTGATGCGCTGAGCATTCCAACCCGGCAAGGCACTCAACATCACCGCGCTCACACTGTCGATATCGGCGTCGATCTCCGCCAGCACTTGCAACGTATCAGCGACGATAACGAGCTTGCTTGTCTGCTTTAGGCTATCGTCCTCTATGAGCGCGGCGTGGAATCCCTGCGCGAGGGGGACGAAGCCAGGCGCCGCTTCCGCCCCGCTGTAGCGAGCGAGCCAAGGGGGCAATGGCGCCGCGATAATTGGAGCGGTGGTGTTCACTAAAAAGCGCTCAAGGTTTAGTGAGCGAGTATAACGGCCCTTATTGCCCATACCAATATCGTCGCGCGATTTCCCGATACGCCTCGGCGCGAACACCCTGTCCATCAAATCGGAAGGTCACGGCGCCATCGCGATCGCTGCGGTAAAGCGCCGCGCCTGCTGCTTCGTAGCGTTGCAAGATTTCTTCTTTGGGATGACCGAAACGATTGCGATAGCCGGCGGATACGACGACGAACTTCGGTTGAACGGCGGCGAGGAAGTCAGCGCTCGAGGAGGTCTTGCTGCCGTGATGGGGTGAGATCATCACCGTCGATGGCAAGCTCGTGGTATGGCTTTGAACGAGTTGTTGTTCGCTCGTCGCTTCGATGTCGGCCGGCAACAACATGCTGCCGAAACGCGAACTGATTTTCAGCACGCAACCGCGATCGTTGTCGCGAGTCGCCGCTACATTGATGAAGGGCCCCGGGTGGAGCACTTCGAATCCCACCCCATCCCATTGCCAACTTTGCCCGCCGCTGCATGGGATAAATTTTCTCGCGGCCTGCTCGAGCGGATGGTCTTTCGGCAAGCTCGCCATGATCCAATCAATCGGCACGGCGCGCAGCACCGACAACGCTCCGCCGCTGTGATCGGCATCGTCATGGCTTACAATCATGCCGTCCAAATGTTGCACGCCCGTTGCGCGCAGGTAAGGCACGACCACGCGATTGCCGCTGTCCGTTTCGCTGGTGAAGCGCGGGCCCGTGTCGTAAAGCAACGTGTGGTGAGCCGTTTGCACCACCATTGCCAGTCCTTGGCCCACGTCCAAGGTGGTCACCCAGAACGCATCGTTGTTCGGCCTGGGCGCAGCGACCACGAATAATGGCAGCAGCCCCACCCAGCCCAACCAGCGTGCTGGAAAACCCCGCGGCAGCAGCAGCCACAACACACCGGCGATGCCCGTCGCCATTGCCCAACCAGTGGGGGCGGCGCTGGACCATTGCCCAAAAGGCACATCCCGTGCGGCTTCCAGGCCATGCATGCCTACAGCCAAGGCTTGGTGCGCCAGTTGGAGCATCTGTTCTAGGCCGGGCGCCGTGCCGATCAGCGTCAGCGGCACAACCACCAGGCTGATAAGCGGGATCGCGATCGCGTTCGCCAGCGGCGAGATCAGCGATACTTGTTGGAACAGTCCCAACAGTAACGGCACAAGGCCGATCGTGATCGCCCATTGCATGCGGGTAGCATTGATCAAACGCATCGATAGTTTTGCGACGATGCCGTTACCGATGATCCGACTTCGGCCAACCATAACATAGAAAATCAATCCAACGGCGGCGAACGACAGCCAGAAACCCGCCGAATTCACCGCCCAGGGATCGTACAGCAGCACCAGCAATAATGCGGTACACAGCACTTGAGTCGGGCTGGTTAAACGATCGCGCCAAAGCGCGACGGCAAACACCGCGACCATCATCAGCGTGCGCTGGGTAGGAATGGATAGGCCCGCCAGCACTGCGTAGCCCAATGCCGCCGCCACCCCGGCGACGGAAGCGGCTTTGTGGGCCGGCCAGCCTAAAGTCAAGCGCGGCGAGCGCCGCCAAAGGAAATAGGCCACGGCAAACATCAAACCCGAAATCATGGTCACATGCAACCCGGAAATGCTGATGAGGTGGCCGATGCCCGTCTGCCAAAACAAATCCCAGTCGGCCGGAGCGATGGCGCTTTGATCGCCGATCGCCAACGCGACTAGCACCGCGCCGTAGCGTTGCTGCTGCAGCACGCTTTGCATGTGGGCGCGAATCGATTCGCGCGCGCGCTCGATGAGATAGCCCGGCGCGATAACCGTTTGCGTCAGGCGCTTAGCTAACGAACTCTCCCGCACGTAACCCGTGGCGCGCACGTTTTGCTCCAGCAGCCACGCCTCGTAGTCGAAGCCGTGGGGATTGGCGCTACCGTGGGGGCGCTTGAGGCGCACGGTCCATTGCCAGCGTTCGCCGGCGTGGACGGGAGAGGTCCGCGCTAGCTCGTCCCTATTGAGCAAATACCAGTTCAGGAGGATGTGGCGCGGCGCCTCCGCGCCGTTGCTCAGCACCTGTTCGACATCGAAACGAAACCGCACGCCGTGTTCGCCGATCGTCGGCATGCTCGCGACCACGCCGATGACCTCGACGTCGCGACCTTCCCATTGCGTCGGCAAGGCATCGCTGAGCCTCCAGTGGGCGAACAGCGTAGCCCACGCAAAACCTGTAAATCCCATGAATGTCAGAACCAATACGCGCCGCCAAGAAACACTATTTAGTTTTTGGATCGCCGCAACCAGCGGCAGGAGAACGAGTAACCACGCCGGTCCCGGCAAGGCGGGCAGACACTGCAACAGCCAGACGCCAAGGGCGAAGGCGAGAATGGCGAGCCGCACGGCAACGTTCCGATCGTATCAATTGCCGGTCAAACGGCCATCGACCAGATGTAAAGTACGCTCGGTCTTGGCGGCAAGATCGGGATCGTGGGTGACGATGATGAGGCTGGTCTGGTACCTGCGGTTAAGCGACAACATTAGGTCAATCACGCCCTGCGCCGTGTGACGGTCGAGATTGCCGGTCGGCTCGTCAGCCAATACGCAGGCGGGTTGCGTGACCAATGCCCGGGCAACAGCCGTCCGCTGGCGCTCTCCGCCCGACAGCTCCGCAGGCGTGTGCGTCAGCCTATGCTGCAGCCCGACGTCTGTCAAAATCTGCGCCGCCTTCGCATAGGCTTGGCTTCTATTTTGACGCCGGATCAATAAAGGCATGGCGACGTTTTCCAGCGCGCTGAATTCCGGTAACAGATGATGAAACTGGTAAACAAATCCGAGCGCGGTATTGCGCAAAACGCCGAGCTTCAGTTGCGACATCGTGCCGATGTCCTGCCTCAATATGGTCACCGTCCCCTGCGTCGAATCGTCCAGCCCGCCGAGCAAATGTAATAACGTGCTTTTGCCGGAACCGGATGCGCCGACAATGGCCAGGGTCTCCCCGGCTTTGACCTCAAGGTTAATGCCGAACAACACCGGCACTTCGACTTTGCCCTGCAGGTAGGTTTTGTAAAGGTCGCGGCAAGCGAGAACGGAGGCGCCGTTATTCATAACGCAAGGCGTCGGCCGGCTTGATGCGCGAGGCGCTCCAACTCGGATAAAGAGTCGCAAGCAAGGTCAAGATAAACGACACCAGCGCAATCACGCCGACATCGCGCCACAGCAGTTCCGACGGTAGCTCGCTGATGTAGTAAACGCTCTTGTCCAGGAACGCAATACCGAATGCATGCTCGATGGCGGGCACCACGACATCGATGTTGGTCGCCAGCAGGGCGCCGCCGACCACGCCGATCAAGGTCCCGAACACGCCGATCAACGAGCCTTGCACCATAAAAATTTGCATGATACTTTTTGGCGCCGCGCCTAGAGTGCGAAGAATGGCGATGTCCGATTGCTTGTCGGTGACAACCATTACCAAGGTGGAAACGATGTTGAACGCCGCCACCGCGACGATCAGCAAGAGGATCACAAACATGACGTTCTTTTCGATCTGCACCGCGCGGAAGAAATTCGCGTGGGAGCGCGTCCAGTCGGAAATATAGGCGTCGGCGGAGATCATGGTTGTGAGCTCGCGCGCCACTCTAGGGGCTTCGAATAGATCATCGAGTTTGAGTCGCACCCCAGAGACGTTTTCGTTCATGCGATAGAGCTTTTGCGCGTCGGCAAGATGAATAAGCGCGAGGCCATTGTCATACTCGAACATGCCGACTTCGAATATTCCGGTAACCATGAATTGTTTGAGGCGCGGCACTATACCCGCCGGGGTCACCTGGCCCTGAGGTGAAATCAACACCACTTTGTCGCCCGGAAAAGCGCCGAGCGCGCGAGCCAATTCCGCGCCCAACACGATGCCGAATTGTCCCGGCTTGAGATCCGCCAGTTTGCCGTCTTTCATGTGGGCGCCGATGTCTGCCACTTGATCTTCCAACTTGGGCTCGATGCCGCGGATGATCGCGCCCTGAACATTGCTATCAAACGACAGCATCGCTTGCGCCATCACATAAGGCGCGGCAGCCACAACGTTTTTTTGTTGCTTGGCGTCGGCGGCGATCTTGGTCCAGTTGCTGAGGGCGTTATCCACGCCGCTGATCTGAACGTGAGAAGCGACGCCAAGAATGCGCGCACGCAGTTCTTTCTGGAAGCCATTCATTACCGACAACACGGTAATCAGCGCCGCCACACCTAAGGCGATGCCGAGCATAGAAATCAACGAGATGAACGAGATAAAATGGTTGCGCCGTTTTGCGCGGGTATAGCGCAGGCCGACAAAAAGTTCGTAAGGAAGCAAGGAATTATTTCTTGTTGAAAGACGTAATTTTGCCACAACCAAGTCCGATAGTGGTCTCTGGCGATGTTAAACTTCGCGCTTGATGCAATGCGATTTCCTCCTTTCCGGATTACTCGGCGCTCCAAGTTCAATCGCGATAAAAGACATCGCCCCCGCTTTGGCGAAGCTTCTGGCGCGCGGTTCGTCTTCCATGGAAAACCTCGAGACGAGCGAGGCTTGGATCGCGCAGCACTTTGAGCTGCCATCGATCGAGGGAAGCCATTCTTTCGCCGCCTTCGCGTTGCTCGGGGAAAAAGATGCTGATCCGGGCCGCAGCCATTGGTTGCGCGCGGACCCGGTTCATCTTTCCGTAAATCGGGATCGAGTAGTATTGCTAGATGGCAGCCAACTCGAAATCGCGCCGACGGAAGCTGACGCATTGTGCCGATCACTGCAGGCGCACTTTGCCGGTGACGAATTTGTATTTCGTGTGGCCCATCCTGAGCGCTGGTACATTCAGAGCGGCCAACCGTTTGCGATTTACACCCATCCCCTTAGTGCCGTGCGCGGACGCAGCGTCGCGAACTATTGGTTCGACGGCGCCGAACGTGCGCTGTGGCAAGGTCGCTTGAGCGAAATGCAGATGCTGTTGCATTCTCACCCGGTGAACGAGGCCCGCGAAGAGGCCGGACATTTGCCCATTAACGGTGTTTGGTTTTGGGGTGCGGGCGTCCTGCCAAATCTGTCGATACAAAATTATTCGCACATCATCGCTCAGGACGTCTTACTTCATGGATTAGCCAAACTGACCCAAGCGCGCTATATCGACACGGACGAATTTCTTTGGGCTTTGCTGCCGTTAGCAAAGTCAGGCCGGACGCTCATCGTTTTCGACCGACTGGCCAAATTTGCGGCTTATGGCGAATGGGATGCTTGGCGCGAGGCGCTGGCGGCGCTCGATCAGCAATGGTTTGCGCCAGCGTTATCAGCATTGAAGAACGGCAAGATCAAAGCCGTGACCATCCACGCGCCAGATAAGAAACACGGCGTGAAGGTGGCGGCAAGGCGTTTGGATTCTTTCAAGGTTTGGCGCCGCGAATGTGCAGTCGAGCATTGACCATGGCAAAGATAGTCGAGCGCGACTACTCAACCGATAATGCCGAACGGCTCGTTGTCGCCGGTGTTGATCCGATTTTGGCCCGGATATTTGCCGCCCGCGGCATCACCTCTTCCGCACAACTCGACAACAAGCTCGAGCGGTTACTTCCCTACGCCGAGATGCGTAACGCGGTTGCTGCCGCGACACTTTTGGCGGACGCCATCGCCACAAAACGCAAACTGATGATCATCGCTGACTATGATTGCGATGGCGCCACCGCCTGCGCCGTCGGCGTACGCGGACTGCGAGCTTTTGGCGCGATTATCGACTATCTCGTGCCCAATCGTTTCGAATATGGTTATGGCCTCACACCGGAAATCGTACGCCTCGCCCGTGAGCGCCAACCCGATATCTTGATTACCGTCGACAACGGCATTGCCAGCATCGACGGCGTGGCTGAAGCGAAGCGTCTCGGCATGCAGGTGCTGATCACCGATCATCACTTGGCCGGCGACGCGCTGCCCGACGCGGATTGCATCGTCAATCCAAATCAGCCGGACTGCGGCTTTTACAGCAAGTGCATCGCCGGTGTCGGCGTCATGTTTTATGTATTGATGGCGCTGCGGGCCGAACTGCGCGCGCGCGGACATTTCGACGGCGGCGCCGAGCCTAATTTGGCATCGTTGTTGGACATCGTGGCGCTCGGCACCGTCGCCGACGTAGTCAATCTGGACAACAACAACCGATGCTTCGTTGATCAAGGCCTCCGGCGCATTCGCGCCGGGCGAGCCTGCGCGGGAATCAAAGCCCTGTACCGGGTGGCGGGCCGCGACCCGCGCAAAGCGTCAACCTACGATTTGGGTTTTGTCCTCGGCCCACGGCTCAACGCGGCAGGACGGCTGGAAGATATGTCCATCGGCATCGAATGCCTGATCACCGACGACGATAACAAAGCCGTGCAACTCGCGCAACGGCTCGATGCCCTCAATCGAGAGCGCCGCGACCTGCAGGCCCACATGCAGGAAAGCGCCTTCGCCGGACTGGAACTTATCGAACTTCGCGATAGAGTGAGCCTCTGCGTATTCGATCGCGAATGGCATCAAGGCATCGTCGGTTTGCTGGCCGGACGCCTAAAGGACAAATTTCATCGTCCCGCCATCGCTTTTGCTCGCGGCAACAACGGCGAATTGAAAGGATCGGGTCGTGCGATCTCAGGGCTGCACCTGCGCGACGCGCTCGATCTCATTTCCAAGAAATCGCCGACTCTTATCACCAAATTCGGCGGCCATGCCGGCGCCGCAGGTCTTAGCATCCGTGAAGAATCCTTTGCCGACTTCGCCGCACAGTTCGAAGCAACCGTCGCACAACTCCTGTCGCCGGCCGACCTCGAACAAGTGATCGAAACCGACGGCGAATTAAGCGCCGAACAAATCAAACTCACGCTCGCCGGCGAGTTAGCGGCCCAAGTCTGGGGCCAAGGCTTCCCCACGCCGTTGTTTCAAGGAGTCTTCACCGTCGCTGATCAACGCATCGTCGCCGACAAGCATTTAAAGCTCAAGCTGTTGCAAGGTCGTCACGAGTTCGAGGCGATCTATTTTTCTCACATCGAGCGGGTGCCTGAAAAGGTGCTGTGTGTTTATCGGCTTGCGATAAACGAACATCTCGGCCTCGAGGACGTGCAGTTAACGCTTGAGCATTGTCGTGACGCTCATACGTAGCGCGGGTCTAGCCGCCACTAAGGTAGAACTTAGATTGCCGAGTGGCGCTGCTCGATCACTTGGGTCACTGCTGAGACACGTTTCAGGATAGACACTTAATCGGGAGTTTTACCGTGTATCTACTAACAGGATATACACCAGGAGCCACCATGACTACCTCATCCTCGTCGAGAAAACTGCTGCCAACCGCTAAAACTACTACGGTGTTTACTTCAGGGAACAGTCAGGCCGTGCGCCTGCCGAAAGAGTTTCGCGTCAACACCAAAACGTTGGAGATTTCCAGGCGTGGCGACGAGATCGTCCTGCGCGAGCGCACAGGCACGGTAGGAGAATTCACTCGCCATATCCGGGCGCTTGCCAGGAACCGCATGGCCCTAGCAGTTTGTTGAAATGCGATGTTTATGTCCGAAAAGAACTGTTTTGGGGTATGGAAAATATCGGAAATACAAAACAAATCGTTTGTAG
>Ga0180121_10000900_pt1 | contig 12581 bp, 11 predicted proteins | sample AntDrymUQ5402106_2_FD_129676 | JGI IMG/M metagenome (GOLD analysis project Ga0180121, IMG submission 129676) | Polar desert sand microbial communities from Dry Valleys, Antarctica - metaG UQ540 (21.06) (version 2) (version 2) | ecosystem: Environmental > Terrestrial > Soil > Desert | place...
GGAGCAATCAGATACAAATTATTTTGGAAGGTTTTTTTATTGTTAACATTTTCAAGCCGGTAATTCGTCAAATCCGCGGTTGCTGTAATATTGAAGCCCACTGTTTCTCCAAAAGTTTTTTGGAGGGGAAGGGAAAGTATTGTATTTGCTTCGGTTCCTTTTTGAGTATGGTTGTCCGAAAACACACTCACAAACACATTAGGCTGGTACGACAATCCATATTGGGTCGGTACAATATTTCTTAAACTCAATTTAGATTCAATGGTCTGAAAACGTTGTCGGAGATTTTGTTTTGTGAAGATTAATGAATCTGGTTTAAATCCATACAGATAATAATCGTCGCTGCTGAAGCCGGCACTTCCGGTCCATTCAAGATTTTTCGTGGTACGATAAGTTGCCGCGGCTGCCACGCTTGTCAGACTGTTTTTCTGAAAAGGCAAACTGCCTTTGGAAGTAAAATGTTTAGCAAAAATATTGTAATAAGTATTTTGTCCATTTCCGAAACTAAAACCAGCTTCCACATATGGTTGGTGAACATTCCCAATACCTGCTTTAATGAAATTGCTATACTGCCAGGTGTTAAAAGAATCAGCCAGAAGTGCCACAGGCTTCAGTTCCGCTGGTTGGTAGGTAAAGAACAAATTGTTATAGGGTATTGAATAGGTGAGAACCGGACTAGTAGTATCAGTTAGAGGTGGAGCCGCAGTAAAATTAATTTTAGAAGCTTCCCTCAAAACCGGTTTGAATGTTGAGGTGATATCTATACTTTTCTTTTGATTTGGCACTTGTGCAACCAGCACTGATGCACTAATTATTAAACACCAGGTCAGTATGACTGTCTTACTAAAATTTATGAAATTCATCTAATGATATTGATAAGATATTAGAAAAATAATTTGCAAAAGCCTATTTACCTTCTATTTTACTATCTTTTTTCTCTTCTTCGGTTACGAGTTTGAGTTTACGGTCAGCTTCCTGTCGTAATTCTTCTACTTTAGTATTATCCACTACACTTTGATAAGTAGCCTTTGCGTTGAAATAATCTTTTTGTTTATGATAGATATCGCCCAGCAAAATGTAAGCCCTGGTAACCCAGTCTTCGTATGATCCTGCTTTATTAACCACTTCAAATGCAGCTTTTTCTGCATCAGGAAGACGATTCTGGGAATAAAAACAATTCGCAATTTCATATCGTGCTTCAGCCCCGAAAGCTGATTTACTCATGGAGGCAACTGTACGATAATTGGTTATTGCAAGTTCGCATTGGTTGTTTGACTGGTACGATTTAGCGATAGCCATGTTAGCCAGCACTTTATCATCTGTACCGGCGCTCTTTTGAGCAAGTAATTCTTTTGCATTGTTAATTGCTTCATTGTATTTTTTCAGCTGATATTGACTTCGCAATAAGCCTCTCATTGCTTCCATTTTGTTATCCTGTGTGGAGGCAAACTCTTTTAATCTTGAAAAGTATTTCTCTGCATTCTCATAATTTTTAAGATCGAAGAAATTAATTCTGGCGGCCTGGATAAGAGATTTCTCTGCAAATTTATGAGGTGCCCGATCTGCAAGTTGGATATATCCTGCAGAAGCCTTAGCAAGATCTTTTTGATTGAAATAAATTTCACTCTTATAATACAATGCTTCCAGTGCATGTTTCCCATCCGGAAACTTTACCAGGTAATCTTCGAATTTTTTTGCAGCCGCAGGGAAATTGCCATTTGTAAATTGTACTTCTGCTTCCTGATAAGCCAATTGATCTTCCTGGCTACCGCTTATATCTTTGCCCATATTTCGGGCGTAACCAACATATTCAGAACTTCTACCTTCCTCTACATAAATGATCTTCGCATTATCCAAAGCTTCTTCAGCTTCCGGGGAATTCGGAAATTGTTGCAACAATGCAGTATACTGTTTCAGCGCTTCTGAATTATTTTCAAGGTTATAATAGGCGATACCCAATTTCAGGAAAGCTTTGGGTTTGAGAGCAGGGTTCGGATCATTTGCAACGTTCTTTAAAAAAGGTATTGACTCCCGGTATTGCTCATTAGATAAATGGGTGTTTCCAATTTCAAGGTTGGCATCGGGAATTAATCCGGAAGTCGGGTATTGCCTGCTGATCGTAGTCAAAAGCCTGATCTTTTCTTTAGAATTGTTTACTCCTGCAATCATTCCTTTTTGAAAAGTTGCATAATCCCCGGAAGGCCAGGAGAATTCAAGCACTTTATCATACATGGCAAGTGCCTTTTTAAAGTCACGGATCATGAAATTACAATCCGCTGCACGTGTATATGCATCCTGCTCAATTAATGGGGAATTAATCTTTGGCGTGGAATACAATTGTTCGAAAAAGCCCAATGACTGGCGATAGTTTTCCTTCTTGAGAAAGCTATAGCCAAGATTATATTTTGCATGAGCAGGATTTACTTCTGCATTTGTTTGCGGATTTTTAAGATATTCAAATAAATAACGGATGGCGTCATCTGTTTTATTTAACCTGTATGCAATCTCACCTTTCCAGAATAACACATACGGCAGAATAGAACTGTTAGCTGCTTCTTTCTCAGCCTTAGTTAGTAAATCATTGGCGGATATCAGCATTCCATCATTGATCAATTCAGTGGCACGCCCATATAATATTTTTGAGTAAACGGCACGGGTATTTGAATTTGGAGATTTCAATCCTTCCATTGCAGTCAAAGCATCCTTATAATTATTTGTATTTGCCAACACACCAACCAATAATTCTTTTGCTTCTGAATTATAAGATGATTCAGGATACGTTTGCAGAAATTTCTGAAATTCAATAAGCGCTACATCCTGGTAACCCAGCTCATAAGAAAGCTTAGCATAATTGAACAGGGAAATTTCTTTTTGATCCTTATTACTGCTGTTGCTGGAACAGAATAAGAATGCATTTCTCGCATTGGCTTTCTGTCCTGTTTTTAAATATGCATCCGCAAGCAAATACATCGAATTTTGGGCAAGAGAATCCTCTTTGCCTCCCAATTGCTTAAAACCCTCAATTGCCTTCGGCATATTACCGGTCTGATAATAAGCAAAGGCCAATTCATACAGATCTTCACGTTTAACTTTCTCTGTACGGGAAACATATGCTTCCAGAAAAGGCAGCGCTTTAGAAAAATCCTTTCTCTCGAAATAAGCATGGCCAATCATTTGCCTGAGTTCGAGATCGTAATATTGATCTCCACGCTTTAGTATATTCTCAGCATAAGCCAGTGCCTTTTCCTTTTCTCCTAATGCATATTGAATATTAGCGATATAATATGGAACCACCTTACCATAATTTGGATGATTCTCTATTAACGAAAAAGATTCCAAGGCATCTTTATAATTCTTATCGTAGAATGCAAGAAAACCGTAATAATAATTAGCGTCCAGGTAATTCGGATCTTTTGGAAGCTGGCGAATCGTATACAACAAGGGCTTAGCCTGGTCAAATCTGTTGCTGGTAAAATAGGCATATCCAAGATGAAATTTCAGATCTGCAATCTCTTTATTTCCCAGATTATCAATACTTACATTTTCATACCCGCTTATTGCTTTTGGATAATCCTGTTTCCTGAAATAATATTCAGCGAGATAAAAATTCATGAGCTCTACCCTGGGTGCGTTATCTTCAATATCGATAAATTCCCTGGCGAGATCCACTGCTTTTATTTCATTTTGCATCAGCGCACAAACGATTGCATAAAATTTTATCTCCTGGAAATTAATAGAAGAACTACTTCGATCTGTTTCCCTTTGATTCAATTCAAGCTCCCTGAATAATGGATGAGCCAGACTGTATTGTTCTTTTTGAAAATATTCCCGTGCCTGGTTGTAGGTACTGAGCGGATCAATGACGATCCTGGTTTGTTGTGCAAGAGAAAAGGAAATAAAACAGATAAATGCCGCAGAGGCGATGACTTTTTTCATTCCAGTATCCTTAGTAGGTGTTTGTAACGCGGTAAAGTTTCTTATTATTTTACCTTAAACCAAACATCGTTCCAAACAGCTGTGGATAAGTAGGAGGATTAACGTTTCTTTATAATAATTAAATACGCAAAATTCAATATGCAAAATTCGTTAACATTCTGTTTAGATGCATTCTCGCGATCTGAATTTTACATTTTTCATTTTACATTTTTCATTTTACATTATTATACATTTGCCAAAAATCAGTTTAAGGATGAAAATGTTTTCAACCAGATATTCTGCCGCTGCATTGAATATAGGAATGCTTGTATTGAGAACAGGTATGAGTGTATTGATGCTTGCTCACGGATACGACAAACTCATTAATTTCTGGGAATATCAAAAAAAATTCATGAATTTTCTCGGAACCGGCAATATGGTGTCTCTTGGTATGGTGGTATTTGCAGAATTCTTTTGTTCCATATTCCTAATCCTTGGATTGATGACCCGACTGGCTGTCATCCCCCTTATTATAACAATGTTTGTAGCACTTTACATGGCGCATAACGGTAAAATTTTTGGCGAAGGAGAGCACGCGGCATTGTTTATATGTGGCTATATCACTTTGTTTCTGATCGGCCCGGGCAGATTCAGTGTTGACGGGTTGATCACAAAATGATTGTTATATTGGCCTGCTATGAGAAAAAATGAATTCCTTCAACTTTCTTTGTTGATTATTGGTTTTTGGGCAGCTTATCAGGCGTGTTTGTTCTTTTTTTATCTGATTATCAATGTTCTCAATGCCATTACTTCAGCTGATCTGGTTCCCGGCCTCTTTACATATGTAATCAGTGATTTTGTGCTTATGGTTGGTCATGTTGTGGTTGCGTTTGTAGCGCTGAAAAAAACGGATCATATTCTTCGCTTGGTTCCGGTTCGTGAGCCAAACACCGGTATGAATTTTCCACCGGCTAAAGAAGTACTATATATTGTAATTATTGGCGTTGGGCTGTTGATGTTTGCACAGGCTGTTCCGGAATTTATCGACTCCCTTTTTGCTGCATTTCGTGCCAGGGTGAAACCCGGCAGCGACTACCCGGAACCGATACAATTAACCATCCCTTTTTTAAAAATTATTCTGCCACTACTGTTACTTGTCTTCTCACGACAGATCACCCGTCTTTTTTATAAGGAAAGCACTCATCTTAAATAATGACAATTTCATGTGGACCATTAATTATATTACATTTCCATGTTTATAAATGAAACAAAGATCCGCGTGCGTTATGCAGAAACAGATCAGATGAATGTTGTATACCATGGCAATTATGCCGCTTATTTTGAATCAGCCCGTACGGAATCCATCCGTGAATTGGGATTCACATATAAAGACATGGAGACGATGGGCATCCTGATGCCCATCGTTGAATGGCATGCCAAATATATCCGACCCGCACATTATGATGATTTGCTCACTGTGAAGACCATTTTAAAAGAATTGCCTACTGATCACCGGATAGAATTTCACCAGGAAGTATACAATGAAAGTGAAAAATTGCTAACTCTTGGGAGAGTAGTGATGTATTTTATCCTGGCTAAAACCACCCAAAAAACAATTATGCCTCCGGAAATGAGAGAGAAGCTGGAACCATTTTTTAAATGATACTAAGATTTTTCGTCTCGGGAATACTTGAAATAAAATTCAATAAATTTTGATTGCGCTTAAATTCTTATTGCCTCCACTATGGAACCGGGTTTTTTCTTGTATTCATTCTACCAATAGTATTTACCTGCGAGACATCGTCACCAAACTTTACACAAAATTGTCAACATCTATACTCTGTGAAAGTCAGCTCTCCAGTTTTTAACGAGCTTTTTGATTTCACGTGAAGAAAGATTTTCTTCTATGGCTTTCTTCACAAGTTCAGACATTTCTTCATCTGATGCGAAACGCAATGCAATGATTTGGGAAAGTTTTAATGCTGGATCCAGTTTTTTACCTGTCAAAATAAAGTGACGTAGATTTTCTTCCGCGCGGATTGCCCGATCTTGGGCTATCAGGGCAAACCTCCTTGCATAAAACATTATCAGCACTATGAGAATTGAAACCAATAACATGAGTGAAGCAGAATAAAGATTATCCGGCGATGTAGTTGCAAGATTTGCAATGGAACCGCCCAGTAATGCAACTATCAAAGGCAATGCGAAACCATGATAACCTTTTACAAATTGCCGGTGGTTGGAATAATTTTGCGACATGTCCTTTTTTTAATGTTTGAAAAGCAAATTATTTATTGCTATATGTTACTGCATAATTGACCTGGAGGGTACCGTTCGGGTAACTCTTACTGCTGACGAAAGATAACCATATCTTTTCTGCTAATACATCTATCATGGGTTTGCCCTTACCCAACAGCACAGGAATGATTGATATCGTAATTTCATCTACTAATTGAAGGTCCAGCAATGAAGCAAGTAAATTTGCCCCGCCAAAAATAGCTATATCCTTACCTTTCTGTTTTTTAATAAGATTTACCTGATCCTTAATGTTACCTGTGATAAGAATATAATTTTTATCTACCGCTTTTAATGTATTTGAAAAAACATAGTTTGTAATGCCAGGCATTTTCTTGCTTCCCATCGGCAAAGTCATTTGATAAGTTTTTCGCCCCAAAAAATAAGTATCAAACCGCTTCATGAGTTCTGAAAAGTTAATTTCCTTATCAATCAGGATCCAATCATATTCTCCCTCAGGGCCTTCAATGTAACCATCTACACTTGATGCAAAACCAGCAACAATCTTTCGCATAATGAAGATTTGATATCGTTATTTTTAGGTCTTTTAAGTATGCAAATGGAACTATAACAGTTGACGTTCCATTCCGTAATAAATCTAAAGATCATTAAATAGATTCTAAAGTACATTTCAGATTTGACACAACAATTGAAACATTAATCTACTTTAACAGATCGAGCAGCGCAAACATCTTCTTTATAGCCGCAGAAGAAGAGCCGGAATAATTGTTCACGATGATGGCAAAAATGTAATTTTTTCCTGTAGTGCTGGTGTGGTATCCGGCATAACTTCTTGCGCCACCGATTGACCCACTTTTCATGGTCATTTTGTTAATTACAGGCAGGGAGTTATAAAAAGAGGGGAACCAGGATTGCTTTTTTGCATAGTAGAGAGCCTCAACAAGTGCACTTACGGTAACCCGATTTTGTGGAGACAACCCACTGCCATCAAGTATTTGCAACGATTCCTTATCAATTTTTTTGCTGTCCCAGAATTCTTTCAAAATGTCAATACCTGTTTCCGTAGAAGCAATACCTGTTTTTTGAAAAGCAATCGTCTTGATAAGAGCTTCTCCATACAGGTTAATACTTTTTTTCATAAACCAATAATTGATGCTATCAAATACCGGTGAGCTGGTTGTATGAATAATAGCTTGTTTTGCCGAGGGAAAAGATACATGTGTCGTTGTTATGTTTCCTGCTTTTTGCCGGATTTCCGATAAAAGGTCGCTGCCCGGATCATGACTGGCGCCTGAAATGGTAAAATTTTTTTCTCCTATTGGAATGGTTCCCTTTAATAGAAATGTATTCCCAACGACCGGATAATAAATGTAAGCATTGTCGCCACTGCCTTTTTCTGCAGCCTTCAATTCGTTCCTGAAATTGCGTTTCAGGATTGATGAAGGCTTACTATCAATTACTTTTACTTTCCCGCCGATTTGGTTATCAGACTGCAGTATCAGATCATACTGATTTTCCCTCCAATTAATTACATAGCTTCCTGCACCGTAATAATTTCCAATATCATCCCATATCCATCCTCCGGGTATGCCATCCTTATATTCTATAGATGCACGACCGGAGATTCCGCCTCTTACCTTTATGATCCCCGCTTTTCTGATTGCATGTAACCAATCATTCACAATCTTATCACCCCTGGTGGAATTCCATCTCCAACTTCCGAGGGTAGGATCTCCTGACCCCATCACCAGTAGATTTCCATTAAGAATACCCTTTTCAATTTTTCCTTCATATGCAAGCGTTGTCTGGTAGGTGTACGACGATCCCAAAAGTTCAAAACCTGCAATGCTCGTAAATAACTTTTGAGTACTTGCGGGAGCAAGTCCAGTCCTTTCATTTCTACTGATAATCGTATCATGTGTTTCATAATCGATAACAAGCAATCCGATGCTAGCATATTTCATGGTTGAATCAGTTACCAGTTTTCTATAGGCTTCGATTACTGATGATGATATCGATTGGGCCTCCATTGAAAGCGATAAAAAAATGGATACAACAATTAAATAAACTTTTTTACTACTCATGTCCCGGTTTACTTTGTATCAAATTACATTCTTTTCATCACAGTGATTTTAATATGAGCAAAGAAACCGCTGTTGCTTCCATCATTACTATAGGAGATGAATTACTGATAGGCCAGGTGATTGATACAAATAGTGCATGGATTGCACAACAATTGAATGCAATAGGAATCTGGGTGAAAAAAAGAATAGCTGTTGGAGACATCCGTAATGACATCTGGAATACGCTTGACGAAGAATGTAAAGAAGTCAATCTTATTATTCTTACCGGAGGTCTTGGCCCTACTGCGGATGACATTACAAAGCCATTGCTCTGCGATTATTTCGGAGGTAAGCTGATTATCGATCATGCTGTTTTGGAACACGTTCGATATTTATCGGAAGTTGTATATAAAAGACCTTTTATAGAAAGAAATGCAAAACAGGCTGAAGTACCTGATGTTTGCACGGTACTTACTAATACCAGAGGTTCGGCACCGGGTATGTGGTTTGAAAAGCAAGGTGTAATTGTGATCTCTCTTCCTGGAGTGCCATATGAAATGAAAGGAATATTCTCGGAAATCGTGATCCCAAAATTGATGGATGTATTTTCCGGGGAATCCATTATCCATCGGACTTTGATAACATGGGGAATTGGTGAATCTTTTCTTGCCGAAAAAATTAAACATTGGGAACAAAAACTTTCTGCAGACATAAAGCTTGCTTATCTCCCTAATTACGGAATGGTCCGGTTAAGACTAACAGCAAAAGGAAACGATTATCCAGAACTTGAAAGGTTAATTGATCATGAAAGAAATCAATTGAAGTTGCTGGTAAAAGAATGGTTGATTGCGGAGGAGGATTTATCATTGCCGCAATTGATAAGAAAAATGCTTGAGGAAAGACAAAAAACGATTGCCACTGCTGAAAGTTGTACAGGAGGATTTATTGCTCAATTACTTACTGCAGAAGCAGGCGCATCTTTAGTGTACAAGGGGTCTGTTGTAAGTTACTCCAACAATGTAAAAGAAAAAATGCTGGGAGTTGATGTGAAGGATTTGAAAAAATTTGGTGCCGTAAGTGAAGAAATTGTTCAGCAAATGGTAAAAGGAGCTTTGAAAAATATTAATAGCGATTATGCAATTGCAACCTCGGGCATTATGGGTCCGGGAGGGGGAACTGACACAAAACCGGTGGGAACAGTGTGGATAGCTGTGGGAAATAATAATCATATCGTCTCAAAAAAATTTCATTTTCGCTTCGACCGCGCAAAAAATATTGAAGTAACTGCAAATAACGCTTTACTATTAATGAGATCTTTTATCCTCTCGGGTTTTTGATGAGGTGAAGGGGTTATCAAATTCCTTACTTTTGTGCTGAGTAAGCTTTCAATTTTTAGCATATTATTAATGAGGAATAAAACGGCTGACGCTTACTCTCGCTATTAAATACTTTTCATCTATGTCTGTTGTTGATCTTATAATGCCAAAGCTGGGAGAAAGCATCATGGAAGCTACAATTCTCAAGTGGCACAAAAACCCGGGTGATCCTGTGAAAATGGATGAAACCGTATTGGAAATTGCGACAGACAAAGTTGACAGTGAAGTGCCTTCAACAGCAGAAGGGATTTTGCAGGAGATTCTTTATCAGGTAAATGATGTTGTACCAATCGGAGCGGTTATCGCAAAAATAAAAACTGAGGTACCCGAAAATATACAGGACGTAATTCCACTTACACAAGTGGGAGGACAAGACACAGCTTACCGGATGCATGAACAGGGTACAAAAACAACTGCTGATACTTCTTTTTCTGCACCGCCCCCTGCTTACTCATCCCCCCCTGCCTATAAACCATCCACAAACGGTAACCGTTTTTATTCCCCGCTGGTTTTGAACATTGCAGCTGGTGAGGGAGTAAATATGCAGGAACTGGAAAGTATTCCCGGAACAGGTAATGAAGGCAGGGTAACAAAGAAAGATATACTTCAATACGTCAGTGACCGGAAATCAGCAAGAGGCAATCAACATAAAAGAGAACCTAATGATACGCCGGTAAGCATCGTCACATCGCGTCCTGAGACGTATCCGTCTGAAGTCAGCAGGAATACCTCTGCGAACACGATGGCAATGGGTTCTTATACCGGTAATGTGGAGATCATTGAAATGGACCGGATGCGAAAACTGATCGCCAAACATATGGTAGACAGTAAACATACCAGTCCGCATGTGACTAGTTTTTCTGAAGCAGATGTTACCAATATGGTGCTATGGCGTGAAAGGGTCAAAAAAGATTTTGAAAAAAGGGAGAACGAAAAGATCACTTTCACTCCATTATTTATTGAAGCCATAGTAAAGTGCATCAAAAAATACCCCTGGCTTAATAGCAGTCTGGATGGAGACAAGATTATCGTCAAGAAAGATATTAATATAGGAATGGCAACGGCATTGCCTTCTGGAAACCTGATCGTACCGGTAATCAGGAATGCTGACCAGTTGAATCTTGTGGGTTTGACCAAACATGTAAATAGTCTGGCAAATGCCGCAAGAAACAACAAACTAAAGCCAGATGATACTTCCGGTGGTACTTTTACGCTAACAAATGTTGGGTCGTTCGGCAGTATTATGGGTACTCCTATTATCAACCAGCCTCAGGTGGCTATTCTTGCCGTAGGGGCAATTAAAAAAAGACCGGTAGTTATAGAAACAGAACAAGGTGATTCCATTGCCATCAGGCATATGATGTACCTGTCCATGTCTTATGACCACCGGATCATTGATGGAGCCCTCGGCGCTACCTTTTTAAATGCCATTGCGAAGGAGCTGGAAAATTTTGATGGTAGCAGGGAAGTGTGATTATAGTTCCAAGTTCCAAGTTCCAAGTTGCTGGTTGCTGGTTGCTGGTTCTAAGTTCAACCTGATAGCTGATGGCTGATTCCTATTTCCCGTAATTATACCGTGTTACCCTTACAATTTTTCCCTTCCCCCTGGATTTTATGACAAAAAGGTTATTATAAGCATTGTCATCCAGGTCCACGATCTTTTTTTCCCCTGCGAGCATATTTACGATGTCATCAACCGTATTGCTATGACCTACAACCAATATATTCCCTTCTATTGATTGAAGATTTTTGATAAAGACACTGTCTGGTCTTGGGCCATATGAAGTAATAGGGATGTTTGCATAATTGCTAAGCGGTTCTGCGGTCGCACGTGCCCGAACAGTGTTGGTAGCGTAAATAACAGAAATTTTTTTAGACTTGAGTTCATCTCTTAAGGCCTGGGCACGTTCTATGCCCGGCGCTGACAAGGGAACGTCCGTATTCATAGTGGAATCAAGAGCCGCTTTTTCAGCATGCCTTACAATATAATAAGTGCGGCTGCAAGACGTTAGATAAAGAGTAATCAGCAGGTAAAAGCATCTTATTTTCATTGCCTGGCATTATAGAGTTCTTTAAATGTAAGAGGTTTTTCAAAGACTCGTACTTTTTTGATAAATTGATTTCAATTGTAATTAATAACAGCACTATGAAAACTTTATCGGAAACCTGGTTCGCGGACGGGTACATAGATTTTGAATTGAAAAAATACACGCTACTCGCCTATCTGAAAGAAGTCAATACTTATTTTAACGAGAACAAATTATACCCTCAACTCGCCGACGTGATTTTCCATTTCAATAACCTGGTGGCTTTCAGAGAAAACAAAAAATACCTGCAGGAACAATTCCCCAAAAAACTTAACGGGATGCAGATGGAAAAACTGCAATTACTATATGAACAAATGATTGAAGATGATGAATTGATGCAGGAACTGGAAGATATCATCAACTATTCAACCGGAAAGATTAAAACTGCCATTTCTAATGGAACTGAAATCTATGAATTCGTGGAGGATAAGTTGAAAATATTTCCTGTCGGGATTGTGCCGCTGGAAATAAGTGAAGGATATTTCTTTCTAAGTGAAGGCTCGTACCGGAAAACACTTGTATACCAATACCGGTTAAGTATATTCGAGAAACATGATGAAAAGTTCCGTGCCATCAGAACGGAATTTGTAGATCACTGGGATAAAAACATGGTAAACAGCTATGAGAATATTAAAGCTGAACTTATCAAAAGAAAACGTGAGTTTCCCAATCCCGCAGTTTATTCAATAGAAACAGATCTGAGTTTTCCAGTAGATGAGACACTTCTTCCGATTGCAAAGCGAACACTGGTTAGGTATATTACTAATGCAGCGTAAGAATAAAACACATAGGCACAATAGAAACATAGTATTCATATAGGCATTTCTATGTGCTTTTCTATGTTCCTATTGTGCCTATGTGTTTTATTCTTCTGTCTCGGTACA
>Ga0180121_10000901_pt1 | contig 12579 bp, 10 predicted proteins | sample AntDrymUQ5402106_2_FD_129676 | JGI IMG/M metagenome (GOLD analysis project Ga0180121, IMG submission 129676) | Polar desert sand microbial communities from Dry Valleys, Antarctica - metaG UQ540 (21.06) (version 2) (version 2) | ecosystem: Environmental > Terrestrial > Soil > Desert | place...
GGTGGGGGGCGAATCTCACGGGATTCGGCGATCCGGAGCGCATCCAGGCGAGTCGGGTGACCGGGCAGTACTTCTCGACACTCGGCGCATCAGCGGCGCGGGGGCGAACGCTCGTCGAGGGTGAGGACGTGCCGGGCAAGGAGCGAGTGGTCGTGTTGAGCGATGCGCTCTGGCATCGCCTGTTTGCCGGCGATCCCTCCGCAATCGGCAAGTCCCTCCAGCTCAACGGTGTATCCTACGACATCGTCGGCATCATGCCGCCGGGTTTTCGCGATTTCTTCAATCGCACATCCGAGATGTGGGTCCCGCTCACGTTCACACCCCAGCAACTGGGCAGCGGATGGACGAACGAGTGGCTCTCGCTCACCACGCGGCTGAAGCCGGGCATCCCCATTGAGACCGCGCAGCAGGAGCTCACGGTCTTCGGCGAGCAGCTCAAGAAGACCTATCCCGATCAGTTCGCCCCCACCTGGACGCTCAAGACCACCACATTCAACGACAAGGCGACGGGCCGCATTCGCCCCGCGCTCCTCATGCTGCTCGGCGCCGTCGGATTCGTGCTGTTGATCGCCTGCGCCAATGTCGCGAACCTGCTGCTCGCCCGTGCGGCGAGCCGGCAGAAGGAAGTGGCGATCCGCACCGCGCTCGGCGCGAGCCGCTGGCATCTCGTGCGGCAGCTGCTGGCCGAGAGCATCCTGCTCGCGATCATCGGCGGTGCGCTTGGCCTGGCGCTCGCGTACATCGGCGTTCTCACGCTCGCTGCCTCGTCGCTGGCGAGCCTCGTTGCCGCAGATGGCATTCGGATCGACAGCACCGTGCTCGCCTTCACGCTCGCGCTCTCGGTGCTCACCGGGCTGATGTTCGGGTTGGTTCCCGCCGTGCAGATCTCGATGAGCCGGTTCCATGACACCCTGAAGGAAGGCGGACGCAGCGTGTCCGCAGATCGCGGGAGCCATGCCGTGCGCCGGGTCCTCGTCGTCGCCGAGGTCGCGCTGGCGCTGATGCTGCTCGCAGGTGCGGGGCTGCTGATCAAGAGCTTCTCGCGAATTCTCGGCGTGAGTCCCGGGTTCGAGCCGAAGAACGTGCTCACGATGGGGATTGCGCTGCCGTCCGCGCGGTACGCGAACGACACGGCGCGGATCGCGTTCTGGGACCAGGCGCTGCCGCGCATCGCCGCGATCCCGGGAGTGCGCGCCGTCGGTGGAACGTCGGTGATGCCGTTCAGCGGTGGCTGGTCCACGGGCAGCTTCAGCGTCGAGGGCTACACGCCGAAGACCGGCGAGAACGGCCCGTGGGGGGACATTCGGAATGCGACGCCGGGCTTCGCCGAGGCGCTGCAGCTTCCGTTGAAGAAGGGGCGGTTCGTCACCGACCAGGACCTGCCCGGCTCGCAGGAGGTGGTGGTCGTGGATGAAGAGATGGTCCGGCGATACTGGCCCGACACCGATCCGATCGGCAAGCGCATCTACTTCGATCCGCCCGCGGGACAGCCGATCGAGTACATCACGGTCGTGGGGGTGGTTGGACATGCGAAGCAGGAAGCGCTCGATGCGGAGGACCGCGTGCAGCTGTACTTCCCGTATCGACAGAACGCCCAGGGGTTCATGTCGGTGGTGATCCGGGCCGATGTGCCTCCGGAAACACTGATCCCTGCCGTGCGAACGGCGGTGCAGTCGGTGGACCGGGACCAGCCGCTCTCCCAGGTGAAGACAATGGAGGAGCTGCTGGCGCAGTCCGTCGGCCAGCGCAGGCTCTCGATGCTGCTCGTCGGGGTGTTCGCGAGTGTTGCGCTGCTGCTGGCCTCGATCGGGATCTACGGCGTGATGTCGTACTCGGTCGCGCAGCGTGCGCATGAGCTGGGCATTCGCATGGCGCTCGGCGCGGCCCGCGCGAACGTGCTACGGCTGGTGATGCGGCAGGGGATGACGCTCGTCATCATCGGGCTTGTGCTGGGGATCGCTGGGGCGATCAGCGTCACGCGATTGCTCGAGAGCCAGCTCTTTGGCGTCGACCCGACGGATCCGGCGACGTTCGCGATCGTCGCGCTGGTGCTGGGGACGGTCGCGCTCGTCGCGACGCTGGTGCCGGCGCTTCGGGCGACGCGCGTCGATCCGCTGGTGGCGTTGCGGCAGGAGTGACGGCGGTGGGCCGATCAGCGGCCCACCGCTATTCCTCTTGGTCCCGCGAGCCCTGAGGAAATTATCTGCGTGATGTTGGTGCCGTCGAGATCCGCGCGCATCACGGTGTTCGTGCGGTTGTCACTCCAGTACATGTGGCGCGCGCGGAGATCGAGCTCGATGAATGATGGATGGGGTCCGCCCGTCACTGGAATGAGGTCGCGGACGTTTGTACCATCGAGACTGGCGCGCAGGATCTTTCCCGTGCCCGCATCGGCGATGTACATCGTGTTCTGCGCTGCATCGAGCGCGAGGCCATAGGGCTCGACGAGGTTCGCCACGATAAGGTCCTCGACGCCGCTCCCATCGAGGCTTGCGCGCTGAACTTTTTTCGTTCCGCGATCGGTCCAGTACATTCTCCCACCCTTCACGTCGAGCGCGAGACCGCGAGGCGCCTGAAGGCCCGTCGTCACGAGCCGCTCGATCGACGTCCCGTCGATATTCGCTCGCTGAATCGTGTTGGTGCCGTAGTCGGACCAGTACATTCTGCTCGCGTTCAGGTCGAGCACGAGGCCATATGCGCTGTCGAGTCCCGCGGAGATCAGCGTCTCCCTCGCTGAGCCATCGAGATTCGCCCGCTCGATCCGATCCGAGTCACGCGTTACCCAGTACATTTTCCCCGCGGAGAGATCGAGGGCAAGGCCGCGCGCGCCATCGATCCCGCTCTCGACCAGCGTGTCAACGCCCGTGCCGTCGAGATTCGTGCGGATGATGCGGTTGGTCTCGCCCGCTGCGTCCACGACATAGAGCCCGGTCGGCGCGGCGCCACTGTCCGCGGACGTTGTTTCCCCGATGCGCCGGTCGCTGTCGGCCCGATCGGATGACGAACACGCGAGGACGACGCAGAGCAGGAGGAAGCGGGCACAGCGGATCGAGCAGTCGGCAGGCATGATGGAGAGCGACGATGGAGAGCGATGATGTCGGCACCTTCGGCCGCCGACGGCGCGTGGCGATTGGCGTCGCCAGTCGCCGAGTTCACGACGCGCCGGCACCGAGAGTATAGCTGCCGCTCTGGCACGCCGCGATGCGGGCTGAATCACTTGCTCTCCTCCAGGGACCGGCATAGAATCGACGTCGCACGCAGGGTGTGACACCGACAGGGCTACAGGAGAAACGGCGACAGTGCCCGGCGCACTCCCCGAGCGACCCATCGAAATCCCTGGTGCATCTGCCGATCCGGTTGCGGCCATGATCGCGGCGTGGCTTGCCGGCGATGCAGCCAGAGTCCGAGCCGGCCTCGCGGCGCATCCGGAGCTGAAGGCGATGCTGCACACTCCGCTGCCTGGCTCATCGTTCGGGTCGCTGCCCATTCACGAGGCTGCGTCCCGGGGCGATCGAGCGATGATCGATGTGCTGCTCGAGGCGGGCGCGAACATCAATGCCAGGACCCAATGGTGGGCCGGCGGCTTCGGCGTGCTCGATGGGAAAACGCCGCTTGCTCCGTTTCTCATCGAGCGCGGTGCTCTCGTGGATGTACACGCCGCCGCGCGTCTCGGCATGATCGAGCGTCTCATGGAGCTCGTCGAAGCGAATCCCGATCTCGTCCACGCCCGCGGAGGCGATGGACAGACGCCCCTCCACGTCGCCGCGACAGTGGAAATTGCGCGGTACCTCGCCGACCACGGCGCCGACGTCGACGCCCGTGACATCGACCACGAGTCCACACCCGCGCAGTACATGGTGCGCGATCGTCAGGACATCGTGCGCTTCCTGGTCGCACGCGGCTGCCGGACCGACATCCTCATGGCTGCGGCGATCGGCGACATCGACCTGGTGAAGCGCCATCTCGATGCCGATCCCGCGAGCATCAGGATGAGCATCGCCGATGAATCGTTCCCGAAGATGGACCCGCGTGCAGGGGGCACGATCTACACCTGGACCCTCGGCTGGGCGAAAACGCCTCACACCGTCGCACGGGAGTTCGGCCACGAGGACATTGTCGACCTGCTGATGTCGCGCAGCCCCGCGGACCTCCAGCTCACGCAGGCGTGCGAGATTGGCGACGAGAGCCGCGTCGAGCAGTTGCTCGCCGGTTCCCCTGGACTGGTCGGCACGCTCTCGGATCGCGATCGACGCCGGATCGCCGACGCGGCACGGAACGATGACGCCCCGGTCGTTCGTCGCATGCTGGCCGCCGGGTGGCCGGTGGATGTTCGCGGTCACGAACGCGGAACACCTCTCCACTGGGCTGCCTGGCATGGCAACGCCGGGTTGGTCCGCGAGCTCCTGCGCTACCATCCTCCGCTGGATGCGCGGGACAATGCGTGGGACTCGCCGCCGATCGGCTGGGCCATTCACGCGTCAGTGCACGGATGGCATCCCGACGCAGGTGACTATGCCGGGACGGTCCAGGCATTGCTCGACGCCGGCGCCTCTCCGCCGGAGTCGATGTCGGATCGCGAGGCGAGCGACGCCGTCCGCGCCGTACTACAGCGATCCGCCGGAGGCTGAGGTATCGATGGCATGGGGGCTGGGGTATCGCGCTCGCGCCGACACATGTTCTGACGTGATCGTGACGTGCATCCGCGTCAGTTCTGTACTAGCATGGAGGTCCACCTCGACAGGGAGACCTCAATGACTGCCACCGCCAGCACCGACACATCGACTGCGACCATCGCTCGCGAGCTCATCGAGCTCTGTCGGGCGGGACGCAACGAAGAGGCGATCGGGAAGCTATACTCGCCGGAGATCGTGAGCGTCGAATCCTCGGGCAGCGAGGAAATGCCTGCCGAGATGCATGGCATCGATGCCATCCGGGGGAAGAACGAGTGGTGGGTCCAGAACAACGACGTCCACTCAGCGAAGGTGACCGGACCGTTCATCGGCGATGATCAGTTTGCCGTGAAGTTCGAGTACGACACGACCTTCAAGCCCACCGGCGAGCGCGTCGTGATGACCGAGATGGCGCTCTATACCGTCGCGGACGGCAAGATCGTGCACGAGCACTTCTTCTACAACATGCCCGGGGCATAGGTGATCCTCGGGGCGCCTGTCATGCCCGAGGCGTAGGCGGTACACGGGCGCCGGTTGGCGCCCGTGCAGCGCCTCACTTTTCCCTGGCGCGCGCTGTCGCGTGGGCGATGCGCTCGACGAACGCCGCGATGGATTCGTCGTCGCTTCGGACTGGCAGGACGAACGCCGGATCATCAGGCGCGAGCGGTGAGCCGATCCCGACCGGCTCGTCGACCATGAGATCTCCTCCGCTTCCCACGACCGCGGCCTCGAACTGTTCCACGGCATCCAGCGCATTGACCAGCTCCTCGCCGGTCTCCCGCCCGGTGAGTCGAACGCCGCGCCGCTGCAGTCGGACGCCGATCTCCACCTGCGCGTTGCGCCGCTGCTCGTCGCCGGCCTCCACTGGCTCTCCTGACTGGCCCATCATTGCTCGTTCGCTCGGCTTGTGGCGCATTTTGTTGCGGTCATGGAAGGATCCGTAGTGAGAGGTTGGGACAGCGCACGGTTCGCGACGGCGCAGGCGTTGACCAGGCCCGCCGCAATGCCAGGAGATGCAATGTCCCGTCCACCGGTATCCGGCGCCCTCACGTGAACAGTGCCGGCGTGAATACCAGCCTCTCACCGCCCCTGGAGCCCGCCGGGCAGGATGCCATTCGGGCCGAACTTCGCCCGCACCCGATCCACCGCGCGCGAGATCGTACGATCGCGATCCGTCTCCGTCGTGGCGTCCGCGGCGCGCTCGAACAGGGTGAGCTGATCGGCCTCGGGATCGGCACCGAGCGATGAGAGCGCGACGCCGATCAGGCGTGCCGGAAACCGCCGTGCCGTGCGCAGCTTCTGGAAGAGAGCGCGCGCGACGGTGAAGATGACCCGATCGGAGATCACCGCCCGGTCGAGTGTCCGCGCGGCGGATCTCGTGCGGAAATCGGCATCGCGGATCCGCACAGTCACCGTCCGTGCGGTGAGCCCATCGCCGCGGAGATCGGACGCCGCCCGCACAACCAGCGCGAGCAGCTCGCGCTCGAGCTCCATGTCATTGTCGATGTCCACGGAGAACGTCTCGTCGCGGCTGATGCTCTTCGCCTCGGAGCGGGCCTCCACGGTGCCGCCATCGATGCCGCGCACCCGATCGTGCAGCCACCGCGCCTCGCGGTCGCCGAGCCAGCGCACGAGTGTCGGGATGTCGTACTGAAGCACATCGGGAACCGTCACCATCCCGAGCTTCGCGAGCCGATCCTGAAACTTCGGACCAACGAGCGGAATCTCGGCGAGGGTGAAGCCGCGCAGGAATTCTTCCTCCGTCCCGGGCTCGACGATGTGGACCCCGGTCGCCTGGTTGCCCGGTTTGATCTTGGCGCGCTCGACGGCGAGCTTGGCGACGAGCTTCGTCGTGCCGCCCCCGAACGACACCGAGAGGCCGGTCGCGGCGCGCACTTCGCTTCGCATCCGCATCGCGGTGTCGTGGAGTGGTTCGTCGTGGTACAGCGCCTCGGTGCCGCCGAGGTCGAGATACCACTCGTCGATGCTCGCACCCTCGACGAGGGGGGCGTGCCGCTGTAAAATCTCGCGAATCTCGTGACTCTTCGCGGAGCAGGCCTTCCGCGGGACGGGGACGCACACCGCCTGCGGACATAGTCGCAGCGCGCGCGAGATCGGCATCGCGGACCGAACCCCGAACTTCCGCGTCTCGTATGAGGCGGAGCAGACAACACCTCGGCTTTCACGCGAGCCGCCCACGATGAGGAGCGGTTCCTTGCCGGCGCCTTGGGGATCGACCATCCGGGCGACGGCGACGTAGAACGCGTCGGCGTCGGCGAGCAGGATTCGGCGCGGTGGCGAGCTCGGCATGCCGAAAGCTACGCCGCCGGGGTCACTGCCCCACAGGGTCGCGATGGCGCAGCGGCAGCCGAGCGACGATGCCCGGCGATGGGCTACTGCGTGGCGACGACCAGGGTCTGGCCCGGAACGATCTTCCGTGCAGCCCGCGGGTTCAGCTTCTGGATCGTTGCGATGGAGGTCTCGTAGCGTCGGGCAATCGACCAGAGTGAGTCGCCCTTCCGGACCTTGTACTTCCGTGCCGCCGTCGATGGCATCCGCGCGACCGTCGCGAGAGTGACTCGCGATGCGAGGGCAGAGCTGGGAGCTGACCGAGCCGCGCTGGTTGCGGCGCGCACGGACTTCCCGCCGAGGCCGGCGATGTACGCATCGTAGGCGGCGGGGAAGACGACGACGTGGAAGTGCGGCGGGGAGCGCTCCTCGGTGCCGTCGATGACCCCGCGCTCCTCGAGGGCGAGAAGCGTCTTGCGGAGCCAGGCCAGGCACCGGCCGCTCGGCCTGCGCAGGTCCACCGCGATGCCGGTCGGGTGCACCGAATAGTCGGAGCTGTTGCGAAGCTGATTGGCGAGCGGCCGGATCGCGCTGGTGACGACGAGCTGCTCACCGCATCCCGCACGATACTGCGCCGCGATCCGCTCGACGAAGGTGCGCGTGGTCGCGGTCGCGTAGGGGTGGCTGACGTCCTTCAACCGATAGTCCGCGTTGCCCGCGAGACGAACGAAGCGGCCTTTTTCCGCCGCGCTCTTCACGCCGCCGGAGGTCTTGTAGAAGTGCAGCCCGCGGTCGCTGGCGCTCTCATAGACACGCTCGACCGTCGAGCGCGAGCCGCGGAGCGATTGCGCCCCGGCGAGCGATGGGAGGGCGACCGAGATCGAGGCGGCGGCACCAAGGAGTGCGGCCTGAAGGAGAGGGCGTTCCATGCGACACCTGCAGCGGTCGGTCGGCAGCACGCTGCGTCCCGGGCGAATCGGTTGGAATCCTCGCGAGGAGGAGACCATCTGGCACCAGTTTGTCGAACCTGTGTGTTCATACAGGCCGGGGCGCCAGACGTTCCGCGACCCTGACGTGTGGGGACGATCGGAGCGGCGGAGAGGAAACGCCCGCCTCGGCGCCTAGAACTCGCGCTTCTTCATTTCCTGGAAGAGGCGCTTTGTCTCCTCGTCGTCATCCGGCTTCGGCGGCAGCGTGTCGTCGTAGGTCGGCGACATTTTGGGCTTCTTCTGCACCGACTTCGCGGCGTTCTTCTTGGCTAGCGCGAGCAGCTTGCGATCATCCATTTTCGACATGATGTCTCACGGGAATGGTTTGCGCCGCAGGGTACCCCGCGGGCGGCAGAAAGGTCGGGGCTGGTGGATCGATTCGCTACCCCCTGCCCGGCAGACCCCGCGATCTTCCCGCTTGACGCAGATCGAACGCGCTCGCTCTTTCCGTGCAGGCCACGAGCTTCAGGAACCTGCGGCAACCGCCATCAGCCATGCTCATCAGTCTTCTCCTTCTCCTCGCCTTCAGCTCGCTGGGGATTTCCATCGCGAACGCACTCGGGCGACGTGGCGGGCGGTCCGACAAGGAGATCGAGGAGCTTCGTGAGCGCCTGATGCGGCTCGAGCAATCGATGGAATCCATGACGGGGGACGTGGACCGCGTGTCGGAGAGCCAGCGGTTCATGACCGCACTGCTCGAGGATCGTGCGCGGAGCCAGGGGGCGTTGAAGCCGCCCGCGCGCGGTGATGAGAAGGGTGGAGGATAGGTCGACGCCGCCATTCGGCGAGGCCGTCCCGCGCCGGATCCGCCGGCTGGCCAGGCCTGTCGGTCCATTTCTGTTGGTCGCGACCGCGGGATGGCTGATCTCCTCGAGCTGTGACGGCGTGGGGCCCGCGACCCTATCGCCGACGCCGGCCGTCATCGTGAGGATTTCCGGAGACGGGCAGGCGGGGACCGCCGGCGATGCGCTGGCCATCGACCCGACCGTCGAGGTTCGCGGTGCAGCGGGCACGCCGATGCCCGGAATCCCCGTCCGCTTCACGGTGGCGGGGGGCGGCGCACTCAGCGACACGACGCTCATGACCGCCGCCGATGGTCGTGCCGCCGTCGGATGGCTGCTCGGCCCCGACGCCTCCATCCCGCATGCACTCATTGCGAGCGTCGGGGCCGTGTCGGTCACCTTCTCGGCGACGGCAGCACTTCCGGTGAAGGGCGAGCCGTACTTCGGTCGGAACGACTATGTCGAGTACATCGCCGGGGACCTTCCCCTCATCATCACAGCCCCGCATGGCGGCAGCCTGCTTCCCGACGAGCTCCCGGACCGGACCGGGACCAACATCACCACCGTGCGCGACGGAAACACCGAGGAGCTGGCACGAACGATCGGCAACGTCTTCCAGGCCCGGACGGGTGGACGACCGCACCTCATCATCGTGCGCCTGCGGCGCACGAAGATCGATGCGAATCGCGAGATCGTCGAGGCGGCGCAGGGGAATCGGCTCACGGCGCGGGCGTGGATCGAGTACCACTCGTTCATCGAGGCCGCGAAGCGCGCCGTGATCGTCGGGCACGGCAGCGGTCTCTACATCGATCTGCACGGCCACGGCCACGACATCGAACGCCTGGAACTCGGCTACCTGCTCGACCAGGAAGCGCTCGCGCTGTCCGACGCTGCGCTCGATGTGTCACGGCACGAGGAGGAGTCGAGCATTCGGACGCTCTCCCGCGCCTCGCCGGCATCCTTCGCCGAATTGCTGCGCGGTCCACGAAGCGTCGGAGGCCTGTTCGAGGCCGAGGGCTTTTCCGCCGTCCCGAGCCCGGCAACCCCGAACCCGGGTGGCTCACCGTACTTCAACGGGGGCTACAACACGGTGCGTCACGGGTCGCGCGACGGTGGTCCGATCAGCGGACTGCAGATCGAGAGCAACTTCACCGGCGTTCGCGATACACAGGCGAACCGGGAGCGGTTCGCGACGGCGCTGGTGCGGGTGTGGGAGCAGTTCTCCGCGGCTGCGGCTCGGCCGCGGTAGTTTTTTCTTGCGCTTTTCCGCTCGAAGCTGCCCGCTCAGCAGCTAGCCGCCGGTACCTCGTTGTTTGTCACTCGATTCGAGTACCACGTTGCTAGCGGCTCGCCGCTGGAGAGCTATCGGCTCGAAGCGCGCCCGTACCTCCGCACGCGCGCCTCACGCAGGACGCTGAACCCCACCAACCGTCCGCGTTCCGCGTCCCACAGCCGCAGTGACGCGCTGCGAAGGCTCCCACGCAGCGTGATCTGGGTTGCATGCTGGAACTCGGCATTCTCGTCATGGCAGCGACGCAGGTTGTAGTTCGGAATTCGCGGGTCGGCATGGTGGAGGTGGTGCAGCCCGATGCTGCCGGTCATCCACTCGAGCACGCGCGGGAGCTTGTAATAGGAGCTTCCCTCCATCGCGGCGGACGCGTACTCCCATGTCGCGTGGCCTTCCCAGTAGGTGTCCTCGAACTGGTGCTGCACGTAGAAGAGCCAGATGCCCGCCGCCGCTGCGATGAGGAAGACGGGCGTGTAGATCATCACGAGCTCCTTGAGCCCGATGATGATCGAGAACCCGACGATCCCCAGCAGGATTGCCGCGTTGGTGGCCTGGACGCTGGTGAACTGTTTCCGCTTCGTCGCGCTTCCGGCGGGTGACCGCCAGCGCTGGCTGACGAGCAGGTAGAGCGGGCCGAGGCCGAACAGCACGAGCGGGTTTCGATAGAGGCGGTATTTCAGCCTTCCCCACCAGTCGCGCGCGAGGTACTCCTCGACGGTGAGCGTGAGAATGTCGCCATGCCCGCGCCGATCGAGATCGCCCGACGAGGCGTGGTGGAGCGCGTGATCGCGGCGCCACTGGGCGAAGGGTGTGAAGGTGAGCACACCCGTGATGAACCCGATGACTTCGTTCGCCCGGCGGGATGGCATGAACGACCCGTGGGAGCAGTCGTGCATGATGATGAACGTCCGCACGAGAAAGCCCGCCGTCGGTACCGAGAGCGCCAGCGTCAGGAGATAGGACAGGTCCAGGCTCCAGTACATGGCGATGAGCAATGCCGCGAGTGGCAGCAGCGTCGTGCAGAGCTGGACGACTCCTCTCCCGATGCTGCTGGCGCGGTACCGCGCTGCGGCGCGCTGCCATGAGCGGCCGGCGAGGGCTTCGTCCGGTGAGTCGGTGGGAGGCTGGGGCGGGGTGGATGGTGCCATCGTTGGCACTCCTGGGTTCTTGGCCGGCTCGCCACTGATCGTACGGCCCGCGCCACTGCGGTCGGCGCTGGCGGGAATGTGGGGCGGGGCATTCATCTCGCCGGCCTCGCCGGAATCTACTGCAGACATCCGGCCGCGGCGGTTCGAGATGTCGAAGGGACTGGATGGCGACGGCGGCCGGCCTGTCGTCCGGGGTCTGAGGGGCGAGTTCGACGGCGCCCCGGAGGAGTTCGGGCCACTGGACTCCGGGAGCCCGCACGGCGAACGTTGAGCGTCGCTCCCCTCGCCCTGCGCCGGGCCACGATTGATTCGCTCCCCTCAGGAGTCGCTCATGCTTCGCATCCACCGCGCCTTTCTCGTCGCCGCGCTCGCCGGACTGGCGCCCGTGTTCGCGGCGTGCAGCTCTTCGCAGAGCGGTACACCCTCCGTCGCGTCGACGGCCCAGCTCCCGACGAGCGACGTCGCCGGCGTTCCGTCCACGACCGGTCTCGTGGTTTCGACATCGTCAATCGCATCCGACGTCGGTGCGGCGATTCTCCGCCGCGGAGGCAACGCGGTCGATGCGGCAGTCGCGACCGGATTCGCGCTTGCCGTGACGCACCCGAGCGCTGGCAATATCGGAGGCGGTGGATTCATGGTCGTGCGGCTCGCGTCCGGTGAAGCGGTCGCCATCGACTATCGGGAGAAGGCACCGCTCGCCTCGACGCCGACGATGTATCTCGACGCCTCGGGCAAGATCGACCGCTCGCTGACCGAGGCCGGCTACCTCGCGCCGGGCGTGCCGGGCACGGTGCGGGGATTGGAGACGGCGCACAAGCGCTTCGGGAAGCTTCCCTGGCGGGATGTCGTGATGCCGGCGGTCGAGCTGGCCGAGCGTGGATTCGTCATCGACGAAGACCTCGCCCGCGGGCTGAATTGGGAAGTGAAGGGCGATATGAGCACATTTCCGGCGTCCGTCGCTGCCTACGGGAAGCCCGGCGGCGGCGCATGGGTCAGCGGCGATCGAATCGTACTCGCCGACCTTGGCCGTACGCTGCGCGCGATCGCGACCGATGGGCCCAGCGCTTTCTACACCGGGTGGATCGCCGACGCGATCGCGGAGGACATGCGGGCGAACGGCGGGCTCATCACGAAGGCCGACCTCGCCGCGTATGAGGCGAAGGTGCGCGCGCCCGTGCGCGGGACCTATCGCGGCTACGAGATCATCTCGATGCCGCCGCCGAGCTCGGGCGGAGTCGCGATGATCCAGATGCTCAACATGCTCGAGAACCACGACTTGAAGGCGCAGGGTCGCTACTCGCCCGAGACGCTTCACCTCATGATCGAGGCGATGCGACGCGCCTTCCTCGATCGCGCACGCTACCTCGGCGATCCCGACTTCGTTCAGGTTCCGGTGGAGCGGCTCACGTCGAA
>Ga0180121_10000902_pt1 | contig 12577 bp, 8 predicted proteins | sample AntDrymUQ5402106_2_FD_129676 | JGI IMG/M metagenome (GOLD analysis project Ga0180121, IMG submission 129676) | Polar desert sand microbial communities from Dry Valleys, Antarctica - metaG UQ540 (21.06) (version 2) (version 2) | ecosystem: Environmental > Terrestrial > Soil > Desert | place...
ACTTCCACCACTCGCACAGATGTGATTGATATCAAGGTTTAACAGTAGCATATCTGATTTTTCAGATTTGGGAAACGATACACTCAAAACCGTGTATAAGGTTTTTCCAACAGGATCTCCATTAAATGTCACTTCAGGAAGATGTATAGATAGCTGTTCCATCATATAATTTTTTATTCCCCTGATGTAAGTACTGTCTTCTCCATATCGGCTTGTGGCGATCTCCAATGCTTTGGCAAAACCGACAATGCCGTACAGATTTTCAGTACCGGCACGCATATTTCTTTCCTGGGAACCACCATGGATATAGGGTGTTATTTTTATATTTTCTCTGATATATAGCAACCCTACACCTTTTGGCCCATGAAATTTATGCCCCGCACCGGTAATGAAATGGACTGGTGTATTTCGTAAATCAAGGGGGAAATGACCGACAGTCTGAACCGTGTCCGAATGGAAAATAGCCCCATGTGATTTGCACAGATTACCAACTTCATGAAGATCGAGCATAGTACCTATTTCATTATTAGCATGCATCAATGTTACCAGGCATTTATCTTTAATTGTGGATAATAATCTGCTCAGATCTGCCAGATCAACATGGCCGTCTGGTAATATGTTTACCAAACTGAGCTTTACTTCTCCTCGTTTGTGCAGACATTCTATTGTATGTAGGGTTGCATGATGCTCAATGACAGAAGACACAATGTGCGTACAACCGAGATCCCGTACCGCAGCTGTAATTGCGGTGTTGGAACTTTCTGTGCCACCTGATGTAAAAAAAATTTCTGCCGGATGTGCGTTCAGTATTTTGGCAACGGTTTTACGTGCAGTTTCTATGGCAAGTCGTGTCTCTCTTCCATAAGAATAAATAGAGGAAGGATTCCCGAATTTTTCTGTGAGATAAGGCATCATTACTTCCAGCACTTCAGGATGCAGGGCGGTAGTTGCAGCATTATCGAAATAAACACGTTTCATGAAGGGTGCAAAATTAGGGAAAGGCTATGAGCAATCAACCGTGAGCTGTGAGCCGTGAGCAATGATCTATAAGCCATTGTTACCTAAGTCTTGCGAATCGTGAGGGTGTTGTTGATAAAACCCCGGATCAAAGCTCAAGGCTCATGGATCAAAGCTCAAGGCTCATGGCTCAAAGCTCAAAGGCTCATAGCTCATTGCCTAAATAAACTCCTTAATATCCTGCATCAATCGTAATGCAATATTATTCGCGGTGGTTTCGAAACTGCTTTCAGCATAAATCCGGATGATAGGTTCTGTATTGGAAGTTCTCAGGTGCACCCAGTCCGAATCAAATTCTATTTTTAAGCCGTCTTCAGTATTAACTGGTTGTTTTTTATATTTCTTTTTAATTTTTTCAAAAATCGCCTTGACATCAATTCCATTTTGAAGTTCAATCTTGTTCTTTGAAATGAAATAGTCAGGAAATTTTGCTCTGAAAGAACGCATACCATTCCGATGCTTTGAAAGTGCGCTTAGGAAAAGTCCAATTCCTATCAGCGCATCGCGGCCATAATGTAAATCTGGGATAATGATCCCTCCATTCCCCTCTCCCCCAACTACTGCATTCACTTCCTTCATTTTTGTTACCACATTTACTTCTCCAACCGCCGATGGGAAATAGGTTCCACCGTATTTCATGGTTATTTCCTTAAGCGCTTTGGTACTGCTCATATTACTTACGGTGTTGCCAACCCGCTTGCTCAATACATAGTCTGCCACGGCAACCAATGTATATTCCTCTCCAAACATGCTACCATCCTCACAAACAAAACATAACCGGTCAACATCCGGGTCAACTGCTATTCCTATATCGGCTTTATTTTTTGTTACCGCTACGCTCAGCTCGTTCAGGTTTTCTGTGAGTGGTTCCGGGTTATGTGCAAATCTGCCATTCACTTCCCCATTCATTACTATTACATCATCTATGCCTAATGCCCGGAGCAGGTCTGGTACCACCAATGCACCCGTGGAATTAATAACATCAACGACGACTTTATATTTTTTTTGCGAAATGGAAGCAATATCAACAAGTGGATAGTTTATTATCTTCTCTATATGCTTCCGGAAATAGGTATGATTAGCCCGGCAGGTACCAATCTTGTCAACAGGAGCAAAATGAAAATTTTCCTTTTCAGCTCTTTCCAACACCTGCTCACCTTCTCTGGCATCAATAAATTCTCCCTGGCTATTGAGTAGCTTTAATGCATTCCATTCTTTACCATTATGGCTGGCCGTAATAATTATTCCCCCTACAGCATTTTCTGCCGTGACTGCAATTTCAACGGTGGGGGTGGTAGAAAATCCAAGGTCAATTACATCCATGCCCAGGCTAATCAGGGTATTGATAACAAGGTTTTGGACCATTTCTCCACTGATCCGGCCATCACGGCCTACTACTATGGTTCGATTAGAATTGTTTTCGAGAAGCCAGCTACCAAATCCTGCCGTAAATTTTACAACATCCAATGGGGTAAGATTTTTACCGGCTATGCCGCCAATCGTTCCACGAATTCCTGAAATACTTTTAATCAATGCCAAGTTTGCTGATTTAACGGTTGCAAAAATAAAGGTTTGACAAAATAGGACAGTGTAACCGTTTACTGGAATTTTCAGGATGGGGATCAGTGAAGATAGGGATCAGTACCGGACATTGAAGATAAAAAACACCTTTGTTACAAGGAAATGAATATTCCTCAACTCAGCAATAAAATATCAACATTTATTATTTCAATGCCGGAATCACGCTCTCGTCATTACTTTTGTTTCGATTTATGTTCAGTTTACAAAAGGGAATAACGAAAAGCAGGGAAGAATGGTTTAAAAGGTGGTTTGATTCCCCCTATTATCATAAGCTCTATTTTCAACATGATGAAAAAGAGGCGCATGATTTTATAAATACACTACTCAAATATCTTACTCCCGCAAACGGCTCCTATATGTTAGATGTTGCCTGCGGACGGGGTCGCCATTCAAAAATTTTGTCCTCTAAAGGGTTCGATGTTACAGGGATAGATTTGTCTTTATCAAGTATCACCGAAGCAAAAAATGCGGAAGCAAATAACCTGCACTTTTTCCAGCATGATATGAGACTTCCTTTCTGGATCAATTATTTCGATCAGGCGTTTAATTTCTTCACAAGCTTTGGCTATTTTAAAACAGAAAGAGAACACTATAACGTGATCCGGACTATTTCCGACTCATTGAAACTAAATGGGGTCTTCGTTTTGGATTATCTTAATGTACACTATGCAGAAGACCACCTCCACCATAAAGAAGAAAAAAAAATTGATGGGGTCATTTATTACCTGACAAGATGGTTTGACGAAAATTATTTTTACAAAAAGATCATCATCGAAGATGAATCATTGGAAGAACCTCTTGAGTACATTGAAACAGTAGCAAAATTTTCAGTCGGCGATTTTAATGATATGTTTTCCTTCCATGGACTGCAATTACAGGAAGTATTTGGTGATTATTTATTTCAATCTTACCATATCAGGAAATCTCCCCGCTTGCTGATGACAGCCAGGAAGATTAGATAGCAACGCTTTGAGTATTCACTATTAATAATATAATAGTTTATTTTTCTTTGAGAAAAATAAATTTCGGGCACTCGTTTACATTGATTCTCATAACACCTTTATTAACCGGAATAATCTCCGTCTTTCCAAAAGGCATTTTGTCTGCGAGTGTTACCTGTGTTGCATTCGTCGCCGGCGATTTGGTAATTAACTGATAGCCGTTAACCCGGGTTCCATTATGAGAAGGAGAATACATAAAATAGGCAACAGAATCAGTTTTTGTAGAATGCCTGTATTTGTAAATCCATGTTTTACCTTTTTCAGCGATGATCTTGTCCGGAACATAATTTCCAAGGTGGTGAACAAGAGTATTTATATAAAACCAGCCAGGATAAGGCGTATATCGTTGTGAAGGATCCTGGTATAAGACTCCGGCGGTAAGAAATACTGCTTCATGATTTTCATTTTCAGTATCCTTGATCCAATATAAAATGAAACGATCGAACCCGGAAAAAGCAGTGGCATTGATCGCCCGCAATATCATTATTCCCTGACTTTCAGCTTGTGAATAACCTGGTACGAGAGGCGCCGAAATCTTACTCTTCCTGCTTTTATCATAACCATATTCGCCCAGGATGCACTCAACGCCGGGTTGAATGAGATAAGTTTTGTTTCGAACCACTGTCAATTTCTGACGCAGCGAGTCTTCTTCAGGAGTGATACCGCCTGTGGCGTTTCCCTGTATTTCCAAGGGCGTCTTACCCTTACCGTTAGTAGAGTAATGATGATACTGTATTCCTGCCCGCCACAGAAACTGGCTATCGCTGCGCAGATTATTACAGAGAAATTTCAATACTCTTAAACGGTTAGTATTGAGTGTAGCAAAACCACTCAACATAAGCTCACTGGTACGATCGGCGTTTTTGATTCCGGTATGCTTGCCTATCCTTCCTTCATGGCCATCATAATCTGCACTGCTCATTGCAAAATATTCTAATGGATTCCAGAATTTATTTCCTACCCAGAAAGCGTCGTTTTCATTGCCATTTTCAAATACTGTCATTACATTTCTGCCGGAAAATTTTGGATCTTTGCTGATACTGGAGATCAGGTTTGTATCAACAGCTGTACTTCCGTAACTCGCCGCCATATTCCACATCATGGATGCATGCCTGGCATAACTGAATGGATCTTCCGTATTCATCCCAATCGTGGTGATAGGCTTATCATGCGCAGTGTAGCCTTTTATTTCCATCCATTTTGGAATACCCAGCAGGCTATACCACAATGTAGTTTTATTGAATTTCACAATAGAATCCGGATAGATCGCATAATCCTTTATACCTGTATGATACCAACCATGTGGTGTTAATGAAAAGCGTACATCCGGGTATTTTTGAAGAGTGTCCGTATCAATCTGGTTGATGTATGTATAAACTCTCGAGTGGTAAAAGGGTTTCATGAATTCCATCGGCGTTGCCTGGTAACTATTAACACCAATGAAATCACGCATAGATTTTTTCGGAAGTTTTACACCGTAATAAACAGAATCCGGGGCTGATGGAATCGTTTGTAAAGCGCAGCCATACAATACCATTTCAGTGATTTTCGCTTTGACACTATTGAACCGGATCATTACAAAACGAGTACTGTCTTCCATCACCGATTTTCGCCAGGATCCGCTCGATCTGTTTGTTGAAAAGGCAGCTTTCAATTTCCAATTATTGATTGTTCCGGTATAGATCCAAACGCTATCGATTGAAGTTGACCTGTCATATAAAAAAACTTCTTTTAATTGGTATGGAATCCTCAGATCGATCACTATCCTGCTGCCCTTGTTCTTTGGAAAATAAATCTCCGCATCCCTGAATGGGTGAGGGGAAGTTACCGGAGGTTTCTGGTCGTTTCCTTTGGGATCCACCAATTTACTTTCATCAAAGAGATTGAATGCGGAATTTCCGCCTATCGTTTCATAGCCGCTCAGATCATACACGTCATCTTTATAAATGGCATTAATTCGGGTAGGGTTCAAACAATTGGGTGTGACTGAGGGGGCAATAGTTGTAAAGGATTCAAATTTGCGATCACCTGAACTATTGCCGCATGCAACCAGTAATGAGATGGCATAAAGTATTATATAAAAATTTCGGGTATTCATTGGTGCCTGAAACGTTTTTTTTGATTATTCAATAACAAATACCTTGAGGCTAAATAAATGGCTTCGCTTAGATCTTTCAATTCCGATTCAGTCTGTAACCGCTTTTCAGGGGAAATTACACCGGGGCTTTTTACAATTGGGACCAATTCTGTCTGAGAAGTTTCCATATTTTTTCTGAAAAGATATTCTCCACGCACCACCCCGTATTGCTTCATGTCGGGATCAAAAATAAATGCAAAATCACGATTAGATGAAACCAGCAGGTCTCTTCCTAAAGTAGTGTTCAAATAGGGTATCCGACACAGACCTGCTATAGTTGGCAATACATCAACTTGAGAAGCGATCTTTCCGGAGCGTAAAACAGTTTCTACCGGACCTCCGAAAAATAGTAAAGGAACATGCAGGGCAGAAAGGCGTTGTCTGGTCCACGCTTCCGGAAATAATGAATTTGCATTACCGGATATACCATGATCCCCTATAAAAACAAACAGCGTGTTGTCGAAATATGATTTCGACCGGGCGACATCCATAAATTTTCGAAATGAAAAATCAGTATACCTGAAAGCATTCATTTCCGCTTCACTCTCAAATCCGTACTTTATTAACGTATCCTCAGGAACAGTAATTTTTTTAAATTCATCCATGTCTTCGGTTGGAATTGAATAAGGCCTGTGATTATCCGCTGTCTGGATGATCGCGAAAAAAGGTTTCGATTCCTTATTCAAAATCTCAGCTGACTCCAAAAGCAGATTTTTATCACTGATCCCCCATACATCAAGTTTCGGAGCTTTAAAATCTTCCTGTTCATAGAGCTTTAATCCGTGGATATTGTTGGTCAAAAACCCCCGAATATTAGCCCAGCTGGAACTTCCACCAAGGAAATAATATTTTTCATACCCGATAAAATCATCAAGGATTGTGTGCTGATCCACTGCTCCCGGATTACGACTCGCAGTGCTTTTGATTTCAACATCCGGAATTCCCGTTACAGTTGCCCAAATACCACGGGCAGTACCATATGTGGGCGTAAAACATCTGTCAAAAAAAATTCCCTGTCTGCTGAGACTATCAAAAAAGGGCGTTGTTTTCAGAGGATTGCCCCACATGGAACTTTTGTATGCACTGAACGATTCACAGATTATCAAAATCACATTCGGTTTTCTGCTAAATGCTGTCGATGCAGGTTGAATTAGTCTGGAAAAAGAAAAAGTATCTGAAAGGGTTAATGGATAATACGAACGTAACACATGAGAATATCTACTTACCTCTTTGATACTCACCCGGCGTTCCCGGAATTTCAATGTATTGATAAAAGATTCAAAAGGGTTCAAAGCAAGATTTGCTTTATAATCGCTCCCCAGAGAAAAAGCATCACTCCATCGCAGAGGGTATTGACCCAGTTTCCCAAAAACCAGAAGACCCAGTAAAATGAAACTTGCAAAAAAAAAGAACTTTCCTTTTTTGTTTGTTACTGGCAATTTTTGCCTGCTTATCCACTTATAGATTCCGGAGATCGCAAAAAATATCAATAGTGAAGATCCAATAAGGGCTAACAAAAACCATCCAACAGGGTATGATTGCCAAACCATATTAATTGAAATCCCAAGGTCTTGGAGGTAATTCAAAACACTGGCATTCAATCTTTGTGATAAATAACTATAATGTGCAAAGTCGACTATATAAAAAAAGACCATCACAATGATAGCAAGAGCAAGGATAGTGAAGGATAATTTTTTACCGACTGCAGATTGAAAAGGGTGAAGAACAGGGATGCTTCCAAGTAAAAGAATGATTAGTAATAAAACGGAAATTGCTCTCAGATCAAACCGAAACCCAAGAAACAAAGCATCCGTAATGCCGGAAAATGTATATCCTTGTTTATTGAAAAATAAATAAAAAGCGAGCCTGAAGACAGTTAGTAACGTAATAAAAATCAATCCAGTGAGGAAAAGCCAACGGATTAATGGAGGTATCGGGTAAACACGCTTCATGCCATGCGAATAATTGCCAAAATTATAGTTTTATTTTTTAGCCCATGTATTTACTCAACTCACCTGTAGATATGGCCTTCTGGAAATGGATTAATCCTGCAGATAGTTGGTTGCTCCAATTGGTTAACCAAAAATTGAGCAATCCAATTCTTGATACAGTTGCTCCCCTTTTTCGTGAAACCTTGTTTTGGATCCCTGTTTATATTTTTCTATTAGTTTTTATCCTTCAAAATTTTGGATCCAAAGGATTATGGTGGGCATTGGCAGTCGTTTTGGTAGCAGCGGTATCTGACCTTGTCAGCAGCCAGGTCATCAAGCAATTAATATGGAGAACCAGGCCCTGCCAGGATGTTGTATTGTCTGGTAAAATCTATTTTTTCATAAATTACTGCCCCACCAGCTCAGGGTTCACGTCTTCTCATGCTACCACACATTTTGCACAGGCGACTTTTTTCTATTTAACTTTACGTCATACCAGTAAGTGGTGGAAGCTGGCTTTTGTCTGGGCCTTCATGATTGCATTCTCACAGGTGTACGTTGCCGTTCATTATCCTTTCGATGTTTTCTGCGGTGCGATACTTGGATGCATTATAGGCTGGACAATAACTAAATTGTATAACAGGCAATTTGGTTTGCTTTAGCTTAGACATAATCAAAATACATGCAAGAAATTTTCCTTATCCTGGGATTGATTTTACTGAATGGAGTGTTTTCGATGGCTGAAATTGCTTTGGTTTCCGCTCGTAAGTCGAGGTTGGAAGCTCAGGCAGCAAAGGGTGATAAAAGAGCGAAGGAAGCATTAGAGTTGTCTAATCATCCGGACAGATTTCTTTCCACTGTTCAAATTGGCATCACACTTATCGGAATTTTAACAGGTATTCTCTCCGGGGAAAAACTGAAATCCAATTTCGTGGAATGGTTGAACAGGTATGAATCCATCCGGGACTATTCAAGTGGAATAGCCACTGCTATCATTGTAATCATCATCACTTATTTTTCAATGGTACTCGGTGAACTGGTGCCAAAGCGTCTTGGATTGGCAAAGCCAGAACTGGTGGCCAAGTGGCTTGCAGGACCCATGCGGTTGCTGGGTAAGGTTACCCACCCTTTTATATGGCTACTCAGTAAGTCGACTCATATCATTGTAAGCATATTCAATTTGAAAAGCAGTGATCTGCATATGACAGAAGAAGAGATCAAGGCTACGATTCGGGAAGGGACGGAACAGGGTACCATTGATGAAGCAGAACAGGAGATCATAGAAAGAGTTTTTCACCTGGGAGATCGTACGATCACTTCCCTGATGACCCATAGGAGCGACATCATCTGGTTCGACTTATATGACAATGAAGCGGCAATCAAACAAAAAATAATAGCTGAACCGCATTCCGTGTATCCGATCTGTGAAGGAGAAATTGATAATATCCGGGGCGTTGTTTCCATCAAAGATCTATATGTGGCAGATGATCTTACTCTTTTCAAAGACCTCATGCTGCCGCCACTGTATGTGCCGGAAAACAATACTGCTTACCAGGTAATGGAAAAATTCAAGGAATCAAAAATACATTCCTGCTTTATTATTGATGAATATGGAAGCCTTTTGGGCATGATTACCCTGAATGATATTCTGGAGGCCATTGTAGGTGATATTCCTGAACAACATATTGACGATTACACCATATTTGAAAGGGAAGACGGATCCTACCTGGTGGATGCCCAGATCCCATTTTATGATTTCTTAAGCCGATTTGAAAAAACAGAATGGATGAATGAAGGGGAACAGGATTTTGATACCCTGGCAGGATTTATCTTACACAAATTGGAACGTATTCCTCATATTGGTGATCATGTAGAATGGGAGGGATTCCACATTGAGATTATGGACATGGATGCACAACGGATTGATAAAGTGCTTGTAAAGATTTCGGAAGAGATCAAGGAGAGTATGGAGGACTGAAATGGCCGTGAGCAATGAGCCATGAGCTAAGTGCCGCTTTTTATCAAAGTGCGTTGACGGCCGATTTAATTGCTTAACTCTTTCAACCTCTACTTAGACTTAACGCTGCTCATGGCTCAAAGCTGAGAGCTCAAAGCTTTTCAAAACTCAAACAACGCGACTGCCTGCGGATAAACAACCTTACTACTTCTCCGGGTACCTCCTACTGAAACGTGCATGATATTGATCTGCGTATCAAAAGCATCATACAGAATATTATTTGTAACCTCAATTCTTTTGGGAATCTGGGTCTTTTGAACCTGGAAATAACTCCAAACAGCTTCTTCTTCACGTTCAAATCCAACAAATTCCAGTTTTACAGGTCTCCCGTCTAATTTTATAATCAAATGGCGATTTATATAATCTGCTATAAACTTATCTGACTTTTCTTTATTTGCAGGGCTAATCAAATCTACTTTTGATTTGTATGCTTTTGAAAGCACCGTTTCGAAATCATCCGTAAATATTTTGCAACTGACTTCGAGATTCTGTTCTGCTGAATTGTGATTCATCTCAGTCACGCTAATGAAAAATGGATGTGTAGCAGGAAATAAATGTGTCTTTGAATCCAATCCAGTATCAGCGAACAGAATAGAGAACCCGAATAACCATTTATAAAAGAGAGAAGCCATTGAACATGTAAAATTTTTCCGTTACAAATCTCTGGTTTATTTTGATGACTTTTTCCTAAAAACAGTTAAATAAAGCATCCACTTCAATCGCCGGGCACGTATATGAACGATTTTACATTTTATTTTGACATCGGATGGCATCATATCATAAGTCTTGATGCACTTGATCACTTATTGTTTATTGCAGCGCTCTCAGCCATTTATATTTATAAAGACTGGAAAAAGGTATTGATACTTGTAACCGCATTTACTATAGGTCATTCTGTTACCCTGGCGCTCAGCGTGTTCAATATTGTGCGATTTCCAACTCCTATTGTTGAATTCCTGATTCCATGTACCATTGCAATCACTGCTATGATCAATTTATATCATCAGGATTTGAATGCCGGTTCCGGTTTTATAAATTATTTTCTTGCTTTATTTTTTGGACTGATACATGGAATGGGTTTTGCCAATACGATACGGTTCATGCTTGCCAGTGATCAGGGGATTGGAATGGGACTTTTAGGATTCAATATTGGATTAGAAGTCGGACAGATCTTAGTGGTAGCCTTGTTGTTATTGGTTTCCTATTTTGCTATTACCCTGCAGAAAGTACCGCAACGGTATTGGGTCATTTTCTTATCCTCCGCTGTATTTAGTTTAGCTTTGAAGATTGTTTTTGAAAGAATTCCTCTTTGAATTAAAAAATCACCATACATGAAAAAAGTTTTTTCCCTTTTTGTGATTAGTATAGGATGGATGGTCGTGAACTCACAGGATATCCGTAATAATCCAAACTCGAATCACGGAAATAAATTTGAACAATTGGGGATGGTTCTTCCTACCCCAAATGAATACAGAACGGCGAGTGGAGCGCCAGGTCCCAAATACTGGCAACAAAGGATTGATTATGATATTAAATGCGAATTAGATGAGGTCAATAACAAGCTCACTGGTTCAGAAACAATAACATATTTCAATAATTCGCCTGACCTCCTCACTTACCTCTGGTTTCAGATGGATGAGAATCAACACAGCACTAAAAACAACGCAAATTATCAGAGCAGCACATCCATGCCCGGTGATTCAATAAATGAAGAAATGGTAAAAAGAATGGAGGAGGAGCGTGAAGACAATGATTATGGATTCAAAATAACAAAGCTGAACGATGTATCAGGCAAGTCTTTAAAATATACTCTTAATAAGACTATGATGCGCGTTGATCTTCCTGTTCCCTTGAAACCCGGACAAAAATTCATCATCCAGATTAATTGGAATTATAAAATTCCTGACCGTCAAAAATTCCAAAGTGCCAGAGGTGGTCTTGAACTTTTCCCGGAAGATGGGAATTATCTCTATACGATGGCCCAATGGTATCCCAGACTTTGCGTGTATAGTGATTTTCAGGGATGGCAAAATCACCAGTTTTCCGGACGGGGGGAATTTGCCCTGAGTTTTGGAAATTTCAAAGTACAAATGACAGTTCCTGCGGATCATGTGGTTGGTTCAACCGGAGAATGCCTCAATTATGCCACCAATCTTACACCTACCCAACTTTCACGCTGGACGAAAGCCCAGACATCTAAAGAGCCTGTCGAAATCGTGACCCTGGAAGAAGCAAAAGCTGCAGAGAAAAAGAAAAGTACCGGGAAAAAAACCTGGATCTATAAAGCAGATAACGTGCGTGATTTCGCATGGACTTCTTCCCGCAAATTTATCTGGGATGCAATGCCCACTACGGTGGAAGGCAAAAAAATAATGTGCATGAGTTTTTATGGAAAAGAAGCGTACGGTTTGTACCGGCCTTTTTCCACCAAAGCAGTAGCACATACGATTCGAACCTATTCGAAATTCACGATTCCCTATCCATATCCCGTGGCCCAGAGTGTGGAAGCCTCTAACGGAATGGAGTACCCGATGATCTGTTTCAATTACGGGCGGACGGAAAAAGATGGCAGCTATACAGAAGCCACTAAATATGGAATGCTGGGAGTGATCATTCATGAAGTGGGACATAATTTCTTTCCGATGATTATCAATAGTGATGAGCGTCAATGGACCTGGATGGATGAAGGCCTCAACACTTTTGTGGAATACCTGACTGAAGAATTGTGGGATAACAAGTTTCCTTCTCGTCGCGGACCAGCTTTTTTGATCACTGACTATATGAAACTTCCCAAAGACCAGTTGGAGCCGATAATGACCAACTCAGAGAATATCATTGGTTTTGGTCCGAATGCCTATTCAAAACCCGCGACAGGATTGAATATATTACGCGA
>Ga0180121_10000903_pt1 | contig 12566 bp, 6 predicted proteins | sample AntDrymUQ5402106_2_FD_129676 | JGI IMG/M metagenome (GOLD analysis project Ga0180121, IMG submission 129676) | Polar desert sand microbial communities from Dry Valleys, Antarctica - metaG UQ540 (21.06) (version 2) (version 2) | ecosystem: Environmental > Terrestrial > Soil > Desert | place...
GAGCCGCCTATCGGAGTCGAACCGATGACCTACGCATTACGAGTGCGTCGCTCTAGCCGACTGAGCTAAGGCGGCGGGTCGGCCGGGACCACGCCCCGACACGGCGAACAAGACTACGGCATCCGATCACCCACCGAGATCAACGGCAGCGCGCACCGGCGGCTGGCAGCAGGCCGTCGAGCAGATATCGGTCCACCGCCCTGTCGATGCACGAGCTGCCACGCCGGTACGCCGTGTGGCCGTCGCCCTCGAAGGTCAGCAACCGTCCGGCGGCGAGCTGGCTCGCGGCCGCCTCCGCCCACTCGTACGGCGTTGCGGGGTCGCGCGTCGTGCCTACCACCAGGATCGGCTTCGCGCCCTTGGCCGAGATCGCGTGCGGGCGACCCTGCGGTGGGAACGGCCAGCTCGCACAGGGCAGCGCACCCCACGCAAGGAACGCTCCGAACACGGGTGACGTCTCGGTCAGCTCGACCGCGGCTGCCCGGAAGGCCGCAAGGTCGCTCTCCTCGGGCCGGTCCAGGCAGTTGACCGCGTACAGCGCCTCGACCGAGTTGGTCGTGAACCGGCCGTCGGGACCTCGGTCGCTGTAGTAGTCGGCGAGGGCGAGGAACGTCGCACCCTGCCCGGTGGTCGCTTCGGAAAGGGCTCGCCGCAACAACCCCCAGCTGCCCTCGTCGTAGAGCGCGGCAGCAACGCCGAGCACCGTGAGGGCCTGGGTCACCGGCCGGCCGGGCTCACCGACCAGTGGCTCCGAGTCGATGCGATCGAGAAGACGGCCAGCCTCAGACTCGGCCTCGGCGACGTCTCCGGGGAGCGGGCAGCTCGAGCGCTCGACGCAGTCGGCGAGGAAGGCGCGGAACGCCCGCTGGAAGCCCCCCGCCTGACCCGCGGAGACCGCCATGCTCGACAGGGCCGGGTCGAGTGGGCCGTCCAGCAACAGGCGGCCGACCCGACGCGGAAAGAGCTCGGCGTAGGTCAGCCCGAGGTAGGTGCCGTAGGACTTGCCCAGGTAGCTCAGGCGGCGGTCGCCGAGAGCGGAGCGCAGCACGTCGAGGTCGCGCGCCACGTCGCGGGTCCCGATGTGGCGGGCCAGCGCCGGGCGCAGTCGCGCACAGCCACGTCCCAGGGCCCGGGACTCTCGGTCGAGTTCCTCCTCCTCCGACGCCGAGTCGGGGGAGCCGTCCGCTGCGAGGAACACGTCGAGCTGAGAGTTCGTGAGGCAGTTGACGGGCTCGCTGCGCCGGACCCCGCGAGGGTCGAACCCGACGATGTCGTAGCGCTCCCGGACCTCGTCGCTGACCACGATCTCGGCTGCCCGCGCGTAGTCGATGCCGGAAGCGCCCGGCCCGCCGGGGTTCAGCACCAGCGAACCGCGCGGGTCGTCATCACCGGACGGCAGCCGAACGACGGCGACCTGGATCGTGCGACCGCGCGGGGCCTGGTAGTCCAGCGGGACCTCGAGGCGCGCGCACTCGAACCCGTCACGGCAGTCGCGCCACCGCAGCCGCTGGTCGTAGAAAGCCGCCAGTGGGCCAGGGCGGGGCGCCGTTGCTGTGGTGGCCGAGAGGGCATTGCCGGTCCGGGCGGCTTCAGGACGTACGTTCTCCGAGGTAGCGCAACCCGACGCCAGCACGACAACCGCCATCGCGACAGCGCTCGCACCGCGCATCTCTTGCCGCATCCGTCACCGCCCCCGTCGGCACCGGTCCCGTCCGGCCGCCGTGGGAATGAGGTTACCTCCGACCTCGCCGATCCGACATCGCCGGAGTCCCGGAGACGAGACACTCGGGGCATGGCGCAGGTACAGGCAGCCGTCCTCACCGCTCCGGGCCGGCTGGAGATACGCGAGTTCCCGCGTCCGCGCCTCGGACCCCACCAGGCACTGATCCGCATGGAGCTCTCGGGCATCTGCGGAACCGACAAGCACTGCTACCAGGGCGACGGTCTCGTGTACGCGGGAACCATGATGGAGACGACCCCGGCGTTCCCCATCATCCCGGGGCACGAGAACGTCGGCGTGATCGAGGAGATCGGGGAGGTGGCCCAGGAACGTCTCGAGTTCTCCGGACGGCCACTGACACCGGGAGACCGCGTGGTCATGTGCCCGGACGTCGTCTGTGGGACCTGCTGGTACTGCCGAAACCTCCACGGGATGCCCTGGTGCGACAACCAGCGGTGCTACGGCATGAGCATGACCTGTGACGTCGCACCGCACCTGTTCGGCGGCTGGGCGCAACACATGATCGTCGACACGGATGTATTCGTGTACAAGGTGCCGAAGTCCCTGTCGCCGGAGCTGGCCGTCCTCGTCGAGCCGATGGTCGTGACCGCCACCCTGGAGAAGGCCAAGGAGATGCACACCTCGGCCCGCGAGGGATTCACCTCCGGTGACACCCTCGTCGTGCAGGGCGTCGGCCCTCTCGGGCTCTTCCACGTCATCAGGGCGCGGATGCTGGGTGCCGGAGACATCATCGCCGTCGATCTGTCGCCGGAGCGGCTCGCCATGGCCACCAAGTTCGGGGCGACAGCGACCTTGCGGGCGGACCTGACGACGGCAGAAGAACGCATCGAGGCGGTCAGGGACATGACGAAGGGAAGAGGTGCCGACGTGGCTGTCGACTGCGCCGGTGTGCCGTCGGTCCTCCCGGAGGGCCTGGAGATGCTCCGCAAGGGAGGCACCTACATCGAGTGCGGGGCCTTCGTGGAGATGGGCACCGTGCCCATCAGCCCGCACCGTCACCTGTGCTCGAAGAGCGTCCGCCTCATCGGCATGACCAACCATCCGTTCACCGGCTACGACGCCATGCTCCGACAGCTCGAGATCTACGGCGACGCCATGGACATGACCTCGATCATCACCGACTCGTTCCCGGTCCGGGACGCCGACGCCGCCCTGCACCGGTCCATGGAGACCAGCAGCGGGAAGGTCGTCATCGACGCGCGACTGTGAGACGTCAGCCTGCACGCAGGGCGACCGTCATCGCCTCCACCGCAAGCAGCGGGGCGACGTTGACCTCGATCGCCTCCCGCGCCCGCAGGACAGCGTCGATCCGTCGCACCGTGGTCTCGCTGCTCGACGAGCGGGCCACCGAGGTGACGGTCTCCCGCATCTCGTCGTTCACCAGATCGACCCCGGCACCGGTCTGCACGACCAGCACGTCCCGGTAGAAGCCGGCGAGGTCGACCAGCGCACGGTCGATGCTGTCGCGCTTGGCGCGGGTCGCGCGCTTCTTCTGGTCGGTCTCGAGCTCCTTGAGCTGGGCAGCCGCTCCGGTGGGCTGGCGCGACCCCGGCCCCACCCCGAGCGCGCGGCGCATCCCGTCGGTCTCACTCACGGCGAGCACCCCCTCGGTCTCGTTGGCCTCCTCCGTCGCCGCCTGCACCACCTCCGCGGCGGCATCCAGCGCGGCGCTCAGGTCGTCGAGGGACTGAGGAAGGCGCATGACGTCGTGCCGGCGCAGACGGGCCTGCTCGTCGGTGGCCAGACGCCTGGCCCGACCGATGTGTCCCTGGGCGGCGCGGGCAGCGAAGGCGGCCATGGCGGGGTCCACGCCGTCACGGCGGACGAGGACGTCGGCGACCGCGGCACTCGCCGGCGTACGCAGGGAGAGGTGGCGGCACCGGGAGCGGACGGTGGGCAGGACGTCGTCGACGGCGGGGGCGCACAGCAACCAGACGGTGTGCGGCGTCGGCTCCTCGATCGCCTTGAGCAGCGCGTTGCCGGCCTGGTCGGTCAAGCGGTCGGCGTCCTCGACCACCATGACCTGCCACCGTCCGCGTGAGGGGCGGCGAGCCGCCCTCGACACCAGCTCTCTGGCGTCGTCGACGCCGATCGAGAGCTTGCGGGTGTTGACCACCTGGACATCCGCGTGGGTCCCGGCCAGGACGGCACGGCAGACCTCGCACCGACCGCAGCCCTGCGCAGGGCACTGCAGCGCGGCCGCGAAAGCCCGTGCCGCGGTGGAGCGTCCGGAACCGGGCGGACCCGTGAGCAACCAGGCGTGGGTCATGCCTTCCCCCGGCCCGCCCGCGAGCCGGGCGGCGGCAGCCTGCGCCGCCCGGGTCAGCGTCTCCACGGTGCGCTCCTGACCGACCACGTCGGCCCACACACCGACGCCGGGCACCACGGTCGTCACCGCTCGTCGCCGCGCTCGGTCACTCGCGGCAGCCGGACGGTGCGGTCGTCTGCGTCGTCTGCGTCGTCGTCGCCCCAGCCCGCCCCGAACAGCTCGTCGCTCAGGCTGAGCTCACGGGTGGGCGGATCAGTCCCCGGCGCCCGGTCCCGGGCCGGAACCGTCGGCACGGTGTCGTCCACCGACGACTCGGTCAGCCCGTCGCCGGGCGGCGGAGGGCTCTGCGGGCGGCGGGCGGCTCGTCTCTCGGAGATCCTGCTGTGCGCCTCCTCGCGGGCAAGCCGCTGCTCGTGCTTGATCCGGCGCCGCTCCTCGGCGCGAGCCGCGCGCCCCGCCGCCAGCTCCGACTCCTCGGCCGCCCGCTCCTCTTCGGCGGCTGCGGCGAGCCGGGCCTGCTCCGCTGCCTCGACTGCGGCCCGCTGGCGCCGCTCCTCGAGCTCGATGGACTCCAGGCGCCGCCGCTCCTCGATCTCGACGGTCCTGCGACGGGCCTCGTCCTCCGCGTCCGCCCGGGTCCGCGCCTCCTCCAGCCGGCGAACGGCCTCGGCGCGCGCACGCTCCTCGAGCTCGGCCTGCCGCAGGCGCTCGAGCTCGCGGACCTGCTCGGCACTGGGCGGGAGGACCGGCTCGAGCCGGGCCCGCACGGCCGCGGTGACCTCCTCCGCGGGTCGGCCAGCGTCCAGGACGAGATAGCGCGACCCGCCGCGGCGCGCGATCTCGAGGAACCTCTCCCGGACCCGCTCGTGGAAGGCCAGCGGCTCGGACTCCAGCCGGTCGGGCGTACCGATGCGTTCGAGGCCCGCCGCCGCCGGCAGGTCGAGCACGACGGTGAGGTCGGGCACGAGGCCGTCGGTCGCCCACCGGGAGAGCTTGGCGACCTCGCCGGCCACCAGGTCCCGGCCCGCACCCTGGTAGGCGACGGACGAGTCGACGTAACGGTCAGTGATGACGACCTGCCCGAGGGCCAGCGCGGGGGCGATGACGGCCGCCACGTGTTCGGCCCTGTCGGCGGCAAACAGCAGAGCCTCGGCGCGCGGTGTCAGTGCCCGCCGCGACCCGTCCTCGAGAGCACCGGGCTCGGGTTCTCCCGGATGGTCGAGCAGGACCGACCGCAGCCGGCGGCCGACCTCGGTGCCACCCGGTTCATGGGTCACCACCACGTCGTGCCCGAGCGACTCGAGCCACCCGGCCAGCCGCTGCGCCTGGGTGGACTTGCCCACGCCCTCGCCACCCTCGAGGGCGAGGAAGAACCCGTGCCTCCGTCTCCCGCCGCGCAGGCCGATGGCCTCGTTGTGGAAGGCGGCCGCCAGGTCGTCCCCCAACCGCACGCCGCGTCGGTCGTCGAGTTGGCGGTAGGAGGCGAAACCCAGCCCGGCCGCGAGAAGTCCGGCCAGCACGAAGGTGATCGCGGCGCCGTTGTAGGTCAGCACCATCGCGTCGGTGACCGGCACCTCGTGACGACCGAAGCCGGCCGCCAGCAGCGGAGCGACCGCGAGCACCAGGACCAGCACCACGCGGACGGTGGTCTGCACGAACGCGAACGTGCGACCGCGCAGCTCGTCGGCCACCTCCAGGCCGAGCAGCGTGTAGCCGGTCACCCAGGCGACACCTGCGAACGCCCCGATGACCAGGGTCACCAGGACGGCGAAGACCATGTGCGGGACCAGCGCGAGCAGCGCCAGCGAGACCCCCGCCCCGAAGATGGCGAGACCGAAGAGCCGTCGCCGGCTGAAGTCGGGGAGCAGCCGCGGCCCGGCGAACATGCCGGCGGCCAGCCCCAGGAAGACGGTGCCGAAGAGCAGCCCGTAGCCGGGATCGCCGGCCCCCAGGTCCGTGACGAACGTGCGGGCCAGCCCGATGACCGCACCGCCTGCCGCGAAGGCTCCCAGCATCCCCACGACCAGACCGCGGACAAGGGGGGTTCGCCCGACGTACCGCCAGCCTTCGACGAGCGTGGACCACACGCCCGGTGTCGGAACGCCCGGTGCGGCCCTCTCCCGCCTCGGGATGTCGGTGAGGCGCAGGATGGTGACGCCGCTGACGAGGAAGGTCGCGGCGTTGACGTAGAGCGCGAGGTCGACCTCGTCGATCGAGGGCAGGGCGTTGTCGAGGATGCCCGAGAGGAGCGCCAGGCCGGCGAAGACCGCCGCGGCGACGGGCGCTGAGCCGTACGTCGTGAAGAGGCTGAGCTGGTTGGCGGTCTCGAGCCGCTCGCGCGGGACAAGGTTGGGGATCGTGGCCTCTTTCGCCGGGATCCACACCAAGCTGGCGACCTCGATCAGGAACGTCGCCACGAACAGCCACCACAGCGTGCCGACGACCGGGATCGACAGGAACAGCAGGAAGCGAGCAAGGTCGCAGACCACCATCGTCGCGCGCCGGTCGAGCCGGTCTGCGATGACACCCGCGAGCGGTCCGACGACGATCGCCGGTGCCAGGCGGAGGATGAAGACCCCGGCGACGGCCAGGTTCGCCGCGGCATAGCCGCCGTCGACCAGCCGCGGCGCCAATGCCGTCAGCGCCAGCAGGCCCAGCCAGTCGCCGAGGCTGGACAGCGACAGTGCGGTCCACAGCCGCCGGAAGGAGGCGACCCGCAGCACGCCCCGAAGGTCGTGGTCTGGGCTCACGGTCCCCGAAGGGACGCCGTCGCCGGAGGTGCTCACGGCGCCCAGCCTAGCGACGGCGTACGACTCCTCCTCAGGACTTCTTCGCGGCCGACCTCTTCACTGCCTTCTTCGTCGCCGACTTCTTCGCGCCCTTCTTTGCCGTGGTCCTCTTGGCGGCCCGCTTCTTCGGTGCCGGCCCCTTGGCGCGCTTCTCGGCCAGCAGCTCGGCGGCCCGCTCGATCGTCACGCTCTCGACGGAGTCGGCCTTGCGCAGGGTGGCGTTGCTCTCCCCGTCGGTCACATAGGCGCCGAACCGGCCCTCCTTGACCACGACCGGCAGCCCGGTCGTCGGGTCGGAGCCGAGCTCGCGCAGGGGTGCAGCCGTCCGGCGGCCGCGCGCCTTGGGCAGCGCGTAGATCGCCAGCGCCTGCTCGAGGGTGATGTCGAACATCTGCTCCTCGGTCTCGAGCGAGCGGGAGTCGGTGCCCTTCTTGAGGTAGGGCCCGTACCGCCCGTTCTGCGCGGTGATCTCCTCGCCACCGTCCGGGTCGGCACCGACCACGCGGGGCAGCGAGAGCAGCCGCAGGGCGTCCTCCAGCGTCACCGTGTCCAGCGACATCGTCGCCAGCAGCGACCCGGTCCGCGGTCTCTGCGCGGCTCTGCCCTGGTCTTCAGGAACGACCTCCGTGACGTACGGCCCGTAGCGCCCTGCCTTGGCCACGACCGGCAGTCCGCTCGCAGGGTCGGTCCCGAGCTCGCGGTCGCCGCTGGGCGCCGCCAGGAGCTCCTCCGCCTTGTCGACGGTCAGCTCGTCAGGGGCCATGTCCTCGGGAACCGACGCGCGCTGCGACTCCTCGGCGCCGTCGGGACCCCGCTGCACGTACGGCCCGTACCGACCGACCCGCAGCACGATGTCCGCCCCGATCGGGATCGAGTTCACCTCACGCGCGTCGATCTCGCCGAGCCCCTCGACGAGGGACCGCAGCCCTCGCTCTCCCGCGCCCGCCCCCGAAGCGTCGGAGCCGAAGTAGAACTGCCGCAGCCAGTCGACTCCGCGCGTCTCACCGCCTGCGATGCGGTCGAGGTCCTCCTCCATCTCGGCCGTGAAGTCGTAGTCGACCAGTGAGCCGAAGTGCTTCTCCAGCAGGGCCACCACCGAGAACGCGAGCCACGTGGGCACGAGCGCCGAGCCGCGCTTGAACACGTAGCCGCGGTCGATGATCGTGCCCAGGATCGACGCGTACGTCGAGGGGCGGCCGATCCCGAGCTCCTCCATCGCGCGCACCAGGGTCGGCTCGGTGTAACGCGCCGGCGGGGAGGTCGCGTGCCCGTCGGGCTCGAGCGACACGACGTCGACTGTGTCCCCGGCGCTGAGCCGCGGCAACCGGCGCTCTCGCACGTCCTCGCCGGAGCCTCCCTTGCCCGACTCGTCCTCGTCACGGCCCTCCTCGTAGGCGGCGAGGAAACCGCGGAAGGTGATGACGGTCCCGGACGTCGAGAACACAGCGTCACGCCCGTCGTCGGCGGTCGCCCCGATGCGCACGGTGACGGTCTGCCCGCGGGCGTCTGCCATCTGCGAGGCGACCGTGCGCTTCCAGATCAGGTCGTAGAGCGCAAGCTCGTCGCGGCTGAGCTCGCCGGCCACCTGACCCGGCGTACGGAAGGAGTCGCCCGACGGACGGATCGCCTCGTGCGCCTCCTGCGCGTTCTTCACCTTGCGCTCGTACCGGCGGGGTACGTCGGGGACGTACTCGGCGCCGTAGATCTCGCGGGCCTGGGAGCGAGCGGCATTCAGCGCCGACTCCGACAGTGTCGTCGAGTCCGTGCGCATGTAGGTGATGTAGCCGTTCTCGTAGAGCCGCTGCGCGAGGCGCATGGCGGTCTGCGCGGTCAGCCGCAGCTTGCGGCTGGCCTCCTGCTGCAGCGTCGAGGTCATGAACGGCGCGGCGGGGCGGCGGCCGTAGGGCTTGTCCTCGACGCTGCGTACCGCGAAGTCGGACGTGGCCAACGAGTCGGCGAGGCCCCGCGCGCCGGCCTCGTCGAGGTGCACGCCCTCGAAACGCGCGACCGGCTTCCCGTCGCGCCCGAAGTCACGGCCGGTGGCCACGCGCTTGCCGTTGACCTGCACGAGCCGGGCATCAAAGCGACCGACGTCAGCGGAGGGTCTTTCGAGGACGGCCTCGACGTCCCAGTAGGACACGGTGCGGAAGGCGATGCGCTCGCGCTCCCGCTCGACGACCATGCGGGTGGCGACCGACTGCACGCGACCGGCCGACAGTCCTTGGCGGACCTTGCGCCACAGGACCGGTGACACCTCGTAGCCGTAGAGCCGGTCCAGGATGCGCCGGGTCTCCTGCGCGTCGACCAGGCTCTGGTCGAGGTCACGGGTCTGATCGACCGCCTCGCGGATCGCGTCGCGGGTGATCTCGTGGAAGACCATCCGGCGCACCGGGACCTTGGGCTCGAGCACCTGCAGGAGGTGCCAGGCGATGGCCTCGCCCTCGCGGTCCTCGTCCGTGGCCAGGAAGAGCTCGTCCGCCTGCTTGAGTGCGCGCTTGAGCTCGCCGACCTTCTTCTTCTTGTCGGCGTCGACGACGTAGTAGGGCTCGAAGTCGGCGTCGACGTCGACGGCGAACCGGCCGAAGCGGCCCTTTTTCTCCGACGCGGGGAGCTCGGAGGGCGTCGGGAGGTCGCGGATGTGCCCGACGCTGGCCTCGACCTCGTAGCCGGCGCCCAGGTAGCCCTTGATGGTCTTGGCCTTGGCGGGCGACTCGACGATCACGAGACGGCGGATGCCGGTCGATGCCGCTGCCTTGTCGGCCTTGTCCGTGGCGGCCACGTGCCTCTCTTCCTTGCTGTCCCGGACGGTGCCGGGCGGCTGGTGTCCTGGGCCAATATGCCAAGACCTGTCAACCGGGTGGTTGCGGCACCCGCCCCCGAGACGGGAAGTGGACCGGTTGCACTCGGCGTGTCGCGGGATGCAGCCGGTCCGCTTCGGCGCGGAGGGGTGGGGGTCAGATCTGGGGGATGCCGGCCCCCTCCTTCTCCTCGGCGACGGCGATGCTGCGGCGCTTGGAGATGACGACCGCCACCACGATGACGGCCGTGGCCCCCAGCGCGATGAGCAGCCGCAGGGCCGTGTTGGAGTCCTCGCCGACGGACATCGTCACGATGGCCGGCGCGATCAGCAACGAGACCAGGTTCATCACCTTGATCAACGGGTTGATGGCCGGGCCGGCGGTGTCCTTGAACGGGTCGCCCACCGTGTCGCCGATGACCGTGGCCTCGTGGGCCGGCGAGCCCTTGCCGCCGTGTGCGCCGTCCTCGACCATCTTCTTCGCGTTGTCCCAGGCACCACCGGAGTTGGCGAGCATGATCGCCATCAAGGTCCCGGTCGCGATCGCACCGGCGAGGTAGGAGCCGAGCGCCCCCACGCCGAGACCGAAGCCGACCGCGATCGGCGCGAGCACGGCAAGCAGCCCGGGAGTCGCGAGCTCGCGCAGCGAGTCGCGGGTGCAGATGTCGACGACCTTGCCGTACTCCGGCTTTCCGGTGCCCTCCATGATCCCCGGGATCTCCCGGAACTGGCGCCGCACCTCGAACACGATGGCGCCGGCCGCGCGGGTGACCGCGTTGATCGCGAGGCTGGAGAACATGAACACGACGGAGGCACCGATGATCAGGCCGACGAGGTTCTTCGGGTCCGAGACGTTCAGGACACCGGTGTACTCCAGGTTGCGGACCGTGTCCTCCAGCTCCGCCCCCGTGTCGGCAACCGCCGTCTTGACCGAGTCCGTGAAGGCACCGAACAGCGCTGTCGCCGCCAGCACCGCCGTGGAGATGGCGATGCCCTTGGTGATGGCCTTGGTGGTGTTGCCGACGGCGTCGAGGTCGGTGAGGATGCGGGACCCCGCAGCGTCGATGTCCCCGGACATCTCGGCGATGCCCTGCGCGTTGTCGGAGATCGGGCCGAAGGTGTCCATCGCGACGATGACTCCGACGGTGGTGAGCAGCCCGGTGCCGGCCAGCGCGACGCAGAAGAGGCCGAGGATGACCGACCCGCCACCGAGCAGGTAGGCACCGAAGACGGCCGATCCGATGAGCAGCGCGGTGTAGACCGCGGACTCGAGTCCGACCGTGAAGCCGGACAGGATGACGGTTGCCGGCCCCGTGAGCGAGGTGCGGCCGATGTCCTGCACCGGGCGCCTGCTGCTCTCGGTGAAGTAGCCGGTGAGCAGCTGGATCAGCGAGGCGAGGACGATGCCGATGATCACGGCGCCGATCGCCAGCAGTCGGGGGTCGCGGTCACCGGCGTCGGCGACGATGCCCTGCGGGATGTTCGCGAGGTCCGAGAGCGAGCCGGGCAGGTAGACGAACGCGGCGACGGTGCAGAGGACGGCGGAGATCCCGGCCGAGGTGAAGAAGGCGCGGTTGATCGCCTGCATGCCGCTCTTGTCGGTCGGGCGCAGCTTGGTGAGAAAGACGCCGATGATGGCTGTCACTACCCCGATCGCCGGGACGATCAGCGGGAACACGAGGCCGGCCTCGCCGAACGCGGCCTTGCCGAGGATGAGCGCGGCGACGAGCATCACGGCGTAGGACTCGAACAGGTCCGCGGCCATGCCGGCGCAGTCCCCGACGTTGTCGCCCACGTTGTCGGCGATGGTCGCAGCGTTGCGGGGGTCGTCCTCGGGGATGCCCTGTTCGACCTTGCCGACCAGGTCGGCCCCCACGTCCGCTGCCTTGGTGAAGATGCCGCCGCCGACGCGGATGAACATCGCGAGCAGGGCGGCGCCGAAGCCGAAGCCCTCGAGCACCTCCGGGGCGTGGCCCTCATAGATGAACACGACCGACGCGGCGCCGAGGAGACCGAGACCCACGGTGAGGAACCCGACCACACCGCCGGTGCGGAAGGCGATCTGCACCGCGTTGGCGGCCCCGTTCGCCTCCCGTGCGGCGGCGGCCACCCGCAGGTTGGCCCGGGTGGCCAGCCCCATCCCGGCGTACGCGATGAATGCCGAGAACCCGGCGCCGATCACGAAGAACAACGAACGACCGACCCGGATCGAGGCGTCGTCCGCGGGCAGCAGCGAGAGCAACAGAAGGGCAAGGACGGCGAAGCCCGCCAGCGTCTTGAACTGGCGGGTGAGGAACGCCGAGGCGCCCTCCTGCACCGCGGCGGCGATGCTCTGCATCTTCTCGGTGCCGGTCCCGGCGGCGAGAACACTGCTGCGCAGTGACACCGCGAAGCCCAGCGCGACCAGGGCGATGGCGGCGACCACCACGACGTAGCTGATGTTGGCACCAGTCAGTTCAAGCTGCTCGCCGCTGGCGGCAAGGGTCCCCGACATTCGTCCTCCTAGACGTGGGTGCGCCCGCAGCGGGCCACCCGAAATCGACCTGCGCACGGGGAGGCGTGCTCCCTGGCGGACCCCAGCAGCCGGACATGGCGGGTCCGACCCAGCGCGGGCGGAGTCTACGCAGGCGGCGGATCGTCGGCCAAACCGCCCTGCGGAGCGACCAGGTCGCACGCGACGGGCCGTGAGAAGCGCGGGACGCGGCGCTAGAGGTCCGGGGGGGACGGTTCAGGCCGAGTTGGGCCAGGACATGCGTACGGCCAGTCCGTTTCCGTCGGAACGCCCCGCGGGCTCGACCGTCACGTCGTCGACGAGGCCGGTGATCACGGCGAGGCCTACGCCGTGCGGGACGGTGTCGAGGTCGAGGTCGGCGCTCTGCGCCAGGTCGTCGAGGCCGCCCGCCTCGGACCCCTCGTTGCTGGGGGCCTCGTCGGTGACGATGACGCGGAACGCGTCGGAGTCGTCGATCA
>Ga0180121_10000905_pt1 | contig 12559 bp, 8 predicted proteins | sample AntDrymUQ5402106_2_FD_129676 | JGI IMG/M metagenome (GOLD analysis project Ga0180121, IMG submission 129676) | Polar desert sand microbial communities from Dry Valleys, Antarctica - metaG UQ540 (21.06) (version 2) (version 2) | ecosystem: Environmental > Terrestrial > Soil > Desert | place...
ATCGATGTACCGCCAGTCGCCGCTCTCCGGATCACGCAGCGTTACCAGGCCGGCGTCGGGCAGCTCTCGCTCACGCGGATCAGTGAGCTGCACGGCAATCACATCGTGCTTGCGGGCGAGGCGGCCTAGCGCGGATTGGTACCCAGTAGCCATGAAATCGGAGACGACAAACAACACCGAGCGCCGGCGGAGAACGGATTCCAGATACTCCAGGGCCAGGCTGAGGTCGGTGCCGGAGCCGGCCGGCTCGAAGGAGAGGAGCTCGCTGATGATGCGGAGGGTGTGGCGGCGACCCTTCCTGGCCGGAATCATACGCTCGACCCGATCGGTAAAGAACAGGCTGCCTACCCGGTCATTGTTGCGCGCGGCCGCGAGCGCCAACACCGCACAGACTTCAGTGGCCAAATCGCCCTTGGTCCGGACCCGGGTGCCGAATCGCTTGGAGGCGCTGAAGTCGACCACGAAGCCGACAGTGAGCTCCCGCTCTTCCAGGTAGCGCTTGACATAGGTCGAGCCCAGGCGCGCCGTGACATTCCAGTCGATAGTCCGGACATCGTCTCCCGGCTGGTACTCGCGCACGTCAGCGAACTCGACGCCTCTTCCCCGAAAGGCGCTGGAGTACTCGCCCGCCACGATGTCCCGCACCAGGTGGCGGGTAGTGATCTCTATCCGCCGCACCTCGTGCATGACCTCTTCGGGACTCATGGTACGGGAACGGTCTCGAAGATCCTGGCCAGGAGAGCGTCGGAGCCGACCCCTTCGGCGTCGGCTCGATAGGTCAGCAGCAGCCGGTGGCGGAGCAGGTCGAGCCCCAGGGCCTTGATGTCTTCCGGCGTGACGTACGAGCGGCCCTGCAGGAAGGCATGCGCCTTGGCCGCACGGATGAGATAGATCGATGCCCTCGGTGAGGCGCCATACTCGATCAGGGGCCCAAGCTCGGGCAGTCCGGCCGCCGCTGGTTGACGCGTCGCGGCAACCAGGTCCAGGACGTACTCCTTGATCCGGCCGTCCACGTAGACCCCCTGCACCAATTGACGGGCAAGGAGGATGCGCTCGGGGTCGAGCACGTGCCGCGCGGTAGGCTCGGGCCCGGCTGTCATCCGGTCGAGCACCTCCCGCTCTTCCCGGCGCTCCGGATAGGTCACGACCAGCTTGAACATGAACCGGTCGACCTGGGCCTCCGGCAACGGATACGTGCCCTCGTGCTCGATCGGATTCTGGGTTGCAAGCACCAGGAAGAGCTCGGGAAGGGGAAAGGTTTGCCCCCCGATGGTGACCTGCTTCTCCTGCATCGCTTCCAGCAGCGCGCTCTGCACCTTGGCCGGCGCCCGGTTGATCTCGTCCGCCAGCAGGATATTGGTGAAGACCGGCCCCTTCTGCACCGTAAAGTCACCGCTGCGCTGGTTGTAGACCATGGTCCCGATCAGGTCGGAAGGCAGCAGATCGGGAGTGAACTGAATCCGGTGGAATCCGCCTGCGATGGTGGCCGCGAGGGTACGAACGGCCAGGGTCTTGGCCAGCCCGGGAACTCCCTCGAGAAGGACGTGCCCATCGGCGAGGAGGCCGATCAGTAGGCGCTCGATCATGGCATGTTGCCCGACGATCACCTTGCCCAGCTCCCGGGTGACCTCGCCGAGCATCCGGCTTTCCTCGATCAGGCGCGGATCGGGCTCCGGAACTGATATCGCACGAACATCGAGGGCGCTCATCCGGTCGCCCCGGCGGGTCTTGCCTCACCGGTGCCCGGCTCGGGGTACGCCAGCGGCGCCTTCACTTTCTTGCGCGCCATTCGCTGCTGCCATGAGTCCAGGTAGGTGTAGACGACCGGGGTGATATAGAGCGTAATGATCTGGGAAAAAAGCAGGCCGCCCACCACTGCCACGCCGAGAGGCCGCCGGGACTCGGCCCCGGCCCCGTGTCCCAGTGCGATCGGCAGCGTGCCCACCAGGGCGGCCAGTGTGGTCATCATGATGGGGCGGAACCGGACGCTGGCAGCCTGGAGTATCGCTTGCCGTGCGGAGGTCCCTTCGTGCCGCTCCGCTTCCACGGCAAAGTCGATCATCATGATGGCGTTTTTCTTGACGATACCCACAAGCATGATGACGCCGACGAACGCGTAGATGCTCAAGTCCAGCTGGAAAATCAGCAGGGCCAGCAGGGCGCCGAAGCCGGCGAAAGGCAGTCCCGACAGAATGGTCAGCGGGTGGACGAAGCTCTCATACAGGATGCCGAGCACCAGATAGATGACCAGAATGGCCAGCACCAGAAGCACCAGGAGCCCCTTCTGGGCGGCCTGAAACGCCTGCGCGGTCCCGGCAAAGCTGGTGTTGACGGTCGAGGGCAGCACTTCGCGCGCCGCGGCTTCTACCCGCTCCACGGCCGTACCGATCGAGGTTCCCGGCTCCAGATTGAACGAGAGAGTAACGGAGGGAAGCTGCCCTGAGTGGTTCACCGTAAGCGGACCGGTGGCGGGCGTCACCTTGGCCAGGCTGCCGAGCGGCACCGAGACGCCCTCGCGTCCAGTGAGGTGGAGCAGGTTCATGGCGGAGAGGTCGCGCTGGTACTGTGGCAGCAGCTCCATGACCACCCAGTACTGGTCGTTGGGCGTGTAGATCGTGCTGACCTGGCGGGCGCCGTATGCATTGTACAGGGCATTTTCGATCTGGCTGACGTCGATCCCCAACGCTGCGGCTCGGTCGCGGTCGATCGCCACCCGGACCTCGGGGTTCTTGATCTGCAGGTCGCTGGTCACGTCTCTCAGCCCCGGCACCTTCTGAAGTCGTTGCTCCAGGGCGGCTGAGCCCTGATACAGCGCATCAATGTCGGAGCTTTGCAGAGTGAACTGGTATTCGCTCTTGGACGAGCGGCCCCCGATGTTGATCGGCGGCGGATTGCTGATAAACACCCGCATCCCGGGCACGGCGGCAAGCTTCTGGGTGAGCGATCGGGCGACTTCGTCGGCGCTCATCTCCCGGTCAGCGGGGTCTTTCAGGTTCAGTATCAGACGGCCCTGATTCACAGTGCTGGATCTTCCTCCACCGCCGACCGCCGACATGAAGCCATTGACGTTGGAATCCTCCTGCACGATGGCGGCCGCCGCCAGCTGGTGCTTGACCATTGCGTCGTAACTGGTGCCCTCGGCGGTCTCCGTTGTGGCTACGAGACGGCTCTGATCTTCACTCGGGATGAATCCCTTGGGCACGATACGGGCGAGCAGCACCGTGCCTACCAGAATTACGGCGCTAAACGCCATCGCCAGCGGCCGCCGGTCCATCACCCATTGCAGACTGCGCTCGTAGCTCCCGAGGGATTTCTCCCAGGCCCGCTCGATAGTGGTATACAGGCGACCATGGCGCTCGTTGTCCTGGTGTGGCTTGAGCCACCGGCTACAGAGCATCGGCGTGAGGGTCAGCGAGACAAAGCCGGAGACGAGAATGGCCACGCCGATAGTGACCGCAAACGTCTGAAATAGTCGGCCGATCAGCCCCCCGAGGAACAGCACCGGAATGAATACCGCAACCAGAGACAGGGTCATCGAGATCACGGTAAATGTGATCTCGCGGCTCCCGCTGATCGCAGCCTGCAACACCGACTCTCCCTTTTCGATGTGCCGGACGATGTTTTCCAGCACCACGATGGCGTCGTCCACCACGAAGCCCACCGCCAGGGTGAGCGCCATGAGGGAGAGATTGTCCAGGCTGTAACCCAGCAGGTGCATCACAGCGAAGGTCCCGACGAGCGACAGTGGAAGTGACAGGGCCGGGATCATCGTGGCGCGCAGGTTCCGCAGGAACAGGAAGATCACCATCACTACCAGGCAAAGCGCGAGGAAGAGGGTGAACTTCACGTCGTTGACCGACTCCCTGACCGTGCGTGACCGGTCGTTGAGGGTTGCGACGTCGATCGAGGCTGGGATCTGAGGCCGCAGCCGTTCGACTTCCGCCTTGACCCGCTCGGCCACGGCCACGGTATTGGTGCCCGGTTGGCGCTGGATGGCGAGCACCACGGCGCGCTGACCGTTGTACCAGCTGGCCCGCTTGGTGTCCTGGACGCTGTCCACCACCCGCCCAAGATCTCTGAGCCGGACCGGCGCACCATCGCGGTAGGCCACCACTAGTGCGCCGAAGCCGGCGGCATCGGTGAGCTGGCCCTGGCTTTCCACTGAGTAGGCCTTGTCAGTGCCCCACAGAATGCCGGTCGGGAGGTTCACGTTCCCGCCCTCGACGGCGCGTCCCACCTCGTCGATACCGATGGCCCGGGATGCCAGCTGCTGGGGGTCGAGCTGAATGCGGACCGCGTACTTCATCGATCCGTAGACCTGCACCTGGGCCACGCCCTCGATGGTGGAGAGCCGCTGGGCCAGGAAGCTCTCGGCGTACTCGTTCAGCTGTGGGAGGGGGAGCGTGGTGGTAGACAAAGCGTAGTAAAGGATGGGCTGAGCCGACGGATCCACCTTCTGGAAGCTCGGCGGCAACATCTCCTGCGGCAGCTGTCGCTGAGCCTGGGAGATGGCAGCCTGTACGTCTTGAGCGGCGGCGTCGATGTTCCGGCTCAGCACAAACTGGAGCGAGATGGAGGTGCTCCCCTGGGTGCTGGTCGAGGTCATGGTCTCGACCCCGGGAATGGTAGAGAGCTGCTTTTCCAGCGGGGTGGCTACCGCGGAGGCCATTGTTTCCGGGCTGGCGCCGGCCAGACTGGCGTTTACCGAGATCGAGGGATAGTCCACCGCTGGCAAATCGCTCACCGGCAGTTGGCGGTAGGCCACCAGGCCGAAGATCAGTATGCCGAGCATGACCAGCGTGGTCATGACCGGACGCCGGATGAAGAGCTCGGTATTCATAGTGCCCCCAGCCTGCGCGCGGTGTCCGCGGCGGCTTTGATCTGGACCTTGGAGCCCTGGCGCAGGCGTAGCTGGCCATCGACCACGACCCTGTCGCCGGGCTGCACGTCTCCGGTTACAATGGCGAAGTCCCCTGCGGTCCGAGTTACCGTGACGGCTTTGGTGGAGGCCGAGCTGTCAGGCTGAATGACGAACACGAAGCTTCCCTGCTGTCCGGCTACGACTGCCGCGGCCGGGACCACGAGTGCGTCCGGCTCGACGTATAGCTGAAGCCGGACGTTGACGAATCCACCGGGCCAGAGCGACCCGTCGTCGTTGGGAAATCGACCCTTGAGCAGGATCGTGCCGGTACTGGAATCCACGGCATTGTCCACGAAGCTCAGGCTGCCCTCGCTTGGATCGCCTCCGCCGGACGGTTCGGCGCGGACGACCAGGTCCTTGCCCATATGCGACTGAATGAGCGGCAGATTGTCGGCCGGGACCGCAAAGCGGACTTGAATGGGCCGCAGCTGGTTGATCCTGACCAGCGGCTCCGACGCGGTTCCGCGCACCAGGTTGCCTTCGCGAACGAGGAGGCTGCCGGTGCGTCCGGTAATCGGCGCACGGATGGTGGCGTACTGAAGGTTGAGCCGTGCCTGATCGACCGCCGCCTGACTCCCGGCCAGCGTGGCCTCGGCTGCGGCAGCAGTGGTCCGCGCCTGATCGTATTGCTGCGACGTCACGTACTCCTTCTCTATCAGCGTCTCGTAGCGCTTCGCCTCCTGGGCGGCGTTGGTCGCCTGGGCCCGGTCGCGCGCCAGGATGGCGGCTGCCTGGTCGAGAGCGGACCGATACGGCCGAGAATCCAGCTCGAAGAGCACCTGACCCTGCTTGACCTCGTCGCCTTCCTTGAAGGCCACCCGCCTGATGATGCCACTTACCTGGGCCTGCACTGTTACGGTCTGGAGCGGCTCCACCGTTCCGGTCGCCGGCAGCTCGAGCGGCACCGCCCGCCGCTCGGCGGTGGCAACCGTAACCGGAATAGGAGGTGTGGGTGGGGGCTTCTTCTCGGCACAGCCTGCCAGGGCCAGGATGCCGAGCAGGGCTCGGCGCGTCCTGGTTTCGGTACCAGATCTCACGGTGTCCTCATCGTGGAAACTGCTGGGGTACGGAGTCCTGGGTGAGGCGCAACGCGCTGCCGCCTCGCGGATCCAGGACGCCTGCATCGCGGGCAAGCTGGGCGAGCGAGGTGTTCCACGCCAATCGCGCCAGAACCTGCTGGGCTCTCGCGTCAGCCAGGGCGGTCTGGGCCGACAGCAGGTCCAGCACGGATCCTACCCCTGCCTTGTAACGCCCGGAAGCAACCTCGCTGGACTGGGTAGCGCTCGTCATGAGATCGCTGGCCGTGCGAACCCGGCGGGCCGCGGTTTGCAGCGCGTAGTACGAGCGGAAGACCTCGAAGACGACCTGCTGCCCCAGGGCATTGGCTCGAGCCGATGCGGCGTCGGCCAGCGCTTCCGCCTCCCGCTGATCATAGATACGCGAGAAGCCGGCAAAGAGCGGAATCCGAAGACCCAGCGACAGCGTGTAGTTGTTCCCGCCCTGCGGGAGCGTCGTGGTGTAGGTGCGTCCTCCGGTTCCGTTCAGCGTCAGCGCCGGGAGCCGGCTTGCCCGCGCCACCGATATCTGGGATCGCGAGGCCTCGAACTCCGCCCGGGCGGCCGCGAGATCCGGCCGGCCTTGCACCGCTCCGGCAATGAGCACGTCGACACTGTCGGCCAGGACCGAAACCGGCAACTGACCGGCGCTGGAATCCACGTCGTACGGAAGGTTGGCCGGCAGCCCGAGCGACACGGCCAGCGCGCCGCGGGATGTCTGCAGCTCGCCCTCGGTGGTCTGGGCCGCGAGCTCGGCCTGAGACGCGGCGGTGCGGGCCTGAAGCACATCGGCGATCGTGGCGACACCTACGCGATTCCGCTCCTCGGCCGCGGCCAGGTTGGCGCGCGCCTCGCGGGTCGTGGTCTGCTGTGCCGCGAGCAGCGCGCGGTTGGCGACGTACGCGAAGTATGCGCCCTGGATCTGGAGGACCACGTCCTGCAGAGTCGCATTGTGGGTAAAGTTCGCGGCCAGAAGCGCGTTTCGGGCGCTACCCACGTTGCCGGATCGGCCGCCGAAATCGAACAGGAGGTAGGACAGGCTGAGGCTCGGGTTGAGCACCGACTGGGTGACCGCGCTGCGACCCTGTGATGCCACGGTCTTGAGCCGGGTAGCCGTCACATCGCCGTCGACAGTCGGATAGTACGCGCCCCGCTCGGAGCCGTAGGCTGCGGCGGCGGCGCGGGCGTTGGCCCAGGACAGCCGGGTGAGGGGGTTGTTGCGAAGCCCCAGGTCAACCACCTCGGCCAGCGTCAGTTGCGGGATCCGCTGCTGGAGGTCCGGCGGCACCGCAGGTGGGGCGGCGACCTCGGTGGAGCGCTCGCGGGGCGGTGGGCTCCATGCGGTGCTGGGCGAAGGCGGCACGCCAGCCACCCCACCAACCGAGGGCGTTCCGGCACAGGCAAGGGACCCGATGGCCAGGGTGGCCGCGGTCCAACGAAACGCTCCGGTCACCGGTGAAGCCCCGCGACGGCCGGCTGGTGTTCTCGTTTGTTCTGCCAGCGGGCCAGACCGTGGTGGATGACTTCCGACATGAAAGCGCACGCCGCCTGGTATTCCTCCAAACGGTGGAGAACCTTGCGGCTCCGGATCGGGAGGCTGGTCCGCGCTTCCGCAATGGCTTCATCGAGGCGCTGCCAGCGGGCCAGCCGCTGCGCCATGGTCTGACTGAAAAGGTTGGGCGGGACCCGATAGTAGTCGCGCCGGTCGGATGGCCGACTGTTGCGCTCCAACAGGCCTCGCTGCTCCAGCAGCCGTGCGTTGGTGCTGACGCTGCCCTTGCTCACCCCCAGCTCCGCGGCCAGATCGTCGAGCGACCGGCAGTCTTCGCTCAGGAGCAGGAGACCAAACATGCGGCCCGCTATGCGGGGAAGGCCATCGGACTCGAGCGCCAGACCCATTCTTTCGACAAACCCCATCGTTTGCGCATTCATGGCGTCACCTCAGTCCCGAGTCAGACGTAGAGCCGGCGGTAAAGTTAACGTCGTTCAGTATCAGCTGAACGCTGCCGCTGCAGCTCCCCTATATGAGCCGAGCGCGCACCCCGGCAGGGGTGCGCGCTCGTCTGTCCCAGTACAAAATTGTAGCGACTTAGTCGCCCAGCCGAATCCGTTCGATCCGATGAGCCTTTGCCTGCGTGTTGTAGAGCCTCAGGGTCACGATATCGCCCGACTTGTCACCCTTGAGAGCCTGCTTCAGGTCAGCCACACTCTTCACCGGCTTGCCTTCTACCGACAGGAGGATGTCCGGCCCACCGTTGCCGGGTTCCGCGATCTCGCCCTGAGCCGGCCCACCAGCGGTAACCCCGGTGACAATCAGCCCGCGCTGCTCGGGCTTGAGCTGGAACTGCTCTACCGCCTCCCGATCAACCGGCTGCACGGTCAGGCCGAGCAGATCGATGTTGGCCGCGGCGTCCTTGCTGGAGTCGTCCGCGCCATCGCTGGCGTCGGAGCGCGCGGCGGTTTCCTTGGCCCCCGGCACCTCCTGGAGGCGCACGCTGAAGGTCTTGTGCACTCCGCCCTTTCTCGCGACCTCCACCTTCACGCTCTCCCCTGCCTTGCGGAAGGCGACTTGCTGCTGGAGCTGGCCGACGTACTCGACCGGCGCCCCGTCGATCGACACGATGATGTCACCGGCTTCAATGCCCGCCTTCCTGGCCGGCGAGTCTTCGGTGAAGTCCTGCACCAGCACGCCGCGGATCTCGGGGAGCCCGACATACTCGGCATCGTTGGCGGTGGCATTCTGAACGCTTACGCCCATGGCCACCCGGTTTACCCGCCCACCGGCGATGATCTGATCCATGACCCGGTGTGCCAGGTCAATCGGAATGGCAAAGCCATAGCCCGAGTAGTACCCGGTCTGGCTGGCGATGGCCGAGTTCACTCCGATCACTTCACCCCGCACGCTCACCAGCGGGCCGCCGGAGTTGCCCGGATTGATCGCCGCGTCGGTCTGAATGAAGTCCTGGATGCTGCGGTCGCTCTGGCCCGGCAGCGCGAGACTGCGCCCCTTGGCGCTGATGATGCCGGAAGTCACCGTGAAGGTGAGGTTGTCGCCCAGCGGGTTACCGACCGCGAGGACCCACTCACCGACTCGAGCGGTGCTGCTCTTGCCCAGCGGAGCGGGAACCAGATTCTTGGCGTCGATCTTGAGCACGGCCAGGTCGGTGTTTGGATCGGTCCCGACGATCTTGGCCTTGAACTCGCGCCGGTCCAGCAGTCGCACCGTGACCTGATCAGAGCCGTCCACGACGTGGTTGTTGGTCAGGATATAGCCGTCCTTGGAGACGATGAAGCCCGAGCCGGAGCCTTCCCGGAACCGGGGTTCCTCCGGCTGCTGCATAGGGGGCATACCACGGAAGAACTCTTCCATTCCGGGGGGCACCTGCATCCGGGGTCTTGCCTGGGGGCCATTGCGGCGTGCGGTCTGAGCCTTCTGACCGGACCTGATGTACACGACGCTCGGCTTGACCTGCTCGGCGACGGACGCAAAGGCCTCGCTCAGATCCTGAAGCGAGGCCGCACCCGCCGGCAGCTTTGGGGCCGCAGCGGGGACTACCGGCTGTTGGGCCAACGACTGAAAGGGTAATTGCAACAGGCCCGCGACCAGCAGGCCAAGGGCAAACGCGAATCCGACGCCGCTGGTTCTGAGGCGGCGCAGCCATCCTTCGGACATATCAACTCCCGCATGGGCATACATTTGGTTCGGGGCGGAATTGCCTCGATTGGATAATCAGATGCATGTGGGGCAGGTTCCGTCGCGGGATGAAGGCCATTGGCTATGGGCTATGGGCTATTCTAACTGCGGAGCAGGAGAACTTCTCGCCCCTGAAACGCATGGCAACCCAGTCCCGTACAGGTGACACGGCCTCGCATTCGCTTCCGCCGTTTCCTATTGACCACTCAACTCAACCTCTGGACCTTCTATGAGATTGTCCCTGCTTGCCTTGATGGTGCTGTCCACTGCCGTGATCGGCGTGGCCCGAGCACAAACCGCAGCCGATTCCGGAGCCATCCGTGCCACGGCCCTGGACTATGTCGAAGGCTGGTACGAAGGAAACGGCGACCGGATGGCCCGGGCCCTTCATCCCGAGCTGGTGAAGCGCATCGTGGTTCGGGACACCACTACCGGCAAGAGCATGGTGCAGGGCATGGGCGCCTCGGTGCTGGTCAACAGCACCCGGCACGGGTACGGCAAGGAGACCCCAAAGGAGCGGCAGCAGAAGGAGGTGACCATCCTGGATATCTTCGGGAACGCCGCCAGCGCCAAGGCCGTGATGTCCGACTGGGTGGACTACATGCAGCTGGGCAAGGTGGACGACCGGTGGGTGATCGTGAATGTGCTGTGGGAGCGGAAGCCCCAGCTGGCCCAGCGGTGAGGCTCCACGCTCAACCAGCCATTCCGTTTATCATTCGGGCGGAGCTAGCCTCCTTCCTTCGGTGCGAACATCATCCCCGCCGGAACGGACGACCCACTCACTGACAGTTGGAGAAGCTGATGGATAGCAGGGCCACGACAGCCCGGAGCGTTTTGACGGGCCTCCTCATCACAACAGCGACCGCCTGCGGTGGCGGCAGTAGCGCCCCTCCGGTAACGGCGGCGACACCTGGAACGACCAGCTCCGCCGTCCGTGGCATGGAGATCCCGGTATCCGAGGCATTTGAGCGTGCGGTAACCAAGGGTACCCGAACGCGGACCGGCGCTCCCGGACCCCGCTACTGGCAGCAGTGGTCTGAGTACCGCCTGGAGGCCGAGCTCAATCCGATCTCCAAGCGGCTGACCGGGCAGGGGACGATCGCCTATCACAACCGCTCGCCCGACACGCTGAACGAGGTGTACGTCCAGCTGCTCCACAACCTCTTTGCTCCGGGCGCCCGCCACAACACCGACGTGCCCTGGTCGGTCGAGGGAGTCGAGCTCAGCCGGGTCGCCGCGCAAGGCCAGCTGCTCAAGGCGAGCGACAAGGATGAGGGCCCGGGCTACAAGGTGGATGGGACAATCATGCGGATCCGGCTGCCGAAGCCGCTTCCGCCAGGAGGTACGGCCGCGTTCGACATCGCCTGGAAGCTTCGGATTCCACCCGACGGCGCCCCTCGAGGTGGCCAGGACGGCGAGGCCTTCTTCATCAACTACTGGTACCCCCAGATGGCCGTGTATGACGACGTCAACGGCTGGCAAACCGACCAGTATCTGGGGAACGCTGAGTTCTACATGGGGTACGGCAACTACGACGTGGCCCTGACGCTGCCGGCCGGCTGGCTGGTCACGTCCACCGGCACGCTGCGCAACCCGAGCGAGGTTCTCTCCAGCCAGACCCGGGCTCGGCTGGATACGGCGAGTCACGCGCGAGGCATCGTACGGGTTGTAACCGAGGCCGATCGCAGCGCGGGGACCTCGACTACGGCCGGGACCAACGGCAAGCTCACCTGGCGCTTCCGGGCGGACAGCGTGCGCGACGTTTCCTGGGCCACGTCGTCCAGGTACCTCTGGGACGCGACCAACGCCGCGGTGGGCGATGTGGATGGTGACGGCCGCCCTGATACCACGGCGATCAATGCCTTCTACCGTCCCGAGCTGCGAGCCAGCCACTGGGATGAAAGCGCGCGCTACAGCCGGCATGCGGTGGAGTTCTTCTCCCGGCAGCTGTTGCCGTACCCCTACCCGCACATGACGGCCGTGGATGGGCCAACGTCGTGTGGCGGGATGGAGTATCCGATGATGACCTGCATCGGCGGACAGTGGGACACGCTCGGCCTGTATGAGGTCACCACCCACGAGATCGGGCACATGTGGTTCCCCATGCTGGTCGGGTCGGACGAGAAGCGCTACGCCTGGATGGACGAAGGGCTCACCCAGTTCGATCAGTCGCAGGCCATGGCGGATTTCTTCAAGGGCTTCGACGACGAGGAGCGCAATCGCAGGAACTATCTCGGCCTCGCCGAGAGCGGGGGCGAGGTCGAGCTGATGCGGCACGGCGACCGGTATCCGTCGTACCCATCCTACGGTGTTGCCAGCTACTACAAGCCGGCCACGGTGCTGGTGGCCCTCAGGGGGGTGCTGGGCAAGGACACGTTCAACAAGGCGTACACCGAGTACGCCCGGCGCTGGCTCTACAAGCATCCAATGCCGTCGGACCTGTTCAACACCTTCAACGATGTCTCGGGTCAGGATCTGTCCTGGTTCTGGCGCACCTGGTTCTACGAAACCTGGAAGCTGGACCAGGCCATTGATACCGTCAGCCCCGCCGGCGACTCGCTGGACGTGGTGATCGAGAACCGGGGAAAGGCTCCGATGCCGGTGCACCTGTCGGTTACGCGCAGCGATGGGCGGGTGCAGGAGCTCACTGTTCCGGTGAGCGCATGGCTCGGGGGTGAGCACCGGCGAACCCTGCGTATTGCGCGGGAGCCGGCGATAAAAAACATCGAGATCGACCCCAAGAGGGATTTCCCGGACGTGGACCGGAGCAATCAGGCGTGGCCCCGCTAACTTAGATGCATGCCTCGCGTCCTGATTGTAGCCAACCGCCTCCCGATCACCGTTCGGACGACCGACACCGGAGTAGAGGTCCAGAAAAGCTCCGGTGGG
>Ga0180121_10000906_pt1 | contig 12559 bp, 15 predicted proteins | sample AntDrymUQ5402106_2_FD_129676 | JGI IMG/M metagenome (GOLD analysis project Ga0180121, IMG submission 129676) | Polar desert sand microbial communities from Dry Valleys, Antarctica - metaG UQ540 (21.06) (version 2) (version 2) | ecosystem: Environmental > Terrestrial > Soil > Desert | place...
ACTTTAAAAATCTACACTTGCTAAGAGAAAAAATAATGCAAACACTAAAAATAAAAACAACAAAATCTTATATTAAAGCAGCATGAGTCTCTATTTAATTTCAACTAAAAATGACTTTACACCTTCAAATATATAACTGGAATAAAATTGTATAAATCTTAAATAATAAACACTATGCCCGAAATTCAAGAGTTCAAAGGTAACAAGGTTCTGAATCTCAACCCCGAAAGTAAATTTCCGTTTTCATTCGGATTGGCTAAGGCCAAACTCATTTTAGAGAATTTAGACGTTATAAAGAAATTTGTTGAGAGCGAAGGGAAAGATATCGGGGAACAAGTCCCAAAGTCTTCTTCCGAAAAATCCGATGAAGCTTTTTAAAAAAAACTTATGAAAACACAAGCAGAAACAAAAGAAAAGATTTCCACTAATGGAAATCCCATTAAGACAAATGGCAAAAGCAACGGTTATAAATCAAACGGTGCCGCGAAGAAGCCTGTATGGGAATATTCAAAATCAATAGAAGACCCGAAGCATATAAAACTAAAATCCGAATATGACCTTTTCATAGGAGGAAAATGGGTAAAGACAAAAAAATATTTCGATACGATTAATCCGTCTAATGAAGAGGTTCTTGCAAAAGTTGCCTATGCTTCACAGGAAGATGTTAATAAAGCCGTGAATGCAGCAGAGAAAGCTTATGATAAAGTCTGGAGCAAAATTTCGGCTAAGGACCGTGGAAAATATATTTTCCGGATCGCGAGAATTCTTCAGGAGAAAGCAAGAGAGTTTGCTGTAATCGAATCAATGGACGGAGGAAAGCCCGTCAAAGAATCAAAGACTGTTGATATTCCGCTTGCGTTGGCTCATTTCTTTTATTATGCAGGATGGGCAGATAAATTAGACTATGCTTTTCCTAAGAGAAAAGTTACGGCAATCGGAGTAGCAGGTCAGATCATTCCTTGGAATTTTCCATTATTGATGGCTGCATGGAAGATCGCTCCGGCGCTGGCTTGCGGCAATACTGTTGTGATTAAATCCGCCGAGACAACACCTCTTACTTTATATAAACTTGCTGAAGTAATTGAAGAGGCAGGGCTTCCCGAAGGAGTTGTAAACATAATTTCAGGAGACGGAGCAACTGGCGCAGCGATCGTAAAGCATCTGAAAACTAAAAAGATCGCCTTTACGGGTTCTACTGAAGTTGGAAAACTTATTATGAGACAGACAGCGGGGATGGATAAAAAGCTTACACTTGAGCTTGGTGGAAAAGCTGCTAATATAATTTTTGAAGATGCTCCTATCGATGCCGCAATTGAAGGAATTATCACTGGAATTTATTTTAACCAGGGACATGTATGTTGTGCGGGATCAAGATTACTAGTTCAGGAAAGCATAAAAGATCTTGTTATAAAAAAATTGAAACACAGAATGAATTCAATCCGAGTTGGAGATCCGCTTGATAAGAACACTGATGTCGGCGCTATCAATTCTAAAATGCAACTTGAAAGAATAACGGAATTAGTTGAAGCGGGAGTTAACGAAGGAGCAACTATTTTTCAATCCTCATGCAGTTTACCCCAAAAAGGTTATTGGTTCAAGCCTACATTTTTCAGTGATGTAGCGCAATCACATAGGATCGCTAACGAAGAAATTTTCGGTCCGGTATTATCAATTCTTACATTTAGAACTCCTGCTGAAGCAATTGAAAAAGCTAACAATACATTTTATGGATTATCTGCCGGTGTTTGGACTGATAAAGGTTCGAAGATATTTAAGACATTGAGCAAGTTAAGAGCCGGTGTGGTCTGGTCGAACACTTACAACAAATTTAATCCGGCTTCACCTTTCGGCGGGTACAAAGAAAGCGGCTTTGGAAGGGAAGGCGGCAGGCACGGGCTTGCGGCGTACGTCAAATAAATTTCAAATTTTAAATTTCAAATTTTAAAATCATGAGTGCAATATTAATTAAAGCAGATTCTAAGGTTAATAAGGAAATATATAAATTGGCGAAAAAACTAGGGGGAGATGTTTATTCATTGAAAGAAGAGCAATTTGAGGATTTTGCTCTGGGGGTTCTGATGGATAAAGTAAAAACTAATCAATTGGTAAGTAAAGAAGAAATATTAAAAAAGTTAAAGACAAAAAAGTATAATTCTCAATAAATTTATTTTTAAACTCATTCTTTTCATATTTGAAGTAATAATAAAAAGCTACAATTAATAATTACAATTATCCCTCCTAAGTATAGAGCTTACTTTTATAGATTACGTGAATAATTAAATTGATTGGTAATCAAAATTATTCTTAAAATGAAGCCTCAAAATCCATGAATTTAGAATTTGATAAATCATTCTCAAAGAGTTTAGATAAAATAACCGAAAGAGCAGTAAAAGAGAAACTAGAAAATATTTTAGAAGAAATTGATAATGCCACAGCAATTAGACAAATCAAGAACATAAAAAAGTTAGTAGGATTTCAGAACTACTATAGAATAAAGATAGGAAACTACAGAATCGGACTTTAAGGAATAATTCTACAATTAGATTTATTATAATTTCTAATAGGAAGGATATTTATAAAAAATTTTTATAATGACTAATAACAACTCAATCATACAAGTAAAAGACCTCGTAAAAAAATACGACACACTTACGGCTGTCGACGGAATCAGCTTTGATGTTTACAACGGTGAAATATTTGGATTGCTCGGACCAAACGGCGCGGGCAAAACGACTACGCTTGAGATTATGGAAACTCTCCGCGAAAAGACAAGCGGTGAAGTTATTTTAGATAGCTTATCAATTGATAAGGATCAAGACGAAATAAAAAAAATAATCGGTGTTCAGCTTCAGTCAGCGGGATATTATCCGAGTTTACGTTTGACTGAATTGATAGAATTGTTTGCAGGCTTGTATAATGTAGATGCTGATCCGATTAGTATGCTTAAACTTGTAGATCTTGAAGAGAAAGCTAAGTCAAAATTTAAAGAGCTATCGGGCGGTCAGAAGCAAAGGTTTTCTATTTGTACAACCTTAATAAATGAACCGAAGATTATCTTTTTGGATGAACCGACAACAGGTCTTGATCCCCAGGCAAGGCGTAATCTCTGGGAGCTGATAAAAAAAATTAAAGAAAAAGGTACGACAATAATGCTGACAACTCATTATATGGATGAAGCTGAAATTTTATGCGACAGAGTTGGTATTATTGACAAAGGAAAAATAATTTCTATTGATACTCCCGATAATATGATCGATGAGCTTGTCAAAAGTGGTTTTGAAAGACCAAAGCAGATAAAGCTTGCGACGCTTGAAGATGTGTTTATACAATTGACGGGGAAAAAGCTGAGAGACAGTCAATAGTGAATGCACAATGGTGAATGGTCAATAGGAAATTGTCAATAGTTGTTCATTTACTTTAATACACAATACCGAATACTCAATACACAATACTTTGAAAAAATATAGTCAGTTAAAAGCAATGTTTGCAATTACAAAGGCAAGCTTGCATTCCATATTGAGAAATCCTTCTGCAGTCGTTTTCAATCTTGTATTCCCTTTAATATTCATAATCGTTTTCGGATTTATCAGCGGGGGCGGATTTAGAATTGATGTAGCAATTGATAAAAACAGCAATACAGATAACAATGTTTATAAAAGCATTGAGCAGATAAAATCTCTGAATCTTAAAAAATCCATTTCTGAAGACGAATTGAAATCAGAGCTTGAGAGGGGAAGGATCGATGCAATCTTAAACATTCAGAAAAATGATAGAGGCATTCTTGTTGTAGATCTGAAAACTACAAAAGCGTCTCCCGAACGCGGGAATATACTAAAGATGATGATCAATGAAATTATCGACAAACAAAATCTCGGGATGAGCAATACGCAAGCTACGTTTGCAGAATTAAAAGAGGAAGTTGTGCAAGGGAGAAAGTTTAAAACAATTGATTTCATTCTTCCGGGTCAGCTGGGATTTTCTTTACTCAGCGCGGGAGTTTTCGGAACGGCATTTATTTTTATTAGCTTAAGGCAGACTCTCGTTATTAAAAGATTTTTTGCAACTCCTATTAAGAAGAAGTACATTCTTATTGGTGAATCTTTAAGCAGGTTGATCTTCTCAATGTTCAGCGCGGTGATTATAATCCTGATAGGAACATTTTTTTTCGGATTCACTTTGGTCAACGGGGGGGAAACATTTATAAATATGATGATCCTTTCTATTATCGCATTGACAGTTTTTTTAGGATTTGGATTTGTTGTATCGGGAATTGCAAAAAACGAAAATGCCGTTCCCCCGATTGCAAATTTAATAACTCTTCCTCAGTTTCTTTTAGCCGGAACATTTTTTCCTATTTCAAATTTTCCGGAATGGCTTCAACCCGTCAGCAAAGCTTTGCCGCTTACATATCTCAATGAAGCCATGAGAAAGATTTCCTTTGAAGGTTTAAGCATATTTCAGGTATGGGATGATATAGTGATCTTACTGGCTTGGGGAGTCATTGTTTATGCAATTGCTGTGAAAGTGTTTAAGTGGGAATGATTTCGATTTTAGATTTGGGATGTTTGATTTTGGGATTTGATTCCGATTCTATATACTTGTTTCAATTGATAAATAGTATTGTGTGAGTCTTAGATTGAAAATTTAATAATTGAGTTTTTCTTTTTCGAATTTATTAAACCTTGAAATTGTCAAACTTTTTTCGTGTTCTGAAATTCTACTTAACGGGACGATTTGGATATCACGAAAACTAACTTCAAAAGAAACAAAAGTTGAACTGACTATTGGAATCCATGATTCAGCAACACGGACTTGATGGAGCAACAATTACTTCTTCAATTAAGAGTTCTGATTCCATAAGTATAAAAACACCATTATCATTTCCTTTTAATTCTATGGCATGATTTCCGTTCAAAAGGTAGGGAAAAATCGCTCGATATTCTTTCTCATGTTCGTAAATTATTCTTTATGAATTAAAGGTAGAAACATATCGAAAGTCTTAGATTCATAGTATCCTGTTTCATAATCCATATTTTACTTCTCCGGCAAATATATGTCCTTTAAAATTTTGAAAACATTTTTTTAAAATTTTTTGTGGTTGTTCTAATTGCAATGCCTTCATTGCTCTTTAAGTACAATCTCCACATAGCTCCTGACTCTGTTAAATTATAATGCCAACAACTTATAAAAGAATTTTTAATATTTTCGTTAAAACCAACTTTATATGTATTCACACAATTGTTTAAACTTTCGATGATTTGAGCATTATCATAATTTTTTTCTTGCTTTTTGAAAACTGAACCTTCCCATGGATCAATATCTTTCAATACGACTCCCCTTTGCAAAAATAGAAGAAACATACACTTTTCTTTTTTCAGTGAATTTAGTTATTTTATCTAAAAAAAACTTATTATGAGCCAGTACATAACCGAGACAAAAATAAAAAAAGGTTCTATCAATCTTTCTGACATACCTATAAAGAATAATACCGATGTTAAAGTAATCATTATTCCAAAAGTAGAAATAGAAAAACTTTCTACAGACGAAGCAATTTATCTAAGTAAGGATATAAAAGGGAATATGTCAGATGATATAATTCGAGACAGAAATTAAGATGAACCTTTATTTGGATACAAGTTCTTTGATAAAAATATATCATTTTGAAAAGGGCTCGGAAAGAATAAAAGATTTTTTAAAAGAGTTTCGTGAAGATTTAGTTTTAACTATATCAAAAATTGCAGTTATAGAAATGCATTCTGCTTTTATGAAAAAAGCAAGAATGAAAGAAATAGATTATAAGACAGCAATAAATTTATTAGAACTGTTCAAAAAAGATTTAGAGATATTCAATGTAATTTCACTTAATGAAAAAGCATATGATAACGCAATTGATTTAATAAATAATTATTCCCAATATTCTAATTTAAGAACGTTAGATTCACTTCAATTATCTTCGGCAATTATTTCAAATGCCCAATTCAAAGTAGATTTGTTTAGCTCTTCAGATAATAATCTTATTACTATCGCTAAAAATTATTTTAATACTGTAAACTTCGAAAATTAACTTATCGTCTCTTTTCAAAACTACTGAATTACTGAATAACTCCTTCCAACTTTCATTCTTATTTTCCAGGACACTTCTCTTTATCTTCCCCCAAACATTTCTTAAATCTTCTTTCAGTAAATCGACGGATTTATATTATTAACTTCTATAAAGCTCTGAGTTGATGACCATGTGAACATATAATTTAGAAAATCTTTATAAATCCATTCGCTTTTAATTTCAAATTCCGGAGCTTCTAACCGTGTGAACGGAAATTCAACTCGTCAAAGTTCCAGACTCTTTTAATCCCGTCGTCCCAATGTTTATTCAGAACATTCTTCGAAAAGGAATTTATTACTTCATCTACTAAGGGATTAATTACAGAAGTATTGCTGTAAGTCCACACAGCAAAAACACCATCATCTTTCAAAACCCTTCTTACTTCCTTGTAAAACAGTTCAGTGTCCACCCAGTGAATTGCTGTTGCGATGGTCACAATGTCAGCTGAATTTGATTCAAGTTTTGTGTCTTCCGCTTTTTCAACTCTGTATTCAATCTTCGGATCTTTAAATGCATTTTTAGTTTGCTCACCGCTTGCATCAACAGCAATTACTTTATTGAAATACTTTGCTAAGCCAAGAGCTGCCTGGCCATTTCCGGTAGCGCAATCCAAAGCAAGATCATGATTTGAAACGATTGAATTAAGGTAATCAAAAAGTTCGGGTGGATAAGTTGGTCTGTACTTCGAATATTCTTTTGCATGTTTGGAATAAAAGTCTTTAAAATTCATTTTAAAACTCCGGTCGCTTATCTACAGGTTCTGTCCTTCCGATTACAAATAAATCTGCATCTTTTTTAATTGCATCGATCACACCGTTTGCAATTTCAGTATTTGTGAGCCACCGTGAATTGTCATCTTCGATCACAAACCCGAGTATGATTTTTCTGTATGAAATATTTTTAAACAGGTTGAGAGTTTGTTCATAGTCTTCATTTACAATTGAAGGATCGGCATACTCACATCCGAGAACATGAAAAAATCTTACAGAAACAATTGAACTGTTAAGTATTTCAGCAATTATGTGAGGAGCTTCGGGAGCTGTGGAATGGATCCAGCAGACTGCAGTCTCTATCGGACCGTAGATGCTGATTGCATTTTGCAATTTTCTTTTCAGTTGTTCATAATCGGTGTAATCAACTCTGATAGGATTTATAAAACCTGAATCATCCTTGGCAAAAATTAATTCTTCAAATTTATTTTGATCTCTTGCAATTACCGATACTTTCATTCCGTGAGATGCAAAGTGTAAAGAAACATCTTTCAACATTCCCGTTCCGCCGACAACTAATACATGAGGCATTCTTGAAATTTAAATGAGAAAACCTGGCAGGTTTATAAATCTGCCAGGTTTCCGGTAAAAAAAAATTTAAAAAATATTATCTAATTCTTCTTCGTCGGCAATAAGTACTTCCCGCGCATTCGAACCATTCTTTGGACCGACAATTCCCGCTTCTTCAAGCTGGTCAACGATGCGCGCCGCTCTCGCATAACCGAGTTTTAATCGTCTTTGTAAGGTGGAAGTAGAACATTGCTGCAGTTTGAAAATCAATCTGGCAGCTTCCATAAACAATTCGTCCCTGTCATCAATATCACCATATGAAGAAGTTCTTTTTTCAATTATTGAAGGTAATAAGTATGGTTTTGTGAATCCCTGTTGCGCTTCTATGTATTCGGCAATTTTCTCACATTCATCGGTAGTAATGTAAGCATTCTGTATTCTGATTGGTTTTGAAGAAGCAGAAGATAAATAAAGCATATCTCCGTTTCTTAGCAGCTGATCAGCACCGCCCATATCAAGAATTGTTCTCGAATCAATTTTCGAAGCAACCTGATATGCTATTCGCACAGGAAAATTTGCTTTAATGACACCGGTAATAACGTCTACGGATGGTCGCTGTGTGGCAACTATTAAATGAATTCCAACTGCTCTAGCCATCTGCGCAATTCTTGCAATGGGTTCTTCGATCTCACGTTTAGCAGTTATCATCAGATCGGCAAGCTCATCAATTATCACAACAATGAAAGGCATTTTCTTATGACGAATCACATCATTGTCTTTTAGCTTCCCCTCGACATTTTTTAAATTGTATGCTTCTATATTTCTCACACCGGCATTTGCAAGTTTATCGTAACGGTTTTCCATTTCACTTTCAACACTTTTCAAAATTGACACAGCATTCGAAGGGCTTGTGACTATACTTTCATTGATATCACCGGAGGTAGCAAGAAAATGTTTTTTTAATTTTGAATACAGGCTAAGCTCGATCTTCTTGGGATCGATCATTACAAATTTCAGGTCGGACGGATGTAATTTGTAAAGCAAGCTTGCAATGATAGTGTTAATGCCGACACTCTTTCCTGAACCCGTAGCCCCCGCTATCAAAAGATGTGGCATCTTGGCAAGGTCATCGATGAAAACTTCCCCGTCAATTGTCTTTCCGAAAGCAACCGGAAGACTATTTTTGCTGTCATTAAATTTTTGTGAAGTGAATAAACTTTTTATTCTCACAAGCTGCGCTTTCTTGTTCGGGATCTCTACCCCGACTGTTCCTTTACCGGGAATAGGAATTATCATTCTTATACCTTTTGCTTTCATTGCAAGCGCAATGTCATCCTGCAGTGATTCTATCTTTGAAAGTTTTACATCGGGTGCAGGAACAAGCTCGTACAATGTAACAACAGGTCCCGGCGTCGCAAAAACTTTTTCTACTTCAATTCCGAATTTCAACAACTTTGCCTGAAGAAGTCGGCCGTTTTCGGAAAGCTCTTCATTCGGAATTACATCAAACTCTTCTTTCGTTGGCTCAATTAACAATTCAACTTCAGGATACTTATAATTTTCTAATTTCTCTTCGACAAAATCATCTTCTCTTTTGCTTTGAAGACTTCCAACTTCATTTGAGTTTTCCGGATTTACATCGATCTCATCTATATCGGTTTTCAATGAAGCTTTGTTTACCAATTCCGGCTCAAGTCTTATATCTTTAGGTTTTTTCTCTTTGACTACAATATGTGAATCTTCTTGCTTTGGGCGGTTTATCTCTGTTTCTTTTATGAGATTTTCATCATCATTAACTTCTCTAACCGGCTTCGAATATTTATTTTTTAATATTCTCTCCCGCTCTTTTTTCAATGCTTCCTCAACATCAAGATCATCCCCGCCAAAGTCCGGTTTCTTGGAAATCTGTTTCGATGATTTTTCTGAATCTTTAATTTCTTTTTGCGAGACAAGATCTTCCTTTTCTTTATGGAAGCTTTCTTTTATTTTTTCGGCAAACAGTTTAAATCGTGCAACTGTTTTTATTATATTTCCATCGATCAAAAGCATGAAGAATAAAACCAAGCTCACAATGAAAAATATCGAAGCGCCCACGCTTCCCAGAGTCTGGTAAAAAATATTTGAAATGAAATCCCCTGTTGTTCCGCTAAGGTGTGAGGATATATTTTCGGAACCGAAAAGAATTTTTAAAAGACCAGCAGCCGAGCCAAGCGCAGTCATTATCAGAATGGAATATATGCTGAACTGAATAGTTTTTCCTAAAGACCTTTTTCGGATCATTGTAATCCCGAAAGCCACAAAAACTATGGCAATGATCACTGAAAAGTATCCGAAGAGATTGTTCACAAAGAAATTCGAAACATACGCACCCGCAATGCCAAGCCAGTTAAGCGTAACATACATCTTTGAATATGCTTCTTTTCTGAAAATGTCAAGGATCCGAAGTCTTTCCAGGGTTGCCTGGTCCTTATCGGAATAGGAGATTATGGCCAGTCCAAGTAAAACTCCGAACAAAAGAAACAAAAAGCCTAAAATTTGTTTTTTAGATTCTGTTGAGATGCTGAAATCTTCTTCTGAAGGTTTTCTTTTTCGAGTTGTTGTAATTGAAGAACTTTTAATTTTATTTAAGCGGGGAGTTTTGCCTTTTTTCATTTTCTAAAATTATATTAGCAAATTATGCTTCGCTTATCTTTGCCTTTTTTTCATCATCCCGTTTGTTCCCGATGTTTACACGTTTCATCTTTAATTTCTGATTTGATTCCCCATCGAATTGTTCTTTGAACCTGATTACACCATTTTTGAAAATTGGAATGTATGGGAATGAATCTATTTTTGAACTTACCTCAAGGTCTTTCTCAAACCCGATCGATCTAAGATATTTTCCATGCTCTGATAAATTCAATAACTTGAACACTTTGTCCGAGGATGGAGCATTGACAAGCATAGCAAGGTCATTGCAAAGATTTAATGCCGCAATTTCTGAATCTTTCATTTCAAGTTCTCTACCGACGCTAAGTTTCGTCAAAAGCATCCCTGCACAAACGGCGTCTTCAAGACAAAAGTCATTCAGCTTTCCAGAGCAAATTATGGTAAAATCTTCGTCAATAGAATTAATATAATCCACTACTGCAGAGACATTCACAAAGCTGCAAAGAATACAGTTCTTTGCAAACTTTGACTTTACTATGGCAAGAGTTCCATTAGTCGTACTGAATATAAGCGATTTGTCTTTTATTACGTCAGGAGAATATTCTAAAGGTGAATTTCCTAAATTAAAACCGTCGATTAATTTTCCGTTTCGTTCTCCGCAGAGTAATGAATTCTTTGATCCTTTTGCAACTCTTACTGCCGTTGCAATATTCTCTGTAGGTATAACTTCTTTTGCACCATTTGCCAGCGCAACAGTCATTGTAGTGGTTGCTCTTAAAACATCAAGAATAATTACATTCTTATCTTTTAAATTGAGATCATCTTGCACCAGGGATTGTGTCAGTAATATATTAATTCTTTTCATATAAATTTTTCAGGTGTTTCCTTTCGATTTTGTTTAACTATATTTTGATTAACCGTCTGAAATTCTAAGCTCTGCTAATTTTAATTTAATTGTATATTCTCTCAAGAACTTTTTTACTTTTAACTTTTAAATTTTTAACTTTCAACTTTTAAATTTCAACTAAGAAAAGGCGTTTTAACCACGTTTGCTTTAATCTTTTTGTCTCTTATTGCAATCTCGATAGGCGTTCCCGTTTTGTTAAAACCGTTATCAATGTAAGCAAGACCAATATTTTTATTTAATACCGGTGACATGCTTCCGCTTGTTACTACTCCAATCCTTTGCCCGTTTGAATAAACCTCCTGACCATGACGCGCAACCATCCTGTCTTCAACAATAAATCCCACAAGCTTTCTTTTCAAATTTTGTTTCGCTTTGATTATTGCCTCTTTTCCGTTGAAATCACCTTTATCAACTTTTGTGATCCACCCCAACCCCGCTTCTATTGTATTTGAATTTTCATCCATGTCGTTACCGTAAAGCCGGAAAGCATATTCAAGCCTCAACGTATCACGTGCACCGAGACCTATTGGTTTTATGTTAAATTCTTTCCCGGATTCAAAAATTGAATTCCAAAGCTCTTCAGAGTTTTTAACGTCTGAGCTGGAATATATTTCAAAACAAATTTTTTCGCCGGTATAACCCGTGTGAGAAATAATAACATCCTGTCCGGCTACTTTTCCGAATATAAATTTATAATATTCAATCTTTGAAAGATCTACATCGGTCAGCTTCTGGATAGTGGCAAGTGAATTTTTCCCCTGAATAGCGAGCAATGAAATATCTTCTGATATATTTTTTAATGTAACATCTCCGGACAGATTTTCCTGCATCCAATGATAATCTTTGTTGATATTCGAAGCATTAATAACAAGCATGTAATAATCACCACAGTTATAAACCAGCAGATCATCTACAATTCCTCCATCATTCAGACACATCGCAGAATATTGTACGTCACCTTTTTCCAGCTTTGACACATCATTGGTAGTGATCTTCTGTACAAATTCAAACGCATCTTTTCCCCTCACTTCGACTTCACCCATGTGCGAAACATCAAATACTCCAACTGAATCCCTGACTGCTTTGTGTTCTGCAATGATACCTTCGTATTGAATCGGCATTTCATAACCGGCAAACTCAACTAATTTTGCTTCAAGTTTTTTGTGAATGTTATTGAAGGCAGTTTTTTTCATATGGTTTTGTTAAACTTCTAATATTTCTGATAAGGATAAAGACTTTGAAGCAAATAAAAGACAAGCTCTTATATCTTCTTTTTCTAGTATAGGATAGCTTTTCAATATTTCTTCTTCAGACACTCCAGCAGCAAGTTTTTCTAAAATAAGTTCTACAGTTAATCTAGTTCCTCTTATTGATGGTTTACCAAGCATAATTTTAGGATTTGTTGTAATCCTTTCTAATAAGTTATTTTCCATTGGCAACTATTTTAATGATTCTTATCTTTTTTAATGTTAATACTATAAATAAATTTTCAAAGCTTTGTTTAAAATCATGGTGCAATATGATTTATAGTGTAAATTAGTTTCTGCACACTCCCATTTTGTCATTCCCGCATGCTTTTGGCGGGAATCCAATCACAGGCCGTAATTCGTTATTTGATAT
>Ga0180121_10000907_pt1 | contig 12558 bp, 13 predicted proteins | sample AntDrymUQ5402106_2_FD_129676 | JGI IMG/M metagenome (GOLD analysis project Ga0180121, IMG submission 129676) | Polar desert sand microbial communities from Dry Valleys, Antarctica - metaG UQ540 (21.06) (version 2) (version 2) | ecosystem: Environmental > Terrestrial > Soil > Desert | place...
ACCTAATAAATTATTTAGATCTCTTCAATGATTTTATTGGTGCAGGTCTTCCTGGCGGTAAAGTCGGAGTAACCGGCTCCAATCTGAATGCTTTAAGTGATGTGGTGACCGGAATAAATCGATTGTTACAACGCCAGGAGCAAACACCAGATAAACCTAAGGCTTATATTAACTGGATCTTGTTTGATGAAAATTTCAGGCCTGTAATCAGCCAGACAAACGGAAACAGTGGCATTGATCAGGTGGGCCTGGAAGGGCAATTAAAAACTCATATTCAAACAACTGGTGAGATTACCAAAAGTGGTTACTTGTATATTTACTGCAGCAACGAAAGCATGTTGGATGTGTTCTTTGACAATTTGCAGGTCGTACATAATAGAGGACCACTTTTGGAAGAAACGCATTATTATCCATTCGGATTGACGATGGAAGGGATATCTTCCAAAGCAATTGGAAACTTAGATAATAAATACTTATATAATGGAAAAGAATTACAATCCAAAGAATTTAGTGACGGAACTGGTTTAGAACTTTACGACTACGGTGCCAGAATGTACGATCCTCAAATTGGTAGATGGCACGTACCTGATCCAAAAGCGGAAGCTTACACTGGTTGGAGCCCATACAATTATGTTTTAAATAATCCTCTTAAGTACATAGACCCTAACGGTGAAGATGTTTATCTGATTATTTGGGGTACAGCTGATGGAGAAATAGGGCATGCAGGAATAGCCGTTGACAACTACAAAACAGAAAAGTATAAGGTTAAGGAAAAGTATAAAGATGCTAATGGCAAAACGAGAACCCGTGAAGTTGAAAAGGAACGGCAGGTAAAAGACGGCACAGTCACTTACTATGACTTATGGCCTGGCGGTGAAGGTGCTGGAAAGAAAAATTTTAGCGAGAATGTAGAAGGGCAATATAATGTCAAGGTTACTACATTGGATGCTCTTAAAAACACTGATATTACTGGCGCAGAGGGACGGCCAGCCGATGGTGTACTTCAATTTACAACAACTGTGGAAACCGATAAGCTGGTTGTTGATGGAATTGGTGCGTTTAAAGACGCTAACCCTTCATATAACGGTTTAAAATGTAATTGTTCTGATCTTGCAAAAGAAGGGGTTCAATATGCAGCTCCACCCGGCTCGCCGCTAACCAATTATCAAGAAACTATTGGTTCTTACCAGGCAACTACACCAAATCAACTTTGGAAAGCAGCGAGTACATTACCAAATGCAGTAATAGTAAAAGACCCTGGAACTAAGGTTGAGAAGAAATTTCTTGAGGGTGTGACTGGCGGCGGTAAGCGACAGTCCAAAGGAGAAAAAAAGGTTGATTAAAAAAGATTTTTTATGCGATTAATAAGTGCATTTATTTTACTGCTAACCATGCAAAGTTGTGCCCAACAAAAAAATATGATTGTTGCTAAGGATATAAAATCAATTTCTGTAGAAGTTACTAATCTAAATCAGCCTTCGGACACAGTCCGTAGTGAGATTACTGATCAGAGCTATATTGCCGAGATTGTAAAAAACTTAAATGAAAATTATAGAGAACCGATTAAGTTTTATCCCACTCACAAACTAAGATTAACTTATAATGGTGGCGAAGAAAAAATGATTTATTGCAATGGTGCTTCTATAAAATATGATGGACTAACCTACAAGCTAAAAAAAAGCATTAAAGAGATACTTAGTCAGCAGTAACTGCCTCATGATGTATGAACAAAGCCCCGTTCGGGGCTTTTGTTTTATTTAATGCTAAGGGTTTTTTGCAGATCAGTTTTAAGTACAAAGGCAGAAAGAAAATCTTTTACGGTGTCCTGTTGTTTATTGGAAAGCGATTGCACTTTGGCAAACATTGTCAGCAGTTCATTATCCTTAATAGAACCCTTTGCCCGTTCATCCTGTTGCCCATAAATCAGTGTATCAATTGAAATCCCTAATACTTCTGCAATTTTTTTAACCACGTCAATAGAGGGGGCAGTTAAATTACGTTCATAGCGGCTAAGGTGTGTTGAGTGCATACCGATGGCATCCGCCAGTTCCTGCTGAGAGAAGTTTTTTTCTACTCTGAACATTTTCAAATTATCACCAAAATTATTAGGCATATCTACTTTAATTAAGCATTTAAAACGAATGTATCTGCTGTAAAATTATGGTAATTGATAGCTTATAGCATAATCAGAAACTAAAAATTAAGCACAAAGGTTTTTTGTATTAAGCAAATAGCATAGGTTTGTAATCAAATTTGCTAAACAAAATTTTTATCCACATGCAACAAAACCAAATAGACATCAGCAACCCCGAAGCAATTACATACATCACAGAGGAATTAGGATACACCATTTTAGGCGGCATAAGACTGGAAGGCTTGGACAGGTTAAGAGTAACGATGAAAACAGAAGTCATTAACCGTAAGTTCCAGCACTACTTAAATAATCCGGATATAGCAGCATTAGCGATACGGCAAAATTTAGATCTGTACAGCATTACACAGGTGGAGAAATTAGCCAGGTTAATTGCTGATAGATTAGAAGTTGGTGTAACAGCAGTAAGCAAAGACCTTGATGATATTACCAACCAACTTGAATTATACCGGCTGATGCAGATAGAACAAAAGCAACAGGAAAAAATAAAGCGGATTAAAGTGCTTACAGCAGAAGAGATCAAAGAGGCAGCAGCGTTTTTACAACAACCTCACTTAATGCAAAACACAAATGAACTTATTGGCAAAAGCGGTGTGGTAGGTGAAGAACTAAACAGGTTAATCATGTACCTGATTTTTATCAACCGCAAAAGAGAAAAGCCATTACATATAATCTCCTTCGGCAGCAGTGGAGCAGGTAAAAGTTATTTGCAGGAAAAACTTGCAGAACTGGTGCCGGAAGAAGACAAGATAGAAAGCACCAGCTTAACCAGCAATGCACTTTACTACTACGGAACGTATGATCTGACAAATAAACTTTTGTTGATTGAAGACATGGACGGCGCAAGTGAAATACTCTATGCTTTACGAGAGTTAATGAGCAAATCAAGAATAACAAAAATCTTTCCCCGCAAAGATGATAAAGGCGTAACGAGAACAACAGAGATAACGGTTAATGGTCCTGTAACCGTTGCCGGCTGCACCACCCAGGAAAAGATTTACGAGGACAATGCTAACAGAAGCTTCCTCATTTACATAGATGAAACAACAGAGCAGGACGAAAAGATCATGGAGTATCAAAGAAGAAAATCAGCAGGCAGCATTAACGGGGAAGAAGAAAGAAAAGTAAAAGCATTACTGCAAAACACTCAAAGAATATTAAAGCCAATCAGTGTAAGAAATCCTTACGCAGAGCAATTAAAAATACCAGGAGAAGTTTTTAAGCCAAGAAGAAGTAACAGCCATTATTTACAGTTCATAGAAGCAGTAACCTTTTATCATCAATACCAGAGAGAACACAAGACAGACAACATCACCGGAGAAACCTTTATAGAAACCACATTAGGTGACATTGCGGAGGCTAACAAGTTGATGAAGGCAGTACTGCTTAGAAAGAGCGACGAGTTAAACAATGCCTGCAGGGCTCATTTTGAGCAGCTAAAGGTTTACCTGAAAGAAAACAACCGTTCTTCCTTCGGCACAAGAGAAGTAAGGCAAGCCTTACGCATCAACAGCAGCAATCAAAAAAGATACATGGGGCAACTGTTTGCAAATGGCTTTATTAAAAAAAGCACAGGCAGCAAAGCCAAAGGTTTTACTTATGAAGTAGTGAGCTATGAAGAATACAGTTGTTTGCAAAACAGCATCAGCCAGGTATTAGATGAAAGCCTGCAAAAGTTAACGGCAGTAGTTCACGGTTCAACCGTGGTTCAAAATAAAAATGGACTACTGAAACATAAGGCAGGCAAGGCTTTAGCCGCAATGGTTCAATAGTTCTGAAAAAAATATAAGCACCCCTAAAATTTTACTGACATGAAACAACTAACGCTACAAAGCGAAGCGTACCGCTATGTTATTGCCTCGTTTAAAGAATGGCTGCAAACAATCGGCTACAATGAACAAACGGTTTACCAGTTGCCCAACCACATACAGGAGTTTTTATTCTATGCGGAAAACAAAGGCTATGCAGGCTTGTTCCAGGTGGACAATGACCTGATCAAAGAGCATTACTACAAACTCAAACTACGAACCAATAAAAGAAAAGCAGGTGGGTTAAGTCCGGCTTACCTGAACAAACATTTACAAGCCTTACAAAAGTTCAGCGATTATCTGCGACAAAGCGGAAGGTTATTACTGCCAAAGCTTGACCTGCAAACCGAAGAAGATAACAGCGAAGTAACGGACATCCTTACACAAGCTGAAATCAAACAACTCTATGAGATAACAAACCTTCACTACGAACAAAAGAAAAATGATAAAGGCATAGTTTATTATGAAGCGATGCAGCTAAGGGACAGAGCGATGCTGAGTATTTTTTATGGTTGCGGCTTAAGAAGAAACGAAGCCTATCACCTTGACATCAGCGACATCATTTTTGAAAAGAGTGTAGTGCATGTACGAAAAGCAAAGGGAAACAAACAGCGTTTTGTTCCCATCACAAAACAAAGTTTACAGCACCTGAAAAATTACCTGTATGACGGGAGACCTTACTTCTGCAACGATAAGAACGAAGCATTTTTTGTAACACAAAGCGGCAAACGTTTAGGCGGTACAATGATGCTGATACGCTTAAAGCAACTCATACAGTTAACCAACAATGCAGAACTGATGCAAAAGGACATCCACCTGCATACATTACGACACTCAATAGCAACGCATCTTTTACAGAACGGAATGAGGTTAGAAAGAATCAAAGAATTTTTAGGACACAGCAGCTTGGAGAGTACGCAGATGTACACCCACTTTTTAGAAACAGAAAACCAAAATGAATATGAATACAACATACAACTATGAGAAGTTCAGTGAATGGTTGTTACTTAAAAAATACAGCCCCGCCACAACAAGAACGACAGTTAGAATAGTAGAATACTTTAGACAGTGGGCAGCAACGGAAAATATGTTTGAGGTGGAAGAAATAAGCTATCAGGATGCAATGATGTTTATGCAATGGAGCAGCAAACACGGAGCCTCACAAAAAACGATAGCCAATTACTTAAACCACATCCGAAAATTTTACAGCTACTTAATCAGTGAAGGAGCAGTAAAAGAAAATCCTGTAGCTCACATCAAAGTACAAGGCATCAAAAGAAAAATCTATCATGATATTTTAAACACAGAAGAATTACAAACACTTTACAACCTTTATCCCACCACCATTACCGCAGAAGCCGGAAAGAACATACCACCACAACAGAAAAATATTTTATCAAGACGAAGAAACAAAGTGATCTTAAGTTTATTAGTTCATCAAGGCTTACGGGTGGAAGAAGTGGCGGCACTGCGTTTACAGGACTTGCAACTACGGGAAGGAAAAATAACGATCCACAATCAAAGAAGAACCGCAGCAAGAGTAATGAAGCTGGAAAGCCACCAGGTATATGAGTTGATGGATTACATACATGAAGTAAGGAAACAGTTTTTAGTTTTTTACGGTGAAACAACCGACCGCCTTTTTATCAATCAACGAAGAGGAGAAAACTTTTACAGCATTACACAAGGACTTTTAAAAATCCTTCGCCAGATCAACAGCCGGATAAAGAACCTGGATCAGATAAGAGCATCTGTTATTACTGAATGGTTACGAATATATGATCTTAGAAAAGTGCAATACTTAGCCGGGCATAAATATGTAAGTTCAACGGAAGCCTACAAAGAAAATATCATTGATGAATTACAGGACGATGTAACAAAATATCATCCGTTGTAAGAACGAAATCCAGCCCACCCACACGGACACGGCTTGCAGCCCCGCCAAAATACAGGGCGGGGCTGCTCTGTGGTGTTGCCGTCAGTTTTTTGTGTCATGGTTTTTGCAAGCCAACACACTTGCACTACTTTATTTTTTTGCAAATGAAATCCGTTGTTTTTAAAAAGGTATTTGCAAAAAATAAACAAGTGCAGCCACCGCACAGAAGCAAAAACCCACGCCACAAAAAACTGCCGGAAGCTGCATTAACATAATGTGACCTTATAAAAAAAATGCCATGCTTATGCGAGGCATGCTAAACGATATTTTTCTTATAAGCACATTATGTTAAGCATCCAACACCGCATCCAACAAAAAAGTAATGGCTAACCCCACAAGAAGCCATGTGCTGCAATTACTTTTTTGTTGAAGCCGTGCCGACCCACCGCACCCCGGCGACAGAATAACCATCAACTAAAGAATGATTTTTTGGGCGACATTAACACGGAGAAGAACCCTACAGCATAAAGAAACTTTACAGGTTACAAAAAAACGTAGCCTGCCGCAGCCGCAACAGTCAGTCATTAAATTACAGTGGTCGTTTAGTTGCGGCTTTGGCTTGCTATAAAAATTTATTTTTTGGCTCCATGACCATCACGACAGGTAAGTAAAATACTGATTGCCAAAAAACAATTTTTTATAGCGTTGAAGAAACCTCCTGTAAAAAAGAAGTGCCGGAAATGTTCTTATAAAATAAAGAGCCGGATGCTGGCTTACTGGTGCAGAATGGCAAATCGTGTTAGTAAAACAACACGATCTTTTTTTGTCCTTTCCCGTGCCGAAAGACCCTGCTACCTTGCTTTTGAAAAAAGAGGATACCGGTTAAAGCTATTATAGGAGCAGCTATTGTCACTTGTCCTTTTGAAACCAAACCGGCTCTATAGCTTCGGTGTATCGCTTATAGGGAGAGTTTACAAAAATGAAAAAACCGTCAAAAAAAGATTTTTTTTTAAACTTTTTGTACCGCATCATTAAAAAACACAAAAACAACAGTATTTAAAAATAAAAGCAATGAACATCGTTAATAGCAAAACAGAAAAAACCAGCTTCAACTTTTGGGGAATGAAGCTTGATGTAACAAATCCCGGTATCAAAACAATCATTATCCTGGTTATTGTATTGATTTTTTTGCTGGCTGCGGTGGCTTTATTAAAGGTGTATGTTTTACCAGCTATCGCAGCAATGAGCAGCAAAAAAATCATATCTTCAATCCCATCAAAATGTAGCTCTTTGATTAAGTTATGGAAAGGTAGGTCACCGTAAAAAATGATTTTTCTTTAAACAAGCCTATGGATAGTTATCATCTTTTTTGTAAAAAAGTGGTCTTATTATTATCCGTTCGGATTGACGATGGATGGAATATCCTCTAAAGCTGCTGGAAGCTTAGAAAACCGGTTCAAATACAACGGAAAGGAAAAGCAGGAACAAGAATTTGCAGATGAAAACGGGCTGGAATGGTATGATTATGGAGCCAGGTTTTATGATCCGCAAATTGGTAGATGGATTGCAATAGACCCTTTAGCTGAAATTTATACCACATATACTCCGTATAATTATACTATGAATAACCCTATTCGGTTTGTTGATCCTGATGGAATGGGAGTTTCGGAGTCGAATACTGGAACAATATTCACTGGATTTGAAGCACAGATGGAATTTGCTCAATTGCAACTTAAATCAAGTCTGAAACAAAATCACGATCAGAATGGAGATAAAGAAAATGCCGGCGATCCAGATAAAAAGAAATCTGAAAAGACCACTGAGCCAAAAACTGAAAGCTGGTGGCGAAAAGCTGATCGAAAGCTCGGTAAATGGTTGTACGAAATAAATAGACTTAATCCTTTAGCTAATGTAGTAAATGCAGGATGGACATATGCAACTGGACATGATACTTATGGAGTAGAGCAAACTGACGAGGAAGCTACTCTGCAAATCGTAGCAGGAATTCCATTTTTTAAAATTGCCTCAACAGTATCTAACGTAACATTTTCAGCTCTTCGACAAGGTATTGCTAAAACATTAGCCAATCCAAAAAGCTTGGATCATATTTTTGAAACTAAACACCATTTTTTTTTATTAGTAAAAACTGCAGGTAGTGAATCAAATGTAATCAGAAGATTATACTTGTCATTAGGCCAGTCTGGAAAATTACCAAGCAGTGGAGTATTTCGTGAAACAGTAGTTATATATGGACATAAAGTTGTAATTAGAGGAAGGGTCATCGATGGCATTCCGAGAATTGGTACTGCATTCATTACAAAGTAAAAGGAAGTATAGTGATTCAAAATATGAATGATTATATTATTGACCTCGAATCACAGCTTTCAATAAGCCCTCTTAATAAAAAGTTACTTATACAGGAAGCGTTTGCTTTATGGTATATATTGCTAGAAGATATTGAATGTGAAAATTTTTCTGAACAGGCCTTAGAAAAATTACTTAAAAAGAACTATAATAATTACAAAGACCATTTCTCAAATGACGCAGATTACAATTTTATTATAGGATGGATGATGTGTGTTGCATTCTGGTATTTCGACTCAAAAGCAAATGAAAATGAAGGCTATCTTTTGCTCATGAAAGCATATAAAAGTAATCCTAAAAATAGCTTCTTTAAATGGGCCGTACGTGATCAAATCTCATTAACAAACAAGGAAATTGAATTTCTTAAAACTTATATCTCAATTAGATTTGAACAATTCTATGATTATGGAAATTTAATTAATGAATATTTTATGGGATTAATTCAGTCTGCTCGAAGTATTTAATAATAGTAAGCAAGGCTTGCATTTGACCTTTTTGAAATTGGTTGCCCAGCACAACTGTGATATGTATTATTTATTCTCGTGATTCCAGCTCCACTTCTTCACGCTAAAGATGCTTGAACAAATTAATATTCTGCGACTGAGACGGAAATAAATCTTCAGATGCATGAAACAACAATTTTAGCACAATTCCCGCCGAAAAATACCCCCCGTTTTTTATTACCGAATTTACGTTGCTAACCCTTAACAAACAAGGCCTTATGTTAAGTTTAACGGAATAACAGAAACAACCGACAATATTAGTAAAAAGTGCGTAGAAAAGAGTAAAAAAGGTTACTGTCTTTACATACACATAGAGCGGCTCCCGATTACAATCTTACCCTTTTTCAATATTAATAGTTTTAAAGAGCAAAAGAATTAAACAGAAAACAATTATCGGAAAGCATAGTGTTACACATATCGGAACCAGCCTCAGTAGGACGGTCCAATTTTCTTTCTGCCTGTTAATTATAAACCACCGAAGGGTTATGTAAGCGCCGAAAGCGACTATAAAATAAATGATAACGAAAGCGCTAATACATGTGTTGCCAGCTCATTTAAGCAGCAACTTACTTCTTAGATTTGAATTAAGGTTATTAGCAACCATTGCCAGACAGCTAAATCGAAGCAAAGTGTTAGCATCGGACTTGTATGAAGAACAGTTTTTCAAGTCATTAATTGAAAAATTTATTCTTGAGTACCGGAACATCAATAAAGTCTATATAAGACAGCCAGATCTAAATATGATAGGAAAACCCAATGACTTTATTAAACTTTTGGCTTGTTTGGGTATTCAGTCTATCGGCCAAGCGACAGCTTTACAATGGATTGAGGAAATGAAGTATAAGAGACTTTTCCCTTATGATAAGTACTATGGAAGGTTAATAACAGAAATTTTGGCTTTGAGTGGTAGCAAATTTGGAGAATATTCAGAGTTGATTACTGAATTAGACGAACAGTTTACATCCGTTAAGGAGTTTTATCTTTAAGAGATGAAAGACAACCGAAAAAAAATAGACAAGGGTTTACAAAAGTATCCAGATTCCAGGGTTGCTTATATAATGCCCGACAAGCTGGAGACCCCTATAAAGAAGATAGCCAGAGGGGGAAAGATCAATCTAGAAGAAATATGGAATCTGACAAAAGAAGAAAAGGAAAAAATACAATCGGTAATGACTGCTGGTGTGATAACTCTAGCTGGCGAAGATAGAGAGCAGTTTATTTCAAATCTTGAAGGGGTAATGTCAGAAACCAGTAGAAATGAAATTTGGGAGCGGAATCATTGGACGATCATGACAGCTGTGGATTATTTGACGAGAACTTGCGGGCAAGTACCTACAATAACCAAAATAGCTTCAGAGACATTCCTAAGCCGACTGACGATTGCAAGACATTTGAAAGAATATTATAGCAGTCAGGTGTATAAGGACAAGGAAGGGGGCTATAAAGCTCTTAAGAGAGAAGCTTTTGATGAAAGTTTACGATCATGCATTTTATGGTAATATGAAAGCAGCGAAGATCTTTTTTGAAGCTACAGAGCCGAAGCGCCAATGCGAGGAGACCAATATCCAAAACCAGCAAAATAATTTCATTGAAATCAACGGCTCAGCCGTTTCTAAAGAACAAATACAGCAGCTACCAATTGAGAAGCAAAAACAGATTGAACAAATTCTTCAATTAGTTTCTGGGTAAATATTTCTGTTTCCAAGAGCTTTCACCTCTATATCAATGGAAAGAGAAATCAAATAAATAATACAATGGGTAAACCATTAAAGAAAAAAAGGCTTGTTAAGAAATCTAGTAAACGGGCGTCAAAATCTATTAAAAAACCTATACGTTTATCATTTTCGACATTTGAATACGTATCTGCTATTAAGCTGAATTTAGAACTAGCGGGGATGCTGTTTGTAAATGCTTATCTGCAAATAAAAGAAGGCGAAGGACAGTTAGCAAAGTTGGAAAAAGAAATAACAAAATATAAAGCTCAATATTCTAAGGCTGTAAAAAAGCTTGGACCAAAATCTGAGGATTTTATTACGACACAGATGCATAGAATTAGGAATTTAGAAATATTTTACGAGCCAGTGGTACGGCTTTTTGCAACTGGGAAAGTCCTTTTAGTTTGTTGTGCAGAAACTTATATAAATGAAGTAGCAAGTATAAACTTAACCGGCAGATATTTGAATGAGTTCGATAAATTATCAATTACAGGTAAGTGGATGTTCATTCAGGAACTATTAAAATTAAAAAAGAAGATGACTCTTGACACCTTGCCTATGCAAGGCTTTATGGAATTGGTAAAAGATAGAAATAAGATAGTACACTTTAAAGGCGCCAAGAAAAGTCTGCAATCTCTTCAAATTCCAGATTATTTGAATGATTTGAATTTGACAAGTAAGAGTTGTATGAAAAATTTAGATGATGTGAAAAATTTGATTAGAACTTTTAGTTTAAATTGGATTTGTTCCTACGGACCGGATTGGTTGAATGCGAGTTATCCAAATTTTCGTAGACCCTGTTTCTATCTCAACAATAGAAGGGCCGCTATGGTACTACATTCTGATAAGCTTGATAAAAACCGATTCAATAATCAGGAATATAATAAAGGGGAAGAAATAATAGTTCAACTTGGAAAAGGGTCTAAATCAAGTCAATCTATCCCAAAGTAATAGCACTATTACCTTATTAAGGGTCTAAGTCCTCTTCCATTAGATTGCCCTAGGGTAGCTTTTTTTGTCTAAATAGTTGCTCAGTCAGCTAGTATAATACCCTCCTTCTTTATTCAGTTGTTGCTGTAATCTTCTAACCATTTAATATTTTTCTAGAGGCAACCGAATTTTAGAGGAGTCGTTTCTATTTAGTTATATGATTCTAGACAGAAAGTATTCATAGGGGTATTCTGTAAAATAATGATCCTCCATTAGTTAGAATACCTCTGTTGTGAATTGAAATTTAAATTCACAATAAGTTAAGCCCTCCCTATCGTTGCTTTATGCCACTTCTCAAAACGTTTTAATGTGCCTTCCCATAGGCTTTTTGGTGTATCTACAGGCAACATCAATCTGTCTTTCATCTCTTTTGCTAATTCCTTTAATATTTCCGGATATATGAGATGCTTAAGTATCATACAGAAACCTCCAGATCCAATTATATCCCTGCTCCAATTCTTAGGTAACATTCGGTTTACAAAAAGAGGCCTAATGCCTAGAAACAGGCACATCTTTACTTTTATTTCATACTCTTCTTTCTCTATATATGGCAGCGTATTCTTTACTTCGATTCCATATGCTATACCATCTCGCTCTACAATCATGTCCAAATCGTGCCCTGACACAGACCATTTTTTTCCCTGAAATGAATTAATGTTCCTGCCGTGATTAATAAATTGGAGTTTGGAAAATCCTTCAACAACCAAGAGCTCGCAATAAGCTCCGGTGAAAGACCCTATTTTGTCATCTGAATATTTTTCTACGAGTCCGATAATCTCTGCGGCAGGCCTTTTATAATACCTTAGTGAGAAGTGCCAATAAATATTGATAGTTCCACCCCATTTCAAATTCATAGTTTGGCGGTTGAGAACTTTATTTTCTACTAGTAACCGTAAGGCTCGATTAGTTACCCAGTGAAAGAAGATGTCTTCATGAATAACCTCAATTTGTCTTCCGAAAAAGACAGAGTCACTATGAGATTCAAAAAAATCCTTAACCGTATCAAAAGCTCTAAGCTCATATTTCCCGAGTCCGAGTCCATCATCATACACATCTTCTAATTCCTCAAACTCTGACATCTTTAATCATTTACATTATTCTCTGTTTTAAAAAGGTCTCTTCAGTGAGTATTCACGGATAGCCTTTCAAA
>Ga0180121_10000908_pt1 | contig 12539 bp, 12 predicted proteins | sample AntDrymUQ5402106_2_FD_129676 | JGI IMG/M metagenome (GOLD analysis project Ga0180121, IMG submission 129676) | Polar desert sand microbial communities from Dry Valleys, Antarctica - metaG UQ540 (21.06) (version 2) (version 2) | ecosystem: Environmental > Terrestrial > Soil > Desert | place...
GAAACGCCGTGCGATCTCCCGCATCAGCTCGACGTGCTGGCGCTGGTCGTCGCCGACCGGCACCTCGGCGGCTCGATAGGCAAGCACGTCGGCCGCCTGCAGGACCGGATAGTTGAAGAGGCCCGCCGAGACGAAGGCGCCGGTCTGCGACTCGAGCATCTCCCGCTTCGCCTTCCACTGGTTCATCCGGTTCAGGTCCCCCCACGACGTCACCGCCTGCAGGAGCCAGGCCAGCTCCGTCTGCTCACGTACGTCACCCTGGCGGAAGAGGACGCAGCGGTCCGGGTCGAGCCCCGCCGCGATCAGCACCGCTGCCGTGTCGTGGACGCGCTCGCGCAGCTCGGCAGGGTCATAGTCGACGGTGATGGCGTGCAGGTCGACGATGCAGAAGATGGCGGAATCAGCCGTCTGGGCATGACTCGCGCGATCCTGGCTCTCGACGTACTGGCGAATCGCACCGATGTAGTTGCCGAGGTGCTTGCGCCCGGTTGGCTGAATCCCGCTGAAGATGCGCCCGTCCTCGCCCACGGGCGGGAATTTACCCTTCGAGGCTAGGTCGCTCCGGTGAGCAGCTCGTCCGAGCGCGCGTCCTCCTGCGCCAGCGCCGTCTCCACCAGCTCGACCAGCTCGCGAGGTGCCTTCTCGAGCGAGCCGGTGTCGTGCGGCGGGTCGGGGTCGTACTCGATCCCGAGCTGGATGGCCTGCGAGACGACGTCGCCGGCGATCCTGCCCGCGAGCGTCAGCGCCATGTCGATCCCGGCCGAGACCCCCGCGGCGGTCATCACCTTGCCACGCTCCACGACCCGCTCGGTCACCGGCACCGCACCGAGCTCGGCGAGCCGGTCGCGCGCCGCCCAGTGGGTCGTCGCCTCGACGCCGTCGAGCACGCCGGCTGCTGCGAGCAGCAGGGAGCCGGTGCAGACTGACGTCGTCCAGGTCGTGCCGGGATGGACCTGGGCGATCCACCGCGGCACCCCGCCCTCGGGGTCGAGCAGCCGCCGGTTGCCGGTCCCGCCCGGGACGACGATCACGTCCGGAGACGGCACCTCGTCGAGCGAGAGGTCGGCGGTGATGCCGACCATGGCGCTCTCCGTCCGCTTCTCGCCGCGCTCCTCCGCGCAGAAGACGACCTCGGCGCCGGGCAGTCGCGAGAGGACGTCGTAGGGGCCGATCGCGTCGAGTGCGGTGAAGCCTTCGTAGATCGGGATCGCTATCTGCATGATGTCTCCTCCATTCGGAACCGCCGTCTGTACTCGCTGGGACTGGTCGAGACTCGGCGCTGGAAGGCGCGGCGCATGACCTCGGCGCCGGCGAAGCCGCAGCGGCGGGCGACGAGCTCGAGCGAGTCGCCGTTCGTCTCGAGCATGCTGCGGGCCCGCTCGACGCGCGTCTGCTCAACGTAGGCGGCCGGCGTAGCGCCGAGCTCGGAGCGGAACACGCGGCTGAGCTGGCGCTCGGAGAGGTGCAACCGGCCGGCGAGGGCGCCGACCGATAGGTCCGAGTCGGGGTGCTCGGCGATCCAGGCCTGGAGCTCGCGGAGGGGCTGGCGCTCGGCGCTCTGATGGGCGAGCTGGACGGAGAACTGCGATTGGCCGCCCGCGCGGCGCGCGTAGACGACAAGCATTCGCGCCGTCTGCAGCGCGACCTCGCGGCCGTGGTCCTGCTCGGCCAGCGCGAGCGCAAGGTCCATCCCGGCCGTCACCCCGGCGGAGGTGAGGATGTTGCCGTCGCGGACGAAGATCGGATCGGGCTCGACGGTGACCGCCGGGTAGCGCCGCGCGAGTTGCTCGCAGCGCCACCAGTGAGTCGTCGCGCGGCGCCCGTCGAGCAGGCCGGCCTCGGCGAGCAGGAAGGCGCCCGTGCAGACGCCGGCGGTACGACGGGCGCGGCCGGAGAGGCGGCGGATGGACGCGACGAGCGAAGCGTCGCGCAGCGCCTCCTGGGCGCCGTTACCGCCGGCGACGATCAGCGTGTCGAGCTGCTCGATCTCGCCGATGGCCCCGTCGACGCCCAACCGCAGCCCGCTCTCGGAGCGGACGGCGTTGCCGTCGGGCGAGACGAGAAGCAGGTCCGCGGACGCATGCGCAATCCTGCCCGCGGTGTGGAGGACCTCCCACGGCCCAGTGACGTCGAGCGCCTGGACGCCTTTGAAGGCGACGATGACGGTAAGGGGCGCGGCTGCCATTGACCACATCCTGCTCGCTCCGGCGATGTCCGTCAAGTCATAGTGCCCACGATTTCAGACCACCGGTCGCCTACGGCGGCGGCGGATCGCGGAGCTGCTGAGCGTCGGTGAAGAAGCCTCGGTAGGCGAGGGTCGTCGAGACGAGCGCCGAGATCGCGACCGCTCCCAACAGGACCCAGAGGAGGATGAGCTGGAGCCTCACGGCGTCGATCGGCTCGGCGCCCGCGAGCAGCATCCCGACCATCGTCCCCGGGAAGAAGATCAGCCCGGTCGTCTTCGTCGAGTCGACGAGGGCGATCGTCCCGGACCGCAGCGCGTTGCGGACCTGCGGACGGGAGGCCTGGCTCGCGGTCGCACCGAGCGCCAGCGTCGCCTCGATCTGAGGCGCGGCTTGGGTGAACTCGTCGCCGAGGCGGTTGAGGGCGACCGCCGACGCCGTCATCGCGTTGCCGATCACCATCCCGCCGACCGGAACGAGGTAGCGTGCCTCGGGCTCGAAGATGCCGAGAGCCACGACGAGCCCCACGGTCGAGACAGCGGCGATGCTCAGAGCGACCAGCAAGGGCAGCGTCGGTGACGGCACCTTCCTCGCCCGACCGCGCGCCGTCAGCGTCCCGAAGCCGACCATGACGACCAGCAGAGCGAGCACCAGCGCCAGGCTGCCGTCGTCGAAGATGACCTGGATCACGTACCCGATCGCGGTCAGCTGAACGAAGGAGCGCAGGACCGCGATTCCCATATCCGCCTCGAGGTCGGCATGGCTCCGGCGCGAGATCGCCACCGCGATCAAGACGAGGACGAGTGAGGCCGCGACCTGTCCGAGGCTCAGGTCGATGCCGACCGTCATGCTCGCAACAGCTCCTCGGCACAACCCTCGCCGATCGAATGCCCGGCCTCCACCCGCACGATCCAGCTCGCCAGCCGTCGCGCCTGCTCGATGTCGTGGGTGACCAGGACGATCGAGACGTCGAGCTCGCTCGCGAGCATCGCGATCGTCGCCTCGATCGCGTCGCGAGCCTCGCCATCGAGTGCCGAGGTCGGCTCGTCGAGCAGTAGGACCCGAGGCTCGAGCGCCAGCGCCCGGGCGAGCATCGCGCGCTGCTTCTCGCCGACGGAGAGGCGCAAGCCGTCACGATCGGCGAACGAGGGGTCGAGGCCGGCGTGGCCGAGCAGGGCCTCGACGCCGGCCTCGGAGACCGAGCGCCCGGCGAGCGAGGCGGCGAACTCGACGTTGTCGGCGACGGTCCCCTCGAGCAGCGCGGGCTGCTGGGGGACCAGCATCACCTCGCGGCGCAGCCCGAGCGCGTCGACGTCGCGCACGTCCTCCCCGCGATAGCGCACGGCCCCGGAGTCCGGATCCGCGAGGCGGTTGAGCAGGCGCAGGACGGTTGACTTGCCGGAGCCCGAGGGCCCAACCAGAGAGCTGACGCCCGCGGGGATCCGGGCCGTGAGCCCGTCCAGGACCTGCATTCCTGCTCGCGCCAAGCGAACCTCGTGGAGCTCGAACAGCACGGGCGCAGTATCGCGCCCGTGCCGCCGGACGCCGGGCGCCGCGCGGTGGGCGTCAGCTCCGCGGCGACGGACCTCGGGATCCGCGGTGACCCCCGGTCGCCAGGTACAGGAGCCCCGCCACGAGCGCTGCGCCGACCGTGGCCAGGGCGATCAGGGCTCCGCCTCCGAGACCGCCCTCGTCCACCGCCCCGGGCTCGGCCTCAGCAGCGTCGGCCTCCGCCGATTCCCCGGGCCCGAACGCCACGGCCTCGCCGCTCGCGGTGTCGATCGCGGCGACCGGCCCGTGGCGACGATCGTCGACGGAGATCGTCGCCCCGCCGGCGACCAGTTCGAGATCGGTCCGGTAGACCCGCCGCGGCTCCACCCATGGGAGGTCGATGCAGAGCGACTCCCCCTCCACCGTGTCCAGAGCGTGGACGAAGGGCTCGTGACCGGCGCCGTCGTAGAGGGTGTACTCCCAGCGTCCACCTGCGCCGGTGACTCGCGTCAGCGGATACCCGCGCATCTGCTCGTTCGGCTCGCTCTTGTCGACGATCGGCTCGCTCGCCATCCGTCCGGTGACGAGGTCGTAGGCGCGAACGCGGTAGCTGGTCGGGTCGCGTGGATCGGTGTACTCGGTCAGGTACATCGTGGCGCCGTCGGGCGAGAGCGCGTCGAAGCCGAAGTCCCCCGCGAGCCGAATCCGGTCGCGCACCGCCAGGGTGCCCGGATCGAGGACCACGAGCGGGGTGTCGGAGCGGGGAAAACTCCGGCGCGGCTCGATCAGGACGAGCGTTCCGTTGTCCATGGACAGCCCGCCCGTGGTCTCGTCGAGCGCCACTCCGGGGACGGCGTAGGTCCCCTCGAGGTGCGTGCGCGCTAGGCCCTCCGCCGAGTCCTCCCGCTCGACCAGCGTCGTGCCCCGCTCCGCCGTGGCCGTGTAGAGGTACTCGCCGTCCGCCGAGCGGACCCCGGCCGAGGTGTCCACCGCCACGGGAAGCCCATCGGCGCCGGCCAACGCCGGAAGCACCGCCGGCCCGACCGTCATCAACGCCACCAACGTCATCAGCGCTCGCATCCTCGGCCCTCCTCCTCGGTCCCGATCGATTCGCGGAAACACCTTCCATACGGACCGACGGCCAGGTTCGGTCCCCGATCGCATCGATGGACCTCTGAGCGCCCCGAATCCGTATCCGGGGGATGGAGGCGCTTCGCCTTGCGAGCTCGAGACCTCCCGCGGGAGAATCGAAGGCGATGGCTGCGCGTCCCAGGGCCATGACCGAACCGCTCCTCAGCGGGAGCCAGGCGAGTTCGTCCGGCGCGGGATCCTCCGGCGCGCCAAGCGAGGCGTGGCTGATCACGGCGGCCCAAGGCGGCTCAGAGGAGGCGCTCGACGTCCTGGTGCGCCGGCACTGGCCGCTCGCCTACCGGGCCGCGTATCTCGTGGTCGGCGACCCCGCCGCTGCCGAGGACGTGGCGCAGGAGGCGCTGATGGCGGCGATCCGGGCGTTGGACCGCTTCGACCGGCGGCGCCCGTTCGGCCCGTGGCTTCACCGGATCGCTGTGAACCGGGCGATCGACCACGCCCGAGCACGGGCTGCCCGGGCGGAGATCGCTGCGGGCGACGCCACCGAGACCGAGCGCCGTGGGCCCGTGCCGATACAGGCGGGGAGCTGCGACCCTCGGGCCGACGGGCTCGCGGCCGCGCTGGGCGGGCTCTCGGCGGAGCATCGAGCGATCGTCGCCATGCGCTACCTGCTCGACCTGACGCCGGGAGAGATCGCCCGCGACCTCGGGCTACCGAGAGGCACGGTCAACTCGCGATTGCGGCGCGCGCTGGATCAGCTGGCCGAGCGGATCGGAGAGGTCGACGAATGAGCGAGCGTCGCGATGCCCGCGTCGAGGAGGAGCTGCGCCGGCTGCGCGCTCCCGACGAGGATGGCGCGCTCGAGCGGGCGGTCCTGCTGGCAACCGTGACCGAGCGCCCTCTCGCGGGCGCCGCCCGGCGATCCGGACGTCGCCGCCGCCGCGCGGGGGTGCTGGCGGGGCTGTGCGCGCTCCTCGGCGGCCTGCTCGTGCTGACTCCCGCTGGTGCGGAGGTCACCCAGTGGGTCGGCGACGTGGTCACCCGGGAGGCGCCGAAGCCACGCTCGGCCCTGACCGGCCTGCCGACCGGCGGGCGCCTGCTGGCCACCTCGTCGGGAGGCGCTTGGATCGTCGAGGAGGACGGCTCCCGTCGCCGGCTCGGCGATTACGACCAAGCGACCTTCTCACCGCGCGGCCTCTTCGTCGCGGCCGGGCGCGAAAACGTGCTCTCGGCGGTCAACCCCGAAGGCGACGTTCAATGGTCGATCTCCCGGCCGGGTGCGATCGAGGACCCGCGCTGGGCGCCGAGCGGCTACCGGGTCGCTTTTCGCGACGGAGCTGGTCTGAGCGTGGTGGCCGGGGACGGAACCGACCCGCGCCGCCTCGCGGGCAACGTCGTTCCGGCTGCGCCCAGCTGGCGGCCTCCGGCCGCCGGCGCGGATCCCCGCTATGAGCCGAACGTGCTCACCTTCCTCGACGCCACCGGGAGCGTTTCCACGATCGACGTCGACACGAGTCCCGTCCGGGAGCTCTGGCGCCGGACGCCGCCCCCGTCGCGCGCGCCGCGGGCGGTCGCATGGGCCGGTCCGGATCGGCTCGTCGTCTCGTCGAGACAGAGCGTCCGCGTCTTCGACCGCCACGGCCGCGCCACCGGCTCCGTGCCGATCCCGGACGGCGCCCGCGTCGAGTCGATGGTCTCATCACCCGACGGCGAGCGGCTCGCAATCGTACTTCGGGACGCATCCGCGGCGCCCGATGCTCGCAGCCGCCTGTACCTGGCGCGGATCGCCGGCGGGGAGCGGCAGCGGACGGTCTTCTCCGGATTCGGCCGCTTCGGTGCCCCGTCGTTCTCGCCGGACGGCGAGTGGATCCTGTTGCCGTGGAGGGACACGGACCAGTGGCTCTTCATCGCCCCGAGCGAGGACCGGAAGCTCGTCCGCCGCGTGATCGCCGTCGGCGACGTCGCGCGGCAGTTCGATCCCGGCGGAACCGGCCCCGCGCGCTATCCCGAGGTCTCAGGGTGGTGCTGCGGCTGAGTCGGGCGGTGGCGGGCGGGGCGGCGCTCAAGGCGGCCGGCGGATCGCTCGCAGGCGGCGGGGGCTACGGGCAGCGGCTGGCGAGAACGGCGGGGTTCGGGACCGTCGCGGAACCGCGGAACCGCGTAAACCGCCCTCGTAACCGCCCCCATGGGTTTCCGCAATCACGGAGGAGTTACACCGCAGCGAACGTTTCCCGAGCCATTTTCTCCGTCCGATGCACGTCAGAGTTGCCGGTTCCCTGAGTCCGCGATGATTCTCCGCGGCGTCCGCAGTCAAAGGTTTCGACACCACGATTGGAGGAGAGCCAAATGACCGAGGAGCCCCGAGTTCAGTGGCGGCGAGCCGCGAGATATTCGTGGACTGGGTGTGGGAGCGGGGGATCGTGATCAGCCGCGAGAGCCCCCGTGGCCGAACCGTGGCATGCGGCGCTGACGACTTCCAGGTCGGCCCCGACAGCGAGGCCGACCCCTCGAAGTGGAGGACCGAGCTGGCCTACCTCGTCGTCGAGGATCGATGAAGCGGCGGCTCGATCCGCAAGATCGCAACCTCGCGACCGACCGTGCCGAGGACTCGGCGCTAAGCTCGCGAAGATTCAGCTGATGGCGCGCGCAATCTGGACAGGCTCAATCTCCTTCGGGCTCCTCAACGTGCCCGTGAAACTCTATTCCGCGGTTTCGAGCCGGTCGATCAGCTTCCGCGAGCTTCGCGAGAGCGACGGCTCGCGGGTCCGGCACAAGCGCGTCGCCGAGGAGGACGGCGAGGAGGTCGCCTACGAGGAGATCGTCAAGGGCTACGAGATCGCGCCGGATCAGTACGTGGTGATGACCCGCGAGGAGATCGAGGCGCTGGGTCCCAAGAAGACCAAGACGATCGAGATCGAGGACTTCGTCGACCTCGACCAGATCGACCCGATCTACTTCAACCAGCCGTACTACATCGGTCCCGCACCCGGCGCCGAGCGCGCCTACGCGCTGCTCGCACAGGCGATGTCGGAGCAGCGCAAGGTCGCCGTCTCCCGCTTCGTCATGCGCAACAAGGAGAGCCTCGCGGCGATCCGCGCGTCGGCCGACGGTGACGTGCTGACCCTCGCCACGATGCGCTTTGCCGACGAGGTCGTGCCGGTCGAGCAGCTCGGCGACGCGCTCGGCGACACCTCCAGCGTGGAGCCGAAGAAGCGCGAGGTCGAGATGGCCAAGGCCCTGATCGAGTCGCTGGCCGCCGACTTCGATCCCGAGTCCTACGAGGATCAGTACCGCGCCGAGCTGCTGGGGCTGATCGAGCGCAAGGCCGCGGGCAAGGCCATCGTTGCCGCCGACGCCGACGAGCCGACGCCGACCAAGGCGCCCGACCTGATGGCGGCCCTGGAGGAATCGCTCGCCGCGATCAAGGGCGAGGAGTTGAGCGGCGGCGCGAAGCGCTCGTCGAGCTCGGGGCCCGGCAAGTCGCGTTCGGCCGGGGCGAAGAACGGCTCGAGTTCGTCCGGCTCGAAGTCGTCGAGCGCGAAGTCGAATTCGTCCTCGTCCAGCACCAAGGCGAAGTCCTCGGCAGCGAAGTCCAGCGCCAAGTCGACGTCCAAGGCGAAGAGCAAGTCCCGGGCGAAGGCCGCGAAGTAGAGGTCGACGGCCGCCGGCTGTCGATCACGAACCTCGACAAGATCCTCTACCCGGGGGCCGGGTTCACAAAGGGTCAGGTCCTCGACTACTACGCCCGGATCGCGCCGGTCCTGCTTCCGCATCTGAGCGGGAGGCCGGTGACCCTGATCCGCTATCCGAACGGGGTCGAGGGGAAGCACTTCTACGAGAAGCGCTGCCCGCCACACCACCCCGATTGGGTGGGTACGGCACCCGTCTGGGCCGGCACGCGGGCGGGGACCATCGACTTCTGCCTGGTCGAGGACCTCCCCACGCTCGTCTGGCTCGCCCAGCTCGCCGCGCTCGAGCTCCATCCCTCACTCTCCCTCGCCGCCGACATCGACCGCCCGACCGTGCTCGCGCTCGACCTCGACCCGGGCCCCCCGGCGACGATCGTCGAGTGTTGCCGGGTCGCGCTGCTGCTGCGGGACGTCTTCGGCGGGTTCGGCCTCGAGTGCTTCCCGAAGAGCTCCGGGTCGAAGGGGATGCAGGTATACGTTCCGTTGAACGGCCAGGCGACCTATGCGACGACAAAGCCCTACGCCAACACCCTCGCCCAGGCGCTCGAGCGCGCCGAGCCCGACCTCGTGGTCTCGCGGATGACGAAGAGCCTGCGGGGCGGCAAGGTCTTCGTCGACTGGAGCCAGAACACCGCCTCGAAGACGACCGTGGCCGCCTACTCGCTGCGGGCACGAGAACGACCGACCGCCTCGACGCCGCTGAGTTGGGACGAGGTCAGCGACGCGCTCGACGCCGGCGATCCCGACTGCTTGCGCTTCGAGGCCGAGGAGGTGCTGGCACGGGTGGAGGCCCACGGCGACCTCTTCGCGCCGGTGCTCGAGCTGGAGCAAGAGCTGCCCGTCGGGGTCGCATGAGGATCGCGGTAGTCGGCGCGACGGGCACGGCCGGGCGGCCGCTCGTCGCCCAGCTCGAGCGAGGCGGTCACGAGGTCTTGCCGCTGAGCCGCAGCTCTGCGACCCATCCCATTGATCTGCTGACGGGGGCGGGGCTTGACGCGGCGCTGGAAGGCGTCGAGGCGGTCATCGACGCAAGCAACGCGGGACCGAAGGCGGCCGATGCTCGCGCCCTCCTCGTCGAGGGGAACCGCCGGCTCCTCGCGGCCGAATCCCGCGCTGGAGTGGGTCATCACGTCTGCCTCTCGATCGTCGGGATCGACGGCTTCCCGCTCGGCTACTACCGGGTCAAGGTCGAGCAGGAGGAGGTCGTTCGCGCTGGCGACGTCCCGTGGTCGATCGTCCGAGCTACCCAGTTTCACAGTTTCGTCGCCGCCAACTTCGCCGCGATCGCGCGCTACCGCCTACTGCCGAAGCTGCGGGCGCCGTTGCAGCCCGTCGACGTCGGCGAGGTTGCGGAACTCCTTGCCGAGGTCGCGGCGGGAGAGCCGACGCAGTCGATCGCGACGATCGCTGGTCCCAAGATTCGGCCGATCGCGGAGCTCGCCTCGGTCTGGAAGTCGGGCGTCGACTCGCCCGCGGCCCTGGTGCCGCTGCCGGCGCTCGGCGGCGCGCTCAAAGCGCTTACAGCCGGAGCGCTCACCGATCCGGCCCCCGACCGTCGCGGAACGATCACGTTCGAGCGGGCGCTCGCCTCCCACGCGAGATGAGACGCAGGGTCGCTCGCTCAGGCCGGCAACGAGGCTCGGCTCGGCCGCTCGAGCTCGACTCGGCTGCGCCGCTGATCGACCCGCGCCTGGTCGCCGAGGTCGACGACGACACCGTTGCCGCTCACTCGCTCAGCGAGGGCAGGTCAGTCGCCAACCCGTTTCGGCCCACCGCCGATGTCGTCGCCTTGCTCGAGGCGCGTGCGGCGACGCTGTCAGGTCGGCAGGGTCAGCCGTCCAGCGGCTGGCGGACGACCGGGTTGCGGGCGGCTCCCGCCTCATCCAGCCGCCGGACCGGCGTCGTGTAGGGAGCCTGGCGCAGGATCTCGGGATCGCGCTCGGCCTCCTCGAGGATCGACTCGATTGCGTCGGCGAAGCGGTCGAGCGACTCCTTCGCCTCCGTCTCGGTCGGCTCGACCATCATCGCCTCGTCGACGAGCAGGGGGAAGTAAATCGTCGGCGGGTGCATCGAGTGGTCGAGCAGCCGCTTGGCGACGTCGAGCGTTCGCACCCCGAGCTCCTTCTTCGCGCCGCGGCCGGAGAGGACGAACTCGTGCATCGGCCGGCGCTCGAACGCGAGCGGCAGGTAGCGGCCGGCGCGGCCCTGCCGCATCCGGGCGAGCAGATAGTTGGCGTTGAGCACCGCCGTCTCCGACGCCTCGGCGAGGCCGTCGCCGCCGAGGCTGAGGATGTAGGCGTAGGAGCGGACGAAGACGCCGAAGTTGCCCTGGTAGCCGCGCAGGCGCCCGATCGTCTCCGGGTGCTCCCCGGCGCCGCGGAGCTCGAACCTGGGGCCATCCCCGTTGCGTCCTTCCACGCGCTTGATCCGCGGGACCGGCAGGAACGGCTCGATTCGCTCGGAGACGGCGATCGGCCCGGCGCCGGGACCGCCGCCGCCGTGCGGCTGGCTGAAGGACTTATGGAGGTTGACGTGGACGATGTCGAAGCCCATGTCGCCCGGCCGCGAGCGGCCCATGATCGCGTTCAGGTTTGCCCCGTCGTAGTAGAGGGTTCCCCCCGCCTCGCGGACGACGGCCGTGATCTCGGCGATCGCCGGGTCGAACAGCCCGAGCGTGTTCGGGTTGGTCAGCATCAGGCAAGCAGTCCGGTCGTCGGCCTTGGCGCGGAGGTCGTCGAGATCCACTCCACCCTCGGGGTTCGTCGCCATCTTGACAACCTCGAAGCCGGCCATCGTCACCGATGCCGGGTTGGTGCCGTGGGCGGTGTCGGGAGTGAGCACGCGGGTCCGGGTCTCCTCGTCCCCGTGGGCGGCGTGGAAGGCGCGGGTTAGCAGCAGGCCGGCGAGCTCTCCATGGGAGCCGGCCGAGGGCTGGAGGCTGACGTGCGGAAGGCCGCAGACCTCGCTAAGCGCCCGCTCGAGCGACCACATCAGCTCGAGCGCGCCCTGAGCGCGGCTCGGGTCCTGAGCCGGGTGGAGCCGCGCGTGGCCGGGGAGCGCTGCGACGCGCTCGTTGATCCGCGGGTTGTGCTTCATCGTGCACGACCCGAGCGGGTAGATCCCCGAGTCGAGGTCGAAGTTGCGACGCGAGATGCGGTTGTAGTGGCGGACGATCTCGGGCTCGGAGACCTCTGGCAGGCGGGCCGGCTCGCTGCGCCTCAGTCGCGTCGGGAGCAGCTGGTCGAGCGGGACCTCGGGGACGCCGGCGGCGGGAATCGCGGCGGCGCGGCGGCCCTCCACCGAGCGCTCGTAGATCGTCACGGCGCGGTCGCGCTGCATCGGCGTCTCGGTGGACCCGGCGGCGGGGGGATGTAGGTCGGCGGTCACGCGGCTACGCGATCCCCGCTGCCGTTTGCTCGCGGAGGTCCCCCGCTTCGGCGCGAGCCGAGGCGACCGCCTCTTCAAGCACGTCCGCCAGGCGGTCGATCTGCTCTCGCGAGCGGCCCTCGGTGATGGCGACGAGCAGGCCGTTCTCGCCGTATTCGGCTCCGAGCGGGACGCCGGCGGCGATCCCGTAGGCGGCGCAGCGCTCGAGGACGGCCTCCACGGGAGCCTCGAGCCGGATTGCGAACTCACGGACCACCGGCGCCTCGTGCAGCGCCTCCACCCCGTCGATCCCCGTCAGCCGCTCGCGCGCGTAATGCGTGCGGCGGACGAGCAGCTCGCCGAGCTCGACCAGCCCGCGCTTGCCGAGCCACGCGAGGTAGATCATCCCGCTGAGCGAGTTGAGCGCCTGCGCCGTGCAGATGTTGTGGGTCGCCTTCTCGCGGCGGATGTGCTGCTCGCGGGTCTGCAGCGCGAGGACGAAGCCGCGGCGGCCATCGACGTCGACGGTCTCGCCGGCGATCCGGCCCGGCATCCGGCGGATCTGCTCCTCGGTCGCGCAGAAGAAGCCGAACGACGGCCCGCCGTAGTCGAGGCGGTTGCCGAGTGGCTGTCCCTCCCCGACGGCGATGTCGACGCCGCACTCGCCCGGCGTCCGCAGGATGCCGAGCGCGATCGGGTCGCAGGCACAGACCAGCAGGGC
>Ga0180121_10000909_pt1 | contig 12536 bp, 12 predicted proteins | sample AntDrymUQ5402106_2_FD_129676 | JGI IMG/M metagenome (GOLD analysis project Ga0180121, IMG submission 129676) | Polar desert sand microbial communities from Dry Valleys, Antarctica - metaG UQ540 (21.06) (version 2) (version 2) | ecosystem: Environmental > Terrestrial > Soil > Desert | place...
GGCAATTCCAGCTTCGTCGCCTCGGACCCAAACGCATGCGTGCCTGCCACCGTCACGATCCTCCGAACGACCTGTCTCCACCCCGATCTGGCACAGGTGTGGCACGAACCAGCCGAGGAGCAGGGAACCGGAGCCTGATGAGGCCGTGGGCGTTCGTGGAGCCCGAGAGGGGAGTCGAACCCCTGACCTACGCATTACGAGTGCGTTGCTCTACCAGCTGAGCTACCCGGGCGGACCGGAAACTCTACCCGAGCCCCCCCGGAGGCTCCCACGGACTACGGGTCCAAGGAGGGGAGCTGGGCGAGGAGCGATTGCAGGAGCAGCACCTCGTTCGGGAAGCGCTCGAGCGACAGCGCCGCCGCCTCGATGCGATGGATGCCCTCCACCACCTGCGCCGGGTGCCGGGCCTCGATCAGGGCATCCCGGTACGCGCCGGCGAAGGTGGCCAGCGCGAAGCGCAGCTCGGCCGTGCGGTGGCGCCGGACCTCGCGCTTGTGGCGGTCCTGGATGTCCCGCTTGCCACTCCCCCGCTGCCCGTAGCGCTCGATGCGCTCCTCCAGCTCGGCCGCCTCCTGCTCGTGGCGGGCGTCGATGACGTCCTGGGCGTCATCGATGAGGGCCTTCACCTCAGCCGCCAGCTCGGCGGCACGGGCGCCGCTGCCGTTGAGCCGGCCGGGCATGGCCCGTAGTGCCTCAGCCCGCACTGCGAAGCGGGCGTCGGTGGCGAGGAGGCGCGCCCGATCGAGGTCCCCGGCGGCTGCCGCGGCCACGGTGGCAGCCTGAGCGCGATCGACCCCCTCGCCAATGAGGCGTTCGATGATGGCGACGAGCGGCACCGGGCCGAGCTCGATGCGCACCGAGCGCGAGGCGATCGTCACGAGCTCGGGCGGCACGTCTTCCGTGAGGATGAGGAACACAGTCGACGGCGGCGGCTCCTCGACGTACTTGAGAAGCATCCCGGCGGCATCGCCGATCAGGTGGAAGTCCTCGAGCATCAGCACCTTGCGCGAGCCCTCGACCGGGCTGAGCACCGCTTGCTTCACGATGTCGCGCGCCACCCCCGTGCTGATGCCCCCGGTCGCCAGCGTCGGCTCCACCACGTGCAGGTCGGGGTGCGCCTCGGCCAGGGCGAGGCGCACGTGGCGCTCGGCCTCCTCGCCATCTGACCCGGTCGACAGCAGGAGCGCCGCAAAAGCGCGGGCGGCGGCGCGCTTGCCCGACCCGGCCGGGCCCAAGAGGAGGTAGGAGTGGACCGGGTGGTCCGCCGCCGCCGTGAGCTGCGCTACGGCATGCTCCTGTCCCACGACGTCACGCCACACCTCGGTGAGGGCAGACGTGGTCATCGGGACATCATCGCGCCTCGGACGCGCCGAGACGCCCGGGGTAGGATTCGTGCCGTGGCCACCCGGAGCTCAGTTGCGGGGTCGGTCGGTGCCGATGGGTCCGAGACGCCGCGGTACCTGCTCGACGAGACATCTGTATGCCTCGGCGAGCTCGACCGCCTGGAGTGGACCGACGTGATGACGGTCGAGCTCGACGGCCTCCATGTCGGCGTCCGATCCAGCTCCCCCGAGCTCCAAGATCTGCTCGGCGAGGCCATGGCCGCGCACGTGGTCGACGACGACCGAACACCTCCGAACTACTCGTTGTTGCTCGGCAACGGACATCGCTCACGAGCGAAGGGCTTCCACTTCCTCTACCGCAGCTCGAACGTCCACCTCCGCACACGAGACCCCCGTCGAGTCGTCACGGGCCTGGTCAGCCACCTGTCGAGCCTGCGCACCTCCCGGTTCGACGGTCTCGTCGCGCTCCACGGCTGCGGCCTCGTGGGGACCACAGGCGCAGCGGTGGCGCCGCTCTCGTTGCGGCCGCTGCGATCGCAGATCGAACGGCGCCTCAACCTTCGGGGCGTCCGGTTCGTGGACCTCCCGTGGGTCTTCCTCGATCCGGGCCGCATGGAGATGGTGGTGCCAGAGCCGACGATCACGGTCGAGGCATCCGTGCTCGACAGGATCGACGAGCTGGCGCCTTCCCGTCGGGCCGATCCTCCGGTGCCCCCGGGCCGGTACCCCCTCACGAGCTGGATCTTCTTCGGGCAGGCCGAACGGCCGTTGTCGCGAGGGCAGGCCCTGGCCGCGGCGGCGCACGACGCCTTCACCGGCGACCCGACGTCCCACCAGGCGACCATCGACGCACTCGCTGACGTCATGCGACGCATCAAGCCGGTGACGCTGGATTGGTCGGAGCCGGTGAAGCTGGTCGACCCACTCGTGGAGCTGGTGTGAGGGATGGCTGACCAGCTGGAGATCGACGGCGACTTCGTTCCCCGACCCCGGGGCGATGTGTCCTTCGCCGAGATCGACGGCGAGACGGTGGTCACCGCGCCCGTCGACGACCAGCAGTTCAACAACTTCGACGCGCACTGGCTCGATGGCACCGCGTCGGTGGTGTGGAAGGCACTCGACGGTTCGTCGTCGGTCGACCAGGTCGCCGACCTCCTGAGCGCGGCGTTCGACGCCGACTCGGAGGTCGTGCGGGCGGACGTGCTGCAGCTCACCCGGACGCTGGCGAAGGCCGGCCTGTTCGAGGGGATACCGGCCGAGCGCCCCACGCCGTTCACCACGCAGCCGTCCGGTGTGCCGGTGGGTACCGAGCTGCCCTTCTTCCGGCTCTTCGACCTCGATGGGCGCGAGCACACGGCCAACGATCTCCGCGGGATCCGCAGCCTGGTCGTGCACTGGAGTCCGACGTGCGGTTTCTGCACCCGCGTGGCGGCGGACCTCGCACAGCTGGAGCCGCTCTTGCGAACGAAGGGGGTGCAGCTCCTCCTGCTGGCGCATGGCGACGCCGAGCGCAACCAGCAGGTTCGCGACGACGCCGGGCTGAGGTGCCCGATCCTGCTCCTCGGCGAGTTTCTCCCGTTCGAGGGTCTCGGCACCCCGTCGGCGTACGTGGTGGACCAGGCCGGATGCTCTGAGGATGCGCTCATCGTCGGGGCAGACCAGCTCATGGCGGTGGCGCACTACCTCGCCGAGGATGATGACCCCGGCTGACGCAAGCGCCGGGTCGACGCCATCACATCGCCGGGTCCGCCACGCAGACGGGCTCTTCGTGCGCCGGACGCGTGGCGCCTTGCTGGTGCTCGGCCGAGGTGAAGACCCACTGGTGCTGCGCGACATCTCGATCGACCTCTGGGATGCCCTCGATGAGGGGCGGTCGGTGGCCGACGTCGCGGACCTGGCGAGCGAGGGCATGGGCGTGACCTCGGAGCGGGCCATCGAAGACCTGGTCCCGTTCGTGGAGCGACTTCTCGCCGAGGGGCTTCTCGAGGACTGCACGTCCCTCACCTGATCGACCATGGTCACCCCGCTGGACGACCACCTCACCGTCGTGGCCGCGCAGGGCCTCCCTGGCGCTCGCCCGCTGGATGCAACCGAACCGCTCGCCGAGTCCGAGTTCGGAGCGCTGCTGCGGGCCGCCGGCGGCGAGCGCATCGCTGGACATCTCGTCGCCGCGATCGACTCGGGCACGGTGCCCGCCACCGATGGCCAGCGCGCACGCGCCCAGGACCGCCACGAGGCGGCGATGGCCGTCGACCTCCACCTCGAGCGCGTGCTCGTCGCGATGAGCGGTCGTCTTGGCCGAGATGGGATCGAGCACCGGGCACTGAAGGGGCCTGTGCTCGCCCGCACGGCCTACCCGGACCCGGCGCTTCGCTCCTTCGGTGATGTCGACCTGCTCGTCGAGGGTGCGCGCTTCGATGACGCGGTGGCCGTGGCAGCGACCACCAGTGGTGACGTCCGTTACGGCGAGCCGCGTCCGGGGTTCCGATCCCGGTTCGGCAAGGGCGTGTGCGTGGTACAGCCGGACGGCTGGGAGGTCGACCTGCACCGGGTGTTCACGTCGGGCCCCTTCGGCCTCGCGATGCGTGCCGAGGATGTGCTCGGCGACGCGGCGACGGTGACCGTAGGCGGGGTGGCGGTCCCCGCGCTCGGTCCTACCTCCCGCTTCCTCCACGCCTGCTACCACGCCGCCCTCGGAAGCCGACGACCCCGCAGATCGGCCTTGCGCGACATCGCCCAGATCCTCCATGCCGATCCGCCAGACCCCGGGGCGGCCGTCGACGTAGCCACGCGATGGCGGGGGCGGGCCGTGCTCCAACGTGCGCTGTGGTTGACACAGGACGGGCTGGCAGCCCCAATCGACGGGAGCCTGGTCGAATGGGCCGCGTCCTACCGGCCGGACCGCTTCGAGCGCCTCGCCCTCGCCGCCTACACATCGGAGCGGGCGTCCTACGCCGTGCAAGCCGCAACAGGCATCTGGGCGCTCGACAGCTGGCGGGACCAGGCGGCCTACTCCGGGGCTCTCCTCCTACCGTCGCGGGAGTACCTCAGCGAACGAGAGGGTTCCTACCTCCGACGGTGGCGGCGGGCCGTCAGGCTCGGCGGTCGCTGGGGTCCGTCGTCGTGAGCGCGACGTTCACCTGCCTCGGCCACGACTTCTCCGTCAGCGCATCCGATCCCGTCATGCAGTCCCTGGTCGAGCGTCTGTTCGCCCCCTTCGCGAGCTCTGCCGAGCCCGCGGTCCACTACACCGTCGTGGAGTGGGACGCCTTAGAACCGCCGGCGTTTGCGGTGTACGTCGACGCCCAGCGCACTCGGACGACGGATGACCCCACGATCGCACTCGCCCACCTCATCTGGGAGGTGAACCGCAACGCGATCGCGGGCTCTGCGACCAACCTGCTGCTGCACGCCGCGGCCGCCGAGCGAGGAGGTCGCGCGGTCCTGCTCCCGGCCCCCTCGGGCTGGGGCAAGTCGACCACGGTCGCGGGACTGGTGGCCAGGGGCTTCGGCTACCTGACCGACGACGTATCGGTGCTGGATGCCAGCGGAGTGGTGCAGCCGTACCCGAAGCCGATCGCCCTGGCCCGTCGGTTGCGACGTCTCTTCCCCGATCTGGAGATGCTCCCGAAAGCTGCGGACCGCTACCTCGGGGAGGAGGGGTTCGTCACGCCCGAGGATCTCGGCGGACAGGTCGGCCAGCCCAGCGTCATCGGCCTCGTGGTCATCCCGCGCTACTCGGCCGATGCCGCGAACCGACTCGTGGAGCTCCCTCGTTCCGAGTGTCTCAGGCTGCTGGTGGAGCAGTCCTTCAACATCGCCTCCCTCGGGACGACCGCCCTGCCGACGCTGTCACGCTGCCTCGAAGGATGCGGCTGTTACCGCCTCGAGTACCGGGACCTCCCCGTCGCCGTGGAGCTGGTCGCATCAGCGCTCCACAAGGGCGCTCCGGACGTCGCGGGGTGACGGACCCGCCGCCGTCGATCTTCACTTATCGTAGTCACTCAACCGCGTTGGGTAGGGAACCGTGCTAGAACCTCCTAGAGCGACTCAACAGGGGGCCAGGATGGACGAGCTACACGACCAACCGGACGACCGTGACAGCGGCGAGCTCGGGCGGCGCGATGCGCTGAAGAAGCTCGGCGCCGGTGCTGGCGTCGCGTGGACGGCCCCCGTCGCAATGAGCTTCTTCAGCCAGGCAGCCGCCGGCACCCCGCCGCCGACCACCACCAGCAGCACCTCCACCTCGCTGCCACCGGAGATCCCGGAGTGCCGCGGCGCCACGTGTGAGACGTTCGTGCCGTGCAGCTCGTCCAACGCCGACTGCGTGTGCGTGGACGTCCCCCCCCGCATCGGCGCCGTAGGCGGGTTCTGCATCCCGGGCTCCACCCAGTGCGCCAGCCTCACCGCCTGCGGTCCAGGCGACAGCTGCGCTCCGGGGTTCGTCTGTGCAAAGAACACCTGCTGCCAAGACGATGTATGTGTGCCGGTCAGCCTCGTGGAGTACTGCCCACCCGACGATGGCAATCGCCGGCGCAGCTCCGGCGAGCGGGTCTTGACCGGCGCCGGAACCCTCGGCGGCTGACATCAGGCAGTCGCAGCGGAGTGACAGCTGCGTGACGACCCCGAACCGCCGGTTCGGGGTCGTCAGGTGAGATCTGGGAAGCGGATGGTGATGATCTCCCAGACGTCGGCCGCCACCGCATCCTCGTCGCGGAAGCCGTCGACGATCGCCCAGCGGTCGGGGTCGGCCATGGCCTGCACCAGGAAGCCGTCGTGCACCCGGGCGTGGAAGGCATCGCCCGCCGACTCCACGCGGTCCCGGGCCCGGACCAGCCGGAGCCCGGCGTCACGCGGGGACACCTCGAGCAGGACGATGAGGTCGGGCCAGAGCCCGTCGGTGGCCCAGCGGGAGAGCTGCTCCACCTCGGCCGCCGGGAGCTGGCGGCCATGGGCCTGGTAGGCGATGGACGACCCGGCGAAGCGATCGGTGACCACGGTGCGGCCCGTCTCAAGGGCGGGTCGGATGACCTCGACGACGTGCTGGGCACGGTCGGCCGCCATCAGCAGCGCCTCGGCCCGGTCGGTGATCTCGAGATCGGGCGAGTCGAGCACGAGGCGGCGCACCGCGGCACCGAGGGTCGTGTCGCCCGGCTCGAAGGTGAACAGCGCCTGGTTTCCGAGGCGGTCGGCCAGCCGGCGGGCCTGGGTGGACTTGCCGCTGCCCTCCCCGCCCTCGAAGGCGATGAAGTGCCCGGTCACCCGTCACCGTCCTGCGGGTCGGCCGGCGGCTCCGGCTCCTCGCCGCGACCGCGGCTGCGCTTCGCCTCGGCGAAGGGCGCCGTCACCCCCGTGACGATCTCCGCGCCCTCTTGGAGGAGGAGCTCGTCGAGGTGACTGGCCGTCCGGGCGGAGGGGTGGTCACCACCGTCATCGACCTCGGGCTGACCCGCCCGTAGGGACAGCACCGCAAGCACACCGGCGCCCACGATGATCAGCCCAGCCAGCCACAACGTGAGGCGCACCCCGGGGATGGCGATGTCGAGCCCCACCACCGAGATGTGGCCGTCGAAGAACCGGCGGCTGAGGCGCTCCAGCAGGTCGGACAGGAGCGGTCCCACGGCGAAGGCGAGCAGCACGCAGAACCGCACCAACGTGTAGAGGGCGGAGAAGATGCGGCCGCGCAGCTCGTCGTCCACGCTCTCGTGGAGGAGCGTGAAGCCCAGCACGTAGACCGAGCCGGCGCACACGCCGAGGATCGCCACGAACAGCGCGGCGAACTCGAGGGCTGACATCGACGCCGCCACCAGCAGCGACAGCCCGGCCACCACCACCGAGCCGGCGAACACCCGCGCCTTGGGGATGTGGCGCTGGAACACCGATAGCACGACGACGCCCACCGCCACGCCGCTGCCCAAGGCGAAGATGAAGATGCCGAAGCCTGCAGTGCCGGCGTCGAGCACGCGGTCGGAGAACACCGGCCCGAGCGGCACGAGCATGCCGCCGCCGATGAGGCCGGTGGCCAGGCCCACGTTCACCGCCCGCACCACCGGGTTGATGAAGATGAACGACCAGCCCTCCTTGAGCTCGCGGAAGGCCCGGCCGAAGTCGATGCGGCGTCCGCTGGTGGCGATCGGCCGACGCTCGATCCTGGGAAGGGCCAGCCGGGAGATCATGAAGGCAGATAGCAGGAAGGTGCCGGCGTCCACGTAGAAGGCGACTCCCTCCTGGTTGGTGCGGAGACCGTCCAGGGCATCGATCTGGCCGATGCCGTCGCTCACCTTGGCCAGCAGCGAGAACAGGCCTGCCGCGATGGGCAAGGTGCCGTAGGCGGCCACCAGCGACAGCGAGTTGGCCGTGGTGAGGTGGTCGGGCGGCACCAGGTTCGGCACCGACGCCTCCTTGGCCGGAGTCCAGAGGAGCGTGAAGCACTCGAGCACCAGCGAGGCGAAGACGAGCCCGTAGACGGTGTCCACGAAGGGAAGCGTCACGAGCACGGCAGCCCGGCCGACGTCGCAGGTGACCATCACGCGCTTGCGGTCGAAGCGGTCTGCGATGACCCCCGACGCCGGGCCGAGGAAGAACCCAGGGACGATGCGAGCCGACATCACGACGCCGATGGCGGCCTCGGGCGATCCTCCGCCGATGTTCGCGGCCAGAGCGGCGATGGCGAGGAATCCGAGCCAGTCGCCGGTGGCCGATGCCACCTGGGTGAGCCAGAGGCGGAAGAACTGCGTCGAGCCGAACATGCGCACGTGGAAGCCGGGCTTGTCGCCCTGGCCCACCACGGGGCCTGCTTCGGTAGGCGCATCAGCGGCAAGGTCAGGGGTCCCCGGCAGCGGCACCTGGCGCTGATCTGCCATCGGGTCCACGTTACGGGGCACCCGACGGGCTGCTTGCGATCACTCCTCCGCGGCCGTGCTCGGCGGGGCGGCTCTCCTGGTCGGCACCTTGTTGGTCGGCACCTTCTTCTTGGTCCCCTTGGCCGCCTTCTTGGGGGGCGACTTCTTGGCCCCCTTACGAGCCTTCTTGGCCGGGCCCGCGTCTCGCCGCATCTGGAGCAGCTCGGCGGCCCGCTCGATGGTGACGTTCTCCACCGTGTCGCCCTGGCGCAGGCTGGCGTTCGTCTCGCCATCCGTCACGTACGGGCCGAAGCGACCGTCCTTCACCACCACCGGCTTCTCCGACACGGGGTCGTTGCCGAGCTCCTTGAGCGGCGGTGCCGGTGCCGCCTTGCGCCGCCCGAACTTCTTCGGCTCGGCCAGCACCTTCACTGCGTCCTCGAGGCTGATCGTGAGGAGATGCTCCTCCGCGTCGAGGCTACGGGTCTCGTCGCCCCACTTCACGAACGGGCCAAAGCGTCCGTTGGCGGCGATGACCTCCGCCCCGTCTTCTGGGTGTGCGCCGACGATCCGCGGCAGCCGGAGCACCTTCAGCGCATCGTCCAGGGTGAGGGTGGACAGCGACATGGTCTGGAAGAGCGACGACATCTTCGGCTTGGTGTCCGGCGGCAGCGTGTCGGCGTCGCCGAGCTGCACGAAGGGCCCGAAGCGCCCGCTCTTGGCGTAGACGGGCAGGCCGGTCTCGGGATCCTCGCCGAGCGGCTCGCCGCCTTTGGGGGCCGAGAGGATCTCGACAGCTCGGTCAATCGTGAGCTCGTCGAGCGGGAGGTCCTCGGGCAACGACGCGGTGTCCTCGCCGCGGCGCAGGAAGGGCCCGTAGCGGCCATTGCGCACCACGATGGGTTCGCCGTCCTCGTCCACCCCCAAGGGGATGCTGTTGATGGCTTCGGCGTTGGCCTCCTCGAGGGCCTTGTCCTTGAGGCCCTTCACGCCGGGCGTGCCGTTCCCGAACCAGAACTGGTGGAGCCATGGCACCCGCTGCTGGCGGCCGCCGGCGATCTCGTCGAGGTCGTCCTCCATGCGGGCAGTGAACTCGTAGTCGACGAGGTGGCTGAAGTGCTCCTCGAGCAGGGCCACGACCGCAAAGGCGTCGGTGGTGGCCACGAGGGCCTGCCCCTTCTTCCACACGTAGCCGCGGTCCTGGATCGTCTGCATGGTCGAGGCGTAGGTGGACGGGCGGCCGATCCCCTTCTCCTCCAGCGTCTTCACGAGGGTGGCCTCGGTGTAGCGGGCGGGCGGCTGGGTGGTGTGGCCGTCGGCGGCGACGACCGGGTTCGGGAGAGCCTGGCCGTCGGTGAGGTTGGGCAGCTTGGCGCTGTCGTCGCCCGACTCGTCGGCGTCGTCGTCGCCGCCGTAGCCGTAGACGGCTTGCCAGCCCGGGAAGGTGATGGTGCGACCCGACGCCGTCCACTCGGTGGCTACCTCGTCGGTGGTGATGGCGGCGATGTGGATGGTGACGGTGTTGCCGCGCGCGTCCGGCATCTGGCTGGCCAGGGTTCGCTGCCAGATCAGCTCGTAGAGGCGGAGCTGGTCGCCCCGCAGCTCGGCGCGCAGCTGGTCGGGGCTGCGCCATGAGTCGCCCGCCGGGCGGATCGCCTCGTGGGCCTCCTGGGCGTTCTTCGACTTCTTGGCATACGTGCGGGGCCTGTCGGTGAGGTACTCCCGGCCGAACTGGCGCTCGATCACCTGGCGGGCGGCCCGGATGGCCGTGTCCGACAGCGTGGTGCTGTCGGTCCGCATGTAGGTGATGTAGCCGTCCTCGTAGAGGCCCTGGGCGATGCTCATGACCTGGCGGCTGCTCATGCGCAGCCGGGAGCCGCCCACCTGCTGGAGGGTGGAGGTGATGAACGGGGGCTTGGGGCGGGACGTGTAGGGCTTGGTCTCGACGCCGGTGACGGTGAATTGTTGGTCAGCCAGACCGTCCTTGAGCCGCTGCGCCGCAACCTCGTCGAGCACGGCGACGTCGTTGCGTCGGGTCTGGCCGAGCGAGTCGAAGTCGCGGCTACCGGCGACGCGATGACCATCGATCGTGGCCAGCGAGGCCGTGAAGGCGGGATCGGTGGGGACCGTCGCGCTGAGGTCCCAGTAGCTGGCGGCCACGAAGGCCATTCGCTCGCGCTCCCGCTCCACCACGAGGCGGACGCTCGGCGACTGCACCCGGCCGGCAGAGAGGCCCTGGCGGATCTTGCGCCAGCACACCTCGGAGACGGGGTAGCCGTAGAGACGGTCGACGATGCGGCGGCTCTCCTGGGCGTCGACGAGGCCGTAGTCGACGTCGCGCGAGTCCTCGATGGCGTGCTCGATGGCGCTGCGGGTGATCTCATGGAACACCATCCGCTTCACCGGAACCGTCGGCTTCAGCACCTCGAGCAGGTGCCAGGAGATGGCCTCGCCCTCCCGGTCCTCATCCGTCGCGAGGTAGAGCTGGTCGGCCTCCTTGAGCGCCTTCTTCAGCTTGGCGATGGTGTCCCTCTTGCTGGCGTGCACCTCGTACTCGACCGCGAAGTCGTGGTCGACGTCGACGTTGAGGCCCTTGGCCGGCAGGTCCCGGATGTGGCCCATGGAGGCGAGCACGGTGAACTCACCGCCCAGGAAGCCCTCGATGGTGCGGGCTTTGGCGGGGGACTCCACGATCACGAGCGGCTTGGCCACGGCGCAACACTTGCTCCGACGAGGTGTCCGTTGTCAAACGCTTCCTCCGGTCCCCTACGGGGAGATTTTCTCCGGGGACACCCTCTTGACGCCCACGTATGTTGAGCGATATATATATGTTGTGAGCAACACACGCACCTCCTCACCGGCGGTCACGCGCGATCTCTCCGACGTCGTTGCCGCGCTCGACGCCGCCGCTGACCGGCACGGCGTACGGCCCCACCTCGCCGTGGCGGTGGCCGACCTCGACCACTTCGCCGAGGTGAACGACACCCACGGCTTCGAGGCCGGTGACCGGGTGCTCGTGACCTTCGAGCGCACCCTCGCCGGGAGCCTCCCGGGCGACGCCGTCATCGCTCGCATCGGTGGCGACGAGTACATGATCGCGCTTCCGGGAGCATCAGCCGAGAGTGCGCTCATCCAGCTCGAGGAGGTGCGCACCCACTACGCCGCCCACGGTGTGGACGGCGTCGACACACCGGTGGACGCTTCCTTCGGCATCGCCGCCCGACCGCCCCACGCCGACGACACCGCGGACGTCGTTCGCTGCGCCGCGGAGGCCCTCATGCGGGCCAAGCGGGAGGGCTCGGGCCGCAGTGTCATCTACGTCGAGGAGAAGATGACGATGAAGAGCAACTACTACTCCCGCGCCATGCTCGACCGGCTGAGCAAGCTGTCCGGCGCCACGAGTCGCACCGAGGCCAGCCTCCTGCGCGAGGCGCTCGACGACCTCCTGGTCAAGCACCGCGACAAGCTCTGAGGAGGCGGAAGAGGCATGCCCTCGCCGGGTTGGTGAGACCATGGACCTCTCCGACGCCCTCGCCCGCCTCCGCCAGCACCGAGGCGGGGTGCTGGCCACCCAGAAGGCCAACGGTCGGCCACAGCTCTCCAACATCGTGTACGCCGTCGGCGACGACGACGTGGTGCGGATCTCGATCACGGCCGACCGTGCCAAGTACAGGAACCTGCTGCGCACCCCGGTGGCGTCGCTCCATGTGAGCCGGGCGGACTTCTGGGCCTACGTCGTGCTGGAGGCCGACGCCGAGCTCAGCCCGGTCGCCGCCGCGCCCGGCGACGCTACGGTCGACGAGCTCGTGGCCCTCTACGGCACCCTCCAAGGGGAGCACGACAACTGGGACGAGTACCGCCGAGCCATGGTCGACGACAAGCGCCTCGTCCTTCGCCTACGAGCAGCTCACGCCTACGGCATGTGGCCCGACAGCGCAAGTTCGGACGGGTGAGGGGCTACAGGGTCTGGAGGAGGATGGCGTCGCCTTGGCCGCCGCCACCGCACAGGGCGGCGGCGCCGAGGCCGCCACCGCGGCGAGCCAGCTCGTTCAGGAGCGTGAGGGCGACGCGGGTTCCGGACATGCCGACCGGGTGGCCGAGGGCGATGGCGCCACCGTTGACGTTGACGATGTCATCGCCGATGCCCAGGTCGTCCATCGAGGCCAGGCCTACGGCGGCGAAGGCCTCGTTGAGCTCGAACAGCGAGACGTCGCCGACCTGCTTGCCGGCCCGGTCGAGCGCCTGCTTGATCGCACGCGACGGCTGGGTGAGCAGCGACGGGTCGGGGCCGGCGACCCGGCCGTAGCCGACGATCTGGCCGAGCGGCGTCTTGCCGAGCTTCTCGGCCGCC
>Ga0180121_10000910_pt1 | contig 12524 bp, 14 predicted proteins | sample AntDrymUQ5402106_2_FD_129676 | JGI IMG/M metagenome (GOLD analysis project Ga0180121, IMG submission 129676) | Polar desert sand microbial communities from Dry Valleys, Antarctica - metaG UQ540 (21.06) (version 2) (version 2) | ecosystem: Environmental > Terrestrial > Soil > Desert | place...
GCGCCACGGCGTCGGAAGGAGGTCCACGAACGCCTGCACGTAAGCCGCTTCACGGTCGTGCGTTGGGCCGATTCCCTGGGGATAGAGGATGACTGTCGCGAGGCCGGTGATGATCCATGGCCACGGCCGAATCGCGTAGTGAGCGACCTGGAAGAACAATGTCGCAAGAACTCCGTCGCGCTCGGTCTTCGCCGAGAAAATGCGCTGCGCAACGTAGCCCCCGCCGCCCGGCTCGGCGCCCGGATACCACGCCGCCCACCACTGGACCGAGAGGAACACGGCGAGCGCCAGGAGCGGCATCCATGTATATGCCTCGATTCCGTTGGGTGTCATGCGCACGGGCAGAATGGAGATCGCGGCATCGGAGCTTCCGAAGTGTGTCGCCAGCCCGGCTTTCAGCTTGTCCATTCCGCCTACCGCGCGCACCGAGTAGACGGCGAGAATGATCACCGCCGACATCTTGATCACGAACTGGATCAGGTCGGTCCAGAGCACGGCCCACATTCCCGCGCCTGCGGAGTATGCGACCGTGATGATGAAGCAGATCCCGACGGCGAGAATCTCTCCCGAAACATTCAGGCCGAGCAGGTTCACGTCCTTCAGCCCGAGCGAGATGGTGAGAATCTTGATCATCGCCCTCGTTACCCAGCCGAGGATGATCAGGTTGATTGGAATGGCGAGATAGAGCGCCCTGAATCCCCGCAGAAACGCCGCCGGCGGCCCGCTGTACCGGATCTCGGCGAACTCGACGTCGGTCATGACGTTGGCGCGCCGCCAGAGGCGGGCGAAAAAGAACACGGTGAGCATTCCGCTCATCAGCATGTTCCACCAGAGCCAGTTGCCGGCGACACCGTGAGCGGCGACGAGGCCGGTGACGACGAGCGGAGTGTCGGCGGCGAAGGTCGTCGCGACCATCGAGGCGCCGGCCAGCCACCAGCTTACTTTTCTTCCAGAAAGAAAATACTCGTTGAGGCTCTCACCACCCTTCTTCGTGAAGAGAAGCCCAATGCCGAAGGAGATGGCGAAGTACGCTACGACAATTGCCCAATCGATCGCGGTCAGCGTCATGGCGGAATCGGTTTGAAGGTGGCCAGGCAATACGTTTGCGAAGGTACACCAGCGACGGCGGGCGTAAGGGAACGCCAGTGAGTATCATATGGTAGCACCGCTACGACAACTTACCGGAAGAAACCTGATGATGCGATACTACGTCCTGCTCGCCGCCCTGATCCCTGTCTGCGGTGCGTGCGTCGTGACACATAAGCAGGACGACCCCACCCGGGAGCTGGCAGAGGCCCGGGTCCGGCCTGGCATCAGTGTCCTGGTAAGAGACAGCATTCACCTCATCCGCAACAAAAGAATCGGCCTGCTCACCAACCAGACCGGGATCGACGAGAGGCGGGTCTCCGACATCGACGTTCTTCTCTCCCCAAGAGTGCGCGCCGAGGGCGTCAAGCTCGTGCAGATCTTTGCCCCCGAGCATGGACTTCGCGGCACCGAGGACAGGGAGAATCTCGCCAGTGGCGTGGACGCGAAAAGCGGCCTGCCGGTGTTTTCGCTTTACGGGCGCCAGACGATTGCGCCTCCGGACAGCATCCTGCGCAACCTCGACGCCCTCGTGTTCGACCTGCAGGACATCGGCACGCGCACCTGGACGTATGTCGGCGCGATGATCTACTCGATGCGCGCGTCAGCGCGGGTGAAAAAGCCGTTCATCGTGCTCGACCGGCCCAACCCGATCACCGGATACGTCGTCGAGGGACCCGTTCTCGACAGCGCCCACTCCAACTCCGACGATCCAACCCCGGCCAAGGCCGGCCAGGCTTTCGCGCTCTACCCCATGCCGCTCCGTCACGGAATGACGATGGGTGAGCTGGCGCTGTTTTACAACGACGTGCTCAAGATCAACGCCGACCTGCACGTTGTGCCGGTGCAGAATTGGCGCCGCGATGTGTGGTTCGATCTCACCGGGCTGCCGTGGGTGAAGCCCTCGCCCAATCTGCCGACGCTCCAGAGCGCAATGCTGTACCCCGCGATCGTACCCTTCGAGGCGACGAACATGTCGGTCGGACGGGGGACGCCCGATGCCTTCCAGCACGTGGGCGCGCCCTGGCTCGACGCCGTGAAAACGGTGGCGCTGCTCAAGGAGCGGGAGATTCCCGGAGTGCGCTTCACCGCTGAGCAGTTCCGACCGGTCAACGCCACGGATCAGAAGTATTCGGGCCAGCTCATTCCGGGGATCAAGGTCACCGTCACCAACCGCAGTGCCCTTCAGGCAGCCCGGGTTGGTGCGACGCTGCTCTGGGCGATCAACAAGACAGCCGGCGACAAGCTTACAATTAAGGAGCGAAACTTCGACATGCTGTTCGGCTCGCCGTCGGTCAGGCGTGCGCTCCTGCGCGGAGAAGATCCCGACACGCTGATAGATCGGGAATTCCGCGCGGCTTACAATTTTCGCGAATCAACGAGGCGGTATCTCATTTACAAGTAGCGCCGTGTCTGGCACGCACGAGCCGAGGCGGGAGATCGATGCTGTATCGGTCGCTGTCGCCCCGCGCGCGGATCGTTCGCTTGCCGAAACGATCCTCGATCCCGAGCGTCTTGCTGCGCTCAGGGCGACTGGGTTGCTCGACAGCGAGGTCGAGGAGGTATTCGACCGGCTGACGCGGCTCGCCGTCAAGCTGCTCGGCGTTCCGGCGGCATTCATCTCGCTCGTGGATGAGAATCGTGATTTCTACAAGAGCGCATGCGGCTTCGGCGAGCCGCTCGAGTCCGCGCGGGAGATGACCGGACGGACGTTCTGCCACTACGCGATTCAGTCCGAGGAGCCACTCGTCATCGACGACACCGAGGGCGACCCCGCGTACCGCGCAGTCCCCACCGCCATGTCGCTGGGGGTCGGCGCTTACGTCGGCGTGCCGCTCGTCATCGATGGGAATAAGGCGCTGGGCTCTTTTTGCGCGATCGACATGAAGCCCCGGCAGTGGACGCCACGCGAGGTCGAAGTGTTGACCGAGCTGGCGGCGTCGGCGAAGCGAGAGATCGAGCTCAGGCTCGCCACCCAGGCGGAGCGAAGCGCACGCATCGAAGCGGAGAAGGCGCGACGCACGGCGGAGGAGGCCAACGCGTCCAAGAGCACGTTCCTCGCGATGATGTCGCACGAGCTTCGCACGCCCCTCAACGCGATCGGCGGTTATGCCGATCTCATCGACTTTGGAATCCACGGCCCCGTGACACCGGCGCAGTCCGACGCACTCGGCAGGATCAAGCGGAGCTCGAAGCACCTCCTTGGCCTGATCAATAACGTGCTCAACTTTTCCAAGGTCGAGGCCGGCCAGATCAGCTACACGATCGAGACGGTCGCCGTCGGGCCGCTAGTACGCGATACGGAGGCGATGATAAAGCCGCAGATGATCGCGAGCGGCCTGCGATACCACAGCGACGGCGGTGACGACGTGTTGGCGGTCCGCGCCGACCCGGAAAAGCTGCGGCAGATCGTTCTTAATCTTCTCACTAACTCGCTCAAGTTCACGGAAAGCGGCGGAGAGATAACCGTCGAATGGGGCGAAACCGGCCCGACGGAGCGGTCGTTCGAGCCGATGGTGTACTTGCGCGTGAGGGATACTGGCGCCGGAATCGAACACTCGAAGCTGCAGTCGATCTTCGAGCCATTCGTTCAGGTGGACGAGGGGCTGCGGCGCACCAATGATGGTGTCGGCCTCGGACTCGCAATCAGTCGTCTGCTCGCGCGCGAGATGAGTGGTGAGCTTGTGGCAGAGAGCGAGCTTGGGCGCGGCAGCACCTTTACGCTCACGCTGCCGCGCGCCTGACGCGTTCCCCTACGCGCATGTGTCTTGCAACGCCCGGGAGGGCGGTCATCCTACAGTTCCGGAGAACAGTCATGCAGAAACTATTGATCTCGCTTTCGATGCTCGCATTCACCGCTTGCGCGGGTATGGGCGGACGTCAGGTCGAGGTGAGGACGGGCCCCCAGCCGACCGCGGATGCGGCAATTCACCTTACGAACAACCTGAGCCAGGCAGTGAACGTCTACGTAGTGAGCGGCGGCAACGACATTTTTCTCAAGCAGGTGGGCTCGAACACCGCCGAGCACATTCCAGTGCAGGGAATCGCTGCTGGCGCGACTGTACTGTTGCGCGCCCGAACGGTCGATGGGAGGAGCACGTATACCAAGGACAACGTCATGCTCTCGAGCATGTTCGAGTGGCGACTGCCCTGAATACAGACGTTTCGCCGCCGCTGCTCGGCTGGCGATAGCTCGTTGGAGCGCTTAGTTTTACGGGTCGTCGTGTCTCAACACGACGGCCCGTTTTGCTTGCCGACGACGCGTCCCGAAGACTCGTCGGCTGGCGCACGTTTCAACGCCGGCCCAAGGTGAATGTCCGCTCCCACTGATTACGTAAAAAATCTGGCGCTACGCGTAATCGATCCCCTCGTGGAGGTTCTGGCGCGCCATAACGTGAGCCCGAATACGCTCACCACGATTGGCACCGGCTTCACCGTCGTTGCGGGACTTGTGTACGGGCTTGGACACATCATGACGGCCGGCTGGATTCTCGGGCTCACGGCACTGTTCGACGTTCTCGACGGGTCCGTTGCCCGGCGCTCCGGAAAATCCACCGTGTTCGGCGCATTCTACGACTCCAGCCTGGACCGCGTCGCCGATGGCGCGCTGATGGCGGGCCTGACCGTTTTCTACGCGACCAACGCCACTCACCACAACACCTCGATGGTCGTTGTGTGCCTGCTCGGAATCATCGGCACCTTCCTCATTTCCTACACCCGGGCGCGCGCGGAATCGCTCGGCATCAACGCCAAGGTCGGGCTGATGCAGCGTCCCCAGCGGATCTTCCTGCTCTCTGCTCCGCAGGCTCTTTTCGGCCTGTTCTGGGAAGGGTGGGTGCTGATGGCGATCGTCGTGCTCCTCACGGCGACGGCGTGGATCACCGCGGTACAGCGCATCGCATTCGTCTACCGCGCGACACTCCGGATGGAGCCCACCCCCATCCGCATGATCACCGACCCACCTGTCAAAGCGCCGACCCGGATCACATCGCGCCGCGCGCAATCCTAAAACTCGTACGGAGATACATTGGGCAGCTCTTCCTCGCGTGAAGCCCGTAAACCCATAGGCCCCGCGTCGGGCCGTCTCGGCATTCTCACTCCGGGTCTCGGCGCCGTCGCGACGACGTTCATGGCCGGCGTCGAGAGCATCCGCCGCGGCCGCTCCAAGCCGATCGGGTCGCTGACCCAGATGGCGACCATCCGGCTCGGCAAGCGTACCGACAACAGGTCGCCGCTGATCAAGGATTTCGTGCCGCTCGCGTCGCTCGATGATCTGGTTTTCGGCGCGTGGGATCCCATCCCGGACGATGCGCTGACGGCGGCGCGCAAGGCCGGCGTGCTCGAGGAAAAGGACATCGAGGCAGTCGCCGATTTCCTGCGTGAAATCAAGCCCATGCCGGCCGTATTCGACAACCGGTATGTCACGCGCATCAAGGGCTCCAACGTCAAGCAGGGAAAGACGAAGCGCGACCTCGCCGAGCAGCTCCGCCAGGACATCCGGGACTTCAAGGCGCGGCACAAGCTCGACCGGGTCGTGATCGTGTGGTGCGCGTCGACCGAGATCTTCATCAAGCCCGGTCCGCAGCACGCGACGCTCGAGCAGTTCGAGAAGGCGATGGAACGGAACGACGATGCGATCGCGCCGTCAATGCTCTACGCCTACGCGGCGATCATGGAAGGGGTGCCCTTCTGCAACGGCGCGCCCAATCTCTGCGTCGACACTCCGGCGCTGCTGCAGCTCGCCCACGAGCGAGGCGTGCCGATCTCGGGGAAGGACTTCAAGACCGGCCAGACGTGGATGAAGACCGTGATCGCGCCGGGACTCAAGGCGCGCATGCTCGGACTCGCCGGATGGTACTCCACGAACATCCTCGGTAACCGCGACGGCGAGGTTCTCGACGATCCGCAGTCGTTCAAGACCAAGGAAGAGTCGAAGCTCAGCGTGCTGCACACGATACTGCAGCCGGAGCTGTATCCCGACCTGTACAAGGATTTCGCGCACGTGGTGCGTATCAACTACTACCCGCCGCGCGGCGACAACAAGGAAGGCTGGGACAATATCGACATCGTCGGTTGGATGAACTACCCGATGCAGATCAAGATCAACTTCCTCTGCCGGGATTCGATTCTCGCCGCTCCGATCGTCCTCGACCTTGCTCTGTTCTCGGACTTCGCGCAGCGGGCGGGGATGAAGGGAATCCAGGAGTGGCTGTCTTTCTACTACAAGAGCCCGATGGCCGCGCCGGGCCTGCAGCCGGAGCACGATCTCTTCATCCAGCAGACGAAGCTGAAGAACACGCTTCGCCACCTGATGGGCGAAGATCAGATAACGCACCTCGGACTGGAGTATTACGCGTGATCTTCCTCCGTCACACCGCGCTCCTGATGTTGGCGCTCGCGTCGGCTGGCTGCGGCAAGAATCCGAAGGCGCTCGACGTTCGCCTCTGGTCGGACAACTACACTTTCCGCGTCACTGTCGATCCGATGCCGCCGCGCGCCATGGAGCAGACGCCCTACCGCATTGTCGTCCTGGACAAGAAGTCCGGCCAGCCAATTGAGACCGGCGAAGGCCGAATCTTCGCCACCAGCAAGGACGGTGCGAACACGAACGACGGCTTCAAGAAGGAGAAGGAGCTCGGCACTTACTCGGGGCGCCTCTTCTTCGCCACGACGGGTGACTGGGCGATGGCGATCCAGTTCCGCCGCGAAAAGAACCAGCGCATGCCGCTCGAGAGAGTCGACTGGATCCAAGGTGTACGCCCCGAGAGCGAGCCGGGCAGCTAGAAAATGCGGCACTTCTTCAGGACCCAGCTCACGCCTGTCGATGTTCTTCGCATCGCAGATACGTTCTTTCCGACAGTTCCTCTCGAGCGGAACGGCCACACTGCGCGCTCGCGCACCTTCAGCGGAGCGCTCGGCACTCTAAACCTGGCGGTGAGAAAGGAAGGCGGGCACTACACCTTCGTCGAAATCTCCACCGACCAGATGGGTGAGAGCAGGCTTGACCGCAACGCCAAGAAGTTCTTTGTCGAGCTCCACCGCACGGGAGATCCCGCACACCGTATCGAAGCGGCGTACTAGGTGGCGCGCATGGGAAATCCAGCATCGCGGCCGGCGAAGATGCACGGTGACACGCTCACGCCCGTGCGCGCCATGCTTTCGCCCGACGTCAGGCTCGAGCTCTACTACTACATGCGGCTCACGCGCACGCTCGAAGAGCGTCTCGTCAATCTTTACCGGCAGACCAAGGTCGTCGGCGGTCTCTTCCGCTCGCTCGGACAGGAAGCGTGCGCGGTGGGCAGCGCCTTCGCGCTCGACCGCTCGAAGGGAGATATTCTTTCGCCGCTGATCAGGAATCTGGGGTCGATGCTGGTGCAGGGCGCCAAGCCCGCGGAGATCATCCGCCAGTACATGGCGAAGGGCGACTCGCCGACGCGCGGCAGGGAGCTGAACATCCACTACGGCGACCTGGTGCGCGGCTTCGTCGGCCAGATCTCCCATCTCGGCGACATGGTGCCGGTGATGGCAGGCGTGTCTCTCTCCTTCAAGATGCGGAAGCAGGACCGCGTCGCCCTCGTCTACGTCGGCGACGGAGCGACATCAACGGGCGCGTTTCACGAGGGAATCAACTTCGCCGCGGTGCAGCGCTGCCCGCTCGTCGTGGTGGTGGAGAATAACGGGTACGCTTACTCGACGCCGCTGCGGAAGCAGACGGCGGCGAAACAGCTCGTCGACAAGGCGATCGGATACGGCATCGCCGGAGAGCGCGCCGACGGGAACGATGTGCTCGCGGCGTACGAAGTGACGAAACGCGCTGTCGACCGCGCGCGTGCGGGCGGGGGCGTGACGCTCATCGAGCTCGTGACGTACCGGCGGAAGGGCCACGCCGAGCACGACAACCAGTCCTACGTCCCGGCGGGCGAGATCGACAAGTGGGCCGCCGAAAACGATCCGATCGACCGCTATGTGAAGCGCATGCTGACGGAAGGGCTGGTGAAGGAGGACGAGCTGAAGACGATCGATGCCCAGATTGGCGCCGAGATAGACCGCGCGACCGACGAGGCCGAAGCATCGCCGATGCCTGAGCCGGACGACGCGCTGGTGGGAGTGTACGCCGACCCCGCCGTGATTCCGCCGCTCTGGTTCAGGGAGGGAGTGAAGTCGGCCGTCGAGGTGAACGAGCGGCCATCGAGCTGGGGCACGCACGATGTCTGAGATCACCTATCTCGAAGCGATCAGGGAAGCGCTGTTCGAGGAGATGGAGCGCGACGAGAACGTATTCTGCCTCGGTGAGGACATCGGCGCGTACGGCGGTGCGTTCAAGGTCACCGAAGGACTGATGGCGAAGTACGGGGAGGAGCGCGTGATCGACACGCCCATTTCAGAAGCGGCGATCATTGGCGCGGCGGCCGGCGCGGCGCACATGGGAATGCGTCCGGTCTGCGAGATGCAGTTCATCGACTTCATCTCGACCGGCTACGACATGCTCACCAATTACGTCGCGACGGCTCGTTACCGCGCGATGCTGCCGTGTCCGATGGTGGTGCGCGGGCCCAGCGGTGGGTATGTGCGCGGAGGGCCGTTCCACTCGCAGAACCCGGAGGCCGCGTTCCTGCACACGCCTGGTCTCAAGATCGTTTATCCGGCGACCGCGAGCGATGCGAAAGGTCTCATGAAGTCGGCCATCCGCGACGAGGACTGCGTGCTCTACTTCGAGCACAAGTATCTCTACCGCCGCATCAAGGAAGAGATGCCGGCGGGCGACCACACGGTGCCGATCGGGAAGGCGCGCGTGGCGAGAGAGGGGAAGGACATCTCGATCATCACTTACGCGGCTACAGTGTGGAAGGCGCTCGAGGCGGCGGAGCAGGTAGAGAAGGAGGACGGTCTTTCCGTCGAGGTCGTCGACCTGCGCACGCTGCTGCCGATGGATGACGAAGCGATCGTCGCGACGGTGAAGAAGACCAATCGCGTGCTCATCGTGCACGAGGACACGCGGACGGGCGGCGTTGCGGGCGAGATCGCGGCGCGCATCAACGAGACTTGCTTCGAGTGGCTCGACGCGCCGGTCCTGCGCATCACGGCGGCCGATGTGCCGCTGCCCTACTCGCCACCGCTCGAGGACTACGTGCTGCCGCAGACGCTGGACATTGTAACGGGGATCAGGAAGCTGGCCAGCTACTGATGACCTCCGTGCCGCCGCCTGACTCCGGACGCACGGCGCGAAACGTCGGCGTCGGCTGCGTGACTACGGTGGCGGGTTTTTTCAGCGGCGCGATGATCGCAGTGTTCATCGCGAAGTTCGTTGGAAGTGCGCAGGGCTGCCGCCCGCCTGAGGGGCTTCCGGCGTGCAACTGGTGGGTGTATGCTGGTATTGGCGCCGCGCTCGGGGCCGTGTCGCTGCCCTTTCTGGCCCTGACGCGACTGAACCGGATAAGCTCGATCAACGAGGGTAAGGAGACAGAGTGGCACGCGTAGACGTCATCATGCCCCAGATGGGCGAATCGATCGCCGAAGGGACACTGTCGAAGTGGCTCAAGAAGGTGGGCGACGAGATCAAGCGGGACGAGCCCATCTTCGAGATCTCGACCGACAAGGTGGACGCGGAGATTCCGGCGCCCTCCGCGGGAGTGCTCGCGGAGATCATCGTCAAGGAAGGCGAGACGGTGGCGGTGCAGACGGTCGTGGCGCGCATCGAAACCGAGAAGGGTGCGGCGGTGAGTGCTTCGGCGCCCGGGTCCGCGCCGGCTGCCGATGACGGCAAGCCGGCCGCTCCAGCCGCTGACGGCAGCGAGGCCAGCACTAAAGGTGGCTCGCCCGCGACCCCCCAACTGGAAGTTACGCCCGCCAACGAAAGTTCTACCCATCGGCCCGCCGCGCCCGCAATCGCCGCGTCGCACGCGGGGAACGGCAACTCGTTCGAGGACCGGCTGCGTACCAAATCTTCTCCGCTGGTGCGGAAAATCGCCGCCGAGCATGGAGTGAACATCGCGACGCTGTCAGGATCGGGTATCGCGGGCAGAGTGACGAAGCGTGACATCCTCGGCTTCATCGAGTCCGGGGCCGCCGCTCCGACGGCAGGAAGCGGGGCAGGGCGGTTGGCCGGTGCGCACGATCTCCCGCTCCCGACCCCGTGGGCTGGTGACACCGTCGAACCGATGTCCAAGATGCGCGCGCTCATCAGCGACCACATGGTCGCCTCGCGGCGCACGTCCGCACACGTCACGTCGTTCATCGAGATCGACTTCACGCGCGTGGCGCGAATCCGCGCGAAAAAACGCGCCGAGTTCGAGGCGGCGACGGGGCAGAAGCTGACGTACATGCCGTTCATCATCAAGGCGGTGACGGACGGCATCAAGGCATTTCCGATCATGAACTCGTCGGTCGCCGGCAACAGCGTCATCTATCGAAAGCAGGTGAACATCGGTGTCGCTGTGGCGCTCGACTGGGGCCTGATCGTGCCCGTCATCAAGCGGGCCGACGACCTTTCGCTGTCGGGCATCACGCGCGCGCTCAACGATCTCGCCGCGCGCGCCCGGGCAAAGAAGCTTTCGCCCGAGGAGGTTCAGGAAGGGACCTTCACCATCACCAATCCAGGCGTGTTCGGGTCGCTGATGGGGACGCCGATCATCAACCAGCCGCAGGTCGCGATCATGGGCGTGGGGGCGATCGAGAAGCGGCCCAAGGTCCTTACCGGCACCGATGGCGAGGACACAATCGCAATTCGCACCTGTGCGTACTTCTCCCTCTCCTTCGACCACCGTGTCATCGACGGTGCCGTTGCCGACCAGTTCCTCGCTTTCGTGAAAAAGACGATCGAGAGCTTTCCCGACGCGGTGTTGTAGGCGCGCGCTTTCCGCTCACACCACAGGACGCAATCCACCTTCCCGCTAATTACGCATGCCACGCTCGCTCACCATACAGCGCTCCACCGTTCCTCTCGCGGAACGCGCCAGCTACAAGGAGAAGCTCCGCGCGCTTCACTCCCATTTCGCCGCTGCGAATTGCCGCTTCTGGGTGTTCGAGGAGGCCGCTCTTCCCGGCGCCTTCATCGAGTTTACCGAGGCCGACGATCAAACGACGCTCACCGTCGCCCACGCCAACGCGCCGCACAAGATGCTCGATCCGTCGCGGGTTTACCGCGAAGTGGAGCTCTAGGTGCCGGCGCGATCGCTGACCGTGGATGGGCACGAATGGAGCGTTTATCCATCGGGCTACATCACCCAGTACACCCAGGACGAGTACGCGCTGATGTTCACGCGCGGAAGCGGCGGGGACCGCGAGGTGCGAGTCACGCGGTATTCGCCGCAGGGCACGCGGTCGCGCGAACAGGCGTTCGCGGAGCTGGGCGATGCACAGATCCGCGAGCTGTTCGACCAGTCGCAGCCGAGTTTTACGTCGCCCGAGGCCGGCTACGAACGGTGAGTGTCGAGGCGCCCGGATCCGCTGATGGGCCGGGGTACGTCGATCTGCATGCACATTCGACTGCTTCCGACGGAACGCTTCCGCCTGAGCGGGTCATCGAAGCGGCGCACCGCCGTGGCCTCGTCGCAATTGCGCTCACCGATCACGACACCGTTGACGGATTGGTGGCTGCGAAGGAGGCCGGTGAGCGGATCGGAGTGCGCGTCGTGCCGGGGGTGGAGCTCAGCGCTTTCGAGGACGATCACGAGATTCACCTGCTCGCGCTGCATGTAACCCAGTCCGACGCGCTGCAGGCGCGGCTCGGGGAGCTTCGCGAGATGCGCCAGCGCCGCGCGCGGCAGATAGTGGCCAGGCTCAATGCACTTGGTGTCGCGATCACGATCGAGGAGGTCCTCGAGCAGTCGGCGGGTGGCGCAGTTGGCCGGCCCCACGTCGCGCGCGCGCTCATTGCGCGCGGGGCCGTCACCGACTTCAAGGACGCATTTGCGCAATACCTGGGCGCGGGGGGAAGCGCGTTCGTGCCGAAGGACCGGCTTTCTATCGCCGACGCGGTCGGCATTGCTCACGAAGCCGGCGCGATCGCTGTGTGGGCGCACCCCGGAGAGGCCGGGCGCCGAGAGCGTCTCGAGCCACTGCTCGCTGCCGGGCTCGACGGCGTCGAGGTGCGTCACCCGAGCCACTCGCGCGAGGACATGCTGCGGCTCAAGGCGCTGGCGGACTTTTTCGGCATCCTTCCGAGCGGGGGCTCGGACTGGCACGGATCCAACGACGGTCCGCGCAGGCTGGGCGTGATGAACGTACCGCGCGAGTGGCTCGACCGGCAGGATGCGCGCGTAGCTTCACTGGCCGCGAGCACGCCGTGACGAGAAGCACGGCGGGGGCAAGAGTTTGGAGCTGAAAGGCCGTACCGCGCTCGTCACTGGCGCCGGGGTCAGAGTCGGTCGCGCTATCGCTATCGCCCTCGCCGGCGCGGGGATGCGTGTCGCCGTTCACTATGGCCACTCGGCCGCCGC
>Ga0180121_10000911_pt1 | contig 12499 bp, 11 predicted proteins | sample AntDrymUQ5402106_2_FD_129676 | JGI IMG/M metagenome (GOLD analysis project Ga0180121, IMG submission 129676) | Polar desert sand microbial communities from Dry Valleys, Antarctica - metaG UQ540 (21.06) (version 2) (version 2) | ecosystem: Environmental > Terrestrial > Soil > Desert | place...
AGCACGGCGTCATAGCTGCCTCGCCCGCGCAGCGTCCCGTAGGTGAGCTCGGTCGCGAACGCCGCGTCCCGGCCGGACAGGCCGGCGGCCCGCAGCGCGGCGGGCAGCACCAGGTTGGCGTAGGCGTCCCGCTCCGACACCGCCCAGAGCGCCTCGAAAGCAACCCGCCGAGCCGGGTCCACCTTCGTCGTCATCGCCCGAGCCGCGCCCCGGGTCGCAGCCGGGCGCCGCGGGCCCAGTCCGCCGCCGGCACCGGGCGACGACCGGCCGGTTGCACCGGACCGAGCCGGACAGCACCGGCGCCGGTGCCGGCGTACACCAGCTGGGACGTCACGTGCAGTTCGCCCGGCCCCAGCCCGGCCGGTGCGGAGTCGTTGTCCACCGGCTCGACCGGGCCGAGCTTGAGCCGGGCGCCGTCCAGCGTCGTCCATGCCCCCGGCGCAGGGGTGCACGCCCGCACCCGCCGGTCGACGGCGAACGCCGGGTCCTCCCACCTGATGTGCGCGTCGTCCGGGCTCAACCGGGGGGCGTACGACACCTGGTCGGACGGTTGTGCGACTGCGACCAGCCGGTTCTCGACCAGCCCATCGACGGAGGCGGCGAGCAGGCCGGCGCCGGCGCGGGACAGTCGGTCGAGCAGCTCGCCCGCGGTGTCGCGGGGGCGCACCGGCTCAGCCAGCGTGCCAAGGACCGGGCCGGCGTCGAGCTCCTCGACGATGCGAAAGGTGGTCGCTCCGCTCATCTCGTCGCCGGCGAGCAGGCAGTGCTGGACGGGAGCGGCGCCGCGCCAGGCCGGCAGCAGCGAGAAGTGCAGGTTGACCCAGCCGTGGGGCGGTACGGCAAGCAGGTCGGCCGGCAGCAGCGCGCCGTACGCAACCACCGGGGAACAGTCCGGCGCCAGGTCGCGGACGGCCTGCAGCGCGTCGTGGTCCCGTGGCGATCGCGGTCGCAGGACAGGCAGGCCCAGCTCCTCGGCCCGCCGGGCGACCGCACTGGCTGCCGTACGCCGGCCGCGGCCGGCGGGAGCGTCCGGCCGGGTGAGGACGCCGACCACCTCGTGCGGCCCGGCAACCAACGCGTCCAGCGCCGGCAGCGCGATGTCGGGGGTGCCGGCGAACAGCAGCCGCGCGGTCACCCGCCGGAGTCTAGGGAACCCCCGTAGCGTCATAACAAACGAGTGCTCTAAGCCTCGTTCGCCATGACGTTGCGGGACAGACGCGGACGGCCAGACGCGAGGTCAGCCCAGCTCGGCTGGGTCGACCACCACTCGCAGCGGGGTCTGCTTGTGCGCGCTGCGGCCGGACTGCAGCAGCGCGAGAGTGTGGGCAAGCTGCGGCCCGGCGGCCCACGGCACCCGCACCACCAGCCGGGCCCGGTCCGGGCCGATGTCGACCGGGCCGAGCAGGTCCACCGGGTTCGGCCACTCCGTCCCGGCCGGGTCGGCGAGCTCCAGCAGCGCCGGCCGCGGGCCCTCGATTGTTGCCAGCCGGGTGCTGGGGGGCATCCGCGCCGCCCGGCGCTGCGCGAGCTCGCGTTCGGCGAAGCCGGCCGGGTCGGCCCGGACCAACGCCTGAATGGCCGGGATCGCCGGGTCGCCGACCACCACCAGCTGCCCGCCTCGTGCCGCGGGTCGCACCAACGCCGCGACCGCGAGCCAGCGGCGCAGCGCGTCCTCGGTGGCCCGCAGGTCGGGCCTGGCCAGGGTCAGCCCGACGTCGAGCAGCACCGCGGCCGCGTAGCCGTCCACAGCGGTCGGCTCCGCGCCCGGGGTGGCGACAACCACCGCCGTCGAACCGGCCGGGACGGTGGTGATGGTCGCCCCGCCGGTCGAGCGGCGGATCGAGACGCCGGGGAAGGCGCGGCCGATCTCCTCGGCCGTGCGCTGCTCGCCCACCACCGGGGCACGGAGCCGCTCGCCGCCGCACTCGGCGCAGCGCCAGCTCGGCTCGCTGTGGCCGCACCACCGGCAGGTCGGTGGTCGCGACGGTCCCGGCTGTGCCAACGGTCCCGCGCACTGCGGGCAGTCCGCGGGGGTGCGGCAGGTCTGGCAGGCCAGCCGGGCTCGGTAGCCGGTCCGCGGCACCTGCAGCAGGACGGGCCCGTGGTCCAGCCCGGCCCGGACCGCGGCGCTCGCCTCCGGTGGGAGCCGGGCGGACCGCGCGGCCGGGTCCTGGTCGTGCCGTCGGTCGCCGCCGCCCCCGCCAGTGACGGTCACCCGCGGCCAGGCGGCGCGTACGACGTCGCGGGCGGCCTGGACGGTGGTGAGCCAACCGGCCTCGACCAGCTGCTGGGCCTCCGGGGTGCGCGCGTGCCCGGCGAGGAGCAGGCCGGCCCCGTCCAGGTGGGCGCGCAGCGTCAGCACCTCCCGGACGTGTGGGTAGGGGGCGCGAGGCTCGGCGTGCAGATCGTCGCCGTCGTCCCAGACCACCAGCAGCCCGGGATCGACCACCGGGGCGAACGCCGCCGCCCGGGTGCCGACCACCACCGACACCTCGCCGCGCCGGACGGCGAGGAAGGCGCGGTAGCGCGCCGCCGGCCCCAGGTCAGCGGTGAGCACCATGTGTTGGCCGTCCCCGAGCACGTCCGTCAGCGCGGCATCGACCCGGTCGACGTCGCGCCGGTCCGGCAGGCACAGCACGGCACCACGACCGCTGGCGCGACATGCCGTGGCGGCAGCCGCCAGCGCTGCCGGCCAGTCGTCGTCCGGCAACGCCGTCCAGGCAGCCCGGGGTGCGCCGCCGACGGCCAGCTCGTCGAGAAGCCCGGCTCCACCCTCGGCCCGCTGCCACGCCGCTCGCCCCGCAGGCGACGCCGCGACCGGTGGGCCTGTCGGTGCAGGGCGCGCCTCACGCTCGACCCGGGCGTGCCGCGGCGGCACCGCGAGCCGCAGCACGTCGGCGAGCGTCCCCGCGTAGCGGTCGGCCACGGTGCGGGCGAGCCGGGCGATCGCCGGGCTCAGCACGGGTTCGCTCGAGGTCACCCGGCGCAGCGGCTGCAGCCCGCCGGGGTGCTCCGACGAGTCGTCGAGCTCGAGCACGAACCCGCTGACCTGCCGGCCGGAGAACCGCACCCGCACCCGGCAGCCGACCCGCACTTGGTCGGCCAGGGCGTCGGGCACGGTGTAGTCGAAGGGGCGGTCGAGGTGTGGCAGCGACACGTCGACTGCCACCCGGGCCACCAGCGGGGGGTGCCCGGGCGCCTGCTCTGACCGGGCCGCCACGCGGGCGTTCTACCAGCCCGCGCCCTCGGCCGGCGCCTCAGCCGTCGACGGCGGCGCGCAGGTCGTCGACGCGGGTGGCGTGCTCCCAGGTGTACTCGGGCAGCTCGCGGCCGAAGTGGCCGTACGCCGCAGTGCCGGTGTAGATCGGCCGGAGCAGGTCGAGGTCGCGAATCAGCGCGGCGGGCCGCAGGTCGAACACCTCGCGCGCCGCCTGCTGGATGCGGTCGACCGGGACCTGCTCGGTGCCGAAGCAGTCGACGTAGAAGCCGACCGGGTGCGAGGTTCCGATCGCGTACGCGACCTGCACCTCGCAGCGCCGGGCCAGCCCGGCGGCGACCACGTTCTTCGCCACCCAGCGCATCGCGTAAGCACCGGATCGGTCCACCTTGGAGGGGTCCTTGCCGCTGAACGCCCCGCCCCCGTGCCGGGCCATTCCGCCGTACGTGTCGATGATGACCTTACGGCCGGTGAGCCCCGCATCGCCCATCGGGCCGCCGATCTCGAACCGTCCGGTCGGGTTGACCAGCAGCCGGTAGTCGGAGTGGTCGATGTCGAAGCGGTCGAGTACCTCGTCGACCACGTGCTTGCGCACGTCCGGGCTCAGCATCGCGTCCAGGTCGATGTCGGCGGCGTGCTGGGTGGAGACGACGACCGTGTCGACCCGCCGCGGGGTGCCGTCGTCGGCGTACTCCACCGTCACCTGAGTCTTCCCGTCGGGGCGCAGGTAGGGCATGGTCGTGTCGCGGCGCGCTGCCGCGAGCCGCTCGGCCATCCGGTGCGCGATCGTGATCGGCAGCGGCATCAGCTCGGGGGTCTCGTCGCAGGCGAAGCCGAACATCAGCCCCTGGTCACCGGCGCCCTGCCGGTCCAGCGGGTCGTCCGAGCGGTCGTGCCGCTCCTCGTACGCGTCGTCGACTCCGGCCGCGATGTCGGCCGACTGCGCACCGATGCTCACCTGCACCCCGCACGAGCCGCCGTCGAATCCCTTCTGCGAGCTGTCGTAGCCGATCGACAAGATCCGGTCCCGCACGATGCCCGGGATGTCGACCCACGCATTGGTGGTGACCTCCCCGGCCACAACCACGAGGCCGGTGGTGATCAGCGTCTCGACCGCCACCCGGCTGGCCCGATCCTTGCCCAGGAGCGCGTCGAGGATGCTGTCACTGATCTGGTCGGCGATCTTGTCGGGGTGGCCCTCCGTCACGGACTCGGAGGTGAACAGTCGGGTCACGCGGTGCTCCCCTCGGCTGTGGAGTCGTGGCTGGCGAGCCGCTTGGCGACGAGGTCCCACACGACGTGGGCGAGGTCGTGCTTGGACCCGCGAGCGACCGGGTGCTCGCCGCCGTCTCGGTCCAGCACAACCGCCTCGGTCTCGTCCTGGCCGAAGACCCGGCCGCCGCTGACGTCGTTGACGACCAGCAGGTCGCAGCCCTTGCGAACGAGCTTGCGCCGGCCGTGGTCCAGCGCTGCGGCCTGGTCGTCGCCGGTCTCGGCGGCGAAGCCCACCAGCACCGGTGCTGTCGACCCGGACCGGCGCCGCACCAGGTCGGCAAGGATGTCCGGGGTCTGGACCAGCTCGATCGCAGGCGCGGACCCGTCGGACGCCTTCTTGATCTTTGCCTCGGCCGGGTGCACCGGCCGGTAGTCCGCCGGCGCCGCCGCCATGACGATCGCATCGACCTCGGCGGCAGCCTACACCGCGACGTCGTGCAGCTGGGCGGTGGTCTCGACCGCTACCACCTGCACGCCGGCTGGGTCGGGCAACGACACGTTGGCTGCCAACACGCTCACCTCGGCGCCGCGGGCGGCCGCGACGGTGGCGAGGGCATAACCCATCAGCCCCGAGGACCGGTTGCCGAGGTAGCGCACCGGGTCCAGCGGCTCCCGGGTCCCGCCGGCGGTGACCAGCACCCGGCGGCCGGTGAGGTCGGGCGTCGACCGGTCCCGCGGCAGCGCGCTCAGCGCCAGGTCGACGATCTGCTCCGGGTCCGGCAGCCGACCCTTCCCCGAGTCGGGCCCGGTCAGCCGGCCGACGGCCGGCTCGATGACCCGTACGCCGCGAGCCCGCAGCGTCGCCACGTTGTCCCGGGTGGCCGGGTGCTCCCACATCTCGGTGTGCATCGCCGGTACGACGATCACCGGACAGCGGGCAGTGAGCAGCGTGGCGGTGAGCATGTCGTCGGCGCGGCCGTGCACCATCCGCGCCATCAGGTCCGCCGTCGCCGGCACGACCAGCACCAGGTCGGCTTCGCGGCCGAGCCGGACGTGCGCGACCTCGTGCACGTCGGTGAAGACGTCGGTCGTCGCTGGTTGGCCGGACAGCGCCTCCCAGGTGGCGGTGCCGACGAACCGCAGCGCCGAGCGGGTCGGGAGGACGCGGACGTCGTGGGCGGACTCGACGAGCAGGCGCAGCACCTCGCAGGCCTTGTACGCCGCGATGCCGCCCGCGACGCCGAGGACGACGCGGGGACGGCGTGGCTCAGCCATCTCGGGAGCGCTCGCGCCCGGGGCTCAGCGCCTCAGCCTTCCTGGCCGTCGGGCTCAGGTGCGTCCTCACACACCAGCAGGTCGTTCTGGATCTCGCGCAGTGCGATGGACAGCGGCTTCTCCTGCACGTGGGTGTCCACGAGCGGGCCGACGTATTCGAGCAGCCCTTCGCCCAGCTGGGAGTAGTAGGCGTTGATCTGACGCGCCCGCTTGGCGCTGTAGAGGACCAGCTTGTACTTGGAGTCGGTCCGCTCCAGCAGGGTGTCGATCGGCGGGTTGGTGATGCCCTCGGCGGTGGCCTGGGATCCTGACACGGGTTCACGCCTCACTGATGTCGGGGTGGTGGTCTGCCTCTGCGCGCGAAACGATCGGGTGCGCAGTCCACAAGGCTACCAAGTCGGTTGCCGCCTGCCGAACCTCGGCGTTGACGATGGTCACGTCGAACTCGGGTGCGGCTGCGAGCTCGGTCCGCGCCGTCGCCAGTCGCTGCTGGCGCTGGGCGTCCGATTCGGTCCCCCGACCGACGAGTCGGCGTACGAGCTCGTCCCAGCTCGGCGGGGCGAGGAACACCAGCACCGCGTCCGGGCGCACCGCCCGGACCTGCCGAGCACCCTGAACGTCGATCTCGAGCAGCGCCTTCCCACCAGCGGCCAGCACCTCGTCGACCGGACGGCGGGGGGTGCCGGACCGGTGCGACCCGTGCAGTTCAGCCCACTCCAGCAGCTCCCCGGCGGCCACCAGCCGGTCGAACTCGGCGTCGTCGACGAACAGGTAGTCCTGCCCGTGCCGCTCGCCCGGCCTTGCCGGGCGGGTGGTAACCGACACCGACACCCACACCTCCGGGTGCAGCCGGCGCACCTCGGCCACGACGGTGCCCTTGCCGACCGCGGTGGGTCCCGCGAGCACGACCAGCGGCTGCACCACCACCGGCTGCACCACCAATGGCTGGGAGCGCTCGCCGGGACCGTCAGACCCGGTCGGCGAACTCACGCTCGAGCGCGGCGACCTGGTTGGTGCCGAGGCCGCGGATGCGGCGGGTCGTGGCGATACCGATACGCTCCATCAGCTGGCCCGCACGGACCTTGCCGACGCCAGGCATCGACTGCAGCAGGTCGACCACCTTCATCTTGCCGACGACATCGTTCTTCTGGCCGTCCTGCAGGACATCGCTCAGCGACCCGCCGGCGTGCTTGAGCCGGTTCTTGACCTCCGCCCGCTCCCGTCGCGCCGCCGCCGCCTTCTCCAGTGCTGCCAGTCGCTGTTCCGGCGTGAGTGGCGGCAGGGCCACGGTGTTCACCTCATCGTCGACGGAGGGCGGTGCTTTTCGAGAGCATGGGCCGGAAGCGAACCTAGCGAGCCCCGCCCTCGGTGTCACTGCCTCCGTGTCACTGCGCGCGGGTCACTCCGTTGGTGGCGGCTCGCTGCCCGAGTCCTCGAGGTCGACGCCGCACTCGTCCTGCGCGTGCTTCGTGATGGCGTCGCTGGCCTCGGTGAACGCCGCGCTGTCAAGGTCCTGCAGCTCCGTGCCGAGCTGGTTGAGCGCCTCGACGTCGATGTCCGGGGGCGGGTTGGCGGGGTCCTCGACGTAGGCGCCGAACTCCTCGAGGGTGAAGCCCGCATCCTCGATCGCGCCCTGGATCTGGTCCAGCCCGCCGACGATGACCTCCCACTGCGCCGACACCTCGGTGGGCGCCTGGTCGGCCAGGCCACGCAGCGCATCGAACGCCTCCTCGAACCCGGCGAAGTTGCCGGTCTCGAGGTCGTCGAACTGCGCCTTGGCTGCCTCGACGGCGGAGCAGTAGTCCCCGCTGCTGTCGCTCTCGCCGCTACCCCCGTCGCTGCCACCGCAGCCGGTCAGCGAGCCCAGTACCATGACAGCGCCGACGGCTGCCGTACGGGCGGTCGAACGCTTCATGTCGTTGCTCCGTTTCGGGTCGTGGTGCCGTTCGCACCCGCGCTGGAACACCCTCTCACAGCAGCGTGCCCAGCTCGTCACGCAGCCGCGCCGCGGCGGCCAGGAGCCGCGTGCCGTCCGGCCCGGCCCGCAGCACCGACCGGGACGCCGACGGCAGCACCCGGGGCAGGACATCGGCGAACACCCGGCGCAGGTCTGCCGGCGTGCCGCCCTGCGCACCGAGACCCGGCACCAGCAGCGGACCGCCGACGTCGAGGTCCAGACCGGCTGGGTCGACGGTGGCGCCCACCACGGCGCCGACGGAACCGTCGGGGTCGCCCGCCGCCGCGTTCTCCGCGCGGACAGCGGCGAGGACCTCGCCCGCGACGGTCCGGCTGACGGTGCCGCCGCCGATGTCCTCGGTAACGACCCGGGCGCGCTGCACCGACCCGCCCTCTGAGTTCGACGTCAGCGCCAGCACGAACACACCAGTGCCGTGCTCCCGCGCGGTGTCGAGGAACGGGCGCAGCGACTCGAAGCCGAGGTACGGGCTGACCGTCACCGCATCCGCGGCGAGCGGCGCGCCCGTGCGGAGGTAGGCGTCTGTATACGCGGCTGCGGTGGAGCCGATGTCACCGCGCTTGACGTCGAGCACGACCACCGCACCCGCGGCGCGGGAGGAGTGCACCGTCTCCTCCAGCACCTCGATCCCCGCGGCGCCGTGCCGCTCGAAGAAGGCCGACTGCGGTTTGACCACGGCCACCTCGCCGGCGAGTGCTTCGACGGCGGTTCGCGAAAACCGACCGAGCCCAACCGCGTCGTCGGTCAACCCCCACGCCTGTAGCAGCGCCGGGTGCGGGTCGATGCCGACGCAGAGCCGGCCGCGGGCCGAGACCGCCCGGTCGAGGCGGGCGCCAAACGTCACGCGCTGGCTTCCTGCGGCGGTGCCGGCATCCGTACGGGTGTGCCCGCCGGCCGGTGTGCCACGCCCACCGCCTCGCTCGGGGAGGTGAGCCCGCGCCGGGCCAGCTCGACGCGCAGCTCGTCGGCGACCCGCGCCGGCGCGGACGGGTCGTGGAAGATGACCGTCCCGACCTGGACCGCCGATGCGCCGGCAGCCAGGAACTCCAGCGCGTCGTACCCGGTGGCGATCCCCCCGATCCCCACGATCGGCACGTCCGGCATCGCGGCGTGCACCTGCCAGACACAGCGCAAGGCGAGCGGCCGGATCGCCGGCCCCGACAGCCCGCCGGTGAGCCCGCCGAGGGTCGGCCGCAGCGTGTCGGCGTCGACCGCAAGCCCCAACGTGGTGTTGACCATGGACAGCCCCGACGCGCCGGCGTCCATCACCGCCTCGGCGACGGACACGATGTCGGTGACGTCCGGGGACAGCTTCGCCAGCACCGGGATGTCGCGGGGCACGCCGCGCCGCGCGGCGGCGATCGCCCGCCCGGCCTGGAACGGGTCGCAGGCGAACACCAGCCCCCGGTTCTCCACGTTGGGGCAGGAGATGTTGACCTCCACCGCAGTCACGCCCGCGGTGCCGCCCAGGCGCCGGGCGAGCTCGGCGTACTCCCCCAGAGACCCGCCGGCGATCGAGACGACAACCCGCGCCCGCTGCTCAACCAGCCAGGGCAGGTCGCGGTCGAGGAACGCGTCGATGCCCGGCCCCTGGAGGCCGATCGCGTTGAGCATCCCCGACGGCGTCTCAACCATGCGCGGGGTCGGCAGGCCCGAGCGCGGGTCGAGCTGCACCGACTTGGTCACCACCGCGCCGATCGAGGCCAGGTCGAGGTACGGCGCCAGCTCCCGCCCGGCGGCCGCGCAGCCGGACGCCGTCATCACCGGGGTCGCGAACCAGGCACCGGCGACCTCGACCGACAGGTCGACCTGGTCGAGGGGCACCGCCAGATCGCTGCCGGCCGGGACGTGCCGGGTCATCGGTGGCTCCCGACGCGGGGGGCGCCGAGCGTGCCCCGGGGGACCGTGCCGACGTCGTCCCACAGCACCCGGTCTCCGCGGAAGACCGGGCCCTCGGTGCAGGACCGCACCATCCGCACCATACCGTCGTCGCCGCGCACCGGCAGCACGCAGGTCATGCACACCCCGACCCCGCAGGCCATCTGTTCCTCGACTGCGCACTGGCTCCACGCGCCGTGGTCGGCGGCCGTGGCAGCAACGGCACGGAGCATCGGCATCGGCCCGCAGGCGTACACCACGGCCGCCTCGGTGCGTTCCAGCACCGCGGGGAGAACCGTGGTGACGGGTCCGCGGGTGCCAAGGGACCCGTCGTCGGTGGTGACCTCGACCGACTGCGCCGAGCGGCGCGCCTGCAGCACGCCGAACAGCCGCCGCTCGGTCGCCGCGCCGAGCACCAGGTGGGTCGAGCAGCCGCGCTCGCGCAGCCGCTCGGCGAGCATGAACAGCGGCGCGCAGCCGTATCCGCCGCCGACGAGAACGCACGCGACCGGCTCCTTGGGCAGCGTGAACGGCCGGCCCAGCGGACCGACCACGTCGACCTCGTCTTGAGGTCGCAGCCCGGCCAGCCAGGCGGTGCCCTTGCCGGCCACCGCGAGCACGACCTCGACCGTGCCGCCGTACACGCCGGAGCCCTTGGCCCGGTAGACCGAGAAGCAGCGGCGCAACAACATGGCCGAGTTGGCCCCGCCAACGGCGAGCGCCACGAATGCCCCCGGGCGGGTGCGCTCGGCGATCCCGGGCGCGACCAATGTGAGGTGGTGGTAGTCCCCCACCCGGTCCACCGACAACACCCGGCCGGTCACCTGGACCGGTGGCTGCGACGTGCGGGTCACCGCGCCGCCCAGTCCTGCAGGGACCGCACGCCGAGACCGCCGGCCAGCAGCGCCTCGATGCCCTGGACCGCCGCCGCCAGGCCCTGCACGGTGGTGATGCAGGCGATGTTGCGCGCGACCGCGGCGGTGCGGATCTCGTAGCCGTCGAGGCGCGGGTTGCCGCTCGACGTGGTGCCGTGCGGGGTGTTGACCACGAGGTCGATGTCGCCGTCGAGGATCCGGGAGACGATGTCGGACCGGTCGTCTGTCCCATCATCGGCTGCGTCTGTGGGCTCTGACAGCTTGCGAACCACCTCGGCCTCGACCCCGTTGCGGCGCAACACCTCGGCGGTGCCACTGGTGGCGAGGATGGCGAAGCCGAGGTCGGCGAGCCGCTTGACCGGGAAGATCATGTGCCGCTTGTCCCGGTTGGCCATCGACACGAACACCCGGCCCGAGGTTGGCAGCCGCCCGTACGCGCCGGCCTGCGCCTTGGTGAACGCTGGCCCGAAGCGGGCGTGGATGCCCATCACCTCACCGGTCGAGCGCATCTCCGGGCCAAGCACGGTGTCGACGCTCGTCCCGTCGAGGGTGCGGAAACGGTTGAACGGCATCACCGCCTCCTTGACCGCGACCGGCGCGTGCGGCGCGGTGTCGGCACCGTCGCCGGACCTGGGCAGCATGCCCTCGGCGCGTAGTCCCGCGATGGTGCCACCGAGCATCACCCGGGCGGCGGCCTTCGCCAGCGCGTACCCGGTGGCCTTGGAGACGAACGGCACGGTGCGGGAGGCGCGCGGGTTGGCCTCCAGCACGTACAAGACGTCGCCGACGAGTGCGTACTGCACGTTGAGCAAGCCGCGCACGCCGATGCCGCGCGCGATCGCCTCGGTGGACCGGCGGATCCGCGCCATCTCCTCCCGGCCGAGGGTGATCGGGGGCAGCGTGCAGGAGGAGTCGCCGGAGTGGATGCCGGCCTCCTCGATGTGCTCCATCACGCCGCCGAGGAAAAGCTCGTCGCCGTCGAACAGCGCGTCGACGTCGATCTCGACCGCGTCGTCGAGGAACCGGTCGACCAGGACCGGGTGCTCAGGCGAGATGTCGGTCGCGCGCGCGATGTAGCTGGCCAGCGCGTCGTCGTCGTAGACGATCTCCATCCCCCGACCGCCGAGCACGTACGACGGCCGTACCAGCACCGGGTAGCCGACCACGTCGGCCACCCGCTTCGCGCCGTGAAAGGAGGTCGCGGTGCCGTGCCGGGGGGCGGGCAGCCCGGCCTCGGCGAGCAGCTCCCCGAACGCTCCGCGGTCCTCGGCCAGGTGGATCGCCCGCGGCGGGGTGCCGACGATCGGGACGCCTTCGTCCTCGAGCGCCTGCGCGAGCCCAAGCGGGGTCTGGCCGCCCAGCTGCACGATCACCCCGGCCAGCGGGCCGGCCTGCTGCTCGGCGTGGATCACCTCGAGCACGTCCTCGAGAGTGAGCGGCTCGAAGTACAGCCGGTGCGAGGTGTCGTAGTCGGTCGACACCGTCTCCGGGTTGCAGTTGACCATCACGGTCTCGTAACCGGCGGCGGCCAGCGCCAGCGACGCGTGCACGCAGGAGTAGTCGAACTCGATGCCCTGACCGATCCGGTTCGGTCCGCTGCCGAGGATGACGACGGCAGGGCGCTCGCGCGGCGCCACCTCGGTCTCCTCGTCGTACGACGAGTAGAGGTACGGCGTGCGCGCTGCGAACTCGCCCGCGCAGGTGTCGACGGTCTTGTAGACGGGGCGCAGCCCGAGCGCGTGCCGCACGCCACGCACGACGTCCGGGCGCAGCCCGCGCAGCTCGCCGACCTGCTGGTCGGACAGCCCGTACCGCTTCGCCTCCCCCAGCACCTCGGGAGTCAGCTCGGGCGCCACGCGTACGCCGGTCGCCACCTCGTCGAGCAGCTGCAGCTGGTCGAGGAACCAGGGGTCGATGTGGGTCGCGGCGTGCAGCTCCTCGGTGGTTGCGCCCGCTCGCACGGCGTCCATGACCAGCCGCAGCCGGCCGTCGTGCGGGGTGCCGGCTCGCGCCAGCAGGTTGGCCCGGTCTCCCGGCGGGTCGGCCCAGGAGAACGGGGCGTCG
>Ga0180121_10000913_pt1 | contig 12492 bp, 13 predicted proteins | sample AntDrymUQ5402106_2_FD_129676 | JGI IMG/M metagenome (GOLD analysis project Ga0180121, IMG submission 129676) | Polar desert sand microbial communities from Dry Valleys, Antarctica - metaG UQ540 (21.06) (version 2) (version 2) | ecosystem: Environmental > Terrestrial > Soil > Desert | place...
AGTAGTACGCCACACAGGCGTAGCCGGTGATGCCGTAGTAGAAGGCGATCATCAGGCCGACCCCGACGATCGAGTCCGCCAGCACGTCGCCGCCGGCGAACACCAGGATGACGTACCAAACGATCGCCGCGATGACAGCATCGTCCGCGCTGAGGGCAGGATCGTGGTCTGGCAGGACGCCGCCGCAGAGGTGAGCACCGCGATGATCAGGAACTTGTCGAAGAAGCTCCCGAGCAAGTCGGTGCCGGTCGCCGAAAGAACGTCATCGGCGTTGTCGACCAAGAACCCCGCCCCGTGAACCGCCTGCGCCGCGAAGCTCGTGACCACGAAGATCACGAGCAGGATGACGGTAGACAGGACAGCCGCCAGGCCCGGCGTCCTGGTGGAGTCTTCCGTCTCCTCGTTCACCGTCACGGCGGTGTCCCATCCCCAGTAGATGAACACCGAGATCAAGATGCCGGCCGTCATCGCGTTGACCGACAGCCCGAACGGGCTCAGCCAGCTGATCGACGGGGTCACGCTATCGGCGAAGTCCCCCGCGCTACGAGCGATTGATCTCGAGCGGGAGATGTGTTTCCGCTGTGAGCTCGATCAGCCCTGCGTTCGTGGGCTTGAACCCACATGCGCCGAAGTAGAAGTCACGGAGATGGTCATCGAAGTCGACATGTAGGAACTCGCAGCCGGCCTCGCGGGCACCATCGCGAGATGCCGCAACCAGTGCCAGGCCAAACCCTCGACGTCTGGCTGACCTCGCCACCATGACGTCCTGGATCCAGGCGTGCACGAGGCCGTCCCAGAGCACGTTCACGAACCCACCAGGCTGTCGCCATCGCGAGCCGTGACCCAACCGAGGCTGTGACGCTCTGTAAGGTCGTGCCAATTCCAATCAGATTCATCGAAGACGCGCGTCTCGAATGCCTCAGCGTGCAGCTCGTTCACCTCGGTGTTCGTGAAGACACCCCGCCAGGCGAAGCTGGCCTCATGATCGCCGGTTATCGGCATGAAGCACTCCCTGTGCGTGAAGGAACGGATACGAGAGGGCACCGAATCGCCAGGAGTGTACGTTCGCCTCCTTACCTACGGTGGTGTGGCACGCACCCGGCGCGCACTCCTGCGCACCACCGCAGGTCGGAGGCTATGTTGGCGGAGGCGGCGTGATTCGAACACGCGAGGGGCGGATTAGGCCCCTAACCGCTTTCGAGGCGGTCCCGTTCGTCCGCTCCGGCACGCCTCCGTCGCCGAGTCTAGCAACGCGCGGGCGAGCGTTCCTACGACGGGTGCGTTCCCGCGGCCGGGCGTTCCGTGGCATCATCGCCCAACCAGACGCCGGGGAAGAGCCCCGGCCCGAGGCGAGGCGGAGGTGACCGCGTGGACGCGAAGAGCCTCGAGGTTGTGCCCCTGTTCGCAGGGCTCTCGAAGAAGGATCGACAGCAGGTTGCTCAGCACGCCGACGTGGTCGATCTTCCGGCCGGATACCACCTCTGTGACCAAGGTGCGTTCGCCCACGAGTTCTTCGTGCTGCTCGAAGGAAGGGTCGATGTCACGAAGGACGGGAGCCACCTCACCGACCTGTCCGCTGGTGACTTCTTCGGGGAAGTCGCCCTCGTCGCACACGAGCGTCGCACGGCGAGCGTTGTCGCGACCACGCCGATCACCGCGATCGTCATGCACCAGCGCGACTTCGACCTGATGCGACACGAGATGCCTCACGTGGCGGAGAAGGTCCACGAGGCCGTGCGCGCCCGCTCGCCCGATCACGCTGGCGGTTCGTCCGACACTTGACCCTGGGGCTGCGCGCGCGCGGCGGCGCGCCGTGCGTGGAAGAACTCCCGCAGCGTCTCGCCACACTCCTCGGCCAAGACGCCAGAGGTCAGGTCGACCCTGTGGTTCAGCCGCGCATCGCGCAGGAGATCGCCGAGCGAGCCGGCGAACCCAGCCTTCGGGTCGGCAGCACCGAACACGAGTCGCTCCACGCGCGCAAGCACGATCGCACCGGCGCACATCGCGCACGGCTCGAGCGTGACCACCAGCGTGCATCGGTCGAGGCGCCACGACCCGGCGCGCCGTGCCGCCGCGCGGAGCGCGAGCACCTCGGCGTGCGCGGTCGGATCCTGCAGTCGTTCCCGGCCGTTGCCGGCGGCAGCGAGCATCTCGTCACCCCGCACGATCACGGCGCCGACGGGCACATCGCCGGCCTCCAGGCACGATCGGGCTTCGTCGAGCGCGAGCCGCATCAGGGCGTCGTCATCGAGCGTACTAATCTGCGCCATACTAGTAGCGGTCGATCTCGTGGAGCCGCTCGTCATCGATGCCGAAGTGGTGCGCGATCTCATGGACGACGGTCTCGCCGATCACACGCTTCAGCTCGGCGTCGTCGGCGCCCGCTTCTCTCGCGATGGGCGCGGCGAAGAGCGTGATGCGATCGGGCAGCACGCCCGTATAGTCGCTGCCGCGCTCGGTGAGCGGGATGCCCTCGTAGAGCCCCAGGGTGTCGGCGTCGACGTCTTCGGGTGGGTGGTCATCGACCAGCACCTCGACATTGTCGAGGGTGCGATGTACCCACTCGGGCAGCGCATCGAGCGCCTCGGCGACGAGGGCCATGAACCGTTCCTGCTCGGCCTTCGGCACCCGGCCCTGCGGCGTCTGGCCCGGCGACATCTCGCCTGAGGACATGCGGGTAGCCTACGCGTCATGCCGGGGGGGCTCCTCACCGATCTGTACGAGTTGAACATGGCGGCGAGCTACCTGCGCCGCGGCATGGACCGCACCGCGACCTTCAGCCTCTTCGTGCGGGGACTCCCGAAAACCAGAGGCTTCCTGGTCGCGGCGGGGCTCGAGTCGAGCCTCGAGCTGCTGGAGTCGTTCTCCTTCACCGGCGTCGAGCTCGAGGCACTCGGCTCGATGGGCTTCGACGATCGCGCGCTCTCCGACTTCTCGACCCTGCGGTTCCAAGGGGAAGTCTGGGCGGTGCCCGAGGGGCGCATCGTGTACTCCGAGGAGCCGGTGCTCGAGGTGACGGCGCCCATCGCCATCGCACAGCTGGTCGAGACGGTGCTGCTCAACCAGATCACGCTCCATACGACGCTCGCTTCGAAGGCTGCTCGCTACGCCATAGCGGCCGAAGGCAGGCGGCTCGTGGAGTTCGCGTTCCGGCGCACCCACGGGCTCGAGGCAGCCATGGCCGTCGCGAGGGCGAGCGCACTCGCCGGGTTCACGGCGACGTCCAACGTCGAAGCCGCGAGCCGCTACGGCCTCGACGTCGCCGGCACCATGGCGCATTCGTTCGTCGAGTCGTTCCCGACCGAGGGTGAGGCGTTCCGTGCGTTCGCCGAGGACCACCCGGGCCGCACGACCTTCCTCGTCGACACCTACGACACGCTCGGCGGCGTGCGAGCAGCGATCGACACGATCCACGATCTCGGGCTCGGCGGTGAGCTCGGCGTGCGGCTCGATAGCGGCGACCTCGATGCGCTTGCTCGGGGAGCGCGGGCACTGCTCGACGACGCCGGGATGACGCACGCGCACATCTTCGCGAGCGGTGGGCTCGATGAGCTCGAGGTGCACGAGCTGGTGCGGGCGGGAGCGCCGGTCGACGCGTTCGGCATCGGTACCCAGCTCGGAGTGTCGGCCGACGCCCCGTACATCGATTCCGTGTACAAGCTCGTCGAGTTCGGCGGTCGCGCGGTGATGAAGCTGTCGTCGGCGAAGGTGACCCCGCCTGGGCGCAAACAGGTCTGGCGGCGCGACGGCGACGAGCACGCAGACCTGCTGGCCCTGCGAGATGAGCCCGGGCCCGCCGGCTCGATGCCGCTGTTGGAGCCCGTGATGCGACAGGGGAAGCGGCTTGCCCCGCCAACGTCAGCAAGCGCCGCGATCGTCGAGGCACGCGCGCGCTTCGAGGCCGATCTTGCCTGCGTGCCGCAGAAGGCCCGGCGGCTCATCCACCCCGAGCACGTGACCGTGCCGCACAGCGAGGCGCTGCGAGCGCTCACCCGGCGCACGCGCGACGAGGCCGAGGCACGGTCGGGTGATGGGGCGCGGTGAGCAGAGCCGGGTTTGTGCTTCGGTGGCGTTGCTCGTAGGGTGCATCGACGACCCGAACCGATCCCCCCGGGGGAGGGCCACCATGAGGAACCCGTTCCACCTGAGGACCGTCCGCTCCACCCTCGCCCGCCTGGCGGCCGCCATCGCGATGGTGCTCGCGTCGACGTCGCCCGCGAGCGCAGCGTTCGTGAACCCCGACATCGTGAAGGGCACCACGTTGTTCGAGGGATACGGCTCGGCGACGCACATCGGGTCACGCAGGCTCTTCGCATGGTCGAACGAGGTCGGCCGCGTCGGCACCGATCTCGCTGCCTACGTGGAGACCAACGGCGGCACGGTCACTCACATCAACGCGAAACGGACCACCGCCTACGTGGGCGGATTCGACCAGGGCACCGATCGGGTGATCTTCCAGCAGACGCACGGTGGCGAGTCCGACCTGTTCCTCTACGACCTCAGCGACGACCGGCGGACCCCGATCCGCAGGCTGAACGACGAGGAGTGGCAGTGGAACCCGTCGATCGACAGCCACCGCGGCACGACGTGGATCACGTATGGCGTGAACCGCTTCGGGGGGCCCACGGCGATGTGGCGGCTGTTCCTGTTCAACACCTCGACCGGCGAGCGCACCCTGCTCGCGGAGACCACCAACCGATGTGGCTGTCTGTTCCCGGGTACGGTCGCGTACCCCTGGGTGACCTGGGCGGTCGGGGACGACGCGACCGCCTGGCGATATGACATCCGTACCGGGGAGCGGACCCCACTGCTGCCGACCGATCAAGACGAGTACGGCGTGGCGGTCACCCCCGAGGGCACCACATACGTGGCGCGATCGGGCGACCGCTGCGGCTCGGGCGCAGCTCTGTACCGCGTGGATCGCAACGGGGTGCCATTCCTGCTGCACGAGATCGCCGACGGGTTCGAGCCGGCGAACCTCAGCGTCGACTTCATCGGGCCCCACGATCGCCTGTACTTCGACCGGCGCAACTGCAAGACCGGCTCCGCCGATGTGATGCGGCTCCGACGTGCCGATGTCATCGGCGATCCAGCTCGCCCGGCACCTGCGCCGAGCCGCGGCGACGGTGGTGGTGACGGCGGGTTCAGGCGGTCGGAAGCCAGCTCGGGCGCCTCGCCTCGAACTCGCTGATCTTCTCCTCGTTTCGCAGCGACAGGCCGATGTCGTCGAGGCCCTCGGTCAGCCGCCAGTGCGTGAACTCGTCGATGTCGAACGTTTCGTCGAGCCCGGGCGCGCGCACGGCCCTGTTCGGAAGATCGACGATGATCCGGGTCGCCGGATCGTCGAGCACGGCATCCATCAGCGCCCGCACGGACTCCGCGCGCAGCTCGATCGGGAGCAGCCCGATCTTGAAGCAGTTGTTGCGGAAGATGTCGGCGAAGCTCGGCGCGATCACCGCGCGGAAACCATGGTCCTCGAGCGCCCACGGGGCATGCTCACGGCTCGAGCCGCTTCCGAAGTTCGGGCCCGTGATCAGGATGCTCGCGCCCTCGTAGCTCGGATCGTTCAGCACGAACCCGGGATCCTTGCGCCACTCGTCGAACAGGAACGGTCCGAACCCCGAGCGCTCGATGCGCTTGAGGTACTGCGCCGGGATGATCTGATCGGTGTCGACGTCGGAACGATCGAGCGGCAGCGCCGTGCCTTCGATCACGCTGATCGGTTCCATCAGCCGAGGTCCTTCGGTGTCGTGAAGTGGCCCGCGATCGCTGTCGCCGCCGCGATCGCCGGGCTGACCAGATGCGTCCTGCCGCCCTTGCCCTGGCGTCCCTCGAAGTTGCGGTTGCTCGTGCTCGCGCTTCGTTCCCCCGGCCCGAGGATGTCGGGGTTCATGCCCAGACACATCGAGCACCCCGCACCTCGCCAGTCGAATCCCGCCTGGGTGAAGAGCTGATCGAGCCCTTCGTGCTCGGCTTGCAGCTTCACGGCCACGCTTCCGGGAACGACCAGCGCGCGGATGTTCGGCGCGACCGTGCGGCCGTCGACGATCCCGGCGGCGAGCCGCAGGTCCTCGATGCGCGAGTTCGTGCACGATCCGAGGAAGACCGTGTCGGGCCGGATCTCACGGATCGGCGTGCCTGGCTCGAGGTCCATGTACGCCAGCGCGCGCGAGGCCGCGTCACGTTTCGAAGGTTCGTCGAAGGAAGCCGGGTCGGGCACCGTCTCGTCGATCGTGACCGACTGCGCGGGGTTCGTACCCCAGCTCACGTACGGCTTGAGCTGGGTCGCGTCCAGCTCGACCTCGGCGTCGAACGTCGCGCCGGGGTCGCTCGGCAAAGTGCGCCACTCGTCGAGCGCGGCTTCCCAGTCTGGGCCCTTCGGCGCTTGGGGCCGGCCCTCGACGTAGGCGAACGTCGTGTCGTCGGGAGCGACCATGCCCGCACGGGCCCCCCCTTCTATCGACATGTTGCAGATCGTCATGCGGCCTTCCATCGAGAGAGCGCGGACGGCGGATCCGCGGTACTCGATCACGTGGCCCACGCCGCCGCTGGTGCCGATGCGGTTGATGATGGCCAGGATGATGTCCTTGGCGCTCACGCCGTCGGGCAGCTCCCCCTCGACCGTCACCGCCATCGTCTTCGCCGGGTGCTGAGGAAGGGTCTGGGTCGCGAGCACGTGCTCGACCTCGCTCGTGCCGATGCCGAACGCCAGCGCACCGAACGCGCCGTGGGTGCTCGTGTGCGAATCACCACAGACGATCGTCATGCCGGGCTGCGTGTAGCCCATCTCGGGCCCGATCACGTGCACGATGCCCTGGCCGGCGGCCCCCCACGGGTAGAGCGTGACGCCGAACTCGTCGGCGTTGGCCTGCAGGGCCTGCATCTGCCTCGCGCTGATCTCGTCGGTCACGGGACCGTCGGTCGTCGGCACGTTGTGGTCCATCGTGGCGACGGTGAGGTCGGGGCGGCGCACGGTGCGCTCGTGCATGCGCAGGCTCTCGAACGCTTGGGGGCTCGTCACCTCGTGTACGAGGTGCAGGTCGACGTAGAGGAGATCGGGCTCGCCGTCGGCACGATGCACGACGTGGCGCTCCCAGACCTTCTCAGCCAACGTCTGCGGCGCCTGGGCCATCGCGATCGTTCTCCCTCATCGCTCGATGCCTGTCTTCTCTGATTCGACCTTCTGCTACCCTTGTTCCATTATTTGGAACTCAGTTCCGATATCTGGAACAGACCTGGGAGACGATAACAGGTGGACGGGCTGACAGGCGACGACCGACAGGATGACGAGCTCGCTCAGCGCGCGCCTGCAACTGCCGTCGGCACGCTCGATCGCATCGTCGACATCCTCAACGCGGTTGAGGCCGGCGCACGAAGCTACACGGACATCACGCGCGCCACTGGCCTGTCGCGGCCGACCGCACATCGGCTCATCCGGGCGCTCGAGCTGCACGGATTCCTGCTCCAGGCGGGAGGCGCCGGGTACGCACTTGGACCGAGGCTGTTGAGCCTCGCCTCGGCAGCGATGCGAGATCTTCGGCTGCGCGACCTGGCGCACCCGGGGCTCGAGCGGTTGGCGAAGACGACCGGGGAGAGCGCGCAGCTCTATGTGCGCGATGGCGACGTGCGCGTATGTGTCGACGCGGTCGAGTCCGAGAGCGAGCTCCGCACGATCGTGGTGGTAGGTGCGACCCTTCCGCTGACGAAAGGCTCTGCGGGCAAAGTGTTCCTCGCGTGGGCCGGCACCGATGATCGCCGGCGTGTGCTCGCGACCGTGACCCCCGAGGAATCGGTGCGCCTCGCGCGCATGGTCGCGACCACGGCTCGACGGGGCTGGGCCGACAGCATCGGCGAGCGAGAAGCCGGGGTCGCCTCGGTGAGCGCGCCGGTCTTCGACGCCGTGGGCACGACGGTCGCCGCGGTCTCGGTCTCCGGTCCGGCCAACCGGATCGGCGCTCTGCGCGGCCGCCACTACGCGCCCGCTGTTCTCGCCGCCGCGCGCGAGATCGAGGCCGCCCTCGGCGTAGCGCGGAGCTAACCCCCTCGCGTAAGCTCGGGCGCACATGTCTCGAGCACAGGCTCTGCAACGCACGGTGGAAGGCTGGCTCACGGGTCGCCGCGCGGTGACGGCGTCGATCGCCACCTTCAGCGCCGTCGCGCTCGTGGCGGCGACACCCGATTCCCCGTTCCATCCGGTGCTACCCGAGAGCCAAGGCAACGGCCCCTTCGGCCTGCTGTCCCGCCTGCTGTTCCTCGATCGGTTCCCGCACGGAGCGCTGATCGCCGTCGGGTTCCTCGCGATGATCGCCGCGGGTGTCGCCTTCCTCTTGGTGCTCTGGGCGGCCGAACGCGGCGAGGTCTCGACACGGAAGGTCGTGACGTTGGCGATCGCCTTCCACGTGGTCGTGCTGATGCTGCCGCTCCTGCTCTCGCGAGATGTCTTCAGCTACGCCATCTACGGCCGCATCCTCAGCCGATACGGGCAGAACCCGTACGTCAGCACACCCGCCGACTTCCCCGCCAACGACATCTTTCGCTTCGTGTGGGACGGCTGGCGCGACACGCCGTCGGTCTACGGCCCGGTGTTCGTGTGGCTGGCCGCCGCGATCACAGCGGTCTTCCGAGGGTTGGTCGACGTGATCGCGGCGTTCCGTGCGGTCGCGGTGGCTGCGAGCCTGGGCTCGCTCTGGTTCGTGGTGCGGCTCGTCGGACGGGTGCGACCGAACCGCCAGGCGTACGCGGCGGCGATGCTCGGCCTGAACCCTGTGGTGTTGTTCCACACGGTCGGCGGCGGTCACGTCGATGCGCTCGTGATGCTCGCGGTGGCCGCGGCGATCTACCTGGTAGCGACCCAGCGAGAGCTGCCTGCAACGGTCGCGCTGAGCGTCGGCGCCCTGGTGAAGATCTCGGCCGTCGTGCCGCTCGCGCTGTTGATCGCCTACGTGATCACGCGCACCGAGCCGTCGCGCCGCTGGCGGGTCGGCGCCGCCCACATCGGGACCGCACTGGGCATCGCGTTCATCGCCGTGGTGCCGTTCATGCAGCGCTCGAACCCGACCCTCGGCATGATGGACCTGATGCAGCACGACTCATGGATCGCGCCTCCCGCGCTGGTCGAGCGCCTCTTCGAAGCCGCGGGAACCGTGTTCGCGGGCGAGCTCGGCGGCTCCGCCGGCGTGGTGCTCGCCCGGATCGGCATGTTCGCGGCGCTCGCGGCCGGACTGTTCACGATCATGCGCCAGGTCGTGCGTCACGCAGGCGAGGGGTCGGTCTCGTTCCTGGCCGCGGCGTGGGGATGGTCGTTCCTGCTCATGATGCTGTTCTCGCCGACGCTGTTCCCGTGGTACTTCGCGTGGATGCTGCCGGTGGCGTGGGCGCTGCCACGCGTGCCCCGTCGAACGTTGGAGCTGTCGTTCATCGCGCTCGTCACCGCGCAGCTCACTACCGAGAACCTCCGGCTTCCCGACTGGATGCACGTCGACCTCGCGATCGGGCACCCCCTCTTGGTGATCGTGCTCGTGTGGTTCCTGCGCGACCTGTACCTGCGACTCAAGCACGACGTGCCGCTCGACGCCGAGACCGAAGAGGTGCTGCTCGCCCGCGCCGAGGCGCGGCCCACCGCCTACCAGGCGTAGGCCTCGGGTGCGGGGCCACCCGGGCCGGGGAAGATCTCGTCGAGCTTGGCCAACACCTCGCGGTCGAGCTTGATGTCGAGGGCGTGCATCGCGTGCAGAAGCTGCTCCTCGGTGCGCGGGCCGATGATCGGCGCGGTGACGGCCGGCTGGTGCAGCAGCCAGGCCAGCGCGACGTGCGCGGGATCTTCGCCGAGATCGGCGCAGAGCTTCTCCCAGGGTTCGAGCTTCGATCGGTTCGCCTCGATCTCGCCGCGCATGTACTCGGTGCCGCGGCGTCCTTCCCCGACCTTCTTCAGGGCGCCGGCCAGCAGGCCACCCGACAGCGGGCTCCAGGGGATCAATCCCATGCCGTACTCCTGCACCGCCGGGATCACCTCGAGCTCGAGCGTGCGGGCGGTCAGGTTGTACAGCGACTGTTCGGTCGCGAGGCCGAGCGAGCCGCGGTCACGGGCGATCTCGTTGCCTCGCGCGATGTGCCACCCGGCGAAGTTCGACGAGCCGACGTAGAAGATCTTGCCGGTGTGCTTGAGCTGCTCCATCGCCTCCCAGATCTCGTCCCACCACGCGTTGCGGTCGATGTGGTGCATCTGATAGAGGTCGATACGATCGGTGCCGAGACGCCTCAGCGACTCTTCGCACTGACGCACGATCGCGAGCTTCGACAGGCGTGCCTCGTTGGGCCAGTCGCCCATGGTGCCGTACACCTTCGTTGCGAGCACGATCTTGTCGCGGCGCCCGCCGCCCTTGGCGACCCAGCGCCCGATGATCTCCTCGGTCGCCCCGACGCCGAGGTGGCGCCCGTACACGTTGGCGGTGTCGAAGAAGTTGATGCCGTTGGCGATGGCCGCGTCCATGATCGTGTGCGAGTCGGACTCCGAGGCGTGGGGTCCGAAGTTCATGGTGCCGAGGCACAGGCGCGAGACGAGGAGACCGAGCCGCCCGACGTGGGTGTACTCCATGCGCTCCAGTCTACGTCGAGGCCGGTGAACGCTCGGCAACCGGCGCGGCTGCATCGAGACGCCCGTCGCGCTCGGGGTCCCTCGCGCCGCGCACGAACATGAACGCCATCGTGACGGCCGCGCCGACGACGCCGGCGCCGATCAGGGTGGTGTCGGCTCCGAACGCCCCGGCGAGCGGACCCACGATCGCGAACGAGAGCGGCACGCCGGCGATCGAGATCATCCAGTCGAGGCTGATCACACGGCCCAGCAGATGCCGCGGCACGAGCCGCTGCAGCATCGTGTACCAGAGCACGATGAGCAGGGCGATCGAGCCTTCCGCGATGAAGCCGAAGACCATCGCCTGCCAGATCGCGGTCGCGATCCCGAAGCCGGCGGTCATGAGCATGCCGACCGCCCACGCCACGTACATGATCGTGAGCGGACGGCGCGGCAGCGTTCCCCGCTGGCCCATCGTGAGGCCGACGAGCACCGAACCGAGCCCGCCGGCGCCGAACACGAGGCCGAGCTCGAACTCGCTCGCATGGAGGTCGTTCGTCACGATGTAGGGCACCAGCACCTCCCAGGGGCCCCACACGCACAGCAGACTGACGGTCGCGGCGACCAGTGCGGCCCAGATCCAGGTCTGACCGCGCACATACCGGATGCCCTCGGCGATCTCGGCCCACAGGCTCGTCGACTGGCCCTCGTTCGAGACGTGCCGCGTGCGGATCAGGAAGATCATGACGGCCGACCACGCGAACGTGGCGCCGTCGACCAAGAAGGCACCGCCCACCCCGATCAGTCCGCTCAGCAGGCCCCCGATGAGCGGACCGAGGAACAACATCGAGGCCGGACGCACGATCTGCGAGAGCGAGTTCGCCTCGACGAGAAGGTCCTGCGGCACGATCGTCGGGAGGATCGACGAGAACGCCGGCTGGAAGATCGCCTGCCCGGCGCCGAACACCACGACGAGGCCGATGAGCAGGGGCATCGTGAGCTCGCCCGTGACCGACAACAGGCCGATCGCGCTGATGGCCCCCAGACGGATCAGGTCGCCCGCGATCATCAGCCGGCGCCGGTCCAACCGGTCGGACAGCGCGCCGCTGGCGAGCATCAGGATCACCTGCGGCGCGCTCCAGGCGAGCCCGACCATGGCGAGCGCGCCTGGACCGTCGGAGATCTCGAACACCTGCAGCGCCATCGCCACGACGTAGATGCCGTCACCGACCATCGAGACCGTCATGCCGATCCAGAGCAGCCGGAAGTCGCGGATGGCAAGGGGTCGAACGACACCGAGTCGTGCGAACGCGGAGCGAGCGGGTTCAGTCACCGATGCGGAGCTTAGTGGGCGCGCCCCGAGGGATTCGAACCCCCGACCTTCTGATCCGTAGTCAGACGCTCTATCCGGACTGAGCTAGGGGCGCAAGAGCTGGGAGTTTACCAGTGGCCCCCACACTGACCGACGTCTGATGCGGCCACTCACGAGAGAGGTCCTCGCGCTCCGCCCCACTCCAGGCGCCTCAGGTCAGACCCCAGGGTCCTAGGTCCGGACGATAGTGACGGCGCCAGCAGCGGGTGAAATGAGAGTTTCGTGCCCGTCTGCCCACTTGACCCGGTAGCTCACGCTCACTTCGCCGTGGATGACTCTCAGAACTTCTCCCTCACGAGGCGGGGAGCCGACCTGAGGAGAGTCGATGACGATGACGTCGCCTCGCCGGGCTTGCCTGGGCCTTGATGTACGCCTGACCGGCGTCGGAACGCGGCCATGACGCCTTGCACCTCTACGTGCAGGTTCTCCGCCCTGAGACGCAACTTGGCTGCGCCCTTTGGCCGTGGCCTTCTTGGCCGTGGCCTTCTTGGCCGTGGCCTTCTTGGCCGTGGCCTTCTTGGCCGTGGCCTTCTTGGCCGTGGCCTTC
>Ga0180121_10000914_pt1 | contig 12491 bp, 7 predicted proteins | sample AntDrymUQ5402106_2_FD_129676 | JGI IMG/M metagenome (GOLD analysis project Ga0180121, IMG submission 129676) | Polar desert sand microbial communities from Dry Valleys, Antarctica - metaG UQ540 (21.06) (version 2) (version 2) | ecosystem: Environmental > Terrestrial > Soil > Desert | place...
AAAGAAGGCTCGGCTCCAAACTGAACGGTATCAATAATAAATATTGAAAGAACATCTTCATACTCTCCGTTAAACATTACCTGGTCTCCACCCGGCATAAAGCTTGGATTATACCCGCTCCACAGATAAAATGGAGACGAAGTCGGCGCTTTTTCAATATCCCTGATCAGGTAAACTAATCCTTTGTCGGAGTAAAATACAATTTGTTTACCGTCGGGTGACCACCTGGGTTTCATACAATTTTCCGGCAGATCAGTAAGCTGTTTATTTTCCGAACCGTCTTCATTCATTGTAAAAATCTGTAGAAAACCTGAGCTGCTCTGATTGGAACAATATGCTATTTTTTTCTTCTGAGCAAAACTAATATTAGAGAACACCAGAAACGAAATTAAAAAAATTTTTATTAAATACATTTTTATTTAGAGTTTTGAATTAATTTATAAAATAAACAAGATTAATTTTTTATTAAAGAGATTTATCTGTATGTTTTCAAAAAAATTACTTACATACTGGTAAAATTAAAAATGAAAAATAAAAAAGGAAAAACACCTGTCTGCGCCAAGACAGGTATTTTTAAATTTTCATTTTTAAATTTTCATTTTACTAAACTACGTTCTTCTCCTCTTTATACTGCAATTGGTAAAGTTTATAGTACAAGCCGTTCTTTTCAAGTAATTCCTGATGTGTACCCATTTCCTTTATCTCACCCTTATGCATGACGATTATTTTATCACAAGTTTGAATAGTGGATAATCTGTGAGCGATGATTATCGAAGTTCTTCCTTCAATAAGTTTTTTAATTGCTTTTTGAATTAGCATTTCCGTATTTGTATCGACACTTGAAGTTGCCTCGTCTAATATAAGTATTTTTGGATCATATGATAGAGCCCGGGCAAATGAAATTAGCTGCTTCTGTCCGACGGATAATGTGGATCCCCTTTCATTAACAGGATGATCGAGTCCTGAGGGAAGAGAATTAATAAAATTTCTCAACCCAACATTATCCACCGATCTGTTGATCATTTCTTCCGTAATATTCCTGTTACCGAGAGAAATATTCGACCTGATGTCGCCTGAAAAAAGAAAAACGTCCTGCAACACTATGGCGATATTTTTTCTCAGCTCGCTTTGACTCAGCTTCTTAATATCTGTTCCGTCAACAGTTATCAATCCTTCTTTTATCTCATAAAACCTTGATAGTAGATTTATTATTGTTGTCTTGCCTGCTCCCGTAGCGCCAACGAATGCAACTTTTTCGCCTTCATTGATTTTGAATGAAACGTTCTTTAAAACGTAATCTTCCTTATTGTATGCAAACCAAACATTTTTGAATTCTATGGCGCCGTGAACATTTTTGACAGATACCGGAACTGCGGGATCTTTTATTCCGGGTTTTTCATCGAGAAGTGCAAAGATCCTTTCGCTTGAAGCCATTGCAGTCTGCAGTATATTGTATTTTTCGGAGAGATCCCTTATAGGTCTGAAAAACATTTCAGTAAACTGAATGAAAGCAACCAAAACACCAATAGAAACGGCGCTCTGAACCACCTGTCCTCCTCCGTACCATATAATCAAGCCGCCTGATATAGCGCCGATCAATTCAACAATAGGAAAGAAAACTGCGTAATAAAAAACACTATTTTTGTTTTCTTCAGTGTGTTCTCGATTGATTTTTTCAAATTCATCTACAGTCCTTTTCTCTTTTACGAAATATTGGGAAATAGTTATTCCTGTAATGTGCTCCTGAATATATGAATTAAGTTTCGCGATCAGAATCCTAATTCTTCTGTAAGAATTTCGTACCCTTTTCCTGAAAACAGAAGTTGCATAAATAAGAACGGGAAGAATTGACAATGTCACAAGCGCCAGCGTGAAATCCATAGAAAACATGAAATATAAAATCCAGACTATCAGAAAAATATCTCCGAAGGCTGTAACAAGCCCGGAGGAAAACACTTCAAACAATACTTCAACATCTCCTGTCACTCGTGTGACAACTCTCCCTATGGGATTTTTATCAAAGAATTTCAGATCCAGAGTAAGTATATGACCAAATATTTTTTTTCTCAGGTCATAAATTATTTTTTGCCCGATCCAGTTTGTTAAATATGTCGATCCGTACTGAATAACGCCCTGCAAGACAAGAGTTCCCAACATTATCAAAATAATGGTTTGTAACCCCGGGAAATCTTTATTCATTATTTTCTCATCGATAGCAATTGGTGTAAGTCTCGGTCTCAGGGCAGCAAGTGCGGAAATTGTAATGGTAAGTACTGTCGCTATCGCGATATATTTCGAGTACGGCTTAAAGTATGACAGAAGACGTTTCATGATACGCTTGTCTATCGCTTTAAGAAGTACTTCGTCTTCGGATTTGTTTATGGTCTGATCAGCCAATTAATCAATTTCTTTTATTTCTTCTTCGAGCAGCTGCTTTGTAAATATGTCGTTGTAAATGCCGCCGAGTGCAACCAATTCATTGTGTGTTCCTTCTTCTTTTATTTCGGAATCGCTCAATACAATTATATTGTTTGCATTTTTAATTGTTGAAATTCTGTGTGATATTATTATACTGGTTCTTTCGCTCATTATCTTTTTTAATTCGCTAAGAATTTCTTCTTCCGTTTTTGTGTCTACAGCGGACAAAGAATCGTCAAGAATAAGTATTTCAGGACGTTTATAAATTGCCCTTGAGATTGAAGTTCTCTGTTTCTGACCGCCGGATAAGGTTATTCCTCTTTCACCTATCATTGTCTTAAACTGGTGAGGAAAACCTATAACATCCTTGTAAAGTCCTGCAATTTTTGAAAATTCGATGACCTCCTTCTCATTCACTTCATCCTGTGAATAAGAAATATTTTTTTCAATTGTATCCGAAAACAGAAATGATTCCTGTGGGACTATTCCTATCGATTTCCTCAAAACTTTTAGCGGAATTTTTTTTAATTCATGTCCATCAATATAAATATTGCCTTCGGTCGTGTCCCAAATTCTCGGAATGAGATTTATGAGAGTACTTTTACCGGAGCCGGTATGCCCAATAATACCAAGAGTAGTTCCTTTTCTGATCTTAAGATTAATATTTTTCAGTACAAAATTATTCGATAAAGGATATTTGAAAGAAACATTTTTAAATTCAATCTCTCCTTTGATGTCCGCGCTCATGATTTCATAATTTGTTGTTTTACCATCATTAATATCGGGCTTAGTATTAATTATATTCATTACTCGCTGCATTGAAGGTGCTGCCCTTTGAATGAGATTGATTATCCATCCGAAAGCGATCATTGGCCATGTAAGCTGCCCGAGGTAAATTACAAAAGAAGATATATTCCCAATCGTTAAGCTTCCTTCCATTACTTTTATTCCGCCGAAATATATCACTATTATGATTGACAGACTTGTCAGCAAAAACATCATTGGAAATGAAAAGGACTGAACCTTTGCAAGCCGGAGATTTTTTCTTTGATAGTCAAAAGATATTTTATCAAACTCGAGTGTTTCGTGTTTTTCTCTCACATAAGATTTAATTACTCTAATGCCCGACAATACCTCCTGGGTCCTTGTCGTGAGATCTGAAAAAGTTTCATAGGTTTTCAGCGATCTGTGGAATGTAAGTTTGCCGACCTTGTAAACAATAAGAGTTATAAAGGGCAGGGGCGCAAGAGCTAAAATAGTCACGGATGGGCTTATTGAAAATAAAATAATCAAAGTGAGAACCGTTCTTGTAAATGTCTGCATCGAATACATTATTCCGGGTCCGACAAAATTACGGATGTTGCTTATGTCATTAGTTGCATGAGCCATAATGTCTCCGGTTGAACGAGTGTTGTAGAACGTCCTTGATAATGTCTGCAGGTGCGCAAAGAAATCGTGACGCAGATCATTTTCAATTTCTCTGGAAACAACGATGATATTTTGACGGATGAGGAAAAGAAAGATACCACTAACCAATATCAATCCAACACCTGTCAATGCATACGTAAGCATACTGTGTCTCAATGTTCCGTTTGTAAGATCATCGATAGCAGCTCCAATAACAAGCGGGTAAAGGCTGTTGGCGCTTATCGAGGCTATAATAAAAACAAATCCTAAGGTAAGTTTTTTCTTGTGCTTCTTAATATAGGGAATTAGTGCTAAGAGTGACTTCATTGTTTTAAGTTAACAAATATAAGTTATATAAATTCTAATTTTGAGATATAAGCACTTCCTTATGGCTGTTTTGTATTTGAAAAAAGCTGTTAACCCAGATTTGACAAAACAATATTTATAATAGAGTCGGGAATATTTGCAATTTTCGGTAAGAGAAATCATTCACTTCGAAATCGATGTTTGTTCACCGGTTTATCCTTATATAAGCAAACTGAAATTAGTAAATTGTCTTCCAAAAGATTTTGACAAGATTTAAACAATTCTCTGATTAATAAATGAAAGAAAAATTAACAGAACATATCAGCAGCTCACTTTCGATCAGTCTGAAACAGGTTAGGGCGACAGTGGAATTACTGGAAGACGGGGCGACCATCCCGTTCATTTCAAGATATAGGAAGGAAGTCACTGGCAGTCTCGATGAAATGCAGGTTGCGGGTATAGAGTCCGAACTGAAAAGACTGAATGAACTCGTTCGCCGTCGTGAATATATTTTAAAAAGCATTTCAGAGCAGGATAAGTTAACTGATAAGCTTGCAGAGAAAATAAATAATTGTTGGGAGTTAAATGAGCTTGAAGATATTTATCTTCCCTTTAAGCCGAAGAGAAAGACAAGGGCAATGGCGGCGCGTGATAAAGGACTTGAGCCGCTTGCCACGATAATCTTGTCACAGGAAAATATGAAAGTGACGGATGAAGCGTCTAAATTTCTGAATGATGAGGTTGAAAACACTGATGATGCTCTGTCAGGAGCAAGGGACATTATTTCCGAATGGATCAGCGAGGATCCCCGGGCAAGAAATTCTTTGAGACAACTTTTTGCTCAGACTGCTATTTTAAGTTCGAAGGTTGTTGCGAAGAAAAAGGAAGAGGGTCAAAAGTATCTTGACTACTTTGACTATTCAGGAGAATTGAAAAAATGCCCTGCTCATAGATTGCTCGCGATCCTTCGTGCAGAGCAGGAAAGAATACTCAGAGTTTCCATAGATGTAGATAATGATACTGCCATTCGTGCGCTTAAAAATATCTTTATTAAAAGTAACAATGAAGCATCAGTGCAGATATCTGCAGCTGTTAAGGATTCATATAAAAGATTAATATCTCCTTCCATTGAAACCGAATTTTTTAACAGCTCCAAGGAAAAGGCAGATAAGGAGGCAATACATGTTTTCTCGGAAAATCTGAGACAGCTATTGCTTGCCGCACCTTTGGGTCCTGTGGCTACAATGGCTATCGACCCAGGATTCCGAACGGGCTGTAAGATCGTTTGCCTCGATGAGCAGAGTAATTTACTTTACAATACAACCATCTATCCTCATGCACCGCAGAATCAGATCAATGAATCTTCAGAAATAATAATTAAGCTCATTAATCAATTTAAGATAAAGGCAATAGCCATCGGCAACGGAACAGCCGGAAGAGAAACCGAGAGTTTTATAAAATCCCTTCCTGATAAGACAGAGAGTACAGAAATCTATATGGTAAATGAATCCGGGGCCTCAATCTATTCAGCTTCGGATGTTGCAAGAGAGGAATTTCCGGAACTCGACCTTACCGTGCGCGGAGCAATATCCATCGGAAGACGGCTTATGGATCCGCTTGCAGAGCTTGTAAAGATCGACGCAAAGTCGATCGGTGTGGGACAGTACCAGCACGATGTTGATCAGGAGCAGTTAAAAGACAGTCTGGATCAGGTGGTCAGCTTTGCCGTGAATCAGGTGGGGGTGAATCTGAATACATCAAGCAAGCACCTTCTTCGTTATGTTTCGGGGATCGGTCCCAGGATCGCCAATGCCATTACAAAGTATAGGCAGGACAATGGTCCTTTCATATCGAGGAAAGAGCTTATGAAAGTTGCGGGGTTAGGCAATAAAGTTTTTGAACAGTCGGCAGGATTTTTAAGAATTCCGGGCGCAAAGGATCCACTCGATAACAGTGCGGTTCATCCCGAGAGCTATTATTTAGTAAATAGAATGGCAGAGGATCTATCGAAGCCGGTTAAGGATATCATCGGCTCGGAGGAAGTCCGGAGGCAGATTGATATAAAAAAATACATAAGTGATAAAGCTGGACTTCCAACTCTTGAAGATATAATGAATGAACTGAAAAAGCCCGGTCTTGATCCTAGAGGAAAGGCGGAAGTTTTTTCCTTTGCAGAATCTATAAATGAAATCAGTGATCTAAAGGAAGGAATGCGTTTGCCGGGAATAATTACGAACATCACTAAGTTCGGAGCATTTGTAAATATCGGAATAAAGGAAAACGGATTGCTTCATATTTCACAAATAAGCAATAACAGATTCATTAAAGACCCTGCAGAAGTTCTTAAATTAAATCAGAAAGTGATGGTGAGGATAATAAGCATTGACACTGAGCGTAAGCGGATACAGTTGAGTTTGAAGGAGGGGTGAGTGTTTTCTGATTTTGAGATTTAAGTTTTTTAATTTTGATTAAGTCACGGTTAGTAATCAGCAGGAAGGCTCACTCAGCTCGGAATACCAATTGGAGCGGGAAACCCCTCCCTAACCCTCCCTAACCCAATGCCATTAAGTTAAGAAAATACGGTTGGTAAAGCTGAGAAACTTCCGAAGTCTCAATTCAAATCTCAAATACATTGGAGCGCAGAAAATAAGACTTCGGAAGTTTTTGCTGCTTAACTTAATGGCATTGTCCCTAACCCTCCCAGCAAGCGGGAGGGGAATTCTAATATTTCTTTATTTCTTAAGTGTTGAAGTTGTTTTAAGTAATCAATCGATATACCTTTAATTAAATCATAATCCTCTATTCTCCTTGAAACTCCCTCCCCGCTTGCGGGAAAGGCCAGACTGCCTGGCGCAGACAGGGGAGAGGTTTTTAAAAGTAATTATCATCTTAAAATTAAAACCAAAAAAAAAATGCGCTCATTAAAATTCTTTGTGATAACAGTAACAGTGTTACTTATCTCCTCTAATCTATTTGCTCAGGCATTTAAATGGGAATTCGGTCTCGAAGGCGGAGCAGTGATCAGGACTATGCGTATTGAACCCCCGTATCCTTCGTTAGAAACCAAAGCCGGAGTAAGCTTTACAGGCGGGATTGCGGGGCAATACAATATCAATGAAATGTGGTCGGTTAAACTTGGAGCCGCTTACGAAAGAAAAGGCTCGGACATTGAAAGAACCGATATCGTGACTAAAGGAGGAGTCAACATGGATTATATTTCCATCCCTCTTCTCTTAAAAGCAAAGTTCGGAAAAAAAATTAAATTTTTTGTGAACGCCGGACCATATCTCGGTATTTTATTGTCAAGCAAAAACAGGCTGGATGCATATTCAAATATTCCAGAAACGGAGACTAACACCGATTCCACAACTAAAAAAACTGATTTCGGAATTTCGGGAGGCATTGGCATGGAAATTCCAGTTGGACGAAACGGTGCCTTTACAATTGAAGTAAGGGATAATTTCGGGCTGACAAATATAAGCGAGAGTAGGGAAACAAATGCACCGGAGATTAAATTAAACACAGTAAATTTTATGGTGGGTTATGTTTTCAAATTCGGTCTTAAGAATAAGAAGTAAGTAGTTTTTTCGCTCGTCTCGAGATTGTTCAGGAGAAAGATTTTTAAACACTACGGTTAGAAGACACAAAGAAAAAAATTGCAAAATAAGAACTTTCAGACTTTGAATCCAATTCGTTTTTATTTCTGACACTACCGACAAAAAAGTAACTATGCAATTTTCAAGAACCTATTTCCTTTTATGAACGCAATTCCAATAGCGTTTCTGGGATATTGCTTTCAGGGGCGTGCAAACTATATACTCATTATCTCTGTAATACGGCTATTCAGTTTACGCATCTTTAAACATCTATGAAATATATTGAGTGAGGGCGGGAATCTCTGAATCGAAATGCTTTGTCATTTCCTATCATGCGCCGGAATTACAAAGTAGGGCGGGATCGTCTTTCCTGTTTCTGAAGATAGTGACACTTCGAAATCTAAATTGTAACTCTCTGAATTTATTCATAGTTTGCAAAACCGGTTTAATCAATTAATAATATTCTTCATGAAAAAAAATATACTCCTTTCTTTGTTATTAATTTTATTCATAAATTTAAATTCCTATGCTCAGATCAGTTCTCTCAAAGATTCCATTATCAGCAGGCTTGAAACGTTAAAAGAGCAGACTCACGTGAATGCTCTCATTGCCGGAATATGGGAAGGCGACCGGAATATTCTTTCAGTGGCTTACGGAGAATCGATGACTTCCATACCTGCTGATACAAGTATGCATGTCCGCATCGGAGGGATCATGGAAACATTCTTCGGTACGCTGGTATTGATCCTCGTCGATCAAGGAAAGTTCAGTCTCGATGATAAGGTCTCGAAATGGCTCCCGGATCTGCTTGCTGCAGATCAGGTGACAGTCGGAATGCTAATTAAGAATACTTCTGGTTATAAAGACTATGTTTTGAATCAGGATTTTGTCAATCTGATTACCAATGAACCTTTCAAGAATATCACGAGAAAAGAGATCATTGAGTACGCAACAGGTGATGGTCAGCTGAATTTCCCACCGGGTACAGAGCAAAGATATTCTCATACTTCATTCACAATACTGGGAGAGATAATGGAGAGGGCAACAGGTAAAACTCTCGGTGAACTTTTTGAGGATAATATTATTCGCCCGCTGGGTCTTTCCCATACACGATACAATTTCAATGCTGATTTGCCATATCCCGTTCTGCACGCATTCAGTTCTGACCGCGGCATTTACGAGGATGTGACTTTCTGGAGTCCTTCATGGACCCGTGAATCCGGTCCTATGTATTCAAACCTCAATGACATTGCAAAGTGGGGTCCCGCATTTGGAAAGGGAAAGCTTCTTACGCCTGAATCCTTTAATGTACTTATAAGCCGTCCGCCTGGAGCAAAGGATCCGAATCGATTCATGGCTTCGGGGTTTGGTGTATTTAATGGCTGGTATGTTCAGAATCCCGAATTCAATGGTTACAGTGGAGCGTTTGGATACTATCCCCCAAAAGATCTTACTGTAATAATTTTTACTACAGAGTCTGAACATCGTTCGTCCGGTGCAAAGGCGATTGTGGTCCTCGAGGAGATCGTAAAAATGCTGACCCCTGATGCGGCTGTGAAGTTTTGAGATTTCTTCTTTCATAAAGCAAGGCTGGTTCCAAGAGTTCGCGTTAGATTATCATTCCCAAAAATTAAACTTAAAAACCATGAGTAAATGTATTTCTATTTTACTGATCGTTATTTCAATGTCAGTTTATTCCAAACAGGAAGTCAGCAATACTCCGGATACCAAAGCAGAGCTTCAGCGACTGACAGACAGTCTTGTTAATTACTTTCATACTAAAATGAATGTGATCGAAGGCGGACTGTTTTTGAAAGTGGTTTCACCAAAAGGTGAATATCTCGTTTCAAGCGGAATATCTCCCGTTGTCGCTGAAAATTCACATTTCAGAATAGCCAGCAACACAAAGACCTTTACAGCAGCAGCGATCATGCTTTTATATCAGGAAGGCAAACTTAACATAGATGATTTCATAACCGGAACATTTACGGGAACAAATGTTACTTATTTGCCGGAGACGCCTGACTATGATCTTCCGTTCAAATCACGGATAACAATTAAAATGCTGCTTCAGCATCGGGCTGGAGTTTTTGATGTGACTAACACCGGTATACCTATAACCATAAACAAGCCTTATGCGGGACAAATTTATCCTCAATATGTAAGAAGACTTCCCGGTCAGAATTTTCATACGTTTACATTCGATGAGCTTATAGGAATAGTTTCTGCTAATGATCTGTATTATTTTGTGCCAGGTAAGGATTTTCATTACTCAAATACCGGCTATAATGTTCTTGGCAAAATTATTGAGCGTGCTTCAGGGATGAGCTATTCAGATTTTATAACAACGCGCTTTATTGAGCCTTTGCAGCTTAACAATACTAAAGCTGTGTGGAAGGGCACAGATATAACAATTCCTTCCCCGGAAATTAAATCCTACCTAAACCTTAACGGCACAGATTCAAATACAACGGAAGATAACATGTCTGCGCATGTTGCTGAAGGAAACCTCATATCAACTCCGGAAGATCTCGCAAAATGGATAAAACTTCTGATCACCGGACAAGCCGGGGTTTCATCTGCAAACGTTGCACTCATGGAAATGGTTTTACCGGTCGGCGGGGTCATAGGAACATATGGCCTAGGGCTGGTGTACGATGAAGGTTTAGGATATGGTCACGATGGCGGTCATTTGAGTTATATTTCATTTATGAGATATAATCCGGTAAACGATATGACAATTGTGATGTTATTCAATTTCATCAACGACGTTGATGCGCAGGATATTAAACTTGCTGAATTCGGATTAAGAGTTGTAGATGTATGCAAATGAGTTATTGATGCTGTCAACGTAAATTACAATTTTAAAAATAAACAGCTCTTTGGCGAAAGTTGATATTCCAAAAAAGTTTGCGATAATATAGCTACTATTTAATCCCCTGAAAAACTTTTTGATCACAAACAACAATCTCTAAACAGAATTCTTACGAAATAATTTTACAAACTAGTAAACTTACCAACGATAATGTTGGAGGTAATTTTCTATTTAATTTTACTGTCGCGTGTTGAGGTATTTTTTATTTTCCTTAAACAAAAAAACGACGTTAAGGAAACCGAATAACTTAGAAGTGAGAGATAAAACGAAAGCATAACAACAGGTTTTCGTCCCCGCGCTTTTGGTATTTTCGTTTAACCCATTTGTTTTTTGAAAAGCAAACTAACCCTTTCTAACCTTATCTAATTAAATTACGAATAACTTAAAACCAATTAACATTTGCGATTAGTGTGAACTAGTACTAAAGTCCCACTTTGCCGGGCAGCAACATCAGCGGATATTGTAGGAAAAAATGTAAAAAAAATTTCTGCTTTTGCATTTAATCAAATGATCTCATCAAAAATTAAATAAATTAAAAATGGTGTCCCATTGCATCATCAAACACTCTAAAATACAAAAGCAATTAAACAAACAATTAAATACAATAAAGGAAAAATCCATCTGCAATAGAAATCTATTTTTATTGCTAAGGTTTTATTTCCTTTATTCATTAGAGAAGCAGTGAGAATCGCCTGAAGAAATGTAATAAATATCAGAATTGAGGAGCCCAAGACAAAAATATCCATTCTTGTAAAATATGATATTTTAGGAAGGCTACCGACTACGATATACCTGTAAGCAATAAGAGTCAGCATTGAAGTTGTTGCAATTGAGATTTGTGAAGAAGCTAGTTCCGGATTTAACCAAAAAACAGTGAATGACATTAATATTATCAATACAAGAGGTATAACATATACCAGAAAGTAGAAGCCGCTTTCCCTTTGTGCCCGCATACTGAATGTAATTGAAGGAAGTGCAGATTCGCCCTTCATAAAAATATAAGGGGATACGTCATACTTCCAGTCAAGTATTTTCCAATCAAGCAATTTGAGATAGTCGGATATACCTGACTGAAATTCAGGATCGGGTTCAATCTCAATTTCCTCGGCAGAAGCTCCTATTGCTACCAATGTTATTCTGAAAGTTTGGATATCCATTGGAAAATTTTTAAGTTCAAAATCCTGCATAAATTCCCCAAAGACTCTCTGCATATATATTATTGTTCCGTCACCTAAAATAACTGGTTCGTCAGGCAATGACTTAGTTATATTTAGCCGGTTAGTGATAGTCAAAAGAGGATCCCATGATACATCTGTACTCGTCATACGCCTCCGTTTGCCGTTGTGCGCTAATCGAGGATCTTTCCATTTAAAGGTAAAAAATATATCAGCTTTTATTGTTTCACTTGCGGCATTAACTTCACTGATATTATTGATAACTAAACTAACATAAATTTTTGTTGGCCCGCTGGGATTAGGAGGATATAGCGTATCCTGTGCATTTGAATTATGCAGTAAACAAAATGAAATTATGAAAAAATGAAAGAAAAAAATATATCTTATCATCTCAAGATTAAGTTTTTATTATGATTATTAATATCTGCAAATTTAAAAGAAGTATCTATGAAGTTTTATTATCTTGAGTCTTTTGGAAGTTCCAACTCTGTACACGAGGATTTTTGGAACGCGGATAACGCTGATTTTATATAGTTAAGCACTGATGTCCAAAATAATTTTACAGAGTATTAAATTATTTAATTAAGATTTATTTTCCAAATAAAATTTTGCAGTTTAGAACCAATCCCCCTGACGTTTCCTGTATAGCTTAAGAAGGTAACTAGAAATTAAACGCAAAGTTCGCAAAGGGTTATCGCAAAGTTTGCAAAGTAT